>Ga0247762_1000017_pt1 | contig 129923 bp, 133 predicted proteins | sample UWRJL081202R4_FD_181016 | JGI IMG/M metagenome (GOLD analysis project Ga0247762, IMG submission 181016) | Plant litter microbial communities from Arlington Agricultural Research Station in Wisconsin, United States - UWRJ-L081-202R-4 | ecosystem: Environmental > Terrestrial > Plant litter >...
TTATTCTTCGTTTCATGCACCAACAATTGGGATGGCGCAGGCGCGGACGCTGGGGCTGGTAACGGCATAAACAAATCGAGGCCGCCTGCGGGCGGCCTCGTTTTCTTACTAGCGCTACAGATTTGCGGCGCGGCTTACTCCGCCGCGAGCGGCTTCACGACACTGCTCGTGTCGTTGCGCGGCGTTTCGGGCTCCGCTTTTTTCTTTGGCATCGACGGCGCCATTTTCTTTAACGTGCGCACATTCGTGGTTGAAAGCAGCGTGATCGCGCCCACTAACGCGAGACCACCCAGAACCAGTGCGACCGGCAGCACGATGCTGCGTTCCTGCTTCTGATACGGCAGATAGGAGCGCATCTGCTTGGATGACGGCAAGTTCTTCGACGCGCCCTGCAGCCACTCCTGAAACATTTCGAATTTTTCGGTGATGTCGTCGCCGAAGCGATCGAGCGTCTTGCGGGCCATAACTCTCTCCATTGCGCTGATGCGGGAATGCGCGCGGATTCGCGCGCATCGTGTCGTCGGGGGTTAAAGAAGGCGGCGCGAAGCGTTTGCGCGCTCGCCCGTTCTACATTCTCGGCTGGTCTTCCTGCGGCTGCACCGGGTCCACCAGCGGCCTGTCTCCATCCGGTTTGCGTTCGGGCGGTTGTTCAACCGGCGGAGGCATTCCCGGGTCTTCCAGCGGCCGCTTGGGATCGTCTGTAATGTTTGTCATGTGGTGCAACGCGGCGAAGCCCCGTTACGTTCCGGGCCGTCAGTTTTCTTCGATGAGTGCTGCGACCGGCACTTCAAATATGCAGACGAGGCCGTTGGTTTCATATTTTATGTCGACCGTGCCGCCCGAGTATCCGCCGAAGGTGCTGCGGATCAACGTGGAGCCGAAGCTCTTGCGCGTCGGCGCAGCGACAGCAGGGCCGCCGCTCTCTTGCCATGTCAGATGAAGCTTGCCGTCATCGGCGGTCCATTGCACGGCGACCTTGCCGCCTTTGACAGAAAGCGCGCCGTATTTTGTCGCGTTCGTGCCTAACTCATTGAGCGCAAGCGCGAGAGAAACGCTCGGACGCGCGCTCATCTCGACACGGGGGCCTTTAAAAGAAATGCGGCTTTCGCTTTCGTCGTAAGGTGCAATCGAGCTTTTCACGACATCCGCGACGGTAGTGACGATGACGTTCCTGTCGAGCAGCAGCGTGTGCGCCTTCGCGAGCGCGCGAATGCGTCCTGCAATCGCCAGATCGGCTTCCTGCAAGTTCGCTGCGGCGCGTATCGATTGCGTCGTGATCGCGCTCACGACCGCCAAGGTATTGTTGACGCGGTGGTGCAGTTCGCGGGCAAGAATTTCCTGTTGTTGATGGCTCTTTTGCCTCGTCGTAACGTCGCGCGAAATCGAGAGAATGCGGTCCGGCGTGCCGTTCGCATCGAAGATCGGCACGACCGACACTTCCCAATAACGCGGCGTGCCTTTCGCTGTCGGTGCGGGGCCTTCGAAGAAGCTGGCCTTGCCAGCGCGCGCACTCGCGACAGCCTTCTCCGCTTTTTCCTGTCCTTCGCCCGGCCAGAAGGTCGGCCAGTTGCAGCCACGGAGCTTTTCGAAGTCGTCGACTTCCATCACGCGCTGACCGCCGCCGCTCATGTAAAGGAGATTGCCCGCAAGCGAGATGACCTTGATGCAGTCATCGCTGCTTTCGAGAACGCCATTCGTGAAGGCGACATCCGAAAGCAGCTCATCGTCTTTGCGAACAGCAGGAGCATTGCCGCCCGGCTGGGCGCGCAGCGACCTGATTTCAGCCTCTAGCTCGGCAATGCGAGCCGGGATGTTTTCCGCGGAACTCATTTTGATGTGTTGTGGTGGAAGATGGTTCACCTTGGGCCCGGGGCGACTTTTGCGCAAGGCAATGGTCGTTTCATGCCTGTTCTCTGAAAGAACACATCAGAAGTAGTTTTGGATTAAGTTCAGCATACGACTCAAGGAGCGAATGCGATGGCCAAAGAGAAAAAGAAGCCCTGCAAGAACTGCGAAGGCAAAGGGCTGATCAAAAATGGCGACCGGAAAGTGAAGTGCCAGCGATGCGGCGGCACGGGCGTGCAATCCTGAACCGCAACGCACGATGATCCGTTTTGCGCTCGTTCTGCTTGCGGCATTCGCCGGCGCTTCCGCCGCGAATGCGCAAAGCGCCTTCGACCCTTCGACGGTGGCTTATGTGCTTTGCGTGACAAACGAGACCAAGAAACTCGCGCTGGTCATGCCGCAAATCGAGAAGAATGTGGTGATCGAGCGCGCGTTTGCCGCCTGCGAAGATGCCGAGCGTGGCGCGCGCAAGATGCTCGCCGGGCAGGGCGCAAATAAAGCAGCACTCGACGAGCGCTTTGCCGTCATCAGGAAATTCATCCGGCAGACGGCGGACGACGATATCGACCGCCTGCGCATCAATCGCGTGCCGCGCTGAATAAAACGCCGCGCCATCATCGCTGATAGCGCGGCGTATGTTTTGGTTTTCGCATCAGTCGAAAAGCCAGAGGTTGCCTTCTTCCAGTGCGATCTGCTCGCGCATTGCGACGGTCGATCGCAATTCGCTCAGTTCGCGCAGCGCACGTTCTTCTTCCGGTCCGATGACGTCCGGATGAATGCTCGGCGCGGGGATGTACGGAAGCTCCGCGCCATAGACATTCGCTCGTTGCAGCAGGCATTGCGCGCAGAGGTGACCGCACTTTCTGCGCACGATCCCGTCTTCCGGCATGTCGACGAGGTCAGTCATGTTTAGAGGTCCACACATTTCATTTCTCTTTTGCGTCACGCGGCGAAGCGCTCCTTCCGGCGTATCGACGCCGTCGATGAGATCGATGCACATGTCACTTCTCCCGCTCATGCCGCGTTGCGGATGATTTGCTTGTCGAACCATTCGTTCGACAGGCGGCGGTCGTAGTCGTCCGCAAGTGCGTGCAGCGCGGCCGCGCCGTCGCCCTGGAACGAAGGCCCATGCATCAGCGCGAGCGTTTTCGGCTTGAGATCGGCAAGCGAGCGGATCGTCGAGCCCATCAGCGGGTTCAGTGCGGAATACTTGAAGAAATCTTCCGCGACGATCGACGGGCCGACGATATCGCCGGTGGTGAAGCTCTCGTTGCCGAACTGCGTGAAGAGATCGCCGCAGAGCAGCGTGCCGGTCGATTCCTCATACATGACGCCGGCATCCCAGCCGTGCGGCGTGTGCGGAGTGTCGATGAAGCGCACGCGCTTGCCCTGGCCGATGTCGATCACTTCGCCGTTCGCGAGCAGACGCGGCGCGCGGTCGGAGAAGTCGTTCATCGACACCATGCAGGCGGTGTGGCCGTGCGTGGCAACCGCGTCCGGCGCGATCGCGAGCCACTCGTTCATGGCGCCGCACTCGTCGGCTTCGAAATGGCCGAAGCCGATCCAGCGCAGCTTTTCCGGCGGCAGGATTCTGGCGAGCGCGTCGCGGTTCAGCCCGAACATCTTGCGAAGCCCGGTGTGAAACATCAGCGGCTCGTCGCCCATGACGACGAACTGGTTGAAGGCGAATCCCTGCGGGCCGAGGTCCGGCACGAAGGTCGAAAGCCGGAAAATGCCGTCGGCAATTTCCGAAACTTTAGTTTCCATGGCTGTTCTCCAAAGGGGTTAATTTCAACGCACAATCATGTGCATCGAAATATTCTCCTTGTCAATATTCATTGCACATGCTAGTGCAATGAAAATGAAGAAACGGGCTTATACGCTGAAGCGCCGTGCCGAAGGCCAGGCGGAGACCCGGCAGCGCATCGTCGAGGCCGCGGTCGAACTGCATGGCGAAGTCGGGCCTTCACGCACGACCGTAAGCATGGTCGCGGAACGCGCGGGCGTGCAGCGGCATACTTTCTATGCTCATTTCGAGGACGAGCGTTCGCTGCTGATGGCGTGCTCGTCGCACCACCTCGAGCAGTCGCCCATGCCGGATGCCGAGGCATGGAAGAAGATCGAAGACCGCGAGGAGCGTCTGCGCGCGGGGCTCGCCGAACTCTATCAATGGTTTTCGGAGAACGAGCAGCTGCTATCGTCTGTGCTGCGCGACGCGGAGTTCATGCCGCTCGTGAAAGAAGTGTCCGGCAAGCGCTTCGGTCCGTATTTCGCGGCCTATCACGAAACCCTCGGCGCAAAACTCTCGGGGAAATCGCACGCGATGCTTGGCGTGGCGTTGAGTTTTCACACGTGGCGCACGCTCGCGCGCGAAAGCGGACTTGCTGCGAAGGCCGCGGCGCAACTGATGGCGCAGGCGATCACGAACGCAAAATAGATTTCACTCTGTTACTCGCACGGAACGAAGTTGCGAGTCGGGCGTTTGCGCGCATCTCGCCGCATCGCGGGAACGATTTCAGGTTTCAGCGATTTTCCCTGCAATACAGAAATAGGGAGAAGTGCCATGTTGAAGACAACTCTTTACGGCGCGGTTGCGGGCGGTCTGCTTGCTGCTGCGGCAATTTCCACTCCGGTGATCGCGGCTCCGGCCGCGCCGACGGCTCCGCAGGTCGAGAAGAACGTCAACGACGTTCAGCATCGCCACTGGCGCCGCCATCATCACGACGATTATTATTACGGCTATTATGGCCCGCGCTATCACTACTATCAGCCGGGTCCGGGCATCTATCTTCGCGCCTGGTAATAGCCTCGCATAAAGAAAGCCCGCGCAAATTGCGCGGGCTTTTTTTATTTCGCGGCTAACACACTTCGACCCATTCCGCTTTGGTCAACTCCGCCATCCGTAGCGACGGAATTTTCACGGCGGCATTGCCTGCGCCTGCGGCAGGCACGACGAAATCGAATTGCTTGAGCGAAACATCGCAATAAACCGGAAGATAGGTTGCGAGTCCGAACGGACAGACGCCGCCGACCGGATGGCCCGTCAATGCCAGCATTTCGTCTGCGCCCAGCATGCGCGGCCGCACACCGAAGACATTCTTGAACTTCTTGTTGTCGAGGCGCGACGAGCCGCTGGTGACGATCAGGAAAACTCTGTCGCCTGCGCGCACACAGATGGTCTTCGCAATCTGCGCGGGCTCTACATTGTGCGTGCTCGCGGCTTCGGCGACCGTGGCCGAACTCGTTTGCGTAACCAGCACTTCGATATCGGGGGCGTTTTGCGCAAACCAGGCGCGGACGGAAGAGAGACTCATCTAGATCAGACCACCGAGATAAAGCCCGATACCCGCTGCGGCACAAACGATAAGCACGGGAATCATCCGCACCTTGAACACAAACATCGCGATCACGGCGCCGAGCGCTAGTGCGGCCGCCCAGAGATTGACGCTCGAAAATACGGGTGCGTCGAAATTGAGCGGACCGATAACGATATTGCGGGTCTGCGAGAAAATCACATGCACCGCGAACCAGATCGCGAGATTGAGAATGACACCGACGACCGCAGCGGTGATCGCAGCGAGTGCGGCCGACAGCGCTTTGTTGTTGCGAAGTGTCTCGACGTAAGGCGCGCCCGCGAAGATCCATAAAAAACACGGCGCGAACGTCACCCAGGTCGCGAGCAGACCGCCGAGCGTGCCCGCGAGCAAAGGCGGCATTCCACCGGCGTCGCGATAGCTCGCGAGGAAGCCCACGAATTGCAGCACCATGATCAGCGGGCCGGGCGTGGTTTCGGCGAGCCCGAGACCGTCCAGCATTTCGCCAGCTGTCAGCCAGTGGTAATTTTCGACCGCCTGCTGCGCGACATAGGCAAGCACTGCGTAAGCGCCGCCGAAGGTCACCATCGCCATTTTCGAGAAGAAGACGGCGATGCGCGAGAACACATTCGCGTCGCCGAGAAAGAAGAGCAGCAACGCAACCGGCGCGAGCCAGAGCGCAAGCCAGATGACGGTGACAAGCGCGAAGCGTCTGAAGCTCGGCTTGGTATGCTCAGGCTGTTGTTTGTCGAGCAACGCATCGACTAGCGCCTCGGATTTGGAAGCGCCGTGCAACACATTCACGTCGAAGCCGCTCCAGTTCAGTTTGCCGCCGAAGTAGCCGAGCAAGCCGGCTGTGAGTACGACGAGGGGGAACGGCACATTGAAAAAATAAATTGCGACGAAGGCAGCCGCTGCAAGCAGAATCAGCGTCGTTCCTTTAAGCGCGCGTTTGCCGACGCGCACTACCGCTTCGAGTACTACCGCGAGAATCGCCGCTTTCAATCCGAAGAAGAGCGCGGCGACGAGGCCGATCTGGCCGAACAGCACATAGACCCAGCTCAAGGCCATGATCGAAACGACGCCGGGCAGAACAAAGAGGAGACCGGCAACAAGCCCGCCCCGCGTCTTGTGCAGCAACCATCCGATATAGGTCGCGAGCTGCTGCGCCTCAGGTCCAGGCAGCAGCATGCAGTAGTTCAGCGCGTGCAGAAACCGGCTGTCGGAAATCCAGCGCTTCTCGTCCACTAGTACGCGATGCATCAGCGCGATCTGCGCGGCCGGTCCGCCGAAGGATAGCAGTGCGATCTTCAGCCAGACACGCGTGGCTTCGGCGAATGAAGGATAGGCGGGAGCCGCCGCTTCGGGTTTTGCGTCCATTAGTTTTTCGCTTTGTGCGAGGGCCAGTTGTGCGTTTCTTCCGTGGCGTCACGGCACCAGCGGTAGAAAGCATCATAAAGCAACATACCTGCGTCGAGCTGTTCGAGATCGTCGGCATACATGCGCGACAAGCCGAGTGAAGCTGCAAGCAAGCCCGGCGCTTCGGGAGCCAGATGGAGTCGGGCAGTGTCCGCGCCGCGAACCATTTCCGCCAACCTTTTCAGAGGTTCGGTGTTCAGACCGAACTCCTCGATCATGACGTCGAAGGTGCAAAGCTCGCCGCGGTGACTCCAGAACACGCCTTCGATGTCGAAGGGTGCCGCGCCGTACCGTTCTCCGACCGCGATCACTTCGCTCGGCCGCACGAAAAGAAACACGGCATGCGGATCGACAAAGCGCCTGATCAACCACGGACAGGCAATGCGATCGACTTTGGGCCGCTCGCGCGTAACCCAGAGCGTACGATTCTGGTTGTCGCGCTTCGGCAGATGATTTGTTGCAACAAGAGGTAGCCCCGCATCGCGCCACGCCACGAAGCCGCCTTCAAGCACTTCCGCCGCCGCGCCTTCGTTCCGCAGATAAGCTGCGAAGCCTTGGCTGATTTTCGCACCTTTGTGACAGACAATAGTGAGCAGCCGGTCTTTCACTTGGTGCGCGCCGGTAACGAGTTCAGCATTCCGGCGCAGGCTGCCGGGAATAAGCCGAGGGTCCGAGGCAAAGTCTTCCTCGGTGCGAACGTCGATGATCAGCGGCGACTTTGGCGTACCGACAAGCCGAGCGAGTTTATCTGGAGAAATGGAGTAGACCGACGACATGATGCGCCCTCGTTTACGTTTCGGGACGCGATGCTTCGGCTGTCGCCTCGTGGGGGGATCGCAACCCCCATGAACGCAATAAAATGGCGAAGTCGTGAGAGTGTCAAGACGAGCGCGAAGGAAATTTGCCTCTCGCGCTTTGGGCAGCGAGACTGCACGAATGCGCAAAATTGTTCGGCTTATCGCACCGCTTGTTACTGTTAGCCTCGCTATATCGTCTCTTGCTGCTGATGAATTCAAATGGATCGGCCAGATCACAGAAGACGGCTCCGCATTAAGCTACGCGATCCCGCAAAGCGATGCGATCAAGCTCGATTTTCATTGCGAGCGGAAGACGCGCAACATCATCGTGAATTTCGAACACGAGCCGAAGAACGCGAAAGACGGCATGCAGGTCACGATGCGGTTCTCGGTGCGAGGCCGCGACGCCGGAATCAGCGCCGACATTCCGGCAACCGGCAGGCGCTCCGAACTCGATGACAAATTCATCTTTCAAGGCAACATCCGGATGAGCCCGCAACTGCGCCGGATACTTTCCGAAGGCGGAACCTTACTGGTCGCGATCGCGGGGCAGACCGAGGAAATTCCGCTCAAAGGGATCGCAGGCGCGGGCCGGCAATTGTTCGCTTCCTGCCCGTAAACCCTCCGGTTCGCTGCACCGGAATACAAGGCCGATAGCCTTGCGATTATTGCCAAAAAGCGCGACTGTAGCGCCCGTTTTAGTGGGTTTATTGGCGTGCGTTCCGAACGGGTCCGCGCCTTCTAGATTGTAAGGGGACGGCGCGTGGCGAAAGAACCGAAAGAAGCAAAAGAACCGAAGAAAGCCGAGAAGGCGTCGGGCGGTAAACAGAAACCGGCCGTCATCATCGTCGGCGCGGACAAAGGCGGGGTCGGCAAGACGACGGTCGCCCGCACCATGCTCGATTATTTCGCCGGCAAGAACGTGCTGACCCGTGCCTTCGACACCGAAAGCCCGCGCGGCACGCTGAAGCGCTTCCATCCGCGCGTCACCGAGGTGGTCGATCTCACACAGGTCGCCGACCAGATGAAAGTGCTCGACACGCTGCATTCGAGCGAAGTGAAAGTTTCGATCCTCGACGTTCGCGCAGGCTTGCTCTCGCGTACGCTGAAAGACATGACCGATGTCGGTTTCTTCGACGCAGTCGAGAACGGCGAATTCAAATTCGCGCTCTTCCATGTGCTCGGGCCGTCGGTCGCTTCACTCAACGAAATCGATGAGATGCTGCCCTACACCGAGAACGCAGAATATTTCGTGGTGAAGAACCACATCAACGACACCAACTTCTTCGAGTGGGATCAGGAAACCTACAATCGCTATTTCAAGAAGGCGCGCCGCTCGGCGAACGAACTCAACATCCCGAAACTGAACGAGATGGCCTACGAGCAGGTTGAAGTTTCCGGCGTACCGTTCGTCACCTTCGGCCAGAACAAGACCGCGAAGAACCAGAAGGCGGATTATTCGCTCGTGCTGCGCGGTTACGTTCGCACCTGGGAAAAGGCGATCCACGAGCAGTATGACGAAGCGGGCCTGATGGAATGGGCGACCGACGGCGCGCAGCCTTCGTGAGGCTGCGATCCGCGCGCGCTTTCGCGGGCGGATAATCAGGGGCGACAATGCTCGGAAAGAGCCTTGCCATTCTTGTCGTCTCGCCGCGCGAACGCTCCGGCACAACGCTGCTTGCCCGGCTGTTTGCCGAATTTCTCAGGCTTTCCGGGGAAGCGCCGCTTCTGTTCGACACCGATACGGTGAAGCCGAAGTTCTCGAAATTTTTCCCGGAAGCCGAACTCGTCAATCTCGACAAGACCAAAGGACAGATGGGGCTGTTCGACACGCTGCCGCTGCGGTCGCATCAGCCGAAAATCGTCGATGTCACGAGCCGCGCCTTCCCGACATTCTTCACGCTGATGCGCGATATCGACTTCGTGGCCGAGGCGCGCGCCAATAATGTCGAGCCGGTCATCGTCTATATCCCGCATTACGAAGCCGACGACTTCGAGCGCGGCTTTCGCATTCGCGAGCATTTCGGATGCGAGTTTATGCTCGCGGAGAATTCCTATCTCGGCATGGCGCCGCAGGCGCTGCACAGCGTGAATTCCTACTGGGCGCTGAAAGCGCACCCCGTTCACATGATGATCCCGCTGCTCGATCCGATGAACATGAATCTCATGGAAGACGAGCGGGTTTCCCTTGCGGAATTTCTGAAAGCCTCCGCGCCGGGCAGCGCACCGCCGACGCCGGGCGAGAAAGCGCACCTGCCGCTCGCGTATCTTTCGCTCGACGCGCGTTCGAAGATCCGGAACTGGCTCAAGCCTGCGTTACGCGAAGTGCAGCGCACGGTGCAACTGGTGCAGGCGCGGCTCGATACGCCGGTCAGCGAGCCGCAGTCGTTCTAGAAAATTATTCCGCGGCCCTGCGCGCGGCGTCGAGCGCTTCCGGCGTGTCGATGTCGGCGAATGCGCCGTCGTCTCCGACTTCGATCTCGAGCAGGCCTTCGTCGTAGAAATTCGTCAGCTTGCGTGCACCCATGTCGCCTTCGAGGGCGAGCAGTTCCGGAAAGAAGCGGCGCGCCCACAGCACCGGGTTGCCGCGCTGCTTGTTCTTCACGGGCGCCACGATCACCGCGCCGCGTTCCGGTGCGAAGCCTACGATCAGCCGGTCGATCAGCGCGGAGGTGACGCCCGGCATGTCGCCGAGGCAGACGATCGCGGCGGCGCTTTCCTCCGGCACTGCGCGAATCCCGGCTTTCAATGAAGAGGAAAGACCTTCGGCAAAATCGGGATTGTCGATGAAGCGCACGGTGAGCCCGACGAGCGCTTTCTTGACGGTAGCGCCATCCTTGCCGGTGACGACGATGACCGGCGATGCTTTCGAACCCAATGCTGCTTCGACCGCATGACGTACAAGCGGCACGCCGCGAAAATCTTCGAGCAGTTTGTTTTTGCCTTCCATGCGGCGCGACTGGCCGGCCGCGAGCACGAGCGCGGCGACGTTCTTCTTCGCTTCGGCAACGATTTCTTCGCGCGGCTGCGGACGCGTCACGATTTCCATGAGCAGACCGCCGACGCCCATGCCCGCGATTTCGCTGCGCTTGACCTGAAGCCCGGCGAGCAGACGCGCGAGCACCCAATCGAAGCCGTTTTCCTTCGGGCTGCGCGCGCAGCCCGGCGCGCCAAGCACCGGCGTTCCGTTCACGTCGCCGATCAGCATCAGATTTCCGGGATCGACCGGCATGCCGAAATGCTCGATGCGCCCACCAGATTTTTCGATGGCCGCCGGAATCACGTCGCGGCGATCCGCAATCGCTGAGGCGCCGAAGATCAGCACAAGCTCCGCGCCTGCGCCGAGTGTCTCTCTGATCGTTTGCGAAAGTTTCTCCGTGTCGTGATCGATCCGCTTCTCCGCGACGATTGCCGCACCCGCGGGCGCGAGCCGCTCGCGCGTTACCTTCAACGTCTTTTCGATCACTTTTTCCGCGAGACCCGGCAGGCGGGTCGAAATCATCCCGACTTTTTTCATGCGATAGGGCGCAATACGAACCAGACCGTCTGCTACGCGCGCGGCATCGAGCGCCGAACGGTGCGAGGTACCGCTGACCGCGAAGGGAATGATTTTCGCGGTTGCGATCATCTGGCCTTCGGCGACCATGCTGAAGGCGGGAAGTGTCGCGAAGGTGATTGCCTCGTCGATCACGTTCAGCTTGTCGATGGCGGCTTTATCGGCGACGAGCACGCCTGCTTTTTCCGCGAAGAGATTTGCGCGGCCTGTGAACGCATCATCGATGCGGACGTTCTCGCCTTTCGCGGCGTTCGCAAGCGCCTGTGCGGCATCGTCTTCGCCGATATCGCCGGGCTCGAGTTTCGCGACGACAATTTCCGCGATACCGGCGGCGCGAAGTGCCGCGATCTCAGCGTCGCCGATGGCCGTGCCTTTCTTCAGCACGAGCTTGTCCTTGCGAATCGAATGGACGGCGACGCCGCCGCGCGCCTCTTCCAGCGGGAGCGAGCCGAATTTCATCTAGCGCTTCCCGTCGCCGAGCCGCAGCCGCGCGGTGATTTCGGCGAGAATTGAAACCGCGATTTCGGCGGGCGACACTGCGCCAATGTCGAGACCGATGGGTGCGTGAATGCGCGCAAGCTGCGCGTCAGTCGCGCCTTGCGACTTCAATCGCTCGAGCCGCGTTGCGTGGGTTTTCCGCGAGCCGAGCGCGCCGATATAAAAGCAGTCCTTCGAAAGCGCGTGCAGCAGCGCGGGATCGTCGATCTTCGGATCGTGCGTGAGCGCGGCGAAGGCGGTGTGTGCGTCCACCTTCAGTCCCGGCAGGACCTTGTCGGGCCAGTCCGCAAGCAGCTTTATTCCGGCAAACCGTTCCGGCGTCGCAAACGCGGTCCGGGGGTCGACGATTGTGACATCGTAGCCGAGACGTGCGGCCATCGGCGCAAGCTCCTGGCTGATGTGTACGGCGCCCGTGATGACGAGCAGCGGCGGGGGCACGAAGACAGTCAGAAAGAATTTCCCGCTCGGGGTTTCTTCGGTGCCGCTCTTGCCGGAGCGAATCCGCTTTTCCAGCACGTCGCGCAGTTCGTCTTTCGGGGCGTCGCCCGCTTTCACGAGCCGCTGTTCGCCGCTGCCGAGTGCAGTCACGACGATGGCCGCGCGCCGGGCGGCACGCTCCTCGTTCAAGGACTGCAACAACGCAAGCTTCATGGTCTGAGCTTAGTCGATGCGCTCGACATAGACCGAAATTTTTCCGCCGCAGGAAAGACCGACTTCCCACGCGGTTTCGTCGGCGACGCCGAAGGAGACAATTTTCGGCTTGCCGCTTGCGATCACGTCGAGCGCCTCGGCGACAACCGCGCCTTCGACGCAGCCGCCGGAAACGGAGCCGAGAAAATTTCCTTCGCCGTCGATCACGAGATTGGAGCCGACCGGGCGCGGCGCAGAGCCCCAGGTTTCGGTGACGGTCGCGAGCGCGACCTTGCGGCCTTCCGCGCGCCAGTTCGCGGCGGTGCCGAGCAGATCTTCCTGTTGCATAAGGCGCTCCTCTTTTCTTTTCCGAAGATTGTAGCGCCAAGCACATCGCTCAAGGAAGCGCGGGGCAGGGATGCTATTTCGGCGCGCCTTTTCCCTTCGGATTCGCTTTGTTCAGGCCCGCCGGTTGCCGCGGCTCCTCGTCGACGAGGAAACATTCGTAATAGCGCGGACCCTTGCCTTGCGGGCCGGTTGCACAGCGGTGCACGGGAAAGAGGTCTTCTTCCCTGCGATAGGTCATGTAAGGCGCGATCAGGAATCGTTCGGCGCCGTCGAAACTGCCGCCGAAGCGGTCGATCGTGCCTTTCAAGTTCGGCGCGACTTCGAGAATGGCTTTCAGGAGATCGTCACCTTCGATGAAGTTGTCCGGCAGCTGATCGAACGGTCCGTCGAAATAATTGTTCGCGAGCGTGTTGCCTTCATAGACGCCGATCAGGATTTTCCGTTCGCGCTTGAGATCACGGTAATAGGCAAAGCCCGTCCGCGTGCCGAGCAGAATGCGGTCGGTGGATTTGATGCGGTTCAGCGAATCCGTCACCGGCACCGTTTCATCCAGGATGTAGTGAAAGAGCTGCAGCTTGGAATTGTAGACGAGGAAGAAGCGCGTTCCGGATTCGTCGAACACCGGGCCGATGAATCGCTCATCCGGATCGAGCATGCCTTCCGGCGGACGGACTGCGGAGAGATCATTTAACTCGAACAACACGCTGCGGTCGCCCGCGCTTACGCGATAGAGAAAGCGCTCGACCTTTTCGACCTTCACGCCGTCAACGAGGTCCATCAGCGAATAGTTGACCGGCTGCTCCGCTTTCCACACGACGTTATCGACGTAAAAGGCGAAGTGCAGCTTGCCTTTGTCGCGGTCGCTTGCATCCAGGCGGATGTTGCCGGCATAGCGCACGCCGCCCGAATAGAAGCTGAAGTAATAGTAGTTTTCGGTCGGATAAACTTTCACGCGGTCCGGCAACGTCTGCAGCACGAAGCGCAGCATTTCCTTCTTGTCACCGACCGGCGCCTGCGCGCTGCGGTTCAACTCTTCGATATAGTCCTGGTTCGTCTGCAGCTTGGGCCGTTCCTGCGCGAGCGCAGGCGAGGCGGCGAAAAGCGCGAGGGCGAGCAGGATTTTCCAGATCTTCATGCGAGTTTCCGCGAGCGATTTCTTGCGAAGAAAGTTTAGCTGCAAAGCACTACAGAGCGAAGACGAGCATCTGCGGCGATTGCGCCGAAGTTGGGATCAGGACTCCAGCTCGAATTCCTTGAATGCTGCGCGGTGGTGCGCGGCAGAATCTTCGGAGAAGCAACAAAAGACAATACGCGAAGGCTGCGAACTCGTTTCCGCTTCTTTTATGCTCGTGCCGACGGCGATCCGTGCGGCGCGGCCGGCGGGGAAGCGGTAAACGCCGGTCGAAATCGCGGGAAAGGCGATGGATTGCAGGCCGTGTGCCTGCGCGATTTGCAGCGATTTCCGGTAGCTGGAGGCAAGAAGCGCTTCTTCGTTATCGCCTCCGCCATGCCAAACCGGGCCGACGGTGTGAATCACGAAGCGCGCGGGCAGGCGGTAGCCTTTGGTGATTTTCGCGTCCCCGGTTGCGCAGCCTTTGATCTCGCGGCATTCGGCGAGTAATTCCGGTCCCGCCGCCCGGTGGATCGCACCATCCACGCCACCGCCGCCGAGTAGCGAGTTGTTTGCGGCGTTCACGATGGCATCAACGTCGAGTTTGGTGATGTCGCCGGTGACGATCTCGAAGCGGGCGGTCATGCGCAAAGTCTAGCGCCCGCTCGCAGCGATGGCGACTTCAGCCGCCTTCCTTCTTCAGGTCCAACGTCGAGCGTCTGCCGATCGCGCGAAAATGCCGCTTCAGGAATTCATCCGTCGCATCCCGGCCGATATCGCGCAGATGCTGGAAGAACGACCAGTCGATATTGAATTTCGAACTCGAAGTGAGATCGAGCAGGCTTTCGCCCGCTTCGATACGGTGCAGCCGGACTTCGGGTGTCGTCTTTCCGGTGAAGCGGCGCAGGAGCTTCGAGCCCAGCATCCGGTTCACATAGCCGATCGCGCGGAATTCGGACGCGAGCGACGCGTTGAATGTGATTTCGTTGATACGGTTCAGGATGTCGCGCGCGCTTTGCGGCGTCTCTTCGCGGATCACCGGATTGGTCTGCACGAGGAGAATGTCGCCGCCTTCGCCGGTGCGGAAGAACGGAAAGAGCGGAGGATTGCCGACATAGCCGCCGTCCCAATACGGCGTGCCGTCGATTTCGACCGCCTTGAACAGAAACGGAAGACAGGCTGACGCCATCACCACGTCGGCGGTGATTTCCTTGCCCTGAAACACGCGTACTTTGCCGGTGTGGACATTGGTGGCGGAAAGAAAAATCCGGATGTCGCGGCTTTTTCGAAGCGCATCGAAATCCACTTCGCGCTCCAGCAATTCGCGCAGCGGGTTGATGTTGAAAGGATTGAAGTCGTAGGGCGAAACGAAATGCGTTGCCAAATCCATCGCGAGAAAAAACGGGTTCTTGTCGAGCGACCAGTTGCCCATGAGCCGGTCCATCAGGCCGCGCTGGATCGGGCTCATGCGTCCGTCGCGCGAGACCGCGCGCCAGAAACTTTCGAGCGCCGCACGTGCGCCGTCTCGTCCGCCCTTCTGATAACCGGAGGCGAGCACGACTGCGTTCATCGCGCCGGCGCTGGTGCCCGAGATCGCGTCGATTTCGATGCGGCGCTCTTCCAGGAGCCGGTCGAGGACGCCCCAGGTGAAGGCGCCGTGCGCACCGCCACCTTGCAAAGCGAGGTTCACCGATTTCACGGAGCGCATGAGCAGGCTCTTCGGGGCACGGGCGGCAAAAGGTAGCCATCGCCGGGGCGGGCTGTCCGCGCCGGGAAAGGGGCTGTCCGCGATTTGGTCGAGCAGGACCGGAAGCATGCCATATATATTGTGCACCGCAGCATAAGGTGCAAGGGCTGGTTTTAGGCACATTCGGCCTGATATTCTGTATCCATGCACAAAGCCTTCCCGGACCCCGGCCACGACCACGACCAATGCGTGGAAGACGCGCTCTCCCGCGCCGAAAAAGCCTGTGGCGGACGGGGCCTGCGGCTCACTCCCTTGCGGCGCCGGGTGCTGGAAATCCTCGCCCAGAGCCATGCCCCGGTCGGCGCCTATGAGATCGTGGAGAAGCTGGCAGCCGGCGGCGAGCCGGCACCGGCCATGTCGGTCTATCGCGCGCTCGACTTTCTCACTGCGGAAAATCTCGCGCACAGGATCGAAAGCCGGAACGCGTTTCTTGCCTGCAGCGCCGGACACGAGCGCGCGGAGCCGGTGATGTTTCTCCTGTGCGAGAAGTGCGGAGCTGTCGCCGAGATGCAGGCCGCGTCATTCGGACGTGACGTTGCCAAGGCAACGAAAGCCGCGGGCTTCGAGCCGCGTTCGTCCATCATTGAAGTGAGCGGCACTTGCGAGCCGTGCCGGAAGAAATCCAAGCGATGAACATGCGCGAGCAAAATGACGTGAGCTTTGGCGCTTCCGCGCGGCGCGTCTCCGTGCCCGTGAATGTCGGTGGCGTTATCGTCGGCGGCGATGCGCCGATCGTCGTGCAGTCGATGACGAATACCGACACCGCCGATGTGGAAAAAACCACGAAGCAGGTGGCCGATCTTTTTCTGGCCGGCTCCGAGATCGTGCGCATCACGGTGGACCGCGACGAGGCAGCAGCAGCGGTGCCGCATATCCGCGACCGCCTCCTGAAAATGAACTTGAAGGTGCCGCTGGTCGGCGACTTCCATTACATCGGCCACAAGCTCTTGGCCGATCATCCCGCCTGCGCCGAGGCGCTCGCGAAATACCGGATCAATCCCGGCAATGTCGGCTTCCGCGAGAAACGCGACCGGCAGTTTTCCTCGATCATCGAGATTGCGCTGAAGCACAACAAACCCGTGCGCATCGGTGCGAACTGGGGTTCGTTAGACCAGGAACTGCTCACGCATCTGATGGACGAGAACGCGAAATCGGCGAAGCCCGTGGAAGCGCGCGCGGTGACGCGCGAGGCACTCGTGCAATCCGCGCTGATTTCCGCAAGCCGCGCCGAAGAACTCGGCATGAAGCGGGAGCAGATCATCCTCTCGGCAAAAGTCTCGGCCGTGCAGGATCTGATCGCGGTCTATCAGGATCTCGGCCGCCGATCGGACTATGCGCTCCATCTGGGCTTGACCGAAGCCGGCATGGGCTCGAAGGGCATTGTCGCTTCCGCGGCGTCGCTATCGATCCTGTTGCAGCAGGGCATCGGCGACACGATCCGCATTTCGCTCACGCCGGAGCCGAACGGCGACCGCACGCTGGAAGTGAAGGTCGCGCAGGAATTGCTGCAGACGATGGGCTTCCGCACCTTCGTGCCGCTCGTCGCTGCGTGCCCCGGCTGCGGGCGCACGACGTCCACTTTGTTTCAGGAACTCGCCTTCGAGATTCAATCCTATATCCGCGACAGCATGGCGGAATGGAAGAAGAAATATCCCGGCGTCGAGACGCTGAACGTGGCGGTGATGGGCTGCATCGTGAACGGCCCCGGCGAATCGAAACACGCCGACATCGGCATTTCGCTGCCGGGCACCGGAGAATCGCCGACCGCGCCTGTCTTCATCGACGGCAAGAAAGCGATGACATTGCGCGGCCCGACGCTTACTGCCGATTTCAAGGCAATTGTCGAAGATTATGTCGCGCGGCGCTTCGGTGGCGCTGCGCAAAAGCCCGCAGCCGAATAGCTATTTTCCGCCGATCAGTTGCGAGGCGACACTGACGGTCAGCGCGATGATCGCGGTGTTGAACAGGAACGCGACCAATCCCTGCACCATTGCCGTCCGCCGCATGATGCGCGAGCGGATTTCCACGTCCGAAGTCTGAAACGTGGTGCCGAGCACCATCGCAAAATAAAGAAAATCGAAATAGTCGGGCTCTTTCTCGTTCGGGAAATTGAGACAGCTGACGCTGAGCTTGGTGCGATAAACCTCATGCGCGTAATGCATCGCGAAGGCAAAATTCATGAAGAGCCACGAGCCGAGGATCGCCGCGAACGCGATGCCGACGCGCAACGCCTGATCCGGTGCTTTGGCTTGCAGCGCTTGCGATAGTTCGAGGCCGAGCGCGATCAATGCCGCCGCGGTCGCGATGGTAACGAGCGCGAGTGTCGCGACACGGCCTTCTTCTTCGAGGCCCGCGCGTTTTCGGAGGTCGGCAATGCTCGCCGTCGACATCATCTTCAACGCGAGCAGCAGAAACAGCCAGACGCCCGCGTTCCACGCAATCAGAAGGCGCGTAACGGGAAGAAAATTGTACGCGGCCAGCCAGACAAGAATTCCAGCAACGAGTGCGATCAGCAGGCGCGCATGCGCCTTCACCTGACGGCCGATCATGGTTTGTGGCCTTGCGGGTACCGGCTTTGGCATCAGGATTTCCTCGCAGCGATAAAATCGGCGCAGGCGGCAAGCCATTCGGCACGATCGCCGAACGGCCGCAACGCGCGCTTGGCTTCTTCAACGAGTTCGCCGAGCTTTCGTTTCGCGGCAATCGGTCCCATCAAGCCGACGAAGGTCGCCTTGTTCTTTGCTGCGTCCTTGCCCACGGCTTTTCCGACTGCTGTGGCATCGCCTTCGGCATCCAGGAGATCGTCGGCAAGCTGGAATGCGAAACCGATGGCGCGGCCGAAGCGGGCGACGGACTCGGTATCGTGCGAATTTGCCTTGCCGAGAATGGCGCCCGCGCGGCAGCAACTCGCGAGCAGAGCGCCCGTCTTCATGCGTTGCAATTTCTCGACATCGGCAAGCACAAGCCCGGGCTGCGTCTTGCTCTCAGTAAATCTGCCTTCGGCTTCCAGATCGAGCATTTGCCCGCCCGCCATGCCGCCGATGCCGCTTGCTTTCGCAAGACATTGCACGAGGGCTGCGCGAACTCCGGGATCGGGATGCGTCGTTTCGCGTGAAAGCAGATCGAACGCGAGCGTCTGCAGCGCGTCGCCCGCGAGGATCGCCGTCGCTTCGTCGAATGCTTTATGCACGGTCGGTTTGCCGCGCCGCGTATCGTCGTCATCCATCGCGGGAAGGTCGTCGTGCACGAGCGAGTAGCAGTGCAGAAGCTCGAACGCGGCAGCGGCGTACATCGAGCGGGATTCCCCGACGCCGAACAGGACCGCACTTTCGACCACGAGCATAGGCCGAAGCCGCTTGCCGCCGCCGAGGACAGCGTGCCGCATAGCCTCGATCAGGCGCGGCGGGCGTGCGAATTCCAACGACTGCGCTTCGCTGCCGAGCGCGGCCGTCAGAATATCCTCGCAGTGCTCCGCGATACCGGTGAGGCGCCGCTCGAATAAGGTGGCCGTATGCGATTTCGTATTTGCGTCGGCAGACATGGGTTATGTCGTGCCGCAGCCGCTTGCCGCCGTCAAACAGCTTGCGGCGCATGCGCGCGATGGTTCTAATGCGCCATGGATCAGGACCGCACACCGCATACGCCACAGTTTCCGTTTCCGGTGACGTATGAATACTCGGTCCAGCATGATCTGCGTGAAACGCGGCAGTATTCTTTTGTCGGCTTTGCCGCCCGGATCGTGCTGGTGCTTGCGCTGCTCCCGGTAGTCCTCGTTCCGCTCTATTGGATCGTTCCGCCGGTTTCGACCCTGATGCTCTGGCGCTGGATGACGTTGCAGCGCGTGGAGCGGGTCTGGACGCCCATTTCGGAGATTTCGCCGCATGTCGCGCGCATGGTGATTGCGGGCGAAGACGGACGCTTCTGCGCGCATAGAGGCGTCGACTGGCAAGAACTGCAAATGGTGATCGACGACTATGCGGACTATGGCGACGCGCGCGGCGCATCCACGATTCCGATGCAGACCGCGAAGAACTTATTTCTCTGGCCGGGCCGCCAGGTGATCCGGAAAGTACTCGAGGTTCCGTTCGCTTATTACATGAGCGCCGTTTGGTCGAAGACGCGGATGATGGAGATCTATCTCAACATCGCCGAATGGGGGCCGGACGGCGAATTCGGAATCGAGGCGGCTTCGCGCCGCGCGTTCAGGAAAAGCGCGCGCGATCTCACAGCCGAAGAGGCAGCACTACTCGCCGGCACACTTCCCAATCCGCTGGTCCGCGACCCGCGCAGACCCGGGCCACAGCTCAACCGGGCTGCCCAGAGCCGGCAGCGGATCGCGTCGAATAACGGTTCGGGCGCCATATCTTGCGTGATTTCAAGGCGCTAGAAGGCGCTAGCGGCCCCGGGATCAATCCTCTATAAGCCCGGGCTTCCAGACAGACCTTTTCCGGCCCCGTCTCCAGACTGCGGGCCGACTTTCGGAGACGAAGATGGCCGTTCCCAAGCGAAAAACCTCGCCCTCGCGCCGCGGCATGCGCCGTTCGGCCGACGCCCTGAAGTCGACTGCCTATGTCGAAGACAAGGACTCCGGCGAGCTGCGTCGCCCGCATCACCTCGACCTGAAGACCGGCATGTATAAAGGCCGTCAGGTTCTGAAGGCGAAGAGCGAAAACTAATTCAGAGCCCGCAACCAGCAGTACGCCGGAGAGAGCCGATCATGGTCGCATTTCCGCTGCTGCTGATTTCGTTCGCGATCTACAACATGATCGCGTTTCTCTGGACCGGGACGTCCTGGACTGCAGCGATGTTCTCGGTCCGGATGCCCTCCGGCGCCGACTGGGCGGTCTCGGCGGGCGATGTTCTGATCGCCTTCACGCTCTTTCTTCTTTTCTTTGAAGTCCTGAAGGCCGCGCGCAATACCGCGCGGTCGATCTTTGATCACGTGCTTTCCACGTTGATCTTCATTGGCGCTCTGGTCGAGTTTCTGCTGGTGCCGCAAGCCGGCACTTCGACCTTCGCAATTCTTCTGATCATCGCGCTCGTCGACGTGCTCGGCGGCTGGTCGGTCGCGGTTCGCACCGCGCGCCGCGACTTCTCGATCGATCCTCAGGCGCAGTAATTCAGCTTCGTACCGTTCGGGCGGCAGGCGAGCGCGTCCGCGACGGTGTTGCGATAGCTCTTCGCACCCGTTTCAGGCTGCACGCGGCGTTTCGCGCGATAGAGCGAGAGGCCTTTTTTATTTGCCGTAAGCTGGGTCACGAAAGCCGCATCGGCGAGCGAATAACCGCGGGCGCAATCGTCAGCCGTCACGGTTAACGGGACGAGGGCCCGGCACTCACTGGTCTTTTCGGTTTCGAGCTGCGTTTCGAATTTCATGACACGTCTCTGAACGGGACAACGCTTGGGATCGCTCCTGGTTCAGTGCAAAGCGCGGTCCAGCGGTAACGTCTCATTAACGATCATGGCGAACTCGGGCCCTCGGGTGACTGCGCATTAAGCGCCGCTGCGTTATCGCTCCCGCCATAAAAAAGACCGGGGAAGCGAACAGTGAGTGTGCCAACGCGCGCAACGCGCCTGATGCCTATTCTTGGCGAAGACAAACCAGTGACCGCGCCGATGCTCTCGCCCGAGCGCATCGCGTCCGTGTTGTTTGCGAGCGGCGAAGCGGCCTATTCCTGGAATTGCGAGAGCGATGTTCTGGAGTGGAGCGGCAACGCGCCGGCGGTTCTGAACGTTATTTCTACGGACCAGATTTCGTCCGGCCGCGTTTTCGCAGCGATGCTTGCGCCGGAAAGCACGCAGAACCGGCATGACGCGGTCCATGGCGACCAGCGCAAGGATCCGGGCGTCGGCGTTCCCTATGAAATTCGCTACGCGCTGAAACAGAGCGCACCGGGTCAGCTTTGCTGGATCGAAGATGTCGGCCGCTGGTTCGCAGGCAGCGACGGCAAGCCCGCGCGCGCTGACGGCATCGTGCGCAACATCACCGAGCGTCACCGGCGCGAGCAGGAACTGAAACTGCTTTCGCAGTCCGATCCGCTTACCGGCGGGCTCAACCGCGCAGTGTTGACCAAGGCCATTGCCGAGGAATTCGAGAGCGCGACGAAATTCAAGACGAGTTTTGGTTTCATCATCGCCGCCATCGACAATCTCTCGTACTGCAACCAGACCTATGGTTTCGGCGTCGGCGATCAGGCGATTGCCGCGATCGCGGAGCGGCTTCGCACACATAAACGCGGCAAGGATCTGATCGGCCGCTTCTCCGACAACAAATTCGGCATCGTGCTGCACGAGTGCACGCTGGAAGATCTGTTCGTCGCAGGAAATCGTTTCGTTAGCGCGGTGAGTGAAGCGCCGTTCGAAACTTCCGCCGGTCCGCTTGCGCTTTCGGTCACCGCGGGCGGCGTCGTCGCGCCGCGTTATGCACGCAATGCCGGCGAAATCATCGCGCATGCGAACATCGCGCTCGAGCAGGCGAAGACCGCAGGTAAGGGGAGTTTCACGGATTATCAGCCGCCGCGTACGGCGCCGCAGGGTCTCGACAATAAAAAAGCCGGCTAAGTAGCCGGCTTTTCTTTATCTCTGTGAGATCGCTTATTCGCCGATCTTGTCGAGCTTCTTCTGCATCTCCGAGACCTGACGCTTGAGCGCGTCGATGTCGTCGCCGCCGGCTTCCGTGGGCTGGTTCGCGACATTGTCCTTGGCGGTCGGCAGGAACATCGTGAAAGCGCGCTGGAACATCTCCATGTTGCGCTTCACTTGCTCTTCCATGATGCCGAGGCCCGGAAGGTTGAAGGTTTTGCCCATCTGCTCGCGAAACTTTTCCTGCTCCTGCGTGAAGTGCGAGAGCGACGTTTCGAGATAGCGCGGCACCAGCAACTGCATCGAGTCGCCGTAGAAGCGAATGAGCTGGCGCAGGAAGTTGATCGGCAGCAGGTTCTGCCCGCCTTTGCCTTCCTGCTCGAAAATGATCTGGGTCAGAACCGACCGCGTGATTTCTTCGCCGGTCTTGGCGTCATAGACCACGAAGTCTTCGCCCGACTTCACCATGACGGCGAGATCTTCCAGCGTCACGTAGGCGCTGGTACCTGTGTTGTAGAGCCGCCGGTTGGCGTATTTTTTGATCGTTACCGGTTCTTGCGGCTTGGCCATTACTAAACTCCCTACGCTTACGCAGCGTTTCCCCCGCTGAACTTTGAAAAGACTAGGGCCTTTTCCGCACTGCGGCTACCGCTTTGTGCAATGCCGGTAAACGAATGACGCAGAGCAGCATTAAGCCTATATAGGCTTGGCATGTGCCGGTGGCCGGGCTCCAATGCGTGCCTCAGCCGGCGAAAAGTCAGCGAAAAACAAGGCGAATTGCGAGGAGCAGGAAATGGCGGACGGAGTGGTCATTGTCGGAGCAGCGCGTACCCCGGTCGGAGCTTTCAACGGCACGCTCGCAGGAATGCCGGCACACGAACTGGGAAAAGTTGCGATCCAGGCGGCGCTGAAGCGCGCCGGGGTCGAGCCCGGTCAGATTTCGGAGCTTATTTTCGGTCAGGTGCTGACCGCAGCACAGGGCATGAACCCGGCGCGGCAGGCATCGAAGGCGGCGGGCCTTCCGAACGAAACGCCCGCATGGCTCGTCAATCAGGTTTGCGGCTCAGGTCTGCGCACGGTCGCGCTCGGCTACCAGTCGATCATGAACGGCGACAGCGAAATCGTCGTCGCCGGCGGTCAGGAATCGATGAGCCAGTCGGTGCACGCGTCGCATCTGCGCGCGGGCCATCGCATGGGCGACGTGAAGTTCATCGACACCATGATCAAGGACGGTTTGTGGGACGTCTTCAACGGCTATCACATGGGCGGCACCGCGGAGAACGTCGCGAAGCAGTGGCAGATCACGCGCCAGCAGCAGGACGAGTTCGCGGTTTCTTCGCAGAACAAAGCCGAGGCGGCGAAGAAGGCCGGTAAATTCAAGGACGAAATCGCAGCGGTGACCATCGCCTCGAAGAAGGGCGACATCGTATTCGATACTGACGAATATATCCGCGATGGCGCCACGCTTGACGCGATGACGAAGCTGAAGCCCGCTTTCGACAAGGAAGGCACGGTTACTGCCGCCAACGCCTCGGGCATCAATGACGGCGCGGCGGCGCTGATCCTGATGAAGGAAAGCGAAGCGAAAAAGCAGAACAAGAAGGTGTTGGCACGCATCGCCTCGTGGGCGCAGGCGGGCGTCGATCCGGCGGTCATGGGCACCGGCCCGATCCCGGCGTCGCGCGCAGCCCTTAAGAAAGCAGGCTGGAACGTACAGGACCTTGATCTGGTCGAAGCCAACGAAGCCTTCGCGGCGCAGGCTTGTGCTGTGAACCGCGACATGGGCTGGGACCCGGCCAAGGTGAACGTGAACGGCGGCGCGATCGCCATCGGTCATCCGATCGGCGCGTCCGGCGCGCGCGTGCTGGTCACGCTGCTCCATGAAATGGAACGCCGCGGCGCGAAGAAGGGCCTTTCCACGCTCTGCATCGGCGGCGGCATGGGCATCGCGCTTTGCGTAGAACGTCAGTAAGACGCAGCGCACCAGACTAAATAACGTGATGCCCGGTCTTGTGCCGGGCATCTTCGTCTTGAAGAATGGTTTCGGGAGAAAACGTTCCGGCGACTAAGTCCGGACAGGAACAGGGGAAGGAACCATGTCACGCGTTGCGTTGGTTTCCGGCGGCACCCGCGGAATCGGGGCTGCCATTTCGAAGGGATTGAAAGCGGCGGGATATAAAGTTGCGGCGAATTACGCAGGCAACGACGAGGCGGCCGCGAAATTCAAAAGCGAGACGGGTATTTCCGTCTACAAGTGGGACGTCAGTTCGTTCGACGCCTGCTCGGAAGGCATCAAGAAAGTCGAAGCCGATCTCGGACCGATCGAGGTGCTCGTGAACAATGCGGGCATCACGCGCGATGCCATGCTTCATCGCATGACCGTCGATCAGTGGAATCAGGTCATCACCACGAACCTGAACTCGCTCTTCAACATGTGCCGTCCGGTGATCGAAGGCATGCGCGCGCGGAAGTTCGGCCGCATCGTCAATATTTCGTCGATCAACGGCCAGAAGGGCCAGATGGGCCAGACGAATTATTCGGCGGCAAAGGCCGGCGACATCGGCTTCACCAAGGCGCTCGCGCAGGAGTCTGCGAAAGCCGGCATCACGGTGAACGCGATCTGCCCCGGCTACATCAACACCGAAATGGTGCAGGCGGTGCCGAAGGAAGTGCTCGAAAAGAACATTCTGCCGAACATTCCGGTCGGCCGCCTCGGCGAGCCGGAAGAAATCGCGCGCTGCGTGGTGTTTCTCGCGGGCGACGATGCGGGCTTCATTACCGGCTCCACCATGACCGTGAACGGCGCGCAATACATCACCTGATGGCTGCGCATTCCTCTTCGCAAACGGCGGCGACGCTTACCGGCCTCGCCGCCGTTTTCATGTGGTCGTTTCTGTCGCTGCTGACTGTCGCGAGCGGGACGATGCCGCCGTTTCAGTTAGCTGCGATCACCTTCGCGATCGGAGGAATGGTCGGTGTAGCGAGCTGGGTTGCTCGGCCAGGTGCTGCGCGATCACTAAAGCAGCCTCCGGTCGTCTGGCTGCTCGGTGTCGGCGGTTTGTTCGGCTATCACGCGCTTTACTTTATCGCGCTTCGTCTTGCGCCGCCTGCGGAAGCCCAACTCTTCAATTATCTCTGGCCGCTCCTGATCGTGCTGTTCTCGGCGCTCCTGCCGAACGAGAAACTGAAATCGCATCATATTCTCGGTGTGTTGCTCGGGCTTGTCGGCACGCTTGTCCTGATCGCGGGCATGCGTGGCGTCGAGATCAAGCAGGAATATATCGTCGGCTACGCCTGTGCGCTCGGTGCCGCGCTCGCGTGGTCGAGCTATTCGGTATTGTCGCGGCCCTTCAAAGATGTGCCGACCGACGCTGTGGCGGGTTTCTGTCTCGTGACCGCAGCGCTATCGCTTCTCTGTCACTTGCTGTTCGAACAGACTGTGTGGCCGCAGAACCTGCTGCAATGGTCGAGTATCGCGGCACTCGGAATTTTTCCGGTGGGTCTTGCGTTCTACGCGTGGGATCGCGGCGTGAAGTTCGGCGACATCCGCGCGCTTGGTGCGGCGTCCTATGCCGCGCCGTTGCTTTCCACGATTTTTCTTGTCGTTGCGGGCTATGCAGAGCCGCGCTGGTCGCTCGGCCTTGCGGCAATCCTGATTTCACTCGGTGGCATCGTCGCTGCGAAGGAAATTTTTATCCGGAGAAAGGCCCGGGAGACCAATCTTTCTTAGCGAGTTCGAAGCCGGAAAATTCGAAACCCGGCGCGACCGTGCAGCCGACCAGCGTCCATTCTCCAAGCGTTTCCGCAGCCTGCCAGTTGCCTTGCGGGATCACGAATTGCGGCTGCTCGCCGCTCACCAAATCATTGCCGAGAATGATCGAGGCGGGCGGAGTCTTATCGCTTGCTGCATAATGGAGTTCGAGCGGCGCGCCTGCGTAATAGTGCCAGATTTCGGCGGCATCGACGCGATGCCAGTGTGAGCGTTCGCCCTTCGCAAGCAGGAAATAGATCAAGGTCGAAGCGGATCGTCCGTCGACCATGCGCATGTCGCGGAAGGTTTCGCGGAAATGCCCGCCCTCGGGATGCGGCTGCAAACCGAGAAGCTGAACGATTTCGGCTGCCGATAGTGTTTCGACGCTCATCCTTTGAAAGTGTTTTTCATCTCGCGGAGCTTCGTGAATACCGCACCGGGGTCGCCGCCCGTCATGCCGATCGCTTCCTGCACGGCGGGATTGTCCGCGCGCATGAAGGGATTGGTGTGAATTTCTTCTTCCATCGTGGACGGCACGGTGGGTTCGTTCTTCGCGCGCATTTCTTCGATCTGTTTCAGGCGCGCCTTCAACTGCGTGTTGTTCGGATCGACGGTGACCGAAAATTTCGCGTTACCGAGCGTATATTCGTGACCGCAATAGATCTGCGTTTCCGGCGGCAACTCGCGCAATTTCAGGAGCGACTGCCACAGCACTTCCGCCGGACGTTCGAACGGACGGCCGCAGCCGAGGGCAAACAGTGTGTCACCCGCGAACAGAAGCTGCTCTTTCGGAAAATGATAGACGATGTGACCCGCGGTATGACCCGGCGTGTCGATGATATTGGCGCGCAACGGTCCGACTTCGGCGACGTCGAGATGGCCGAGCTTGATCGAAATGTCGGGGATGCGGTCGGCTTCCGCGCGCGGTCCGTAAACCGGCACGGGATATTTCGCGCGGATTTCTTTGATGCCCTGCACGTGATCCGGGTGATGGTGCGTGATCAGGATATGGGTGAGCGTCCAGCCTTCTTTGTCGAGCGCGCGCAGGATGGGCGCAGCTTCCGGCGCGTCAACAAGTGCCGTGGTCTTGCTGTCCGGTTCATGCACGAGCACCGCATAATTGTCGCTCAAGCACGGGATAAGACGAACTTCGACCGCCATAACTTGCTCCGATTTTTCGATTTCATGAAACGTAGTCGCCTCGCATGTCCGCCGCAAGGCGCGCTTTGTAGTCGCAGCGGTGCAAGGCTAATGTGAGATAACACAAGCAGAACTGTCATGTTCCTCGACGTCGTCGATCTTCGCTCCTTCTACGCCCAGCCGCTCGGTCTCGTGACGCGGCGGCTGCTGTCGCGTGCGATCCGCGCACGCTGGCCCGACGCGAAGGGCGAATACATCCTAGGTCTTGGCTATGCGACGCCTTATCTCGGCATCTTTCGCGAAACAGGTGAGCGCACGTTCGCCTTCATGCCGGGCGCGCAAGGCGTCGTGAAATGGCCGAGCGCGTCGCCGACGCTTTCTTCGCTCGTCTCGGAAACCGCGATGCCGTTGCGCGACTCGACGATAGATCGCGTGATGGCGGTGCATGCGCTGGAGATGACGCCGCATGCCGCCGACATGTTGCGCGAAGTCTGGCGCGTGCTCGCGCCGGGCGGAAAATTATTGCTAGTCGTGCCGAACCGCGCGGGCCCGTGGGCGAGAATGGATTCGACGCCCTTCGGGCAAGGCCAGCCGTTCTCTCGCACGCAGCTCATATCGCTGCTTCGCGAAGCGTTGTTCACACCCGTCGGCTGGCACGAGGCGCTCTGGATGCCGCCGTTTCAGCGCAAATGGCTGATGCGCGCCGCACCTGCATGGGAGCGGGTAGGCACCACGTTATCGCTGCCGTTCTACGGACTGCATATCGTGGAAGCGACCAAGCAAGTATGGCGGCCGGTGCCGGTGAAGAAAAAAACCGAAAGCGTGCCGGTGTTCGCGCCGGGAGCGGCGCCCGCGTAAATCTAGCGCTTGCGTGTCAGCAGGAACACGGCCTGCTCGCCGAACAGATTCCAGAACCACCACGGCGCATCGAAGCGCACGCGTCCGCCGCTCGGTCCGAAGGCGACTGCCCGCTCGATCTTCACATCGATGTCGCGCGTCAGTTCGACGAAGTCGCGGATCGTGCAGAAGTGGATGTTCGGCGTGTCGTACCAGCTCACGGGGAGATTTTTGGTGATCGGCATACGGCCGAACCAGAGCAGTTGCCCGCGAATGCGCCAGTGGCCGAAGTTCGGGAAGGAAACGATGACGCGCCGCCCGATACGCAACATCTGCTCGAGTACCCAGCGCGGTCTGCGCGTCGCCTGCAGCGTCTGCGAAAGAATCACGTAGTCGAAGGCGTTGTCGGGATAGTCGGCAAGATCGGTGTCGGCGTCGCCTTGAATCACGGCAAGGCCCTTGGCGACACATTCGTTCACGCCGTCGCGCGAAATCTCGATGCCGCGCGCATCGACGTCGCGCGTCTCCGCGAGAAGTTGCAGCAATTCGCCGTCGCCGCAACCGACGTCGAGCACGCGCGAGCCCGGCTCGACCATGTTCGCGACCACGACGAGGTCGAGGCGCGGCGTTCTCGGAATGGCGCGTGTAGCGAAAGCGCCGGGACTTGTGGTGGTGAGCATGAATCTACTTCGGCAGCTTCACGCCGCGCTTCTTCGCGGCAGAGTCGAGGAAGCCGCGCACGATTGCGAACAATTCCGGCTCGTCCAACAGGAATGCGTCGTGACCCTTGTCGGTTTCGATTTCGGCAAACGACACCGGCGCACCGGCGGCATTCAGCGCGTGCACGATCTGCCGCGCTTCTTCGGTCGGGAACAGCCAGTCCGAGGTGAAGGAAACCATGCAGACGCGTGCAGTGAGTTTGCGAAACGCGTTTGCGAGCACGTCGCCGTGTTCGCCCGCGAGATCGAAATAATCCATCGCGCGGGTGATGTAGAGATAGCTGTTCGCGTCGAAGCGTTCGACGAAGCTCGACCCTTGATAGCGAAGATAATTCTCGACCTGGAAATCGGCGTCAAAGCCGAACGTCGGCAACTCGCGATCCTGCAAGCGGCGGCCGAATTTCCGATGCAGTGCCGCGTCGGAAAGATAGGTGATGTGCGCGGCCATACGGGCGACCGCGAGGCCGCGATGCGGGCTCGTGCCTTCGGCAAGATATTTTCCGTTGCGCCAGTCGGGATCGGCCATCACGGCCTGACGGCCGACTTCATGAAACGCGATGTTCTGCGCGGAGTGGCGCGCCGCACTTGCGATCGGCAGCGCGGAGAAGATGCGCTCGGGATAGGTCACAGCCCATTGCAGCACCTGCATGCCGCCCATCGAGCCGCCGGTGACGCAAAGCAATTGATCGATGCCGAGATGATCGAGGAGTGCCGCCTGCGCGCGCACCATGTCGCGGATGGTCACGACGGGAAATGTGAGTCCATAGGCTTCGCCCGTCGCTTCGTTCTTCGAAGCGGGGCCGGTCGTGCCCATGCAGCCGCCGAGTACATTCGAACAGATGATGAAGAAGCGGTCGGTATCGATCGGAAGGCCGGGGCCGACGATCGAATCCCACCAGCCGTCCTTGCCGGTGACCGGATGCACATTGTGTACGTGCTGGTCTCCCGTGAGCGCATGGCAGATCAGAATTGCGTTGGAGCGGTCGGCGTTCAGTTCGCCATAGGTCTGGTATGCTACCTGGTAGGACGAAAGCTCGACGCCTGCGTCCAGCTTCAACGGCTTGTCCTTGCCGAAGCGGACAACTTGCGAACGCGGTTCGTCGGCCTCGCGGCGGACCATTTCCGCGCGGCTGGCTTTGTCTCCGCGATCTAGGCGAACGATCGTCATAACGTCCTTCGGCTCGGCTTTTTGCCAGTATATCAGGGCGAAACGTAGGTAGGCAGCAGGGCCTGAACAGGCAATGAATTCTTTGCTTGGCGGCCTGCCCGCGCTATCACGGGCCATCCTAACAGCGCCGGCGCCGAGCCATGGTTAATACGCCGAATTCAAAGCCCGCGCAGGGGCAAGCGCCCACGCTTGCCGACCTGCGCAACGAGATCGACCGCATCGACCGGGCGATGCATGAGCTATTGATCGAGCGATCTAGCATCATCGACACGCTGATCTCGGTCAAGAAATCGAACGAGACAGGCTCGGCGTTCCGTCCCGCGCGCGAAGCCTCGATGATGCGCTCGCTGGTCGAGCGGCATCACGGCATTCTTCCACTCGATACTGTCGAGAGCATCTGGCGCGTCATCATCGCGACCTTCACCTACGTGCAGCAGGCGTACTCCGTGCACGTCGATCTCTCGTCCGGCGACGCGCTGGTGCGCGATTCCGTACGCTTTCATTTCGGCTACACGGTACCGGTGCTGCAGCATGTCGGCGCCGGTGCGGTTGTCGATGCGGTCGCGAATTCGCGCGGCGATCTCGGGCTCGTGCGCGCGGAAGCGGTGGCCGGTGGCAAGGCGTGGTGGAAGGCACTCGAAGGCGACGGCAAGCCGAAGATCATCGCGCGGCTTCCCTTCGTCGAGCGCGGCGATCATCCGGCAGCACTGCCGCTCTTTGTCGTCTCGAAGCCGCTGCCTGCGGACGCAGCCGTGCATGAAGTCGAAGTCTGGAGCGTGCATGTCGCGGGCTGGAACACGTCAGTAGCGCGCGCGCTTGCGCCGCTTGCCGAGGTGATCGCGCAGCCGGACAGCGGTTTCGACAGTGCCGCATTGCTGATCTCCGTGCCGCAGAGCCGGAAAGCCGAGCAGATTCTCGCGTCGCTCAAGGAAGCAGGCGCATCCGTGCGCTCTTCGGCTCTCGTCGGCGGCCACGCGACCCGCTATACCGTCCCGCCCAAAGCCTAACTTCGTTTCATCAGGTTCAAGACAATGAGTGCTTCAGGTCAGTCCCTTCGTCCGCAGCCGCGTGCCGGCGTGATGGAAATCGATGCCTATGTGCCGGGCCGCAGCCATGCGCCGGGTGTTGCGAAGGTGATCAAGCTTTCCTCGAACGAAACGCCGCTGGGCCCGAGCCCGAAGGCGATGGAAGCCTACAAGAAGGGCGCGGAAACGCTCGAACTTTATCCCGATGGCGGCGCCACGGATTTGCGCGAAGCGATCGGCAAGACCTATGGCTTGGATCCGAACCGCATCGTTTGCGGGGCGGGCTCGGACGAACTGCTCGCAGTGCTCGCGCGCGCCTATCTCAAGGATGGCGACGAAGCGATCTACACGACGCACGGCTTTCTGATGTACCGCAACGTCACGCTCTCGGCGGGTGCGACGCCTGTGATCGCGCCGGAAAAGAATTACGCGACGGACGTCGACGCAATTCTCGCCTGCGTCACGCCGAAGACGCGCATGGTGTTTCTGGCAAACCCGAACAACCCGACCGGCACCTACACGCCGATTGCGGAAGTACGCCGTCTGCATGCAGCACTTCCCGGCAATGTCATTCTGCTGATCGACGCGGCCTATGCGGAATATGTGCGGAAGAACGATTACGAAGCGGGCATCGAGCTTGCCGGTTCGAGCGAGAACGTCGTCATGACCCGCACGTTCTCGAAGATCCACGGCCTTGCAGCACTTCGTATAGGGTGGATGTATGGACCTGCCGCAATCATCGATGCAGTGAACCGCACGCGCGGGCCGTTCAATCTCGGCGCGCCGTCGATTGCAGCGGGCACGGCGGCGCTCGCCGATCTCTCGCACATGGAAAAGGCGGTTTCGCACAATGCGAAGTGGCTGCCGTGGGTGAGCGACGAATTGAAGAAGCTCGGCCTTGAAGTCACGCCGAGCGTCGGCAACTTCGTGCTCATGCACTTCCCGTCGAAACCCGGCAAAGGCGCGAAGGAAGCGGACAGCTTTCTCGTCTCGCGCGGCATCGTGTTGCGGCAGATGGTGGCCTACAAGCTGCCGAATGCGTTGCGCATGACCATCGGCACCGAAGAGCAGAACAAGGCCGTCATCGCGGCACTCGCCGAGTTTTTGAAGTGAGGCCGCTTCGGCCATGGAACCGGTCGTAAACCGCCTTGCCATCATCGGTCAGGGGCTGATCGGCTCGTCGATCACGCGCGCCGTCAGCGCGAATAGAATCGCGCGCGAACTTGTCGTCACTGACGCTTCGCCGAAAGTGCGGAAGACTGTTGCCGAACTCGGGCTCGGCATCGCGAAGGTCGTCGAGACGAGCGCGGAAGCCGTGCGCGACGCCGATCTCATCGTCGCCTGCGTTCCGGTCGGCCAGTATGGCGCGCTTGCGAAAGAAATCGGCCCGCACCTGAAAGCGGGCGCAATTGTCTCCGATGTCGGCTCGGTGAAGGGCGCAGTTGTGCGCGACATGCTTCCGCATTTGCCGAAGAACGTGCATCTCGTGCCCGCGCATCCGCTTGCCGGCACCGAGCATTCCGGCCCGGAAAGCGGCCTTGCCGATCTCTTCGAAAACCGCTGGTGCATCGTGACGCCGCTCGAGGGCGCAAGCGAAAACGCGGTCACAACGCTGCAGTCGTTCTGGAAAGCGCTCGGCTCCGAAGTCGAGATCATGTCGGTGCCGCAGCACGACAAGGTGCTCGCGATCACGAGTCATCTGCCGCATCTGATCGCGTTCACGATTTTTCACACCGGCCTCAAGCACGAGGAAATTTCGAATTCGGAGGTCATGAAATATTCGGCGAGCGGCTTTCGCGACTTTACGCGAATAGCCTCTTCAAATCCGACCATGTGGCGCGACATCTTTCTGAACAACAAGGAAGCCGTGCTCGACGTACTGAAGCAGTTCAACGAAGACCTTGCCGATCTCGCGAAAGCGATTGAAACGAACGACGCGCAGAAAATCGTGGACGTTCTTTCGACGAGCCGTCTCACGCGCCGCAAGGTGATCGAGAAAGAACATATCTCGGTGACCGCGCCGAAGCGCGAGCATGAGGACGCATTTCCGATCGTGCGGCCTTACGGCGACGACTGACCCTAGCAATGAGCGACGATCTTTGGGTGTTCGGCTACGGCTCGCTGATGTGGCGGCCGGGATTCGAATTTCTCGAACAGCATCCCGCGCGGCTCAACGGCGCGCACCGTGCGCTCTGCGTGATTTCCCATTTTCATCGCGGCTCGCCCGAGCGGCCGGGATTGGTGCTCGGTCTCGACCGGGGCGGAAGCTGCCGCGGGATTGCGTTTCGTGTCGCAGGAAAAAATCGCGAGCAGGTGATTCAATATCTGCGTGAGCGCGAGCAGGTGACGAGCGTTTACCTGGAAAAATATAGGTTGGTCGATTTACTCGATGGCGACCGCGCGCGCGTCAGCGCGGTCTGCTACCTCGTTGATCGTGGGCATGCGCAATATTCCGGCGCGCTCACGCTGGAAGAGCAACTTGTTTTTGTGAAGCGCGGGCACGGCAAGTCCGGCAACAATCCGGACTATGTGCTGGCGACCGTCGAGGCGCTGAAAGGGCTCGGGATTCGCGACCGCGGCCTGGAATGGCTCGCGGACAAACTGAAAAGCGAACGGCCCTTTACGCTGCGCGACGCGGATTGAAGGGAATGATGTTGCCGTGGGGTGCGCCGGAAGGCGCGTCGCCGGTGTCGCCATCCAGGAGCGCGCGAAGATCGCGATGCGCGAAGGCAAGCGCCTCGATCCGTTCGACGACATGAACGTGCACTTCGTCGGCGCCGGCGGGCGCTCCGTCATTGGCAAGGCCCGCCGAAATCGCGATGACCCGCGGCCCTTCCGCGGTCTGCTTCACATAAAGCGAAACGGCGAGGTCATAGGCAGGCGTCTGCCCGGGCGCGTAGCGGCTGGTCGCGTAACGGCGGCCTGAACCACCGCACCAGAACTGGAAACGGCCGGCGAGGTCGGGGAACTTGGTTGCGGTGAGCTCTCCCGCATATTTCGCTCGTTCGAATCGCTGCATGAGAACAAAGGTAGAACATCAATGGTTAATGTCAACTTAACGATTGAGATCAACTTCCCGTGCGGGCGATTTCCTCGCGTCCTTGCGCGACAAGGCGGTTGGTTGCCGTCTCGATCTTCTCTTCCAGGTGCTTAAGAAACTCGTTTTTTTCCATGCCGGGCTGGATCGGATCCAGGAATTCCAACCGCACTTTCCCCGGCGTGAAGCGTAGCGAGCGGCGCGGCCAGTAGAGGCCGGAATTCAAGGCCACCGGCACGCAGGGCACGTTCAGTTCGCCATAGAGATGCGCGACGCCGTATTTGTAGTTGGGCGGGGCGTCGACCGCACGGCGCGTGCCTTCCGCGTAGATGATGAGCTGGCGGTTCGCTTTCATTCGTTCGCGCCCGACCACTGTTACATGATCGAGTGCGGCCTTCCGCGCGCTACGATCGATAGGAATGAGCTTCGCCTTCCATGTGTACCAGCCGAACAGCGGGATCCATTGCAGCTCGCGTTTCAAGACGAAGGTCGGATCGGGCAAGATCGCAGCCATCGTGAAAGTTTCCCACGCCGACTGATGCTTGGAGGCGACAATGGCGCCGCCCGTGGGAATTTTGTCGGCACCAATAATCTCGTACTCGATGCCGCAGATCCATTTCAGAAGAAAATGATTTCCCGCCGCCCAGGAGCGCACCGCAATCCAGATATAGCGGCGCGGCAGCAGAAGCAGCGGAAGATAGAAAAGAATCTGAAGAAGCGTGTTCAGATAAAACGCGACATTGAAGAGGACCGAGCGAACGAGCTGCACGATGGGAGTTCCTTGTGTGCCGCTGCTTGAAAGGCGTCAGGCCATGCGGACGAGCGCGGCAAGATATTTCAGATATTCGAAAAGGAGAAGCCGCGCGACCTGCGGGCTCGTCCACCATGACTGTTCGCGCATCCGCTCGGTAATGACCGGATAAGGGATCAACTCGACGCCATCGGTTTCGCGGTCGAGTTCGACAAGCGCGCGCGGCATGTGCCACGCGGAGGTCACAACGAGGAGCGTCTTGAAGCCGTTCTTTCTGGCCCAGGCTGCCGTTTCGACGGCGTTGCCGAGCGTGTTCTGCGCTTCATGGCCGAGGTCGATGCAGCATTCGGAAAGCCGCGCGAAATCCGGGATCTGCTTCTTCAGTTCATCATTCGTGATCGCCGGATTGACGCCCGATACAAGCAGACGCTGGCCGCGTTTGTTTGCAAGCAACTCGATCGCGTCAGTCATGCGTTGCGCGGCGCCCGTCAGCACCACGATGCCGTCGGCGCTGCGGGTCGTTCGTGCCGCCGACGACGGTATCTCGTTTACATAGACCGCGAAGCCCGCGCCGAAGGCCGCGATCAAGCCGCCTGCGACACTCCAGATGAGGATGGATAGGAAGCTTCGCCCGCGCTTCACGTGCACTGGCGTTTGCGCCGCTCCCGGCGGCGAGACTTGCCCGGTTTCCCCATTCATCCGGTTCATATCGAGCATGGTATTTCCAAATACGGCAAGCAGGCGGGCCATATTGAGGCGGTATTTCCGCACGCTATTTTTCCCGGTCGCGCGTCCCGTTTCGGGAAGGCGTCGCGAAAAGCCGCGCGGCTCAAGGGTTTTCTGCGCACATCAAGCCAGAGTTACGGTTTTCGATCCATTAACGGGTATCGGGCATCATGCACCTCAGTAAGTGTTGAGTGAGGTTGCAATGCGTATCGGATGTCCGTCCTGTGCGGCCGGCTTTGAAGTCAGTCCTGCGGCGTTAGAGCCGAGCGGACGCACCGTCCGTTGCGCAGCCTGTAAAACGACGTGGTTTGCATCCGCGCCCGCACTGGTTCTTGCGGACGGCGAGATCGAAATTCCAGCGCCCGTTCCGGCTCCGATTGTCAGCATCGAGGATCGTGAAGACCACGAAGCGCTCGCCGCTGTCGGCAAAAAGAAGATAGAGGCCGAAGACGCCGAGATCGTCATGGTCGAGGATGCGCCTTCCATTGCCATGGCGGAAGAAGCCCCGGCCCCACCGCCGATGCCGAAGCGCAAAACGGTCGCGCAGTTTGTGCCCGTTGCGCAGAAGCGCGAACGCCGTTTCCCGCTCGGTCTGGTCGCGGTCCTGCTCATTTCGGTTCTGAGTTTCGGGATCGTCAGCCGCCAGTCGCTCGTGCGCGCGGCCCCGGAGCTTGCGACGCTTTATGCCGCAATCGGCCTCCCGGTGAATCTGCGCGGCCTCGAATTTCAGAATATTCGCACCAAGCAGGAGATTCAGGACGGAATCACCGTGCTTGCCATCGAAGGCGAGGTCGAGAACGTCGCGAACCGCGCAGTGGAGTTGCCGCGCGTGCGCCTTTCAGTTCTTGGGGAAAACGGCGTCGAGATTTATTCCTGGACCGCGCTTTTGCCGCGATCAATCCTTTATCCTCACGAGCGCGTGCCGTTCAAAAGCCGGCTCGCGTCGCCGCCGGCGGCAGGCAAGGAAATCATGGTGCGGTTTCTGACGCGCGGCGATCTGACGGCAAGCATTCGCTGAAGATCTGCTTCGCAACGAGAAAGGGCGTCTCGTGGCCCGTATTCTGATCGCGGAAGACGAAGAAGCCTCGCGCATACTGTTGACGCGTGCGCTTGAGGCTGACGGTCACACCATTCACGCTGTCGCAGACGGCGCGGCTGCGCTCGAATATCTGCAGGGTGGCGCTGAAGCCGATCTTCTGCTCACGGATATTTCCATGCCGGTGATGGACGGGATCGCGCTTGCGCTTGCGATCTCGCGCGACTGGCCGAAGCTGCCCGTGGTTCTGATGACGGGTTTTGCCGATCAACGCGAGCGCGCAAGCGGTCTCGATGCACTGATCAAGGGCGTGATCGTGAAGCCGTTCCAGCTCGACGACGTGCGCACGAAAATCCGCGAAGTGCTCGGCTAGTAGTCGCGCAGCAACCGGTCGAGATAATCAAGCTCGAGACGCGGGCGTGCCGGCTCGCTCAGGCGGCGGCGCAATTCTTCGAGTACGCGGCGCGCGCGTTGCGTGTCGATTTCGTCCGGTACCTTCACCGTATAATCGTCGCCGAATTCGCGATTGCGCACCGGCCGGCCCAGCGGATCGGTGCGGTCTGCCTGATCGGCTTCAGGTCCGTCCGGGAAACCCGGTCCGTCGCCCGGTCCGCCTTGTTGCATGGCGTCGGCCATCGCCTGCGCGCCGCGGCGCAATTGCGATAGCGCGCGGCCCTGCGATTCCACCGCACCTTCGGCATCGCCCTGTCCGAGCGAATTCTCGGCGTCGCGCATCGCCTGTTCGGCGCGGTTCAGCGCATCGGCTGGATCGTTGCCGGGGCCCTGCTGCGGGTCGTTGCCTTGCTGTTGGCCCTGCTGGCGCTTGCGAAGCTGTTCGAGCATGCGCTCGAGTTGCTGGCGCAGATCGCCCTGACCTTGCTGCAACTGGCCCATCTGGTTGCGCTGGCCGTTCTTCTGCTGGCCTTGCTGGTTCTGGTTCTGGTTTCCGCGTTCTTTGTAGGTGCGGTCGCGCAGCCTTTGCTGCTCCTGAATCATCCGGCCCAACTGATCGAGCGGATTGTCCTGATTCTGCTGCGGTCCGGCCTGACGGCGGTTCTTCTGGAGATTTTCCATCAGCGATTGCAACTGATCGAGAAGCTTCTGCGCGGACTGACGGTCGCCGCTTCGCGCCATCTTCTCGATCTGGTCGAGCATGTTCTTCAAGTCTTGCGGACGGACGACGCGCGTATTCGGATCGGGCCGGTCCAGATTGGTCGTGTTGTTATCGCGGCGCTGCTGTTCGGCAAGTGCCTGCAGATAACGGTCGAGGGCTGCGCGAAGCTGATCCATCAGCTTCTTGACCTCTTCATCCGAAGCATTGCGTTCGAGCGCCTGCCGCAATGCGTTTTCCGCCGCGCGCAGATCCCGCTCGACGTCGGAGAGCGTGCCATCCTCGATCAGGACTGCGACTTCCCAAAGATAGTCGATTACGCCGCGCAGATCGTCGTCGGTGCGCGCAATTTTCAGGCGAGTGCTTGCGGTGCGAAGACCTAGATAAACGTTCGCCTCCGGCGTGAAGTGGTCCGGCGCGATCATGAGCGCGTCGAGCGCGTGCTGCACGCGGCCGCGTGCGTTGGCATCGAAGGCGAGTTCGCGGCGCTGTTCGATCAGCGCGCGGGCGATCGGCTTCTGGAACGAACGCATCGGAATCCGCGTCTGCCGCGGCTCGCTCTTGCCTTCGTTGCCGGCTTCGTCGCGGGCGAGCAACGTGAGCCGCACGGTCGCGCCTGCCCACGGGTGCTCGGTGAGGTCTTTTGCGGTTTGTCCCGCGCCGTTCTTGGTTCGCGCCTGCGGCAGCGAGAGCGGGAAGTTCGGAGCATCAACCAGCGGTCGCGGCGGCAAAGCGTTAGGAACAAGCGGGATCACGCGCTCGAACTGCGCTTCGGCTTGCGTGACGCCGTAGTCGTCCTCCATGCGATAGGAGAGGTTCAGCGCATTGCGGCCGGAAATCTCGGGGTCTTTCGAAAGCTCGATAATTGGCACGCGATCGGCAATCGCACGGAACGACCACTTCGCTTCGCCAACCGGAAGACCTTTGACGGTAATGCGCGCGTCTTCGGTAATGCGGAAGTGGCGCTCGACGCCGGTCTTCGCGGTATCAGGATTCTGGTTCGGCTCTTCTTTGAGATTCCCTTCGAGCACGAGATCGAGCGCAGAAAGGTTCGTTCCGCGCACGATGAGTACGCTTCCTGCCGGTACCGACACTTGCGGTACTTCGCCCGGCGCTGCTTCATCATGACGGATGCCCGCAAGCAGAACCGGTGCGCGGCCGGTATAGACCGGCGGAGTGATCCACGCGTCCACGCGATAGAGCCGGGGCGTCAGCGCACCCGTCCAGTCGAACGCTGCGATCAGGCGGCGCGTGCGATCGTTGTCGGCGATGAAGAAGGTCGCGACCACCGCAAGCAAAATCAGCGCGCGGAATGCGAAGGGATCCCGCAACGCGAGTTTGGGCTGGGGCAGCCCCGCGCGAAGATTTTTCGCAGCTTCCGCGGTACGGCTGAGATGCGCACGCCAGAGTGCGGCGGCCATCGGGTCTTCGGATTTGGTGGCTAACTTATCGGTGAGCGCGGTAGCGGGGCGGTGTGCCGCGATGTTCGAGCGATCGAGGCGCGAGACGGCATCACGCAATCCTGGAATGCGGATGCGGATCGCAGGCACGAGTGCTGCGATAATGACGAGCGCAAAAAGCGCCATGCCCGCGATGCGTCCGTAAGGCGGCAGCGAAATCCATAAGCCCGCCCAGGAGAGCGCCAGAAAAATTCCGAAAGCGGAAAGGAGCGCGACGAGAACAGGCCAGACGCTTTCCCAGAGCAGCGCCTGCCTTGCCCGGACGACGGCGACCGAAAGCGCGGCGAGCGCTTCGCGCACTACGCCGGAAGGAAGTTCATTTCCTTGTTTCTCAGGTGCGCCGCTCAATCGAGGAGTTCCTTGCGGGTCACCCCATGCCCAAAACCGACTTTACCGGGCGATTACGGCCGCAGCCAATGACTTTTGTGGCAATGCAGTATTTCAGCGCTGCCAGGGGGCTTTGCGGTCGAGCCCGATGATGGCTGCGGCATCGAAGCGCGGGCGCACGAGGGCGTATTCGCCTTCGCGGACAAGCACTTCGGGAATGAGGGCGCGTGTGTTGTAGGTCGACGCCTGCACCGCGCCGTAAGCGCCCGCCGTCATCACCGCCACGAGATCGCCTTCCTTCAACTGGGGAAGACGCCGGTCCAGCGCCAAGTAATCGCCCGATTCGCAGACCGGACCGACAACATCCGCGCTGACCCACGGCGCATTTGCTGACGGCTCCGTCACCGGCAGAATCTCGTGATAGGCCTCATAGAGCGTCGGGCGAATGAGATCGTTCATCGCGGCATCGACGATGAGAAAATTCTTCGCTTCGCCCTGCTTCCAATAGATCACGCGCGAGACGAGGATGCCGGCGTTGCCGACGATCATGCGGCCGACTTCGAACACGAGCTTTGCCCCAAGACCCTTGGTGTGCTTCTTCACGACTTCCGCATACTCGGACGGCAGCGGTGGTGGCGTGTTGTTGCTCTGATAGGGAATGCCCAAACCGCCGCCGAGATCGAGATGATCGATCTTGTGACCGGCCGAGCGCAGATCGCGCGCAAGCTCCGCCATCAACGCAGTCGCGTTGTCGAACGGCGAGAGTTCGGTGATCTGGCTGCCGATATGCATGTCGATGCCGGTGACGATAATCCCCGGCAGCTTCGCGGCCTCTGCATAAACTTCGCGCGCGCGCGAAATTGGAATGCCGAATTTGTTTTCGCTCTTTCCGGTTGCGATCTTTGCATGTGTCTTTGCATCGACATCCGGGTTCACACGTACCGAGACGGGCGCCTTTGCACCGACACTCGTCGCGACTTCGGAAAGCACGCGCAGTTCGGGTTCGCTCTCGACATTGAAGCAATAGATGCCGGCCTGCAGTGCTGCCGCCATTTCATCGCGCGTCTTGCCGATGCCGGAGAACACAATCTTGTTCGCAGGCACACCTGCTTGCAGTGCGCGCGAGAGTTCGCCGCCGGAAACGATGTCCGCGCCCGCGCCGAGTTTGGCGAGGGTTGCGATCACCGCCTGATTGGAATTTGCCTTCAGCGCAAAACAGACGAGTGAAGGCACGTCGGAGAACGCATCTGCGAAGACGCGATAGTGCCGCTCCAGGGTCGCTGTCGAATAGCAATAGAAGGGTGTGCCGACTTCGCGCGCGAGCGCGGTCAGATCGACGTCTTCGGCGTGCATGACGCCGTCGCGATAAGCAAAGTGGTGCATGGACGAAAGGAGAGTATCAGAGCAGGTCGTCGAGAATGAAGGGGCGATCCGGTTTCTCCGGCTCGGAGGTGATGGGCACATTGCCCTGCCGGAAACGTTTCTTCTTCCCGTCTTTACTGTCTTCCTTGCCGATCGGGCTCGTGAAAGCCTTTGAGGTTGCGGTCTGCGTCGGGGTCGAGGTGACCGAGTCGCCCGGGCGATCAGGAGTGAGCGTGGTCTGCAGCGGATTGGGGGACGCGATATTTTCCGCGCCGCCCGGCGGCTCAAGCGGACCCTTCACGCCGCAACCGGCGAGCACGAGTGCGCCGCCGAGCAGGGCCATCGGAAAGATGCGGGTAGAGCGGTCGGTCAACGGAATTCTCCCCAGATGCGGGCCTGAACTATCGGAAAACCGAGGCCAAAGCGAGGCCACGGGGGTCGGCGTTATTTCGGGTATTACGAAGGTTCTTGCCCCAGTTTTTTGAGCCAGCGCTTCGCCTGCACCCGCACGTTCTTCGGCGCGGTACCGCCGTAACTCGTGCGGCTTGCGACCGATTTCGAAACGGAAAGCACGGAGAATACATCGTCCGTGATCCGCTTCTCGACCGCCTGCATGTCCGCGAGCGGCAGGCGATGCAGCGGTACGTTCGCGCTCGACGCTTTCGCGACGATCGAGCCCGTGATGTGGTGCGCTTCCCGGAAAGGAATATTCAGCTTCTGCACCAGCCAGTCGGCAAGATCGGTCGCCGTCGAATAACCGTCGCCGGCCATTGCCTTCATTCTTTTTTCGTCGGCCACAAGATCGCGCGTCATGCCCGCGGTCGCCGCGATCACGACGGAGAAGTCAGAAAGCGCGCGGATCGTGCCGTCTTTGTCTTCCTGCATGTCCTTGGCGTAGGCGAGCGGAAGACCTTTCATGACGACAAGCAACTGCACCAGCGCACCAATGATCTTGCCCGCCTTCGCGCGCACGAGTTCGGCGGCGTCAGGATTGCGCTTCTGCGGCATGATCGAGGAGCCGGTCGTGAATTTGTCGGACAGCGCGATGAAGCCGAACGCCGGCGTGGTCCAGATCACGATTTCTTCGGCGAAACGCGAAAGATGCATTGCGCAGATCGAGGCGGCACTCAGTGTTTCAAGCACGAAGTCGCGATCGGAAACGGCGTCCAGACTGTTCGCAGTAGGCCGGTCAAAGCCGAGCGCCTTGCTGGTCGCGTCGCGGTCAATCGGGAAAGACGTTCCTGCGAGTGCGGCGCTGCCAAGCGGATTTTCGTTCATGCGCTTGCGCGTATCCGCAAGCCTGCCGCGGTCACGCGATAGCATCTCGACATAAGCGAGAAGATGATGACCGAAGGTAACAGGCTGCGCGGTCTGCAAATGTGTAAACCCGGGCATCACGCTTTCGGCGTGTTCGAGCGCCTTCTCGGCGAGCGCGAGCTGTAAATCGGCGAGCGACTTGTCCAGGCCGTCGATAGTGTCGCGGATATAGAGCCGGAAATCGGTCGCGACCTGATCGTTGCGAGAGCGCGCCGTGTGCAGCCGTCCCGCTGCGGTGCCAATTAGCTCAGCCAAGCGGCTTTCGACATTCATATGAATGTCTTCGAGCTGCTTCGAGAATTTGAATTTGCCGCTTTCGATCTCGGCGAGAATGGTATCCAAGCCCTGCGCGATTTTGTCCGCGTCCGCCGCCGTAATGATGCCTTGGGCGGCCAGCATCGAGGCATGCGCCTTGGAGCCGGCGATGTCCTGTGCGAACAAGTGCCGGTCGAAGTCGATCGAGGCGTTGATCTCTTCGAGGATCGCGTCGGGGCCCGCCGCGAACCTGCCGCCCCACATCTTGTTACTCATGCTCGAACCCTGACGGCCTCTGATGACCGCTCCAAACCCCGAAACGACCGCACGCGTAAACTGGCTTCGGCAAGCGCGCTATTTTCTGCTTGCGGCCTTCCTCGGCACGATTGCGGGGTTCGCGGGGATATACTTGACCGGCGGGTTGCCACGCAACGTCGGCGTCGTTTCGGACGGCTCTTGTGTTAACGCGAGCCCCACCGCCAAACGGTTAATGCCGCTGGCCAAAGGAGAAGTCGCAGCTTTCGCGCCAAATTCGAGCCCAAGGCGCGCAACGCCGCTGGAGTTCAAGGACGGTACCGGGCGAGCCGTCAGCCTTGAAGATTTCAAGGGGCGGGTTGTGCTCATCAATCTCTGGGCGACCTGGTGCGTGCCCTGCCGGAAAGAGATGCCGGCACTCGACGAGCTGGAAAAGAAGCTCGGCGGACGCGATTTCGCAGTGCTTGCGATCAATCTCGATCAGCGCGGCGGCGACAAGCCACGCAAATTTCTGGAAGAGATCAAGGTGAAGCAGCTGATCTACTACGAAGACCCGACCACGAACGTATTTCAGAAACTGAAAATGGCGGGCCGCGCTCCGGGATTGCCTTCGACGATCCTGATCGATCGCGATGGCTGCGAGTTGGGCTTCATGCCGGGCCCTGCGGAATGGGCGAGCGAAGATGCACTCGCGTTGATCCGCGCGGCGCTCTCTAAAAACTAAGCCTGAATATCGACGTTCTGGCCGAGGCCGCTTGCCGCGCTCGCGAGTTTCGCTGCGTTCTGGCTCGTCGCTTCGATCAACTGCACGAAAGCCTGCTCATTGCCCGCGTTCATCTTCATGATGCGCGCGGCAATTGCTGTTTGTAGCTGTGCGGTTTTCGACGCCATGACGGCGCCGACGAGAGCGGTGTCCATAACCACGTCACGATGCAGGAACTGGGTTAAAGAAGAGTATGCGGTGCGCTATTCCGATACGTTAAAAACTGACAAGTACTTTTTGTCACTAACGATTTTATCTTCCTTCTGCTTTTTGTATCTCGGTACGGATGCAGCAGAAAGGTTCTTGGTCGCTCGCACCCCGTGAAATACGATCCACCCTTCATCTTTACGATAATCTACAAGCACCCGCTTTCGAACTATTTTGATAATTAGGTTTATGGCCTTCGCGATCTCGATGGTGCGCTTCTCGGTTTCGTCAAGAACTGCGTGCCACTTATCGGATAGTCGCTCGTACTCTTCCGGATTCCATTCATCAATCTGATAAAACTTTGGAATGGTATAATAGTCTGGAATTTCCCGAGGATGTGAGTACTTCACAAAGTAGCGGGTGTAGTCATCAATTGACTGCGCAAGATTTAAGATTGCCGCTTCAACTTCTGGAAAATAGTTTGGCCAGAACTGTCTCACTGTCCATGTTGAGAAGTCGAATAGTTTATTGGCAAAATCCTTTTGAATGCGTGGATATTGATCGTGTCCTAGCCAGTTCAGCCACTTGTCAGCGTTTGATAAATCGAGATAGATCTCAACCTCATTTAATAGCCGCGCATATTCTTCTTTCGCTCTGAGATCTTGCTTGTCGCTCGGCGAAAGGCTTTCGATAATCCAGTCTTCGTGTTCGCTCTTTATTTTGTTAAGTTTTTCGACTGGATACTCAAGCGGCAGAGTGTCAACGATTTTGTGATGCACTCCGCACATCAGAAGCACGTTGTCGTAGCTGTCTAGTAGCTCTGTAGGATAGTTCGGATCATATCGCGGCCCATCAGGTCGCTTAGACCGAATGTGACAGGTCTCACCGGTTAGCGCTAAGTCGCCGCCTTCGCCAAAGTAAGTCAGCGCTCGCCGACAGGTAGGCTCGTTGCAGCGACCTCCCGCTCTGCCCCAGAGTGCAACGCGAGTGACTACGCCGACCATGGCCTCTTAGCGCGTGGGGACCGGCTTCTCGCCGCGATAATCGTAGAAGCCGCGGTTGGCCTTACGGCCGAGCCACCCAGCTTCGACGTACTTCACCAGAAGCGGGCAGGGGCGGTATTTCGAGTCTGCAAGACCTTCGTGAAGCACCTGCATCACAGACAACACAGTGTCCAAGCCGATGAAGTCGGCAAGCTGCAGCGGACCCATTGGATGATTGGCGCCAAGCTTCATTGCCTTGTCGATCGCTTCGACCGAGCCCACGCCTTCATACAACGTGTAGATCGCTTCGTTGATCATCGGCAGCAGAATGCGGTTCACGATAAAAGCCGGAAAATCTTCAGCGACGGCATAGGTCTTGTTCAGGCGCGAGACGAATTCCTTCGAAGATTCGAAGGTGTCTTCGTCGGTCGCAATGCCGCGCACCAGTTCGACCAGCTCCATCAGCGGCACCGGATTCATAAAGTGAATGCCGATGAATTTTTCCGGGCGGTCAGTGGCCGCGCCTAGGCGCGTAATCGAAATCGAAGACGTATTCGAAGCAAGCAGCGCTTCCTTCGGCATCATCTGCGAGAGTTCGACAAAGATTTTCTTCTTGATCTCTTCCTTTTCGGAAGCCGACTCGATCACGAGATCGCAGTCGGTGAGATCCTTGAAACCTGCGGCGGGAAGAATGCGCGCGAGCGCGGTCTGACGGTCGCCTTCAGAGATCAGCGCTTTGGTGACCTGGCGCTGCATGTTGCCGTTGATCGTCGCAAGACCCGCCTTGATGCGGTCTTCGGAAACGTCGTGGAGCTTTACGTCATAGCCCGCAAGCGCGCAGACATGCGCGATGCCGTTGCCCATCTGACCCGCGCCGATTACTCCGATTTTTTTCAAGGCTTTCATCGCGCGGGCCGCTCGCTATTTGCTGAGTTCTTTTTCGAGTTCGGGCAATACCGTGAAGAGATCGCCGACAAGACCGTAATCGGCGACCTGGAAGATCGGCGCCTCTTCGTCCTTGTTGATCGCAACGATCACTTTCGAATCTTTCATGCCGGCAAGATGCTGGATCGCGCCGGAAATACCGACCGCGATATAAAGCTCCGGCGCCACGACCTTGCCGGTCTGGCCGACTTGCCAGTCGTTCGGAGCATAACCGGCATCGACTGCTGCGCGCGAGGCGCCCATCGCGGCACCCAGCTTGTCCGCCACCGGCTCGATATATTTTGCGAAGTTTTCTTTGTTTGCCATCGCGCGGCCGCCGGAAATGATGACGCGCGCGGCGGTCAGTTCCGGACGATCCGACTTGGAAAGCTCTTCGCCGACGAAAGAGGAAAGCGCGGGATCGCCTGCGCCTTCCGCGTTCTCGACCGAAGCCGAGCCGCCTTCGCCCGCGGCCTGAAAGGTCGAGGTGCGAACGGTGATGACTTTCTTCTTGTCGGAAGACTGCACGGTCTGGATCGCGTTGCCGGCATAGATCGGACGCTGGAACGTGTCCGGGCTATCGACTTTGACGATTTCCGAAATTTGCATCACGTCGAGGAGCGCCGCGACGCGGGGCATGAAGTTCTTACCCGAGGTCGTCGCCGGCGAAACGATCGCGTCATATTTCTCCGCGAGTTTCACGATCAGTGCCGCCATCGGTTCGGCGAGTTTGTTCTTATATGCTGCGTTGTCGGCGAGCAGAACTTTTTTCACGCCTGCGATCTTCGCGGCGGCATCGGCGACGGCCTTCGCGCCTTCGCCCGCAACCAGCACATCGACATCGCCGCCGAGCGCGGCTGCTGCCGTCATTGCTTTCAGCGTTGCCGGGTTCAGTGCCTTGTTGTCGTGGTCGGCAATCAGGAGTGTTGCCATGATCAGATCACTCCCGCTTCATTCTTGAGTTTGTCCACGAGTGCGGCGACCGAATCCACTTTCACCCCGGCCTTGCGGCCTGCAGGCTCGGAGGTCTTGATCACTTTCAGGCGCGGCGCGACATCGACGCCGTAATCGCCGGGCGCCTTTTCGTCGATCGGCTTCTTCTTCGCTTTCATAATATTCGGCAGCGAAGCGTAGCGCGGCTCGTTCAGGCGCAGATCGGTGGTCACGATCGCGGGCAATTTCAGCTTTACGGTCTGCAAGCCGCCGTCGACTTCGCGCGTGACGTTCACGCTATCGCTTTCCAGCGCAACCTTCGAAGCAAAAGTGCCCTGCGGCCAATTCAGAAGTGCAGCCAACATCTGGCCGGTCTGGTTGGAGTCGTCGTCGATTGCCTGCTTGCCGAGAATGACGAGGTTCGGCTTCTCGGCTTCGACAATGCCTTTGAGAATCTTTGCAACTGCAAGCGGCTCAACAGGGCCACCGTTCTTCACGAGGATGCCGCGGTCGGCGCCCATCGCGAGCGCGGTACGGATCGTCTCTGACGCCTGTTGCGGTCCAATAGATACCGCGACGATTTCGGTCGCCTTGCCCGCTTCCTTCAAACGGATCGCCTCTTCGACGGCGATTTCATCGAAGGGGTTCATCGACATTTTGACGTTTGCGAGATCGACGCCGGAGCCGTCAGGCTTCACACGCGCTTTCACGTTGAAATCAATGACACGCTTTACTGCGACCAGAACTTTCATCCGCTGCCCATTTGTTGCGGTGCGGCGGGCAAACTATGGCTCGCCCTTAGGCCTGTCAACGCGAACAATGACCGTAGGCGCGTCCATTTGTGCGACCGGGGCTTCAGTCGTACCCCTCGCGACCGGCTCGACCGGTGAGACGGTCGCTGCGTCACCCACGGCGGCGATGGTGTCGGGTTCGCCTTTGAACAACCCGACTTCGGGACGGCGCATCAGAACGACGAGGAAAGTGCCCGCAGCGAAGCCGCCGATATGCGCCCACCAGGCGACGTTATCCATGCCGCGCGCAGAAGCCATGACGATATTAAAAATGAGATAGATGCCGAGCACCCAGAACGCGCGTAGCTTGATCGGAATACGGGTGAAGAACAGCACCCAGACCTTCGCGCGCGGAAACAGGATGAGATACGCGGCAAGCAATCCGGAAATCGCACCCGACGCGCCGATCAGCGGCACCTGCGAAGTGGTGGACGAAAGAAAATGTGCGAGGCCCGCCGCTACACCGCACGCAATGTAGAACAGGAAATAGCGGAAGCGGCCCATGGCGTCTTCGATGTTGTCGCCGAAGACCCAGAGGAAAATCATGTTGCCGAATAGGTGACCGAGGTCGCCGTGCAGGAACATGTAAGTAAAGAGCTTGACGCCCGGCACTTGAGCGATGAACGGAATGTCCGACACGAAGCGCGTGTTCGCGAGGATCGACGCGGGCATGAAACCGTAGTTGCGATTCAGAAACTCATCCCAGTTGAGCACGAGGCCCGACTGGAAGAGGAAATAAATGAGAATGTTGCTCGCGAGCAGCGCCCACGTCACATAAGGGCGCTTGATGTAGCGCAACTGGTTGTAATCGTAGACCGGAAGAAAAACCATGCGACTTGCTCAGCGGTTCGCGCCCGGGACCCATAGCACGTCGCGTTCGCCCCTGCCATTGACGTAGCGCGCCGCGACGAACAGCAAATCCGAAAGCCGGTTGAGATAGCGGATCGCCGCCGGGTTCACCTTCTCGCTTTTCTGTTGCGAAAGCTGGACGGCAAGACGTTCGGCGCGCCGGCACACGGTCCGCGCGAGATGCAGATAGGCAGCAGAAGGTTCGCCGCCCGGCAGCACGAAGGAGCGCAAGGGCTTCAGCGAAGCATTCAGCTTGTCGATTTCGGCTTCGAGACGCGTAACCTGCGCTTCGACGATGCGGAGCCGTTCTTTCGGCGCGCTTTCGCCTTCGGGCACTGCGAAGTCTGCGCCGAGATCGAAGAGATCGTTCTGCACGCGGGTCATGATCGCGTCGACGTCTGGCTCTTTTGCAAGATGAAGCCGCGCGATGCCGATCGCTGCGTTGGTCTCATCGACCGTGCCATAGGCGTCGACGCGCAGATCGGATTTCAGCCGCCGCTCGCCGGAGCCGAGCGCAGTCGTGCCGTCGTCGCCGGTCTTCGTGTAAATGCGGTTCAGGACTACCAAGGTCGCGGCCTCCAGACAGGGGCCGGTTGTAGCCTATTTTTTCGCGGCGCTGAACTTGGTTTCAGCGTCCGAGCACCCAGAGCGTAAACATCACAAGCGCGATTGCGATGCCCTGCAAGAGCACGCGCATCCGCATCAGCTTTTGCGAGGTGTTGCCGGAGCCGCCCTTCAAGAGATTCCAGAGGCCGAGGACGAGCACGATGGCGACCGCGATTACCGCGATCGGAATGACGATGTTTTGCAGAAACGAACCCATGGTGCTTCTCCTTGGGTCTTAAAGATTGAGCCGCCAGATTCCGGCGTTGAGTGCCGTAGCGTAGCCGATCCAGAGGAGATAGGGCAGGAGCAGGCTCGCGGCAAAGCGATCCACCTTCCATGCCGCGTAAATCGTCCAGGCAACGAGAATGTCGAGCGTTACGATTGTGGCAAGTCCGCCGCGGATCGATTCCGCACCGAAGAAAATCCACGACCAGGCGAGATTGACGGTGAGTTGCAGAAGAAAAAGCGCGATTGCACGTTTTCGCATTTCGTCGCGCGGCGTCTGCCACAGCCGCCAGAGTGAAATCGCCATCAGCGCATAGAGAATATTCCACGCGATCGGGAAGGCGTAGTTCGGCGGCGTGAAGGATGGTTTGTTCAGTGCCGCGTACCACCCAGCAATCTTCGGCATGGTCGCAACCGAACCGAGCCAGGCAACGGCGAAACAAAGCGCGAAGCAGGCAATGAGGCGGAGAATTGATTTCATGTTCTGGCTCTCGAACGGATGATGCCGAACATAACCCGTGAAAGCGGATGAAGTTGCCTAGGACGGCTTCTTCTTGAGTGCCGTAAGCGCGGTCGAGCCAATGAACAGAAGTGCGAAGACGAATTTCAGCGCGGTCAGGATCGGTCCGCCGTCGATGTTGAAAGTGATCCACAACAGCATCCCCGGCACGAGAATGCCGCACACGATCAGCGTCATGCGCGCCAGTTGCCAGGAGACGCGGGATGCCAGTGCTTCGGTTTCCGGCGTCGAAGCAAGCGTTGCCCGTACTTCTTCATTCGCGCAAAGCCACGCGGAGATTTTCATCGTCAGCGGAAGGCCCAAGCCGATTGCGATCAACGCCGTTGCCGCAAGCGCGAGCGAAAACGGCAGCGGCTGAATGTCCGCGGGATTGGGATACATCAGCGTCAACACGGGCACGAAAAAGCAGACGACGACGACTGCAGCGAAGACGATGAACAGAAGCGCGTTCAGCCAGGTGAACTTGATGTAAGCGCCGCCGCTGATGGGAGCGGCGAGCTTATCCATCTGCTGCCATTCGGCATCGCTATAGGTAAATCCCGGCCACCACTTGTAACCGCTGTCGCGAAGCACGGTCATGTTCTTCGCCCAGAACGCGACGCGCGCGAGTTCGGATTTTGAAAGCTCCCCCATAAGAGGAAGCCTACGCCGCCTAGTTGGTGCCGTCGAGTAAACGCCGCGCAATCACCTGCGCCTGAATTTCGGCTGCACCCTCGAAGATCGAGAGAATGCGGGCGTCGGCGAGCACGCGGGAAACCGGATATTCCATCGCAAAGCCGTTGCCGCCGTGGATTTGCAGTGCGTTGTCGGCAGAGGCCCAGGCGATGCGCGCGGCGAGTAGTTTCGCCATGCCAGCTTCGAGATCGCAGCGGCGGCCGGAATCTTTCTCGCGGGCCGCATGATAGGTGAGCTGGCGCGCGATCAGAATTTCTGCCGCCATGATCACGATCTTGTCCGAGACGCGTGGGAAAGAATAAAGCGGCTTGCCGAACTGAATGCGCTCGTGTGCGTAGCGCAGGCCGAGCTCCATCGCGCATTGCGCGACGCCGATCGCGCGCGCGGCGGTCTGGATGCGCGCGGCTTCGAAGGTCTGCATCAACTGCTTGAAGCCGTTGCCTTCGGCGCCGCCGAGAAGATTTTCGGCCTTTACCTCGAAACCGTCGAAGCCGATTTCGAATTCCTTCATGCCGCGATAGCCGATGACTTCGATTTCGCCGCCGGTCATGCCTTCCGCAGGAAAAGGGTTCTCATCGTCGCCGCGCGGCTTTTCCGCGAGCAGGATGGAAAGGCCCTGATAGCCTTTTTCTTCCGGCTTGGTGCGGCAGAGCAGCGTCATCAGATCTGCGCGCACAGGATGCGTGATCCAGGTTTTGTTACCGAAGACTTTATAGACGTCGCCTTTCTTCTCGGCGCGCGTCTTCAGCGATGCGAGATCGGAGCCGGTGTTTGGCTCGGTGAAGACGGCGGTCGGAAGAATTTCTGCGGATGCGATTTTCGGGAGCCACTTCTTTTTCTGCTCATCCGTGCCGCCTCCGAGAATCAGCTCTCCTGCGATTTCGGAACGGGTGCCGAGGGAGCCGACGCCGATCCACGCGCGCGAAAGTTCTTCGGAAACCACACACATAGACTCTTTGCCGAGGCCGAGGCCGCCGAATTCTTCCGGAATCGTGAGCCCGAAGACGCCCATCTCGGCCATCTTCGTGATGATTTCCATCGGAATGTATTCGTTCTTCAGATGCCATTCGTGCGCATGTGGTACCACTTCACTTTCCGCGAAGCGGTGCATCTCGGCGCGCATGGCGTCCAGCGTTTCGTCGAGACCGGCATCACCGATGGTGAGCGAGCCCTGCGCCTTCGCGATTTCGGCGGCGAGTTGCAGGCGGATCTGCGCATTGTTTCCGGCGATCAATTCTTTCACTGCAGGCGTGATGCGCGGCGAAATTTTCTGTTCGGCCAAACCGAGATCGGCAAGGCGCAGCATCTCGCCCTGGCTCATCGGGATGCCGCCGAAGATCTGCGCGAGATATTCACCCGCGCCGATACGCACGAGGAGTTCTTCGAGCTCGCCGAAGCGGCCGGCCTCGATCATGCGCCCGGTATAGGCGGCAAGCTGCCGGATCGACTCCACATAGGTCGCAAGCCACGCATAGCCATGCGCCGCATGTTGCTCACGCTCAAGCGCTACAGAAGAAAGCTTGCCACCCTCGGTGACTTTGCCTCGAACCGCGGCGGCTGCTTCCGCAAGCAGCGCCTGCACGGAATCGCTCGCTTCCAGAAGCAGCGGAAGAAGCTCGGCATCGGGAGTAGCGGCGCGGGAAGCGGCTTGGGTCATCGGTGGCCTTTTATAGCGGGTGAAAGAGCATCCTTATTGGTGCAATGCACAAAAGCAAGAGGCAACCTTCTGTTAACCATCCGGGGGCTTAACTGGCTGCAACTTTCGTAGAGCGTGGCCCGGGACGGGACGGCCCCGGGATGCGTTCTCGGCTACGCAAGGCCCCGGGGATGACGTTGCCGCAGTTCGCCAGTTTTATCCTGCGCCGCTTGCCTGCGCTGTCGGTGCGCGCGCGCATTTTCACACTCGCCATTATTCCGGTCGTCGGCCTCGCCATCATCGGCATATTCTTCGCAAACGGCGAACGTCAGGTCGATTCCGCTTTCGACACGGTGCAGAGCTCGAGCGATCTCGCGAACGCAAGCCGCGAATTCAACAGCGCGCTCTCCGCGATGCGCGTTGCAGTCAAAGACTATGTCGAAGGTAAAGACTCGACGCTGAAGCAGGCGTTTTACGATCAACTCGGCATTGCGCTCGAAAATCTCACCACGATCGAGAAATACGCCGAAAAGCGCGACGCAAAATCGATCGCAAATCTGCGCGGTGCGCTGGTCTCGCTTCGCTCGAATTTCGAATTTCTGACGAAAGCCAAGAACGATCTCGGGTTTGACGACAATCAAGGTATCCGCGGCCGTTTCGCCGAAGCCGCGGCCAAGGTCGAGCAGCTCGTAAATTCCGATACTGCGAAGATGACCGAGATCGACGCACTGCGTCTCCTCGCTTCGCTATCGCAGCTTCGCCGCTACGAAATGGAATTCATGCTCTCGACGGACTTGAGCGCGACCTACAAAATCTACGGCGAGCTTGCGATGTTCACCGGACATCTCGCCAAAGCTTCGCTGCCGGCCGCGCTGAAAGAGCAGATCACCACTGCGCTCGAAAAATACCGCGACGATTTCAGCGACTGGATTTCGCAGATGCGCGTCGTCTCGACGCAATCGACCGTGATTCAGAACGCGACAGTCGATATGCAGAGCGCGACCGACAACATCATCATGCATGCGAAGCAGCAGCAGGCTTCCGCCGCATTTGCGCTTACTTCTTCGCAGGCGCGCACGCGCAACATCATTATCAGCGTCGGTATCGCCGTGATCTTTCTCGGCCTCGCGCTGAACTGGCTGATCGGTTTGAGCATTACCGGACCGCTCGCGGGTCTTTCCGATGTCATGCGGCGGCTCGCAGGCGGCGAAATCCGAAGCGACATTCCGGCGGTCAACGCGCGTGACGAGATCGGCGCGATGGCGCGCACCGTCGTTGTGTTCCGCGATAACGCGCGCGAACGCAAACGTCTCGAAGGCGAGCAGGCGGAATCCACGAGCCAGCGCGAGCGGCGCGTGCACACCGTCGAAGAGCTGATCCGGAAATTTGCGGAAAGCTCGAACGCCGGTCTTGGCGCGGTGCGCCAGGCTTCGCAGAAGCTCACGGGTGCCGCGGAAAAGCTCGAAGTCACAGCCGGCAATGTCGACTCCGAAGCCGTGCGCGCGGGACAAGCGGCGGGTGCCGCTTCTTCGAACGTCGCGCAGGCCGCGGTCGCAACCGAACAGCTTTCCGTTTCCGTGTCCGAAGTCGCTCATCAGACCGCAACTTCGACCGAAGTCGCGAACCGCGCGGTCGCCGAAGCGCAGCGCTCGGTCGCGATCATGCGCAACCTCGGTGATGCAGCGTCGCGTATCGGCGAAGTGGTTGGACTGATTCAGTCGATTGCAGCGCAGACCAATTTGCTTGCGCTTAACGCCACGATTGAAGCCGCGCGCGCGGGCGACGCGGGCAAGGGGTTTGCGGTCGTCGCGCAGGAAGTGAAGTCGCTTGCCTCGCAGACCGCGCGTGCCACCGAAGACATCGCGCATCAGATCGGCTCGATTCAGGAAGCTTCCGGCGATGCCGCGACTGCGATCGATACGGTTTCGACCGTGATCGAGGAAATGTCGGCGATTGCATCTTCGGTCGCGTCCGCGATCGAAGAGCAGAATGCGGCGGTCGTCTCGATTGCCGAAAACGTCGGCCGTGCTTCGAGCGACGCCGATGCGGGTGCGGGTGCAATGAAATCGGTGCAGGCTGCGGCGGCCGGAGCCACCACGACTGCTAGCGATGTCGCGGGTCTTGCGACGGCGCTCAGTGGCGAAGCCGAAAAACTGGACTCCGCGATCCGCGATTTCCTGGGCGCAGTTCGCGCGGCCTAAACTAGGCGCTTGCCTTTTCGCATCTGAATCGCGATTTGAAGGGTCATTCCGTTACGGAGCCCTTGTGCCAAAACCCATACGTATCGCCATCGACGCCTACTGGCGCTTCAGCGAAGACGACGGCTGGGCGATTGCGAGCCATATCGCGCTCTCGGGCTTGATGGCGCTGTTTCCTTTCATGATCTTTGTCACGTCGCTTGCGGCGTTTTTCGGCTCCAAGGAACTTGCCGATAATACCGCGCAGATTCTGCTCGATACCTGGCCGAAGGAAGTCGCAGGACCCATCGCGAACGAAATCCATGACGTGCTCACCAATGTGCGCACCGACGCGCTGACCTTCGGTATCGCGCTTGCGATTTATTTCTCTTCGAGCGGCATCGAGAGCCTGCGCATCGGGCTGAACCGCGCGTATGACGTCGGCGAGCAGCGCTATTTCTGGTGGCTGCGGCTGGAATCGATCGGTTACGTTTTGATCGGCGCGGCGGGACTACTCGCGCTCTCATTCCTCGTCGTGCTTTGGCCGCTGATGTGGCAGACGACGGTGAAATTCATCCCGGCGCTTGAGCCGTTCCGCGGCATCGCGGCTTTCGTGCGTTATGCGACCGCGTCCGCCGTGCTCGTCGTGGCACTCATCGTCGTGCACATGTGGTTGCCTGCGGGCAGGCGAACGCTGAGCGAAGTAGCACCCGGAATCATCGTGACGCTGGTGCTGTGGCTGATCGCGGGTGCTGCCTTCGGCTATTACCTCGGCCGTTTCTCCTACAATTACGTTACGACCTATGCGGGGCTGGCGTCGGTCATGGTCGCGCTCGTGTTTCTTTACACAACGGCGTCGATCTTCCTTTACGGCGGCGAATTGAACGCAGCCATCAAGGACGAGCGCTACGCGCCCGCGATCAACAAGGTTCCGAAGAAAACGAAGCGGCGGAAGCGCGCTTAAACCTTCGTGCCGGATGCTTCGATCACGTCGTCGAAGGTACGCATGCCGGGACGTTGCGCATTCACAAGCACCGCCATGTTGCCGGGCTTGTGCTGGTTCTTCCACATCTTGGTATGCGCGACGGGAATTTCCTTCCACGGCAGCACTTCGCTCATGCAGGGATCAACGCGGCGATCGAGCACGAACTGGTTCGCGGCGGCTGCCTGCTTCAGGTGCGCGAAGTGCGAACCCTGCACGCGTTTCTGGCGCATCCACACATAGCGGGCATCAAACGTGATGTTGAAGCCCGAGGTGCCCGCGCAGAACACGACCATGCCGCCGCGCTTCACGACGAGGCAGGAGACCGGGAAGGTCGCTTCGCCGGGATGTTCGAAGACAATATCGACGTCCTTCTTGCCGGTGATGTCCCATATCGCCTTGCCGAACTTGCGGGCTTCCTTGACCCACTCGTTATATTCCGGCGTGTTCACTTTGGGCATCTGGCCCCAGCACTTGAAATCTTTGCGGTTGATGACGCCTTTGGCGCCAAGGCTGCGCACGTAATCCGTTTTATCGCTATCCGAAATAATTCCGATCGGATGCGCGCCCGATGCGGCGGCAAGCTGTACGCCGAACACGCCGAGACCGCCGGATGCGCCCCAAACAAGAACATAGTCGCCCGGCTTGATCGTGTGCGGCGCGTGGCCGAACAGCATGCGATAGGCGGTGGCGAGCGTCAGCGTGTAACAGGCCGACTCTTCCCAGGTGAGATGCTGCGGTCGCGGCATCAACTGGCGCGACTGCACGCGGCAGAACTGCGCGAAAGATCCGTCCGGGGTTTCGTAGCCCCAGATGCGCTGCGAGGGCGAGAACATCGGATCGCCGCCGTTGCATTCTTCATCGTCGCCGTCGTCCTGATTGCAGTGAACGATGACCTCGTCGCCGACTTTCCAGCGCTTCACTTTCGCGCCGACGGCCCAGACGATGCCGGAAGCATCGGAGCCCGCGACATGAAACGGTTGCTTGTGTACGTCGAAAGGAGAAATGGGTTGGCCCAAGCCTGCCCAGACGCCGTTGTAATTCACGCCGGCTGCCATCACGAGCACGAGTACGTCTTCGTCGCCCACCGGCCAGGTCGGTACGACTTCGATCTGGAAACTTTCTTCCGGAGGCCCGTGGCGCTCGCGGCGGATCGCCCAGGCATACATTTTCGGCGGCACGTGACCGAGCGGCGGGATTTCGCCGATCTCGTAGAGATCTTTGGGACCTGTCTGCAATTTCGTGACGGCCGACATGGCTGCTCCGGTAAGAAAATGTCTCAATTGGATGACGGGAAGAATGACCCAAAGGATGTTGCAGCGCAATGTGCCTAATGGCGAAGCAAAAGACTTAAGCCTTCGGCAAGCGGGGGCGGGTAGCTTGCCGCGATGCCCTCCGCCGCCGCTACGTCATCCGCTCCAACCTCGACCCTGCCGAAGTGGTTCGAGCTTTTTCTGTTCGCCTTTTGCGTCGCCAATTTCGTCTGGCTTGCAACCGCGCTGTTTACCGGAAGCTGGCTCTGGGATGCGGCAGGCCGCCTGATCTCGACCGATTTTCTCAACGTCTATGCCGCCGGAAAACTTGCGCTCACCGGCACACCGGTCAGCGCTTACGACTGGCCGACGCACAAGCAACTTGAGATTCAAATCCTCGGCTACGACTTCAAGGGCTATTACGGCTGGCACTATCCGCCGTTCTATCTCTTCGTCGCGGCCGCGCTCGCCACACTGCCTTATGCAGTCGCACATGCCGGCTGGTCGGCGATTTCGTTCCTGCCGTTTGTCGCGGCGGTTCGCGCCAGCACTGGCAACAACACGGGCTATTTGTTTGCGCTCGCAGCGCCTGCGCTCGTCGCGAATGTGCTCGTCGGACAGAACGGATTTCTCACTGCCGCTTTGATCGGGTTTGCGTTGGTTTACCTCGAGAAGCGTCCGGTGGTGGCGGGTGTGTGCCTCGGACTTCTTACCTACAAGCCGCATTTCGGAATTCTGTTTCCGGTTGCGCTGATCGCAGCGGGTCACTGGCGCGCATTCGTTGCCGCTGGCGTTACCGCCGCTTTACTCGCGCTCGCTTCGGTCGCCACTTACGGGTTCGAGCCGTGGCTCGCATTTCTGCGCTGGCTGCCGGTGACTTCGCAGACTTTTCTTTCCGAAGGCCGCGCTGAAATCGAAAAGATGCAAAGTCTGTTCGCGCTCCTGCGTACGTTAGGTGCCGCAGAATGGATGGCTTGGAGCGCACAAATTATCCTCTCCGGCGCGATTGCAGTTGCGATATGGACGATCTGGAGAAGCCGCGATCACGCTTACGAGCTAAAAGCAGCAGCGCTCGGTATCGGCGTGCTGCTCGCGACCCCCTACATCTATCTCTACGACATGGTGACGATCACGATTCCGATCGCATTCTTCATGGCGCTCGGAATGTCGCGGGGATTTTTACGCTACGAAATTCTGGCTATCGCCGCCGTGATGCTGCTGATTGCGATTTTTCCGTTCGTGAAACTACCGGTAGGACTTGCCGCTTCGCTGATACTCGCCGCGCTTGTGTTGCGCCGCGTAGCGGTTCGCTGACTGCGCTGCACAATCGGGTTTTCCACTACCCACCGGTCCCCTCGCGTTGTGGGCGGAACTCGGTCATCATTCTTTCGTCTAAGGTAGGATTCGTGGGCGCGTCATGCGCGTCTGCGAGGAAATCAAAAGCGGGCAACCGCAAAATAAGGAGGACGGGGGCTATGACTCTTGAAGGCATTATCATTCTTCTGATCGTGGGCGCAGTTGCAGGCTGGCTCGCCGGTCTTGTCGTGAAGGGGATCGGCTTCGGACTGGTCGGCAACATCATCGTCGGCATCGTCGGTGCCGCGATCGCAAGCTGGCTGTTTCCCTATCTCGGCGTTCGGCTTGGCGGGGGCATCGTCGGTGCCATCATCGCCGCGGCGATTGGCGCAATCATTCTTCTCGTCATCATCGGGCTCGTGAAGCGCGCCTGACGACGAATTGCGTAAAAGAAAAAGCCGGCGAGAATTTCTCGCCGGCTTTTTAATTAGGGATTGGTCAGCGTTCGATTGAGATCGCCATCCCCGCAAGTCTGGCAGCAAGCGTCGCAGGATTGCTTGTTGCTGAGTCCTACACCCCAATAGGTGCTCGATTTCCCTTTAACCCATGCGCCGTAGCAGATTTTTTCGCCTGACCGGCAGGCAAGCTTGTAGGAGTTGGAATCTCCCGAACTCAGATTGTAGGCCTGATCGCCGCCCGGCCAGGCATGATTGCGATCCTGCGAATAAAATTCGATCTGGATGTCGTGGTCGGAATCGTTCTTGAGCCCGAACGTGATGTCTTCGGCCGACGCCATCGTCGCAATCGGCAGTACCAGCGCTACCCCTAGCGCGAGCAAAAGTCGCTTTAGCCCCATCGCACTCTCCACTTTCAAATGCCGCAACGCGCGGTGAGGGGAGACTATTATTTTGCGATGGAGGGTCTAGTGCCGGTAAGCACCACTGGTGATTAAATTTTGCATATACGGAGAATAAAAAACCGGCGGGAATTTCTTCCCGCCGGTTTTATTTGAAGCGTCAGGCGATCAGTCGAGTGTCAGCCTTTTGCGAAGCGTTCCCTCGCCGCAATAGGCGCAGCAGGAGTCGCAGGCCTGTTTGCCGTCGAAACCGCGGCCCCAATAAATCTTTGAATTGCCTTTGACCCATGCGCCGTAACAAATTTTTTCGTCGCGGCGGCACTGGAGGTTATACTTTTCGGAGTCGCCTCTTGCGAGGTTGTAGGCCTTGTTCGGGCCAGGCCAGTAATGGTCGCGATCCTGCGACCGGAATTCGATCTGAACATCCCGCCGGCTCTCATTGCTGAGGTCGAAAGTGAGGTTCGCCTGCGCCTGGGCTGCCGTCGGCATCGCCGCCGTCAACGCGAGTCCCAGCGCCAGAAGTGCCCCTCTAATCCACATTGTTGCTCTCCACTGCATTGGGTCGCGCCGGTTCAACCGAGGCATGGACCCGCTTGTTTTTCACCAAAATAGATTGCCGCGCCGCACCTTTGGGGTCTAGTGCGCGAAAGCATCAGGGCGTTCGATTTTGCGTGATTGGAGACCGTGCTAGAAGTTATGCTGCATTGCAGGAAAAGCCGCGCCCACGTTTTAACTTATGAGAGCGGCTGGGGCCGGCCCGGTGGCTGACAAGATGGCTGAAAAAAAGAGCACGAGTTCGAGTTCCGCGAAGCCGAAAGAGGCACCGTGGTTGATCCGCACTTACGCGGGGCACTCGTCCACCGTCGAATCCAACAAGCTCTACCGCAGCAATCTCGCGAAAGGGCAGACCGGTCTTTCGGTCGCCTTCGATCTTCCGACGCAGACCGGCTACGATTCTGATCACGTGCTCGCGCGCGGTGAAGTAGGCAAAGTCGGTGTGCCGGTGAGTCATCTAGGTGACATGCGGACGTTGTTCGACGGCATCCCGCTCGGCTCGATGAATACGTCGATGACGATCAACGCCACCGCGGCGTGGCTGCTCTCGATGTATGTCGCGCTCGCTGAGGAAACCAATCAGCCGAAGACCGCGCTTTCCGGCACCACGCAGAACGACATCATCAAGGAATATCTTTCGCGCGGCACTTATGTATTCCCGCCGGCTCCTTCGATGCGTCTGATCAAGGACACGATCCTTTACACGACGCGGGAGGTACCGAAGTGGAATCCGATGAACGTCTGCTCCTATCATTTGCAGGAAGCGGGCGCGACGCCGACGCAGGAACTCGCTTATGCGCTCGCGACCGCGATTGCGGTGCTGGATGGCGTAAAAGCTTCGGGCGAGGTGAAGGGCGCAGATTTCGAAGAAGTCGTCGGGCGCATTTCTTTCTTCGTGAATGCCGGGCTGCGCTTCGTTACCGAGCTCTGCAAGATGCGCGCGTTCACTGAACTTTGGGAAGAAATCACGCGCGAGCGCTATGGCGTGACCAACGAAAAGCACCGCCGCTTCCGCTACGGCGTGCAGGTGAATTCGCTCGGGCTTACCGAGCAGCAGCCGGAAAACAACGTCTATCGAATCCTTCTCGAGATGCTCGCGGTCACGCTCTCGAAAAACGCGCGTGCCCGCGCGGTGCAGTTGCCGGCATGGAACGAGGCGCTTGGCCTGCCGCGGCCTTGGGACCAGCAATGGTCGATCCGCATGCAGCAGATTGTGGCATTCGAGACAGATCTCCTCGACTTCGGCGATATTTTCGATGGCTCGAAGGAAATCGAACGCAAGGTCAACGAACTGAAAAAAGAAGCGATGGAAGAGCTCGCGCGTATCGATGCCATGGGCGGCGCGGTTGCGGCGGTGGAATCGAGCTACATGAAGCAGAAGCTCGTGGAATCGAACACCCGGCGCCTGGAGGCGATTGAACGCGGTGAGCAGACCGTCGTTGGTGTTAATCGTTTCATAGAAACCGAGCCGTCACCGCTCACCACGGGCGAAGGTTCGATCATGACTGTGCCGGAGCATGTCGAGAACGAGCAGATCGAGCGCCTGAAGGCGTGGCGCGCCGCGCGTGATCCTAAGAAGGTGGCCGCTGCGCTCGAAGCATTGCGTAGTGCCGCTGCCGAAGGCCGCAATATCATGCCGGTTTCGATCGAGGCTGCGAAAGCAGGCATCACGACCGGCGAGTGGGGTACCACGCTTCGCGAAGTGTTCGGCGAGTATCGTGCGCCGACCGGCGTCGGCCGCTCTGCTCGTGCGGGCATAGAGGGCCTCGATGAAGTGCGCGTTTCGGTGGATCAGCTTTCCAAAAAGCTTGGCCGCCGCCTGAAGTTTCTGGTCGGCAAACCGGGGCTCGACGGTCATTCGAACGGCGCGGAGCAGATTGCGGTGCGCGCGCGCGATGCCGGCATGGAAGTCGTCTATGAAGGCATTCGCCTGACGCCCGCCGAGATCGTCAATGCCGCATTGGAAGAAGGCGTGCATGTCGTCGGTCTTTCGATCTTGTCCGGTTCGCACGTGCCGCTGGTGCGCGACGTAATGAACCGTATGCGCAGCGAAGGGATGGACATCCCCGTGATTGTCGGCGGCATCATTCCGCCGGAAGACGAGAACACGCTGAAGCAATGCGGTGTCGCCGCGATCTACACGCCGAAGAATTACGAGTTGAACCGGATTCTCGCGGACATCGTGCGCGTCGTGGATAGCCGCTTCACCAAAGCCGCGTAGTTTTTGTCCCAGATCGCCCGCATCGCAGAAATCGTACTGCCGGTCTTCGGTGTGATTGCGCTCGGCTATTTTTCGGTCTGGTCGAAGCTGCTTTCCGAAAAAGCCGGCGAAGGCTTGAACGATTTCGTTTTCGTCATCGCGGTGCCGGTGATGATCGTGAAAACGCTGCTCGGCGCACAACTGCCCGAAGGTTCGCCCTGGGGCTACTGGCTTTCCTATTTCATCGGCGTCGCGATCGTGTGGTCGTTCGCGCAACTCGTGACGTGGAAAATTTACGGGCGGCCGGGCCGCGAAGCCGTGATCATGGGGTTCTCGTCAGGGCAGTCGAATATCGTCTTGATGGGCATTCCGCTCGTGCTCACCGCCTACGGCGAAGCAGGCGCGGTGCCGCTGTTTCTGCTGATCGCCGTACACCTGCCGATCATGATGCTGGCGGCGACGGTGATGATCGAAAGCGCGGACGCGGGTATCACACGCGAAGCGATTTTCAAGCTCATCAAAAATCTCGTCACGAACCCGCTGCTGATTGCCTTCGCGGTCGGTTCGATTGGGCGAATTGCGGGCGTGCAACTCGGCGGCGCACCGAAGCAGTTCGTCGATATGATTGCGCTCGCCGCAGTTCCTTGCGCGCTCTTCGCCATGGGCATGGCGCTTCGCAAATACGGCGTGTTCGGCGACGTGAAGCTTTCGATCTTCATCACCGCCGTCAAACTTCTTCTGCTGCCGCTCGCGGTTTATCTGCTTGCGAAGCATGTCTTCGTGCTGACGCCGGTCTGGCACGGCGTTGCCGTGATCTTCGCGTCGATGGCGGTCGGGATCAATTCGTACCTGCTTGCGGCGCGTTACAAGACGGGTGTTGCGACCGTCGCCGGCGCGGTCACGCTTTCGACTGCGTTATCGCTGTTCAGCGTTTCGTTCTGGCTGTTCGTACTCGGGATCGGCTAGAGGCCGACCGCTTCCTTGATCTGCGCAACGGTGACGCCGCTCTCGCGCAGATCGCGCAACGTCGTCGACTGATCGCGCTTGGATAGTTTCTTGCCATCCTCATCCACGAGCAAGTGGTGGTGCCGATAGATCGGCGCCGGAAGGCCGAGCAATTCCTGTAACAGGCGATGCACGGCGGTCGCCTCGAATAAATCCTTGCCGCGCACGATATGCGTGACACCTTGCAAGGCGTCATCGAGTACCGCGGCAAGATGATAGCTCGCCGGCATTTGCTTCCGGCCAAGCACGACATCGCCCCATCGTTCCGGATGCGCTTCCACCTGCTTGTCGACTTCGGTCCAGAACAGCGGCGTCTCCACGCGCGAGAGTGCCTGCGCCATGTCGAGACGAAGCGCGTAGGGCTCGCCGGTTGCTTCGCGCTCGGCCGCTTCCGCGGCGGACAGACCTTCTTCGCGCGAATAACGCGGGCCGCCTTCGGGATCGCGGCCGGTAATCAGGCGAGCGAGATCGGAGCGCGTTTCATAGGAAGCATAAAGCAGATGTTCGGCTTCGAGGCGGCTCAGCTCCGCCGCATATTCCTCGAAATGCTCGGACTGCCGCCGCACCGGCGACTCCCAGTTCAAGCCCAACCATTCGAGGTCTTCGTAGATCGACTCCTCAAACTCCGGCTTGCAGCGGGTCATATCGATATCTTCGATGCGAAGCAGAAAACGCGCACCGACGCGCTCAGCTTCCTCGAAATTGAGAATGGCGGAGAGCGCATGACCAAGATGCAGATGCCCGGTCGGCGAGGGCGCAAAACGAAAAACGGGTGCGGACATCAGGGGTGCGTGGAATCGGGTTGCAATATCGGCAGTCTTGTAGATGGTTTCGCCCCGGAATGCCTGTCCGTATCGATACCGAAGAACATTTAAAGGAAGCGCTGGAAAAGCTGCTGGTCCTTGATCCGCGGCTTGTTGAAGTGCTTTCGGTCGCCGGTCATCCGCCGATGCGACGCCGCGAAGGCGGGTTTCCGGGCCTGGCGCGGATCATATGCGGCCAACAGCTTTCGGTCGCGTCCGCCGCGGCGATCTGGAGCAGATTTGAAGCAAAGTTTTCACCGCTCGATCATCACGTAATTCTGAAAGCCCGGACGCCACAGTTGCAGCGCGTGGGCTTGTCCATGCCGAAGATCAGAACGTTCCGGCATATCGCGCGCGCGGTTCGCGACGAGCACCTTAATATCGATTCGCTCGCGCACATGCCGGCGGAAGAAGCGCATGAGCAGCTTGTGAAGGTGAAAGGCATCGGCCCATGGACTGCCGATATCTATCTGATGTTCTGTGTCGGTCACGCCGACGCATTTGCGTCCGGCGATCTTGCGCTGCAGGAAGCGGCGCGGATCATGCTGAGAAAGAGAAAGCGGCCCGACGCCAAACAGCTTGAAAAAATCGCGCGCGTCTGGAAACCCTATCGTTCGGTGGCGGCGCGTTTGCTCTGGTCTTATTATGCGGCGATGAAGAAGCGCGACGGCGTGCCTGTCGAGCAAGGAGAACAAAAACAATGATCGACGGACCCCGCATCGCGCCGCGTTCCGGCACGGCAAAACAGCTTGTCGTGTTTCTGCACGGCTATGGCGCCGACGGAAACGATTTGATTTCGCTTGGCCGCGAGTGGCAGTCGCTTTTGCCCGACGCAGCATTTGTCTCGCCGAATGCGCCAGAGCCGGTGCCCCAGCATCCGATCGGGCGGCAATGGTTCGGGCTTACTTTCCGCGATCCTGACGAGCGCTGGCGCGGCGTTATGAAAGCGCGGCCGATCTTGGACGAATTTCTCGATGCGGAATTGGCGAAGAACAATCTGCCGCCTTCGGCGCTGGCGCTCGTGGGCTTCAGCCAGGGCACGATGATGGCGCTGCACACCGGGTTGCGCCGCTCCGCCTTGGCCGCGATCGTCGGCTATTCCGGCGTGCTGGTAACACCCGCGAATCAGGAAGCGGCGGCGAAGGCTGCCGAAGAGATCAAATCGAAGCCGCCGGTGCTGCTCGTTCATGGCGATCAGGATGAGGTGATCCCGGCGCAGGCGCTTCTTCTTTCCGCGCAGGGCCTCGGTGGCATGGGCGTTGCGGTCGAATGGCACCTTTCGCAGGGAATCGGCCACGGGATCGACGGCGACGGGCTGCGGCTGGGGGGCGCTTTCCTCCAGAAAGCCTTCCGGGGACGCGGCTAGCCGACGGCTTCACAAAGGCGACACGGACTCGGTAATATACGGTCCTGTAAAGCGGCGTGCGACCGCAAGGCTTCGACAAGGAGTCGCGTTTGCACACTGCTGTTTCGCCCGCACTTTCTGCTGGTTCTTGGCCTGCGCTGGTCCTGAATGCGGACTTCCGCCCGCTCAGCTATTACCCGCTGTCGATCTGGTCATGGCAGGATACGATCAAGGCCGTGTTCCTCGATCGCGTGAATACGGTCGCGCTTTACGACAAGGCGGTGCGAAGTCCCAACGCGGAATTTCGTCTTCCCAGCGTTGTGTCCTTAAAGTCTTTTGTTCGTCCGTCGCGCCATCCGGCTTTCACCCGCTTCAATGTTTTCCTGCGCGATCGTTTCTCCTGCCAGTATTGCGGCACCAAGGAAGAACTCACGTTCGATCATTTGATCCCGCGTTCGCATGGCGGGCAGACGACCTGGGAAAACGTCGTCACCGCGTGCTCGCCTTGCAATTTACAGAAGGGCGGAATGTTGCCGGCCAAAGCGAATATGTGGCCGCATCAAATGCCGTTCCAGCCGACCGTGAACGACCTGCACAAGAACGGCAGATTGTTTCCGCCAAATTATCTGCACGGCAGCTGGATGGACTATCTTTACTGGGATGCCGAACTCGAAGCGTAAGTTACGCGCGGCGCGCGCCAGCGAATGCGATCAACGCCGCGGCGGCAGAGATCAGCGCGTTATAGCCCGCCAAAGAAATTCCGAAGAGACGCCACGCCGCTTCGTTGCACGGCACGGCGCGGACCTTGCCGAGCGATTCGAGAATATTTCCGATCGGCGCGGATGACGGCGCGCTTGCGGCGCACGATGTCGGTCCCTGCCAGAAGCTCCATTCGACGCCTGCGTGATAGACGCCGAGCCCGACGCTCACGATCAGGATCAATGCGAGGAGATACAGACCGTAACGGACGAGTTGTTTGCTGCCGCCGTAAAGCGCGAGTGCGCCGAGCAACACGCCTAGCGGAATCGCGAAGTAATAGGGAATGCGCTGCTGATAGCAGAGCGGGCAGGGCGCATAGCCTAGTCCATATTGAAAGTACCAAGCGCCACAGAGCGCAGCGAACATGAGAAGCGCGGCTGCGAAGGCGGCGTTTGCGGGTTTGATCGGTTTCTCTGTCATCGGCGTTGGCGTAACGAAGCCCGCTCCTCGTGTCTATTCCATGGCAGTTTTCCTGGCGTATTTCTCGGCGGCAATCGCGGCTTGCAGCGCAGCGTCACGCCGCTATAACTGCGCCCGTTCCGGGTGCCCCTGTGGCGGAACTGGTAGACGCGCCTGACTCAAAATCAGGTGGCCAAAAGCCGTGCTGGTTCGATTCCGGCCAGGGGCACCAATTTTCATGGGATGTGATGCATATCTCTGGCCGCAACGCTCTAGACAATCTGGGTAAGCCCAAAGCTTCGTGGTCAACGGCGAGAAGAAGAATTCGTTCGCGGTTCGTGCTGCCACTAAGTCAGCGTTCATTCTCGCTAAGTACCGACGACACGATTCTCACGCTTGGCAGTTGTTTTGCTCGCAATGTCGAAGAGCACCTCGCCAAGTTGGGCTGTAATGTACCCGCACTTTCGTTTCACATTCCGCCCGAAGAGCGCATTACCGAACGGCCAAACGAAATACTGAATCTCTTTACTCCATCGCTCTTTCGGCAAGAGATTGAATGGGCCGCGGAGATTTACGATCGGGGCCGCAATGTCACGGCGGCGGATTGCGCGCCAATGCTGTTTCAACTTCGCGGTGGCGCCGCCGATCTGGGACTTGCGAGAATGTCTCCCGTTTCCTCAGAACGATTCGTTGCACGCCGTCAGCAGCTCTACGAACTCTACTCGAAAGCCTTCACCGCAGATTGCGTTATCATCACGCCAGGTCTTGTCGAGGCATGGTTCGACGAAAAACAGAACCGCTTCGTCAATACAACGCCGATTTTGCAGAGAAAGTTGATTGAGGAGAATCGTTTTTCTGTTCGCGTTCTCGATTGCGGACAGTGTTACGATGAGTTGCGTGCGACTGTTGAAATCATCCGCAAGCGTAACGCCAGCGCCAAGTTGATCATTTCGGTGTCACCGATCCCCTTGCGATATACCTTTACGGATAAAGACGTTATTACCGCCAATCAGTACTCGAAGTCGGCGCTGGTAGCGGCTTGTCAGCAAGTTTGTTCCGACGCGAAAATCGATTATTTTCCGAGTTACGAAGCCGCGATCTATTCGTCAAATGTATGGGACAAAGACCGGCGTCACGTCCGTGATAAGTTTGTCGCGAACATCGTCGCCGAGCTTGAGGCCAGATATTTTCACGGGGCGAACGATGAACTCCCGGATTCTGTCACTTTGAACTTCTCACACAGGCTGCGATCAATGCTTTGGGGCGTTAGATGAGTTTTTTGCAACGCTTACGCCGTAAACGGACCATCGGTCCCGATGACATTCGAAAGCTTATTCCCGAAATAAGCGACGAAGACATCCGCGTTATGCTGGCTGTATCGCCGTTCACGATGACCGGCATCGAGCGTCAATGGGCAATGATCAGCGCCGTTCGTTTTCTCGATAATGCGGGGCTTGAAGGCGATATTGTTGAATGCGGCGTCTGGCGCGGCGGCAACATGCTGATTGCAAAACATGTTAGCCGCTCTCCTCGAAAGTTTTATCTGTTCGACACGTTTGCAGGGATGAGCGAGCCCACCGAAGCCGATATCGATAAGTCGGGAAGTTCGGCATTGTCGCGTTTTCAGGCTTATCTAAAACCTACCCATAACGAATGGGCCTATGCTTCGCTCGAGGAAGTACGTGAGAATTTCCGGAAGCAGGGCTTCATCGATGACAGCGTGAAATTCGTCAAAGGCAAGGTAGAGGAAACGCTTCAGAAGGAAGAAAATCTCCCGAAGCAGATTGCGCTCCTGCGTCTTGACACCGACTGGTACGAATCCACGCTCGCAGAATTGCAAATTCTTTATCCGCGTCTCGTTTCCGGCGGCATATTGATCGTGGACGACTACGGTCACTGGCAAGGCGCACGCAAGGCATTCGACGAGTATTTCAAGGAGCAGCCAGTGTTGCTGCAGCGGATCGATTACACCGGGCGTATGATGGTGAAACGCTAACGATGCGGGCGAGCGCGACTACCCTCGAAGCGGAGATGACGCCGGAAGAAGCGCAGGCGCTCGATCGCCTGCTGCAGTCGGCAAAACTTTCCGGTAAGCATCTCGAAATTGGCACCGCGGCCGGCGGCACACTGAAGCGCATGATGGCGCTCTATCCCGCCGGTAGCCGCCCGAAATTCGTCGTGGTCGATACCATGAAATACTTTCCCGATCAGATGGGAATTGTCGCGCGCAATCTGCAATCCGTCGGCGTCGATGCTGCGGAAGTCGATTTTCGCGTCGGCGACAGCTGGAGCGAATTTCAGAAATCCGAGAACGCGGGCGAAGTTTTCGACTTCATGCTGATCGACGCATCCCACAAGCTCAATCACGTGACGCGGGATTTAAGCTGGGCGCGGATGCTGAAGCCCGGCGGCTATCTCTGCATGCATGACTACGCGCCGAAGTTTCCGGGTGTGACCGGGGCCGCGGACAAGTTTCTCTCGCGCTATCCGAATTATTCCCGCGAGAAGCTCGCAGGCTCGCTACTCATCTTGAAAAAGAATGCCGCGAGCGCTTCCAGTGAAGTCACTGCTGGCGACCGTTTGGCGGCCGAGATCGGAAACTTCTTTCAGCAGCTTGGCGGCAGCATCCGTAAGCGTCTCGGCGGCAAGCGCTAGCCCCAGTGGCTATATGCGGCCCAGAGCAGCGCAAGCCCCGAGCACAACAGCATCGTGTCGAGCAGCTTCGCGAAGGTGTCTGCGCTCATGCGCATCACGAGATATTTGCCGACGAAGGTGCCCGCCATCAGCGACGAGCCGACGATTACGCCCTTGATGATTGTTTCTTGCGAAAGCGCCCCCAGCGCCTGAAACGTCGTGACCTTCGTGATGTAGATAAAGAGCGAAGCGGCGGCTTCGGTCGCGAGCAGCGCCCCTTTCAAGAGGCCCGCCGCGGCAAAGACCGGCACACTTAAAGGTCCGGTCGAGAGCACGATGCCGGTGAGAAACCCGATGAGCGCACCGGCAATCGCAAGCTGCCACCACGTCGCGCGCCAGCCGCGCTTTTCGAGAAAGCGCCGTCCCGGAATCATCGTGAGGAAGAACAGTCCGAGCAGCGTGTCGATCAGCGCCGGCGGCAGTTGAATGAGCGTGCGGGCGCCGAGTGCTGCGGCTGGAATGGCGGGAAGCGAATAGGCGGCCAGCGCGCGCCAGTCGATCTCGCGCCACCATGCGGCGGCACGTGAGAAATTCACCATCAGCGAAGCGATCGCCATGATCGGCACCGCCTGCAGCGGGCCGAACGTGAAAACGAGTACGGGCAGCAGAATGATCGAGGAGCCCGTGCCGATGACGCCGCCGATCGTTCCGGCGAACACGCCTACGATCAGTACGAAGAGATAGGCGGTCATGTCAGGCTACGAGAATGGCTGCGACGATGCCGAGCACGAACAGGATCAGGAAAGCAGTGAAGACGAGTTCGAGCCGCTTCTCGATGAAGTCTTTCGCCGGAGGCCCAAGCCAATAGAGCAGCCCGGCCACCAGATAGAAGCGCGCGCCGCGCGTGATGACCGAGAGCACGACAAACCAGAACAGATTGTACTCGGCGAAGCCCGCGGTAATCGTGACCAGCTTATAGGGGATCGGGGTCACGCCTTTTGCGAGGATCACCCAGTGACCCCACTCGGCGTACGCCTGGCGAAAAGCCTCCGACTGCTTGCCGTAGCCGTAGAGCTGGATCAGCCAGCTACCCACCGACTCGTAGAGCAAATAGCCGATTGCGTAGCCGAACAATCCGCCGATCACGGACGCGATGGTGCAGATGCCGGCATAGAAAAATGCGCGGTTTGGCCGCGCCAGGCACATCGGCACCAGCATGGCGTCGGGCGGGATCGGGAAGAAAGAGCTTTCGGCAAAGGAAACGCCCGCCAGCGCATAAGGCGCGGACGGGCGCGCGGAAAGCGCGAGAATCCAGTCGTATAGACGGCGAAGCATTCGGTGGTCTCTCTACGAACGGCACATGACGAAGTAAAGGCAAGCTGCGCAATCCTCCGTTTCCGTCCGCCGCCACGAGGCGATGAACGCGCATTCACGAGGGAACGAAGTCGCCAAGCACCGATTACAGGCTTGCCCTCTGCAACGGCTTGGGATTTCATCGCAGATGCGGCGAGGACAACACGGGAAGCTCAGGAATATTTGGGCCAACCCGCGCCATACATCCGCTGCGGCGTGTTCTTAAGGGATCACGTCAAGGAGACAGGATGAAAAACTGGAGAGCAGTTGCGCGCCATCGGGGCGCGGGAAGCGCGCTATTCGCGCTTCTCGTTGCCGGCTTCGCGCTGCTCGCCGTAAAGCCTGCGCCTGCACAAAGCGAAATGCGGGTGCGCTTCAGCCTCGATCGTGCGATCGACGGCACGGCAGCGCCGCTCTTTCTCGCAATCGACAAGGGCTATTTCAAAGAGCAGGGGCTCGAGGTCATCGTCGAGCCCGCGGCGACGCCGATGGATGCGATCACGCGGCTTGCGCTCACCAACGGGGCGACCGAGCCGACCCACGACATGAGCATTGGCGACATCAATGCCCTGATCCGCTACCGCGACCAGAATCCGCCAACGGGCATCGAGGCCGTCTTCATCGTCTACGACAAGCCGACCTACGCGCTGGTCGGGCGCAAAAGCCGCGGCGTGCAATTCGTGAAAGACACCGAAAATCGCAGGGTTGCGGCTCCGGCTGCAGATCCGGCCGCGCAGCTCTGGCCGCTTTTTGCGAAGTTGAACGCCATCGATACGCAGAAAGTCACGCTGCTGAATGTCGGGCTGCAGGTTCGCGTGCCGATGCTGGTGTCGGGCGAGGTCGATGCAGTGATCGGAAGCAGTTTTGCGGCCTTCGTCGATCTTAAGGATCGCGGCGTACAGGCGGACGATCTCGTCGTGCTGCTTATGGCCGATTACGGCATCAATCTGTACGGCAGCGCAATTCTGACGAGCGCCAAATTCCAGGCCGAGCAGCCGGAGGCGGTTAAGGCATTTCTGCGCGCCTACGCACGGGCTTTGCGCGACGTTATGCAAAACCCGGATGCGTCGATCGACCCGGTCCTGAGCCGCATGCCGGGCGCGCGTAAGGAGGTCGAACTCGAGCGGTTGAAAATCGTGGTTGCCCAGAACATCAAGAAATTCGATCCGAAGGCGGATGTGGTCGGCGGTGTCGATCCGGTGCGGTTTGCCGCTTCCTTCGAGCAGATGGCGCAATTCTATACTTTCAAGAACAAGCTCAAGCCCGACGAGATTTTCGACGCACAGTATCTGCCCGCTCCACCCAAGCCTGAGCCGCCAGCGCAACAACAGCAGCAAAAGAAAAAGAAGAAATAACTGGCTCTTTTTCCGCCATTCAGGCGTTAAGTGCTGATTGGTCAGAATCACCCCGCCCCGTCATAATCGGGCCTTCTCCGGCCCCCAGAGAGCGCCCCGTTACGCGCCATGATGAAATTCGTTCACCTCTACACTCGCGTTCTCGGGCTTCTCGGCCCGCAGGCAAAGCTCGGCTGGGTGCTCGCCGTTGCGAACATCCTGCTTGCGATCGCAGCTTTCGCCGAACCGATTTTGTTCGGACGGATCATCGACAATCTGATTTCGAGTCAGGCGAACAAAGTAACGCCAAGCATTGACACACTCGGGCCGCTGCTCGCCGCGTGGGTAGGCTTCGGCCTCTTCACCATCGCATCCGGCGTACTCGTCGCGCTCTATGCCGACCGGCTCGCACATACGCGGCGGCTCGGCATCATCACCGGTTACTTCGAGCATGTGCTGCAGTTGCCGCTCGCCTATCATGGCGGTACGCATTCCGGCCGCCTGATGAAGGTCATGCTGCAGGGCGCGGACGCGCTCTGGGGTACGTGGCTTTCGTTTTTCCGCGAGCAATGCGTGGCGCTGGTTTCGCTCTTCGTGCTGCTGCCGATCGCAATCGCGCTGAACTGGCGGCTCGGTATTCTGCTCGTGATTCTCGTCGTTATCTTCGCGGTGCTGACGAGTTATGTGATCAACAAAACGATCACGATGCAGCAGAAGGTAGAGGGCTTTCACAGCGATCTTGCATCACGCGCAGCCGACGCGCTGGGCAATATCGCGCTGATCCAGAGTTACACGCGGACCGAAGCGGAAGTGACCGGCATGCGCACCGTTGTCGAAAGGTTGCTCGAGAAGCAGTTGCCGGTGCTTTCCTGGTGGGCGCTGGTATCGGTCGCAACGCGCGCGGCGACGACGATCACCGTGCTTTCAATCTTCGTGCTGGGTGTCTGGCTTTATACGCATGGTCTCACGACCATCGGCGAGATCGTTACCTTCGTAAACGTCTCTGCGCTGTTCATTGGCAAACTCGAACAGGCCGCGAGCTTCGCGAATCGGCTCGTCACCGACGCGCCGCGCCTGCAGGAATTCTTCGAGATTCTGGATTCCGCCCCGTCAGTGCACGACAAGCCGAATGCGATCGAAATGCCGCGTCCGCGCGGCGTCGTCGATTTCGAGAACATTTCGTTGTCGTACGATGGCAAGCGCGCGGCGGTTGACGGCATTTCGCTGCACGCCGATGCCGGTGAAACGATTGCGCTTGTCGGCGCGACCGGCGCGGGTAAATCCACAGCGCTTGCGATCATGCATCGCGCCTTCGACCCGCAAAAGGGCGTCGTTAAGATCGATGGCGTCGATATTCGCGATTACACGCTCGTATCGCTGCGCAAGAACATCGGCGTTGTGTTTCAGGAAGCGCTCCTGTTCGACCGGCCGATCGAAGAAAATCTCACGGTCGGCAAGCCTGATGCTACGGCCGCCGAAATCGACGACGCGCTGACGCGCGCGCAGGCGAAGCAGTTCATCGAACGGCTGCCCGAAGGATTAAAGACCAATGTCGGCGAGCGTGGGCGTTCGCTATCCGGCGGCGAGCGCCAGCGTCTTGCGATTGCGCGTGCGCTTCTGAAAAATCCACCGATTCTTGTGCTGGATGAAGCGACCAGCGCGCTTGATGCCGGCACCGAAAGCCTGGTGCAGCAGGCGCTGGAAGAAGTGATGAAAGGCCGCACGACGTTCGTGATCGCGCATCGCCTGGCGACAATCCGCAACGCCGACAGAATTCTCGTGTTTCACGAGGGCAAGATCGTCGAGAGCGGTTCGTTCGAGGAGCTTGTCGCCAAGAACGGGCGCTTCGCGCAACTCGCGAAGGCCCAGTTCATGGTCAACGAAGAAGATCAGGCAAAGAAGCCGCAGATCCCGATCAGCGGCTAACGCTCGCCTTAGCGCAGTCTCTCAAGAATAGAGACATAGTTCGCGACTGCGGCGCCGCCCATGTTGAAGATGCCGCCGATCGACGCATCCTTGATCTGCATTTCGTTCGCTTCACCGCGCAACTGCATCGCCGTCATCGCGTGCATGGAAACGCCGGTCGCACCGATCGGGTGACCCTTCGCTTTCAGGCCGCCTGAAGGATTGACCGGAAGCTTGCCGGTTTTCTGCGTGATGCCATCTGCGATCACGCGCGCGCCCTGACCGGGTTTCGCAAGGCCCATCGCTTCATATTCGATGAGTTCGGCGACCGTGAAGCAGTCATGCGTTTCGACGAAGGAAAGATCGTAGATGCCGAGGCCCGCTTCCGAGAGCGCGCGCTTCCATGCTTCGGCGCAACCTTCGAACAGGATGATATTGCGCTTCGACATCGGCAGGAAATCCTGCACATGCGCGGTCGCGCGAAACGCGATCGCGGGCTTCCCGAGCTTCATCGCGGTTTCGACATCGGTGAGCACAATCGCGGCAGCGCCGTCGGAGACGAGCGAACAGTCGGTGCGCTTCAGGGGGCCTGCGACGAACGGATTCTTTTCGCTTTCGTTGCGGCAGAAATCGAAACCGAAATCCTTGCGCATCTGCGCGTAAGGATTGACGACGCCGTTCTTGTGATTTTTCGCGGCGATCATGGCGAGTGCATCGGATTGATCGCCGAAGCGCTGGAAATAGTTTCCGGCAATCTTGCCGAACACACCGGCAAAACCCATCGGCGTCTCGCCGTCTTCGGGCAGATAGGATGCGCCGAGAAGAATTTTCCCGACTTCCGCGCCTGAGACCTTGGTCATCTGCTCGACGCCGACCACGAGCACGACCCGTGCGCTTCCGGCCTTGATCGACTTCAAACCTTGGTGAACGGCCGCCGAGCCGGTCGCGCAGGCGTTCTCGACACGGGTCGCCTGTTTGAAGCGCAGCGCGGGATCGGCCTGCAGCACCAGCGAGGCCGTAAAATTCTGCGGGGTGAAGCCGCCGTTATAGTGCCCGAGCACGACTTCATCCACGTCCTTCGCCTCGATGCCGGCGTCCGCGAGCGCTTCGCCGGCGACCTTCACGACAAGACTTTCGACGCTCTCCGCATCGAGTTTTCCGAAGGGGGTGTGGGCGATGCCGACGATGCAGGCGGTCATGGGAACTCCGTGGCCATATTTCGTGCTTTTTCGGAATATAGGCGCTCTTTTGCAGGGCGGCGAATGCTTTGCCTGCAACGCCGTTCGGCGTTAGGAATGGGGTCGGAAAGACCGCTCGAAGGGCTGTCCGGAAATTGCCCTCCGGCTTTTCGTAAAGAGAACAAGACGTTCGATGTTCGCAGGCTTTCGTTTCCGGCCGCTCGTATTGGGGCTTTGCACTTCTGCCATGCTCGCCGCGCCCGCGGCCGCGGGCCCTTACGTGCTGATCGAAGCCGACACCGGTAAGGTCATTCTCGAACAGGACGCCGGCAAGCCCTGGCATCCGGCTTCGGTCACGAAGCTGATGACCACCTACGTCGCCTTCAAGGCGGTACGCGAAGGCAAGCTGCACGTCTTTTCGCTTCTGAAAATTTCCCCGTTCGCAGCGTCTACGCCGCCGTCGAAGGCGGGCTTCCCGGCAGGGCAGACCGTAACGGTCGATAACGCGATCAAGCTTCTGATGGTCAAGTCTGCGAACGACATGGCGGTCGTGCTCGCCGAAGGTGTGGCGGGTACGCAGGATGCTTTCGTCCTCGAGATGAACGCGACGGCGCAGGCGCTCGGCATGACCGCGACGCGCTTCAAAAATCCGCACGGACTCCCTGACGACGAACAGGTGACGAGCGCGCGCGACATGGCGATCCTCGCGCTTGCGCTCATCAAGGAATTTCCGGAGTACGAAACCTATTTCCGTATTCCGACGCTGCAGATCGGAAACCGTCTGCTGCGCAACTACAATCGCCTGATCGACCGCTATCCCGGCGCTGACGGGATGAAGACAGGCTTCGTCTGTGCGTCGGGATTTAATCTCGTGGCTTCCGCGCATCGCGGGAACAAGCGGTTGGTCGCGGTCGTACTTGGCTCGCACAATGCCAACGCGCGCGCGGAGCAGGCAGCAATGTTGTTCGAGCGCGGCTTTCAGGCCGGCTCAGCGCTTGATGTTCTTCTCGGCGGCGCGAAGAACGTTTCGATGATTGCCAATATCGCGCAAGACCCCGGCAACATGTGGGAGCAGATGTGCGGCAAGAATCGCAACCGCCGCGCGTCGATGTCGGATTCCGGCGACGAACTTGACGACGATGAAGTCGAAACACCCGAGGACGCGCTTCGTGCGCTCAAGCTTAACCGCGCCGCGCTGATGAGCGAGTTGCCGCCTTCGATGAAGCCGATCCGCGTTCACACCGGTCCTGCGAAAGACGAGCGCGGCAGGCCGATCGTGGTTGCGCTGGTAAACGGTCGCATGGAAATCGTGACGCCAAACCACCCGCAGGCGAAAACGAATACGGGCTTCGCGCCGCTTCCGGACGGCTTCGGCCCGCAAGGCGAGGCGAAACCCGAAAGGCCGCTGCGGCTGCCGAAAGTCGCGCCGATGCCGCAAAAGCGGCCGGACTCCGAATCGTGAGCGACACGCCCGCTAAGAAAGCGGGACCGATCGAGCCGATACCGCTCAACGTGTTCACCGGATTTCTCGGCGCGGGCAAGACGACGCTCCTCAATCGCCTCCTGAAAGATCCTGCGATGAGCGACGCCGCGGTCCTCGTGAACGAGGTCGGCGACATCGGCATCGACCACAACCTCTATGAGATTGTCGAAGAAGGCGTGATCCTGCTTTCGAGCGGATGCCTGTGCTGCTCGGTGCGCGGCGATCTCGTAAGCTCACTCGAAAATCTTCTGCGCGCGCGCGACAACAATCGCTGCAAGCCCTTCAATCGTGTCGTGATCGAGACGACCGGCATCGCCGATCCGGCGTCGGTCATCCACATCATCATGACGCAGCCTTATCTTACGCTGCGCTATCGTCTCGACGGCGTGGTGACATTGGTCGATGCCGTGAACGGCATGCGGACGCTCGACGAGCACGAAGAAGCGGTGAAGCAGGCGGCAATGGCAGACCGCATCGTCATTACGAAAACCGATCTGCCGGAAGGCGCGGCGGCGCTGCCCGCATTGCGCGAGCGGCTGAAGAAGCTGAACCCCGCCGCCATTGTGCTTGAAAGCACCGCGCGCGTGGAAGAACTGATCCACGCCGGTCTCTACGATCCGGAGAAGAAAATTCCCGACGTTGCGCGCTGGTTGCGTGACGAAGCGGTGCTTGCCGCTGAAGAAGATGCACACCAGCATCATCATCACGATCATGGTCACAAACATGATCATCACGGGCATCATCACCACAATCACGATCAGGCCTCGCGTCACGACGCCTCGATCAAGGCGTTCAGCATCGCGACGGAGAAGCCAATCTCCTTCAACACGCTCGAGATGTTTCTCGACCTGATGCGCTCGGCGCACGGCGACAAAATCCTGCGCATGAAAGGCATCGTGCAACTCGCGGACGACCCTGATCGTCCGGTCGTATTTCATGTCGTGCAGCATCTGATGCATCCGCCGGCACGGCTCGAATCATGGCCAGACGCCGACCGCCGTAGCCGCATGGTCTGCATCACGAAGAACCTCGCGCCGGAAATGGTGCGTAAAATGTTCGATGCGTTTTTGGGCGTTCCGCAGATCGATACGCCTGATAAGGCGGCGCTCACCGACAATCCGCTGGCGGTCCGCTAGCTCTTCTTTCCCTTCGCACTTGCCCACGTCTGGCAATCTGTCGGAAGCTGACGCTACGGAAAGCGCCGCAAAGTGCGCAGCCGTGGGGGAAGAAATATGGGTCTCATTCAAGAGTTCAAATATCTGCGCGGCGCGCTTTCGACGCTGCGTATGACGACGCCGATTGCGAAAAATCCGAAGCGCATTTTCCCCTGGGTGGTCGAGGACCTCGCCAAGAAATTTGGCGACAAGGAAGCGCTGATTTCGGATCGCGAGCGCTTCTCTTACCGAGAACTCGATGCCCGCGCGAACCAGTATGCGCGCTGGGCGCGTGCGCAGGGTGTGGGCAAGGGCGACGTCGTCTGTCTCCTGATGCTGAACCGCCCGGAATACGTCGTGATTTGGCTCGGGATTCTGCGCGCAGGCGGCGTGGTGGCGCTGCTCAACACCAACCTCACCGGAACGCCGCTCGCGCATTCAATCTCGATTGTTGCGCCGAAGCACGTGATCGTGGATTCGCGGCTCTTGAACTCCTTCAATGGCGCGAAAGCGCAGATCACCGCGGCACCGAAAGTGTGGGTGCATGGCGAGTCGAACGAATACGACCGGATCGAGCCCGCAGTCGCGGCGATGGATAAGTCCGCGATACCGGCTGCCGACCGTCCCGATCTCGACATCAACGACCGCGCGCTCTTCATCTATACGAGCGGCACCACAGGTCTGCCGAAGGCCGCGAACATCAATCACTATCGCCTGATGCTCGCCGCAAACGGTTTCGCAGGCGCTATCGGCACCAAACCTTCCGACCGCATGTATGATTGCCTGCCGATGTATCACTCGAACGGCGGCATGGTCGCGACCGGCGCGACGCTAATCGGGGGCGGCACTGTCATCATTCGTGAGAAATTCTCGGCGCGCGAATTCTGGGACGACTGTGTCAAGTGGAAGTGCACGGCTTTCATTTATATCGGCGAACTCTGCCGCTATCTCGTGACGGCCCCGCCGAACGAAAACGAAAAGAAACATTCCATTCGCGTCTGCTGCGGCAACGGCATGCGGCCGGACGTATGGCCCGTGTTTCAGGAGCGCTTCAAAATTCCGCGGGTGCTTGAGTTCTACGCCGCGACCGAAGGCAATGTCGCAAGCTTCAACTTCGACGGCACCCCGGGCGCGATCGGGCGGCTGCCTTCCTATCTAGCGCACCGATTCCCGACGCGCATCGTCAAGTTCGACGTGGAAACCGAACAGCCAATCCGCGACCGCCAAGGCTTATGCATCGTGTGTGAGCCGGGCGAAGTGGGCGAAGCGATCGGTCAGATTCTGAACGATCCGAGCAAGCCGACGAGCCGCTTCGAGGGCTACGCCGATCCGGAGGCGACGAAGAAGAAAATTCTCCACGACGTTTTCGAAAAGGGTGACGCGTGGTTTCGCACCGGCGACCTTCTGCGGCAGGACGCCAAGGGCTATTTCTATTTTATCGACCGCATCGGCGACACCTTCCGCTGGAAGGGCGAGAACGTTTCGACCTCGGAAGTTTCCGAAGCCTTCACTGTTTTCCCCGGCGTACAGGAAGCGACCGTCTATGGCGTGCCGGTGAAGGGCTATGACGGCAAGGCCGGCATGATTGCGGTCGTCTCGGACGGGCATCTCGATCTTGCTGCTTTGCGTACGCACGTCGCAAAATCGCTGCCGGAATATGCGCGGCCGATTTTCATTCGCTTGAAGCGGGAACTGGAAGTTACGGGTACGTTCAAGCAGCGTAAGCTCGATCTCGTGAAAGAAGGCTTCGATCCTTCGACGGTGAAAGACGAGGTTTATTTCAACGATCCGCAGCAGGGGGCTTACGTCCCGCTCGATGCTGCGCTCTACGAGAAAATCCAGGCAAAGGCGTTCAGACTATAAATGGCGATTGCGCGCCCCGAAGAAATTTTTCTGTTCTGGAAGGATGCGGGGCCGGACAAATGGTTCGTGTCGGATCCCGCGTTCGACGAACAGATTCGCGCGCGCTTTCTGGAGACTTACGAAGCGGGCATGCGTGAAGAGCTTTCGCATTGGGAGCGCTCCGCCTACGGCTCGTTCGCGCTCGTGCTTTTGTTCGATCAGTTCCCGCGCAATATATTCCGCGGCACACCAAAGGCGTTTGTTTCCGACGAGAAGGCAAAACGGATTGCCGAACGCGCGATCGCAGCAGGCCGCGACAAGGCGGTCGATCCGGACGTGCATACGTTTTTCTATATGCCCTTCATGCATTCCGAAGCGCTCGCCGATCAGGAGCGGTGCGTTGCATTGATGATTCAGAGTGGAAAGCAAGAAAACATTAAGTATGCCGAGATCCATCGCGACGCGATTGCGCGCTTTGGACGTTTCCCGCACCGGAACGAGATTCTGGGGCGCCGCTCCACGCCCGAAGAGATCGCCTATCTCAAAGGCGGCGGGTTCGCGGGCTGATCGCTCTAGTATTTCCTGAAGGGTTTCTTAACGGCACTCTGCTACCTCTTCTTAAAATGCGGGCGAAAGTGCCCGGGACAGGGAGCATTGCTTGGCGATTGCCGGTCAAAACCGCAGCGATCAGCGAAGCCTGCGCGAAACTTTGCGCGGGCTATTTACGCGCGCACTCGGTCTTTTTACTGGCTCAAGCGATCACTCGGTCGCGCGGCGTGGTGCTGCGACCGCATTCATCATTCGTGTTGCGGGCGCTGCGGTCGCGTTTCTTTCGCAGATCATTCTCGCGCGCTGGATGGGCCGCTACGAATTCGGCATCTATGTTTATGTGTGGACTTGGCTCCTGTTGCTCGGGAGCCTGGTGCCGCTCGGTCTGTGCACGGCAGCACAGCGCTTCATTCCGGAATATCAGGCGCAAGGCGATTTTGCCCGGCTTCGCGGCTACATTTTCGCGAGCCGCTGGTTTGTCGTCGCGATTGCGACAGTTATCGCGGGCGTCACCATTGCGGGCCTGTTCGCGTTTCAAAAATATCTCGACAATCACTATGTCGTGCCGCTGGTGCTGATGTGCGCCTGTCTGCCGATGCATGCGCTGAGCGCTGCACAAGACGGCATCTCGCGTTCCTATAACTGGATCGATATGGCGCTCGCGCCCGGCTATATCGTGCGGCCGCTCGTGATCCTTGCCTTCATGGCGGGATTTCATTTCGCCGGCCTGCCGAACACCGCGCTCTATGCAATGGCCTCGACCGTATTCGCTTATTGGATCGTGACCGTCGCGCAGATGATCATGATGGGCCGCCGCCTGAAGGAAAAGGTCGCAGCGGGTCCGCGCAAATACGAAACCAAATTCTGGCTTGCTACCGCGTTCCCGATTTTCATGGTCGAGAGCTTCTATTTCCTCCTGACCTATACCGATATTCTCGTACTCGAACTGTTCGTGGATCCGGACGAGGTCGCTGTGTATTACGCGGCGACGAAAATTCTGGCGTTGGTCGCCTTCGTCTATTTCGCGGTTTCTGCTGCGACCGCGCATCGTTTTGCCGAGTATCATGTCTCGGGACAGCACGAGAAACTCGAGCGGTTTCTTACCGACTCGATCAAATGGACGTTCTGGCCTTCGTTGCTCGGCACGCTCGGATTGCTCGTGATCGGAAAGCTGCTGCTCTCGCTGTTCGGTGAGGGCTTTGATTCCGGCTATGGCCTGCTATTCGTGCTTGCGATCGGTTTGCTGGCGCGCGCGGGGGTCGGTCCGGTCGAGCGGCTTCTCAACATGGTCGGTGAACAAAGAGCCTGCGCGATGATCTATGCGCTCGCCTTCGTCACGAACCTTGCGCTGTGCTTCCTCCTGATCCCACACTTGAAACTTTACGGCGCGGCCATCGCGATTTCGGCAGCGATGATCGTGGAGTCGGCATTGCTGTTCTTCGTCACCAAGCGCAAGTTGAATCTGCACGTCTTTATCTGGCGCAAGCCCGCTTAAGTCGGCTTAAGCCTGCTCGCGCAGCAGCCGCCGGATCACTTTCCCCGTCGTCGTCATCGGCATCGAATCCACGAACGCCACTTCGCGCGGATATTCGTGCGCGGCAAGGTGCGTCTTCACGAAATTCTGGATTTCGGCCGCGAGCGTTTCGGAAGGAATCACGCCGGGCTTGAGCTGCACAAAGGCTTTGACGATTTCGGTGCGCATCGGGTCGGGCTTGCCGACGACGGCGGCGAGCGCGACCGCGGGATGGCGGATGAGGCAGTCTTCGATTTCGCCGGGGCCGATGCGATAGCCCGATGACGTGATCACATCGTCATCGCGTCCGACGAAGAAGAAATAGCCTTCGCCATCCATGATCCCCTGGTCGCCGGTGAGCATCCAGTCGCCGATGAACTTGTCGCGTGTCGCTTCCGGCCGCTTCCAGTATTCCAGAAACATGACCGGGTTCGGCCGCTTCACCGCGATCTGACCGAGTTCGTCTGGTTTGCAAACGCCGCCGTCTTCGCGAATGACCGCAACCTCGTGGCCGGGGATCGCCTTGCCGATCGCGCCGGGCTTCGAGACGCCGAGCATGTTGCATGAGCCAAGCACGAGATTGCATTCGGTCTGGCCGTAGAATTCGTTGATGATGAGGTCGAAAGCTTCCTTGCCCCATTCGTAGGTTTCGGCACCGAGCGACTCTCCGCCGGAGCCGAGTGTGCGCAACTTGAGATCGTGCCGGCCGCGCGGGCTTTTTGCCGAGCGCAGCATGCGCAGCGCCGTCGGCGGGATAAAGACGTTGCGAATGTTGTGCTTCGCCATCAGCGCATAGGCTTCTTCGGGATCGAACTTGTCGAACTTGCGCGAGACGACCGGCACACCGTGATGGAGCGACGGCAGCAGAACGTCGAGCAAGCCGCCGGCCCAGGCCCAGTCCGCGGGCGTCCAGAACAGATCGCCGGCTTGCGGAAAGAAGTCGTGCGGCATTTCCACGCCCGGCAGATGCCCGAGCACCACACGATGGCCGTGCAGGGCGCCTTTGGGCTGGCCGGTGGTGCCGGATGTGTAAATCATCAGGCCCGGATCGTCGGGTGAAGTATCGACGGGCGTGAATGAAGATGATGCCTTCGAGAGGAGCGCGCTGAAATCCTCGACGCCATCCTGCGCACCTTCGACTGAAATGACGAGTTTCAGTTCCGGAACTTCGCTTCGGATTTCCTTGATCTTCGAAGCACCTTGCGCGTTCGTGATGACGGCTTTCGCGCCGGAATTCTGCAGGCGATAGGAAACCGCTTCAGGCCCGAAGACGATCGCGACAGGGAGCGCGACCGCGCCGAGTTTGTAGATCGCGGCATGCGATGCTGCGACCTCCGGCGATTGCGGCATGTAAATGATTACGCGATCGCCGCGCTCGACACCTTTCGCGCGCAAGACATTCGCGAGCCGGTTCGAAGTTTCGGAAAGCCAGCGGAAGGAATAGTTCTCGCTGCGGCCGTCGGGATGAACGTTGACGATCGCGGTGCGTTCCGGATCGGTCGCCGCCCACTTGTCGGAAATATCGACGCCGATGTTATAGCGGGCGGGAATCTGCCAGCGAAAATTCCGCGTCAGTTCCTCGAACGTCGATGCCTTCGGCAGCATTTTGCTTCTCCCGACTTTCGGGGAAGCGTTGTAGCGCTACTTGTCCGGCTCCGCGAGTACGAGCGCCCAGAACACCTTGTATTTGGAATTCGGTGCATAAGCGGTCGCGATTCCCATCTTGGTCGCGCCGGAGAGCAGCATGTTCTTGTTGTGCGAAGGCGAGTCGCGCCAGCCCGAGAACGCCTCGGCAAGCGTGTGATAGCCGGCGCCGACATTCTCGGCAGCGGTTTTGGCGTCGAAGCCCGATGCCTTGAGACGTTTGTTGAAATTGCGTCCGCCCGGATCGTGCGTAACCTGATTACGCTGCGCCATCGCCTTGGCTTGTGCGTCTGCCATTTCAACGAGACGCGTATCGATCTCGACTGGCGGCAGGCCATTCTTGCGGCGATAGTCGGAAAGCAGCGAGGCGGCCGCGTTCACGTTCACCTGCGCCTGGGTCGTCGCAAGGTTATCGTAGAACGCAGGCTGCTGAGGCGTTGGAGTCGTGGCCGCGCAACCCGCGAGCGCGAGAAATCCGAGTACGGTGCAGATGTCCATGAGTCCCCGTCGCATTATCTTTTGTACGTAGTCCGAACTGTTTAACGCTTGCTTGCCGGCGCCTCCGGCGCGGCTTTCGGGCCGTCCGGCATGATATTCGGCGATTGCGAATCGGGAACCCGGTCCTCTGCGTCTCCCGGCGAATGCGGTTCCGCCGCCGCCTTGCGGATGCCCACTTTGCGGAAGGCGCGCAGGATCGCGAAATTCAATTCGCTCTTCGTCTGTGTCGCGATGGTCGCGCTGCGGATCAGGCAGCGCAATTCGAAGCCCAGATTGTCGCCGTCGATGTTAAGCAGCATCACCTTCGGCTCGGGCGTCTTGATGACGTTCTTGTTCTCCTGCGCCACGTGCATGAGAATTTCCTGCACGACATCGATATCGGTATCGGCAGGAACGCTCACAGGAATTTTGATGCGCGAGGGCGTGTTCTGGTGCGTCCAGTTGGTGACAGCACCCGTGATCAGTTCGGTGTTAGGAATGATCAGCGTCGCGCGGTCGAAGGTTTCGACTTCGGTCGAGCGCACGCTGATCTTGCGGATATAGCCGTCGCTTCCCTTCACATTGATAAGGTCGCCGACTTTCACGGGGCGTTCGGTAAGTAGAATCAATCCGGAAACGAAGTTCGAAACGATCGCCTGCAAACCGAAGCCGATACCGACCGAGAGGGCGCCCGCGACGAGTGCGATGTTTTCGAGGTTCAATCCAAGCCGGCCGAGCGCAAGCGAGGTCGCGGCGATCACGCCGATATAGCCGGCAATCGTCGCAATCGAGTTCTTGAGACTGGTATCGAGGCTGGTGCGCGGCAGGACAGTGTTCGCAAGCCACCGCTGCAATACGCGCGCGAAATAGATGCCGACGACGAGGATCGCGATAGCGGCGCCGATGTCGTAGAGCGAAATGCGAAGCTTGCCGAGTTCGATGCCGAAGGAGGCGCGGTCGAAGCTCGCCGCAAGATCGGTGAGCGACGTGCCCCAGTTTCCGACGATCAGGAACAGCGCGACGATGAAAACGAGTACGCGCGCAGCACCCGCGAATAGCGCGGCAGCTAACTCCAGGCTCTGTGTGCGTATGCCAAGCGTTGAGGCGAACGAGCGGCCGCGTTGCGTGTGCGCCTGCAAGCCTTCGTCGAAATAGGCGTTGATCAGTTGCAGGAGAACGTAAGCGCTCGCGATCACGATCGCAGCATGGATCAGGCGGCTCGTCAGGAAGGAGGCGAGCCAGATGTAGCCCGTGAGTACGCTACCAAGGATTACGACTGCGACGATCCAGAGCACGAGGCGCATCCAGTTCGGCGCGGGATCTTCCCTGCCTTCTTCGACGGCTTGCCGCGTTCTGAGCAACGCGCGGATGATGATGACGGCGATCAAGCCCGCCATCAGCGCGCTAGTTGCTGTCAGCATAACCCGCGGTGCGCCGAGCCCGCGGTGCATGATGTTGAGTGACGCGCCGATCGCCGCGACCAGCAGGCCATAGGTCGAGTAGCTGTAGAAACGTGCAGCGGTTTCGTCGCTGATATTCAGCACGCGGCGCGGCAGATCGCCGGGCCTGAGCAGCGCGCCTGCGAGGGCGCGGCCGGTCGCGTAAAGCGTCACCGCCGCGAGAATACCGAGCGCGGACTGATGCGCGCTTTCGATCAGAAAATCGAACGACGAAAGAATTTCGATAACGACATAGACCGAAAGCGGCAGCGCGGCTGCGCCTAAGATGGAGTCTCGAAGCGCTGCTCTCGCACGCCGTAAGCGCGGCAACGGCGTGTCTTTGGGATAATCGACCGACTGCGTGAAGTAGCGCGTCAGCCAGCGCTGCGCGAAAAAGATTCCGAACACAGACAGCAGACACATGAGCGCCGCGACGAGCGCACTCTGTATGACGCCAGGAAAGCCCGAAACCGTGTTCAGCCATTCACGCGAATACGTGACAGTGGCGCGGAATTCGCCGGGAATTGCTTGCGCCGCACCAAGCCAGAGCTTCGGATCCAGAATGCTCATGGTGCGTTCGAACAGCCGGTCGGCGAGGCGCGAGCGGCGGATTTCTTCGATGCGGCCTGCAAGCTGATCGCCGCGTGTCGCAAGCACACGCGCTTGTTTCAGAAGTCCGTCGATTTCGGCTTGTTGCGTGCTTAGCTGCTTACGCTGGTCGGCAACCATTTGGCTTTCCGCCGGAGCATCTTTCGCAGGCGCGGGTCCCAGCGCTTTCATCCGCGTTTCGATTTCGGTAAAGCGCGGTTCCAGCCGCTCGACGATCTGGCCGACCTCATTGCGCAGCGGTTCGATCGCATCGCGCAGCCGTGTCAGTTCCGAGCGGCGGCTCGTCGACGTGATGCCGGTTTCCACATATTCGAAAACCGAGCCGATGGTATCGAGCCGGACGCGGATGTCGGCGCTGCTCTGCTGGCCTTGCGAGAGTGCAGGCGAGATGAAGAGGAGTGCGCCTGCGAGCGCGAGTACGAATCTTCGTAGGTTAAAGGTCATTGTCTTCGCTGCGGAAATTCGAGGGATTTTGTTGCGCTAGCCATGAACAAGGGATGTGGCCGGAATACGAACTGGTGGTCCCGGAGGGAATCGAACCCCCGACCTTCGGTTTAGGAAACCGCTGCTCTATCCGGCTGAGCTACGGGACCCCGGCGCGGCTCAGGGTCTAACACAGCGGACTGGGCCTTTGCAGCGCTTTCCGGGTGCCGCAGAATTGTCCGGCGATGATTGTCCACGGCTTACGGCCTTTCTTCGGCTTCGCGCTCGTTCTCGCGGGCTTCTGTCCGGCTGCGGCCGAGAGCCCGCTACATTGCGGCGGCAAGCCGGTCGCGGTCCGAATCGCCGAGGCGCTGGACGGGACGTCGCTCAAACTTGGCGATGGGCGCGAGGTGAAACTCGCGCATGTGATCGCGCCGCTTCCGATCGACGGTGACGAGAAGGCAGTCCAGCGCGCGAGAGGTGTGCTTGCGGAAATCACGAACGGAAAAGCCGCGACTCTTTTTCTCGCCTCCGACGCGCGCGACCGTTACGGACGAATCTCGGCGCAAGCGATTTTGATCGAAGAGAAAATCTGGCTGGAAGCGGAAATGCTTTCGCGCGGCATCGCGCGCGTGGTGCCTTCGGCGAATGACAAATGCGTGAAGGTGTTGCTGCAATATGAAACGAAGGCGCGTGCAGTTCACGCAGGCTTTTGGAAGGAGGCCAAGTTCGAGATTTTCGATGCCGAGAACATCGAAGGCCTGCTCGCCGCCGAAGGACGCTTCGTCCTCGTCGAAGGAACGATTCGACGCGTGGGCGAAGCGCGGGGACGCGTCTATCTCGATTTCGGGCGGCGCTTCACCGAAGATTTTACGATTGTCGTACCTGATAACATTCGCAGAATGCTCGCTGCGCAGGGGTCCGATCCGAAAAGCTGGCGCGGAAGGCGCGTTCGCGTTAGAGGTATTTTGTTTTCCTGGGGCGGCCCTGCCATAGAAGTTAACCTCGCGCAGGCTATCGAACTCTTGGACCTCCCGAAGAGCGAATGATGCGAGATCTCGCGAAGCAGTTGGAGCGATTCCGCGCCGTATTCAGCGGCGCCGTGCTTTCGCTTGCGCTCGCCTCCTGTTCGACCATCAGTCTCGATAGCTGGACGCAAGGCAAGCCGCAGGAGCCGGATCCGGTCGCCGACTCGCTGCCGGCCGCACAGCGCAAGGAACACGAACGGCTCGTCTCGACCTATGGCGGGATTTATCGCGCTCCTGCGCTGCAGGCGCTGGTCGAGCAGACCATCAATCGCCTGGGCGCCGCTTCCGAAAAGCCGGAGCTGAAATATCGCGTAACGATTCTGAACTCGCCCGCGATCAACGCCTTCGCGCTGCCGGGCGGCTCGCTTTATGTAACGCGTGGACTCATCTCGCTTGCAAACGATACTTCCGAGCTTGCGTCTGTGCTTTCGCATGAGATGGCGCATGTCGTCGCGCGTCACGCTTCGATCCGCGAAGACCAGATCCGCGCAGCAGTGCTGAACAGCCGTGCGATCTCCGATACACTGAGCGATCCGCAACTCGGCGCGCTCGCGCTCGCGCAGTCGCGGCTTTCGATCGCAAAGTTTTCCCGCGGGCAGGAGTTAGAGGCCGATGCAGTCGGCGTCGGCATCGCGTCGCGCGCCGGTTACGATCCCTACGGTGCATCGCGCTTTCTCGCGTCGATGGGACGGTTCGCGCAGCTTCGCTCGGCGACGCTCGGCAGCAATCAGCCCAAGGATCTCGACTTTCTCTCGAGCCATCCTTCAACGCCGGAACGCATTTCAATCGCGGTCGCGAATGCCAAGCAGTTCGTCAATCCGAGAGCGACCGAGCGCGACCGCGAGGCATTTCTGCGTGCGCTCGATGATGTCACCTTCGGCGACGATCCGAAGGAAGGTTTCGTGCGGGGCAGGAATTTCCTGCACCCGAATCTCGGCTTTGCGTTCACGGCGCCGGAGGGCTTCGCGCTGGAGAACACGCCGCAGGCCGTGCTTGGTGCAACCCAGAGCGGTCGCGAGGCGCTTCGGCTCGACGCGGTGCGCGTAAACGAATCGCAGCCGCTGCCCGAATACATTTCCAAGGGATGGGTCGAAGGCATCGATCCGACGACGATCGAGACCTTCCAGATCAACGGCTTTGAAGCGGCGACCGCGACGGCGCGCGGCGAGCAGTGGTCGTTCCGGCTGTTTGCGGTTCGCTATGGCAGCGACGTCTATCGCATTGCCTTCGCGGCACGCGATCTGACGCCGCAGCTTGAGGCTGCATTCCGGGACGCGGCGGCGAGTTTCCGGCGCGTGAGCCCGGAAGAAGCCCAGGCGATCAAGCCTCTGAAAATCAGGTTCTATCGCGTGGTCGCGGGCGATACGCCGGAACGGCTGGCGCAACGCTCGGCTTTCTCAGACCGTCACTTGGAGCGCTTTCTTGTCCTGAACGGCATGCAGCGCGGCGCAAAGCTGACGCCCGGCGATTTCGTCAAGATCGTCACTGAATAGAGCGCAGACAAAGAAAAAGGCCCGGATCGCTCCGGGCCTTTTCGTATTCAATCTTCAGATTCTTTTCAGGCGGCAGCTTCCTGCTCGTCCGCGCCTTCAACTTTCTTGTTGCGCGTCGGCGCCTTCATGAGCTGCGCTTCGATCATCTTCGCCGCTTCGGTCTCGGTCACGTCTTCGACTGCCGAAAGCTCGCGGACCATGCGGTCGAGCGCTGCTTCGTAAAGCTGACGTTCGGAATAGGACTGCTCCGGCTGGCTCTCCGAGCGGAAGAGGTCGCGCACGACCTCCGCGATCTGGATCAGGTCGCCGGAATTGATCTTCGCTTCGTATTCCTGCGCGCGGCGCGACCACATGGTGCGCTTGATGCGGGCACGGCCCTTCAGCGTCTCGAGCGCCTTCTTGACGATGTCCGGACCCGCAAGCTTGCGCATGCCGACCGACGCCGCTTTCGACGTCGGAACGCGGAGCGTCATCTTGTCCTTGGCGAACGAAATGACGAAAAGTTCGAGCTTGTAGCCCGCAACTTCCTGTTCCTCGATGCGAACGATCTGACCGACGCCGTGAGCCGGGTAAACAATGAATTCGTTGGTCTTGAAACCGTGGCGGGTCTGGGTCTTCTTGGGGGTAGTCATTCTGGCTTCTGCTCCTGCACCGGTCATACCGGTCTTACGCGACACTTGGTTCCTACAGACGCCAGTTGAATCCCTGCGGCGATACTACTTCTGCGCGCTCCGCTCGCGGCGGGCGTGTGAAGCAGCCTCTAGGCTAGGAATTCGGGTCGGGCGGCTCCTCGGAGCGCCCTAGATCTTGCGTTCAAAACGGGCGACTGTGGGAAATATAGCACATTTTCCCAAAAAATCAACGGTTTAGTGCGCTGCGAGTATATCCGGGGCGCCGAATGGTTACTAGCGCCGCCCGCTGCCGCTCAATCGCCTTCGCCCGGCTTGTCGGAGAAATATTGCTCCTTGTCGGGCTTGTCTTCCCATTCTTTGGCGTCGGCCGGCGGGTCGCGCTTGATCGTGATGTTCGGCCAGACCTTCGCGTATTCGGCGTTGAGCGAGATCCACTTCTCCAGCCCCGGCACCGTATCCGGTTTGATCGCGTCGACCGGGCATTCCGGCTCGCAGACGCCGCAGTCGATGCATTCGTCGGGATGGATGACGAGCATGTTCTCGCCTTCGTAGAAGCAGTCCACCGGACACACTTCCACGCAGTCCATGAATTTGCAGCGAATGCACTTGTCGTTGACGATATAGGTCATGGGCGGTTCGGTTCTTCGCGGGCAAGCGCACTAGCGCAGGGGGTCAGCTTTGCCAAGCGCGCGGCAGGGCATCAGCATTGCGCCTCCATGCTCTCATATGTGTGCCGGGCGGCGTCGGCGTCAGCCCTGCGCGGCAAAATACCGGTCACTTTCACTACACGGACGCGTGCGGGCAACGCGATGGTGAGGATGTCGCCCGCTTTGATCGAGCGTCCCGGCTGCTCGGCGCGCTCGCCGTTCACGCGGACATAGCCTTCAGTGACGAGGGTTGCGGCAATGATGCGGGTTTTCACGATCCGCGCATGCCAGATCCAGCGGTCGAGACGCTGGCTCGAAGCGGCGGTGCCGCTCAACCCTTGCCTTTCTTGTCCGCCTCCATCCGCTCTTTCAGCGCGAGCAGCGAAGCGAAGGGCGAATTCGGATCCATCGGTTTTTCTTTACGCTCCGGACGCGGCTTGAACGGCGCGGCATCCTTGCGGGGCCCGCGATCCTTGTTGCGATCTTTGCCGCGCTTCTCGCGGCGCTCGTGACGCGGCCGTTCGTTCGTGGCGGGAGCGCCTTCCTGCGCCGCGCCATCGGCGGGTTTTGCTTCGTCCGTGCGTGGCGTGCGTTTTCTTTCCGGCTTGCGCTCGGTGCGAGGACGGCCCGGACGCCAGACTTCGATCATTGCGGGCTCGGTTGCTGCAGCAGCGGGTGCAGCACCTTCCGGCGCAGCCTGAATCTCCGAACCGGTGACGATGGAATGAACCTGGAGCATGGCAGGATCGGCGGCGATGGCGGCAAGCGGGGCTGCTTCGGTGGCAGGCTCCGCTGCCGCGTTTTCCGCAGGGGTCGCTTCGGTGCTCGTCTCCGCCGGCTTCGTTTCGACCGGTGCGGGGCGGCGATCCATGCGATAGCCCAGTGCTTTCAGGATCGATGCGAAGTCTTCTCCCGCGCAGCCGACCAGCGACGTCATGCCGACGGATATGGTGAAGCCGAAGCCGTCGATCGCGCCTTGGGGCTTATCGCCGGTCGCGCCGGGCTTCCACGCAATCGCGGGACGGATGAGATCGGCGAGCCGCTCCAGAATATCGACGCGCACCGCGCGCGTACCGGCCACGCGATAGCCGGCGGCACGATAGAGCGACTTCTGGATTTCCTTGTCATTCGGAATCGAGGTGCGGCCGCTTGCTGCGAGCGCCGGCAATTCGCTCATGCCTTTTTGCGAAAGGCCGCCGTGTTTCAGCGCCCAGAGCAGCAGTGCGAGCTGGCGCGGCGCGGGCTTGAGCAGAGCCGGGATATAGATGTGATAGGCGCCGAAGCGCACACCGTATTTGCGTAACTGGCCGCGGGCTTCCTGATCCAGGCCTTTCACTTCGTCGGCGACATTGACGCGATCCAGCACGCCGAGCGATTCGACGAGTTGAAATGCGACACCGCGCGCCATGCCGGTGACGTCTTCGGCCTTGGTCAGCGCGCTCAACGGGCCGAGTAGCTTTTCGATATGCGCGTCCAGCCACTTGTCGATGCGCGCCGCGACCTTGTCGCGCGCCGCACCCGTGAGTTGTTCGTCCGCGATCAACAAAGCGCGGGGTTTCAACGCGACATCGCCGCTGAGGAGACGCGCGACGGCTTCGCCGTTCCAGCGCAAAAGACCGTCGTTCGCGAGTACGATTTTATCGTCGCCGGTCTTGTCGATTTCGTCCGCGCGTTTTTCGATTTCGCCAGCGAGCGCCTTCTGCGCCGCGGCGCGCAACGCTTTCGCGTCCGGTCCACCGCCGGAAGCATCGGCGGCGAATTCAAAACCCTGCAAGCGTCCGATGACGTGGCCTTCGACGACCACTTCGCCGCTTTCTTTTACTTCAGTCTCCAAGCGCGTGTTCTCTCTCAGGCGTCGCATCAGCACGCTGGTGCGGCGGTCAACGAAGCGTTGGGTAAGGCGCTCATGCAATGCGTCGGAGAGACGATCTTCGACCGCGCGCGTGATGCCTTGCCAGTGTTCCGGATCGCGTAACCAGTCAGGGCGGTTTGCCGCGAAGGTCCAGGTTCGCACTTGCGCGATGCGGTTCGAAAGCGTGTCGATGTCGCCTTCAGGCCGGTCGGCAAGGGCCACCTGTTCGGCGATCCAATCGGCGGGGATGCTACCCTCTCGCATCAGAAATCCATAGAGGGTGAGTACCAGTTCGGAATGCGCGGCAGGTGCGACTTTCCGGTAGTCAGGAATTTGACACACAGCCCACAACTTGCGGATTGCCTCGGGGCTGCGCGCGAGTTCTGCGATTTCAGGATCGCGCGAAGCGCGCTCCAGCACCTGCAAATCGTCCGCAATCGGCGCGCGGGTAAGCCCCTGTTCGCGTGGAATTGTCGCAAGACTTTCTTCCAGCGCGTGTAGCGATGAAAAATCCAGATCGTGGTTGCGCCACTGCAACACTTTGACGGGTTCGAAGGTATGCGTTTCCAGCCGTTCGACGAGATCGGGCTCGAAAGGCGCGCAACGTCCCGTGGTGCCAAAAGTGCCGTCACGCTGCGCCCGGCCGGCACGTCCTGCGATCTGCGCCATCTCCGCTGCCGAGAGTTGTCGAAACTGATAGCCGTCAAACTTCCGGTCTGACGAGAACGCTATGTGGTCAACATCGAGGTTCAGGCCCATGCCGATCGCGTCGGTGGCGACGAGATAGTCGACGTCACCCGACTGAAATAATTCTACCTGCGCGTTTCGCGTGCGCGGCGAAAGAGCGCCGAGCACAACCGCGGCGCCGCCCGACTGGCGGCGGATCAGTTCGGCGATTGCGTAAACTTCATCCGCGGAAAAGGCGACGATCGCGGAGCGGCGCGGCAGCCGCGTCAGTTTTTTCTCCCCTGCAAACGTCAGCATCGAAAGACGCGGACGCTGGATCACATCCATGCCGGGAAGCAACTTGCCCAAAATCCCGCGCACGGTAGCGGCGCCAAGCAGCCATGTTTCTTCGCGGCCGCGCAAGTTCAGGATTCGATCCGTGAAGAGATGGCCGCGTTCGAAATCGGCGGCGAGTTGCACTTCGTCGACAGCGACGAAAGCAACGTCGATGTCTTTCGGCATCGCTTCCACGGTCGATACCCAGTAGCGCGGATTTTTCGGACGGATTTTCTCCTCGCCCGTAACCAGCGCGACGTTCTCGCTGCCTACACGCGCGACACAGCGCTGATAGACCTCGCGCGCGAGCAAGCGCAGCGGCAGACCGATCAGCCCGCTCGAATGCGCGAGCATCCGGTCGATCGCCAGATGCGTCTTTCCGGTATTCGTGGGCCCGAGCACGGCGGTGACGCCGCGCCCGCGGCGCGCCGGATCGGAGAAAGATTTTGGAGATGTTTTCAGCAAGGCTCTACGCTTGTTTCTACTCGAACTGTGCCGTTTCGTTACAAATTGAATCGAATTTTGCGGATTCCGTTAAGGAATGGAACGCGCTCCGAACGAATCGCGTCCGAATCACTGACTCGGGTCAGTTTCCCGCTGCGTTCACGCCGCATGTAGTCCTCTTCGTGCTCATCGCCACTAAATTCGAGCCGCGCCGGTCATTGTCCGCTCAGATTGCGCCGGCCAGAAGTTAATTCCTGCCGCCACTCGATAGCGATTCACCTATGAGTCTCATGTGCTTGCGCTGTCCTGTTTCGCGACAACTTCAATTCAAATTGTCTGCATCCGGTAAGATTCGGAACGAGTCCCGAACGAATCGGGCCCGAATCACTGACTCCGGTCGGTTTCCCGCTGCGTTCTCACCACATGTCGTATGAATCTTTGCGAGTCATACGAGATAGAGCGAGCGAAATTCAGACACGGGCAGACAGCACCCGAAAGTCGTTAATGCGCAGGTTTGCGGCTAGCGGGTGCTCGTACGGAAGCTCGTTGCTTCCACGACGAAGTTGCCGATGGGGCTCGAGATCGAAGCCTTGATCGGCGCGAGTACGCGCGTACCGGCGACCGGCGCGAGCCAAACAAACATATCGCGGTTGTCGGCCATCTGCTGAACCGTCTCGCGATCGCGGTGGCCGGCAATCGGAACATAGCGCGCCTGACAAACGAGCGCCGGACCTTGATAGCCCTCGGCTCGCATCGATTTTTCTGTGCGCGCGTAGGAAAGCACCACGTTAAAGCGGTAGCGCCCGTCAAAGATCGGAATCGTACGGTTGCAGGACTCGGGGCTGAGCAAGTCGCCCTTGGCTACGAATGCCAGCATCGCACTCATCGGATCGACGATATTGGTGCGCGAATCTTTTGTAATCGGCACGCGCCCTTGGTCGTTATCCGGGAGCGGCGGTTCGATCGAAATTTCCGTTGCAACGCCTTTCACCACACTTAATTCGATTTTTTGTTCGCGCTTACTCGAGTGGTAGCGGCCGGAGAAATTACTTGTGATCATACGATTGGCTTGAATTTGCCGCGCACGCTCACCGAACCGTCGCTCTTCGAGATCAGGCGGATCAATCGCGAAGTTTTCGCGCCACCCGAGGCGACATACCCTGTTTCGCTCAAATCGACGGTGACCGAACCGCGCGCAACCGGCAGGCCGGCCAGGTAAATTGAGTAAGCGGTTTCCAGCCGTGTCGTCTGCGCGTTGGCGGAAGTAGCGTGTGCTGCCAAAAGCAGGACGACAGCGGGAAAAGCGATCCGGCGCATCTTTGCTGACCTTTCCGTTTCTGACGAACGGGGCTCGGCCAGATCATATCCGGTAGATTTGGGCGGATTAGAGCCCTAGCGCGGGGTCGCGCGAAAGCGCGTGGCTTCCACGACCATCGTGCCGATGCCGGTCGCAATCGAGACCTTGATCGGGACGAGTACGCGGGTGCCGGCTATAGGCGCGAGCCATACGAAGAGATCGCGATTGTTCGCGAGCTGCTGCACCTGCGGGCGGTCGGTGCGGTGGCCGGCGATCGGGACATAACGCGCCTGACAGACAAGCACCGGGCCCTGATAGCCTTCGGTTTTTGTCGAAGCCTGCTCGGTGCGCAGATACGACAGTACAACGTCATACCGGAAACGCGCATCGAAGATCGGCAGGGTGCGATTGCAGGAGTCAGGGTTCGTTACATCGCCCGGCGCGGAGACGAGCATCAAGCCCGCGCTCAAGGGGTCGACGACGTTGGTGCGGTCGGCATTCGTGATCGGCACGCGGTTCTGATCGAGATCCTTCGGTGGCGGCAGCACCGAAAACTCCTTCGCGAAACCGTTCTCGACGACGATGTCGATCTTTTCGTTGCGGTCGGTCGAATTCGATTGCGTCGCGTAGATGCTCGACACCACGCGGTTGGCGCGGAACGAGCCGCGCACGGTGGACGTGCCTTCGCCCTTCGAAATCATGCGCACGAGCCCGGTGAACTTCGCGCTACCTGCGGCCGCGAAGCCGGACTCGTTCAGATCGAGAATGACGGCGCCCTGACCGATAGGAATTCCGGTGAGGTGGATCGAGTAGGCGGCGTCCAGCCGGGTCTGCTGGGCAAAAGCGCTGGAAGCGCTCGCGGCCAAAAGCAGGAAAGCAACGGGAGCGGCGAGGCGGCGCATGAACTTTTCTTTCCTGTTTTTGGACCCGGTCGGGCCATGGCGGTGGCGGCAAGCTTCGCGGCGCGATTCAACTGCTGGAATCATAGCAAATCCTCCGAACCGTGGCGGATTTGAAGGGTTCGCTCGGGCCCGTTGGGTGGGGAAAGTTTGAGTCTTAACTGTGGCCCGGAAGCCTTATTTGGCTCTCGCTTGACGCCCCTAGAGGCCCTCACTATGGAGATGCCTCGCTTTTTACCCCTACAGGCGGCGGCGGGTTTGAGACCCGGCGGATCGCCTTCGACTGCAAGGATTTTGACGATGTCTCGTCGCTGCGAACTGACCGGAAAGGGCGTCCTCGTGGGCCACAAGGTCAGCCATTCCAACATCAAGACCAAGCGCCGCTTCCTGCCGAACCTCGTGAACGTCACGATGCAGAGCGAGGCGCTGAAGCAGAATTTTCGTCTGCGTGTCAGCACCAATGCGCTGAAGTCGGTCGATCATAACGGCGGTCTCGACGCCTTCCTGGTGAAAGCCCGCGACGGCAATCTTTCCTCGCGCGCTCTGCTTCTGAAGAAGAAGATCAAGAAGAAGCTCGCCGAAGCCAGCTAAGTTTCGCTGGATCGAGTTTTGAAAACCCGCCGTTTTCGGCGGGTTTTTTATTGCGGCCAGAGAAAGCGCAACAGGATCGTGCGCTGGAAATAGCTGAAGTTGTTGTCCGACATCAGCGTCAACACGATCTGGCCCGACGCGTTCTTCGTGATCGCGAGCGCTTCCATATTGTCGATGTCGAATTCGGAATCTGCTTCGATCAGGATTTTGCCGTCGACCGTTGCGCCGGTTTTAACGTCCGAGAGCGGTATCGCGCGTATCCGCATGTGAACGCCGCTCAGGAACGTGAAGTAGCGCTCGAGAATGACAAGATGGCCGGTCGGCGAAATCGCGGCGTCGCTGACGTCGAAGTTGCCAATGCGTTTGGCGCTGAAGTTCGACCATTTGCCGCCGCTCAGGATGAAGCCTTTGATATTTCCGTTCGCTTCGAGCCCGCGTTCGGAAATTGCGATCAGGCTGCCGCCGAGCGGCATGCCGCGCGGGACGAACGCAAGCGCTTCAAGTCCCTGGTTATGGGGAAGGTCGGTGATTTCGGTAGGCACCGGAATTGGAATGCCGATTTCACCAAAACGGTCGTAGCGAAGAATCTGATTTTCGCGCTCGATGCCGATATAGAGCGTGTTGCCGTCAGCGGCGAGAGATTCGGTATCGAACGATTTGCTTGCCGAAAGGCGCCCGCGAGGTCCGCGCATCGGCGTCATTTCCGCATTCGTGATGCCGGTGATGCGGTCGCCCTCGAACGTAAATCTTCCGCGCAGCCAATGGCCGCGGTCCGAATGCGCGATGAAATTCGCGCCATCCGGAAGAATGTGCAGGCCAGAAATTCCGCCGAACTGCTTTGCTTTCGACGAAAACACCGCACCACCGATGAATTCGAGTTCGCCGAAGCGCTTTAGCTTCGTGTCGCGGCGGCTGAAAGCGGGAATATCCCGCGCTTCAATTTCTATCGCCGTCAATGCGAAAGGCTGTTTCGGCTGCGAAGACGCGGGATTTGTTGCGAGCGTAAGAGCCGCCGCAAGTACCACACCCCAAACTTTGAATGAGCGCATTAATGCAGGCGGCGTCGGCTGCCGCCGCGCGCGGGCTCAGGCGCTTTTTCTTCGAACAACTCAGCGAGCTTTTCGGTCATTGCGCCACCGAGTTCTTCCGCGTCGACAATCGTGACCGCGCGGCGATAATAGCGGGTGACGTCATGGCCGATGCCGATTGCGATCAACTCGACGGGCGAGCGGGTTTCGATCTCTTCGATGATCCAGCGCAGATGACGCTCGAGATAATTGCCCGGGTTCACCGAGAGCGTGGAGTCGTCCACCGGGGCGCCGTCGGAAATCATCATGAGAATCTTGCGCTGCTCAGGGCGTGCCAACAATCTCTTGTGCGCCCAATCCAGTGCCTCGCCGTCGATGTTCTCTTTGAGCAAGCCTTCGCGCATCATCAGGCCAAGGTTCTTTCGTGCGCGGCGCCACGGCGCGTCCGCAGATTTGTAAATGATATGCCGCAGATCGTTTAGGCGGCCCGGCGATTGCGGCTTGTTCGCTGCCAACCACGCTTCACGGGACTGTCCGCCCTTCCACGCACGCGTGGTGAAGCCAAGAATTTCGACTTTGACGCCGCAGCGCTCGAGCGTGCGCGCCAAAATATCGGCGCAGGTTGCGGCCACCGTGATCGGGCGTCCGCGCATCGAGCCGGAATTGTCGAGCAGCAGCGTGACGACCGTGTCACGGAAATCGGTGTCGCGTTCGTTCTTGAAGGAAAGCGGCTGAAACGGATCGGTGACGACGCGCGAGAGCCGCGCGGGGTCGAGCATTCCCTCTTCGAGATCGAATTCCCAGGCGCGGTTCTGCTGCGCCATCAGGCGGCGCTGCAAGCGGTTTGCGAGACGCGCGACCACGCCCTGCAAGTGCTGAATCTGCTTGTCGAGGTACGAGCGGAGCCTCGAAAGTTCTTCCGCGTCGCAGAGCTCTTCCGCGCCGATGGTTTCGTCGAACTTCATCGTATAGGCGCGATAGTCCGGACCGCGCGGCTCGTTTGCCAGCGGATGTTTCGGCCGCCACGGCTCGCCGGCTTCTTCGCTGTCGCCGCTATCCATGTCGTCGGGGCGCTCGGCAGGTGGCGCGTCGTCCGACTCGGCAGCCTGATCGGGTTGCTCTTCGGCGGAGAGTTCCGCGTCTTCCTGCGCGGCCTGGTCGCTTGAATCATCCTGCTCGGCTGCACCCTGATCGTTCGAGGAATCGTCCTGGCCCGCGCCGTCTTCTTCGTCCTGATCGTCCTCATCCTGTTCGTTCGAACGGTCCTCGCCCATATCCAACGAGGTGAGCAGATCGTGGATCGCCTCGGCAAAACCGCGCTGGTCGTGAATTTCTTCTGCGAGCCGGTCTAGATCGCGGTCGGCGCGCTTCTCGATGAACTCACGCCACAGATCGACGACCTTCTTCGCGCCGGCTGGCGGCTTCTGCCCGGTGAGACGCTCGCGCACTAACATCGCAAGCGCATCTTCGAGCGGCGCATCGGCCTTGTCGGTGATCTCTTCGAAATTGCCGCGGTGGTAACGATCCTCGAGCATTGCCGAGAGATTTTGCGCAACACCGGACATGCGGCGCGAACCGATCGCTTCGACGCGCGCCTGTTCGACAGCTTCGAATACGGAGCGCGCGTTCTCGCCCTGCGGCAGCATCTTTTTATGAATCTGCGGATTGTGCATGGCGAGACGGAGCGCCATCGAATCCGCGTGACCGCGCAGGATCGCGGCGTCGGCTTTGGTCATGCGGCGCGGAGGGTCCGGAAGGCGCGCGCGCTCCTGATTCACCGCAGGCTTTTCCGCCGCATAACTCACTTCGAGTTCCGGCTTGCCTGCGATCGCGCGCAACGTCGTTGCCACCGCGCGCTTGAAGGGCTCGGTCGGGCTTTCGGTATTTTTTCCTTTCGGGGGAGTGGACATATCCCGCTACGTCACGACAACGCGACGTTCACCGTGGATTCCGGCAAGTCTTTTCCGAAGCTGCGCTGATAAAACTCGGCAACGATGGGCCGCTCGAGTTCGTCGCACTTGTTGATAAACGTGACACGCAGCGCGAAACCGACGTCGCCGAAGATTTGCGCGTTCTCGGCCCAGGTGATCACGGTACGCGGGCTCATCACGGTAGAAAGATCGCCGTTGACGAAAGCCTGCCGCGTGAGATCGGCGACGCGCACCATCTTCGAAATGATGTCGCGGCCTTCGGGTGTGCGATAGGCGTGTGCCTTCGAACTTACGATTTCCACTTCCTTGTCGTGCGGCAGATAGTTCAGCGTCGTCACGATCGACCAGCGGTCCATCTGGCCCTGGTTGATCTGCTGCGTGCCGTGATAGAGGCCGGTGGTGTCGCCCAATCCAACCGTGTTCGCCGTCGCGAATAGTCGGAACGCGGGATGCGGGCGAATGACTTTGTTCTGGTCGAGGAGCGTGAGGCGGCCCGACACTTCGAGCACGCGCTGAATCACGAACATCACGTCCGGGCGGCCCGCGTCATATTCGTCGAACACGAGCGCGACGTTGCGCTGAAGCGCCCAAGGCAAAATGCCGTCGCGGAATTCCGTCACCTGGAGGCCGTCCTTCACGACGATCGCATCCTTGCCGACGAGATCGATGCGGCTGATGTGGCTGTCCAGGTTCACGCGGACGCAAGGCCAGTTCAGGCGCGCCGCAACCTGCTCGATATGCGTCGATTTGCCGGTGCCGTGATAGCCGGAGACGAGCACACGGCGGTTGTGCGCAAAGCCTGCGAGGATCGCGAGCGTGGTTTCGCGGTCGAAGACGTAGTCCGGATCGGTGTCCGGGACATGCGCTTCCGGTTCTGAGTAGGCCGGAACTTCCAGGTCGCTCTCAATCCCGAAAACCTGCCGGACCGAGACCTTCATATCCGGGAGCGGGGCCAGTTCTGCGTTCGGAGTCATGCTTTTTCTCGCCGAGAGGGCGGCTATTGCCTTGCAAAGATAGGGCCGAATGGGGAGTTCCGGACGGCTGCCGGTCGCCCCGTGATCCTAGCAGAAGCCTTGGGCCTTTAGGTAGTTATAGGCCTGCACGACTGCCCTGAAGCGGTCTTCGCTGGAACGGTCGCCCCCGTTGGCGTCGGGATGGTGCCTTTTGACCAGTTCCTTATAGCGGGCCTTCATGGCCTCGGCGGTGGCGTCGATCTCAAGGCCAAGGGTTTCGAAGGCTTTCCGCTCAGCATTGCGGATCATCCGGCCTTGGGGCGCCTCAACCTCACCTTTGGACCCCTTAGCGCCGCCAAAAATACGGAACGGATCGTTCCAGCTCTCGCCAGTTAAATCGGGATTGCTGCCCTTCTTGCCGCGTTTCTTCTCGCCGCCGTTCTGACCCATCTTCCAGGTCGGGCGGTGACCGGTCAGCGCATCCTTCTGGTACTTCTGAACGGCATCGTCCTTCATTCCCGAGAAGTAATTGTAGTTCGCGTTGTATTCGCGGACGTGGCCGATGCAGTAATTCCAGAATTCGCCTTCGCGGTCGCGGCCCTTCGGCGCCTTGTGCACGCCCGGTTCCTTGCAGCCAGCCCAGTCGCAGGCGGGGCTCTCCACCTTGAGCTTCTGCTTCTTGTTCCGCTCGATCGGCTTGATGCGGATTTTATCGAAAAGGGGCGAGTCGAACTTCATGTGACAAGTATATGGCTTCTGCGGCGGTCCCGCACAAGGAACGCGGATCGAAGGATAACGGAAAGTTGTTGCCTGCTCGTTGACGGAATGACCATAGCAATTTATGCGGCGCGGCTATGACCAAGCCCGACAAAACCATAGATCGCATTCGCGACCGTTTGACGGCGGCCTTGAAGCCGGAGTCGATCGAAGTGATCGACGAGAGCGGACAGCATGTCGGTCACGCCGGCGCAATTCCGGGCAAGGTTACGCATGTGCGCGTCATCGTCACTGCGGAAAGCTTTCAGGGCAAGAGCCGGCTCGACCGTCATCGCATGGTCAACGATCTGCTCAATCACGAAATGAGCGCGGGACTGCACGCGCTTGCGATCGTGCCGAAGGCGCCGGGCGAATAATTATTCGGCGACCGCGTCTTTAAGAACTTCGCGCACGACTTTGGTATCGACATTCTTCGCGATGAACGCCTTGCCGATACCTTTGACGAGGATGAAGACGAGCTTGCCGCGGCTTACTTTCTTGTCCTGCATCATCAGCGACAAGAGGCCGTCCGGTCCCGGCAGCGAGCCGGGAATTTGCGAGAGACGAGTAGGCAGGCCGATCTTGTCGAGATGCGACACGACGCGCGTCACATCCGACGGCTTGCAAAGTTTCAGCTTCGCCGACAGCTTGAACGCGAGCACCATGCCGAGCCCGACACCTTCGCCGTGCAGTAAGCGATCCGAATAGCCGGTTGCGGCTTCGAGCGCGTGGCCGAAAGTGTGACCGAGGTTGAGCAATGCGCGTTCGCCGCTCTCGCGCTCGTCGCGGCCGACAATGGCGGCTTTCGCTTTGCAGCTTGTGGCAACGGCTTTGGCGCGCGCCGGGCCGCCCGTAAATACTTCGCGCCAGTTCTTTTCCAGCCAATCGAAAAACTTGGCGTCGTTGATGAGGCCGTATTTCGCGACTTCCGCATAGCCCGCGCGGAATTCCCGCGCAGGCAATGTGTCGAGCGTTTTGAGATCAGCGAGCACGAGTGCCGGCTGATGGAATGCACCGACAAGATTCTTGCCCTGCGGCGAGTTGATGCCGGTCTTGCCGCCGACCGAAGAGTCGACTTGCGCGAGCAGCGTCGTTGGGATCTGCACGAAGTCCACGCCGCGGCGCACGACGCTTGCCGCGAAGCCCGCGAGATCGCCGATCACGCCGCCGCCGAGCGCGATCACGAGATCGCCGCGCTCGATCCGCGATTGCAGGATCGCCTCGGCGACCGTTTCGAGATTGCTGTAGCTCTTCGTGCCTTCGCCCGCCGAAAGCAACACGCTGCGATAGGAAACTTTCGCGGCGTCGAGCGACCTTTCCAGCGTCGCGAGATGGTGATGCGCGACATTGCCGTCGGTGACGATGGCGACTGAAGCGCCGGCGCGGAGTTTTGCAATGCGCTTGCCGGCATCGGCAAGCAGGCTTTCACCGATCAGGATGTCATAGCTCCGCTTGCCGAGCTTGACCTTCACGGTTTCGGTTTTGTTTTTTTTCGCAGGCGGCATGATCAGATTTCGCTTTTCGGGAGCGAGGTATCGAGCAATTTGACGATGTCCTCAACTACTTCTTCGTGCGGCACTTCGCACGAGGTGATGGTGAGATCGGCCTCGGCATAGGTCGCTTCGCGCGCGGCAAGCAAATTGCGGAGCGTTGCTTCAGGGTCCGCGGTTTGCAGAAGCGGGCGGTTGCTCTTGCGCTTCACGCGTTTCAAGAGCGTTTCGACATCGGCTTTCAGCCAGATCGAAACGCCCTTTTCTTTAATCCGTGCGCGCGTGTCGGCATTCATGAAGGCGCCACCGCCCGTCGCGATCACCTGCGGCCCGCTCTCCAAGAGCCGAGCGATTACCTTCTGCTCGCCTTTGCGAAATTCTGCCTCACCCTTGGTCTCGAACAGTTCGGGGATCGTCATGTTGGCCGCACGCTCGATTTCTGCGTCCGCATCCGAAAATTCGAGACCGAGCCGCTGCCCGAGCCTGCGGCCGATTGAGCTTTTGCCGGAGCCGGGCATGCCCACCAGCACGACCGAACGCGCATTAAGCCGCGCGCGGAACGCGTCGGCTTCGGGATGGAGCGAAATCGGCGGTGGTGAGGCCATATTCATCTTCCTGTGGCATCAGATATGGCGGTTCCCTTGGTGCCTGTAAAATGGCTTTGAGCGCTGCGGCGCACGATTCGGAATTTCTGCCAGATGCCTACGCTGTTTCGCCTTCTGACCGTTCTCGCGATCATCGCCGTCGTTGGCTATGGCGCGGTGTGGGTGCTTGCAAATTATCTTGAGCCGCAGCCGCGCACCATCACGATCACGGTGCCGTCGGATCGCTTCGGCAAATGAGAGCGAAAGCGAACACAAGTAATATGCGCGATCTTTTCCTCGACATGATCGCGACCGAACGCAATGCGAGCAAGAATACGCTTGATGCCTATACGCGCGACCTCGACGACTACGGAGAGTTTCTTTCCGGCAAGAAAAGCGATTTCGGGAAAGCCGATACGCAAACAATCCGCGATTATCTTTCCGCACTGAAGAAGCGTGAACTCGCGAGCGCTTCCGTCGCGCGCAAGCTTTCCGCAATCCGGCAGCTTCACCGTTTTCTCTACACCGAAGGCAAGCGTTCCGACGATCCTGCTGCCGTGCTCGAAGGTCCGCGGCGGGGAAGGCCCTTGCCGAAAATCATGACGGTCCAGGAAGTCACGAAGCTGCTCGAGGTCGCGCATGAACTTGCATCGGAAAGCGGTGATGCAAAGGATGCGGTTGCGCAGCGTTTGCGTGCGCTTCGTCTCGCGGCACTACTGGAATTGCTTTATGCGTCGGGTTTGCGCATTTCCGAACTGATCGCATTGCCTGCTTCGGCCGCGCGCACGAAGAGCGATGCGATCATCGTGCGCGGCAAAGGCAACAAAGAGCGGCTTGTGCCGATCGGAGACGCGGCAAAACGCGCGATGAAAAGCTATCTCGAGGCGTGTGGCGAAAAAGAAAAGGCATCCGAGCAGCGCTGGCTGTTTCCGTCCTTCGGGGAGAGCGGTCATGTCACGCGGCAGCATGTTGCCCGCGAGTTGAAAGCGCTTGCTTCGCGCGCCGGAATTTCACCGGGAAAGATCAGCCCGCATGTGCTGCGCCATGCGTTTGCGAGCCATCTCCTGTCCAACGGCGCAGACCTTCGTGTGGTGCAGGCGTTGCTCGGTCACGCGGATATCTCGACCACGCAGATTTATACCCATGTGCTCGACGAACGCCTCAAGAACATGGTGCGCGATCTTCACCCTATGGCCGAGAAATAGCGTCATTGCCGCGACGTAACTTGACTTGAACGGGGTCGGCGGGCAGCTTCCGCCCGATTTCTAGAGGCTGAGGCCTCGAAGCCTTGAGCCGTGATGCGCACTTATCTCGATTTCGAAAAACCTGTCGCCGAACTCGAAGCCAAGATCGAGGAGTTGCGCGCTGTCGCCGCTTCCGGCGAAGCGGTTTCGATTGCGGAAGATGTTGCACGGCTCGAAGCGAAATCGGAACTTACGCTCTCCGAGCTCTACGAAAATCTTTCGCCCTGGCAGAAGACGCAGGTCGCGCGCCATCCGCAGCGTCCGCATTTTTCCGATTACACCGCAAAACTCTTCGACGAGTTCACGCCGCTCGCGGGCGACCGCAAATTCGGCGAGGATCAGGCGATCCTTTGCGGCTTTGCGCGCTTCATGGGGCAGAGCGTTTGCGTGATCGGCCATGAAAAAGGTTCGACGACCGAAGCGCGCATCCACCACAATTTCGGCATGGCGCGCCCGGAGGGCTATCGCAAAGCGGTTCGCCTGATGGAGCTTGCCGACCGCTTTGAAGTTCCGGTGGTGACACTCGTCGATACCGCGGGCGCCTATCCCGGCATTGATGCCGAGGAGCGCGGACAGGCTGAGGCAATCGCGCGATCGACGGACGCAGGCCTTGCGCTCGGGGTGCCGAATGTATCGGTGATTATCGGCGAAGGCGGCTCGGGCGGCGCGATCGCGATTGCGACCGCAAACAAGGTGCTCATGCTCGAGCATTCGATCTACAGCGTGATTTCGCCGGAGGGTGCAGCCTCGATTTTGTGGCGGGACACCACCAAGGCGCAGGAAGCCGCGACCAATATGAAGATCACGGCCCAGGACCTTCTCAAGTTCGGGGTGGTCGACGAAATCATCGCCGAACCGGCGGGTGGCGCGCATCGCCATCCGGAGGCCACGATTTCGGCGACAGGTAAGGCTATCCAAGCCGCGTTAGCGGGGTTCGATGGCCTATCGCGCGAGCAAATCCGGAAACACCGGGCAGAAAAGTTTCTGGCAATCGGCCGGAATCTCTGATTTTTCAGTCACTTATCCGAGAGCGCAGACGCGCTTTGCGCGTTCCGCGGTTGCGGTAACTCGTCGTCAAGGGTAACGCATTAGGCAATGGGTACCGGTAGTTTTCCGCGCATTTTCGGGAGTTTTGCGTTGAACTTGCGCCGACCGAGAGCAGTAATCCGTTTCGCGGCGGCGACAGCCGTCTGCGCGCTGGTGCTCGCCGGATGCAGCGCCGAGAACTTCTCGTGGGGGCCTGAGGGCAACAAAAAGCACCTGCGCCCGATTTCTCCGCAGACGACGGCGCTGATGCAGGAAAAGGGCATGACCAAAGAGGCGCCCATCTTGCTCCGCATCTACAAGGAAGAGTCCGAGCTCGAGATCTGGAAGAAGACAACCGCCGGCAATTACGAGCTTTTGAAGAAATTCCCGATCTGCAAATGGTCGGGCGAACTCGGTCCGAAGGTGAAGCAGGGCGACCGTCAGGCGCCCGAAGGGTTCTATTCGATCCGTCCGGAATTGATGAACCCGCATTCGAGCTATCACCTCGCTTTCAATCTCGGCTTCCCGAACGAATTCGACCGCGCGCATAACCGCACCGGCGCACACCTGATGGTGCATGGCGATTGTTCGTCGAGCGGCTGCTACGCGATGACCGACGAGCAGATCGCGGAGATCTTCGCGCTCGCACGCGAAGCATTCGATGGCGGCCAGCTTGCATTCCAGGTGCAGGCGTTTCCATTTCGCATGACGAACGTCAACATGACGCGTCATCGCGCCAACCCGAACATTCCGTTCTGGCGCACGCTTAAGGAAGGCAGCGACCATTTCGAAGCGACGCGGCAGGAACCGAAGATCGACGTCTGCGCCAAGCGCTACATCTTCAATGCGGTGCCCAACGATCCGATGAAGCCGTTCGATCCGTCACGGCCGTGCCCGGCCTATCACTTGCAGCCCGAAATCGTGCAGTTGCTTCAGAACCAGCAGAATTCGGATCAGAACGACATTACCGCTTTGCTCGCGCGCAACATGCCCGCTGCGCCCGTCCGCACGAATAACGACGGCGGATCGAACCCGGCCTTCGCGGGCCGTGTCCCAATGAGCTCGGTGCAGCAGCAGCAACAGCAGGCCGCTGATGGGGATGACGACGACGATACGCCGCGTCCGGCTGCGAAGCAGAAGCAAAAGAAGCAGTCGAAGCAGCAGGCGAAAAAACAGTCGCCGCAGCAGACCGAGACGCAGCCGCAGCCCATGCAGAGCCCGGCTTCGCCGAACGCATTCTCTGTGCAGCGCCAGAACGAAAATCGCGTGAATACGTTTACACGCTAAGCGTTGCGATCACAGAATCAAAAAAAGCGCCGCATCACTGCGGCGCTTTTTCTTTTTAGTTTGGTTGGTGCTAGGCGAGGCGACCGTGGCAGTTCTTGAACTTCTTGCCGGAGCCGCAAGGGCAGGGCTCGTTGCGGCCGACCTTGCCCCAGTCTTTCGGGTCCTGCGAAGTGCGGTCGCCCTTCGGCTGAGCACCTGAACTGAGGCGCACTGGCTGCGCGTCGTCCTCGCCGGTGCTGGCATCGATATGGCTCGCCTGCATTTCCGGAAGCTGCTGCTCGGGCGGGCGCTCCATGATTTCAATGTTGAGCAACTGAGCCGACACCATCTGGCGCAGACGCGAGAGCAGCGCTTCGAACAGGCTGAAAGCTTCGGACTTGTATTCGTTCAGCGGATCACGCTGCGCGAAGCCGCGCAGGCCGACGACCTGACGCAGATGCTCCAGCATGACGAGATGCTCGCGCCAGAGGTGGTCGAGCGTCTGCATCAGCACGGACTTCTCGACATAGCGCATGAGTTCGGCGCCGTATTTCGCGACCTTGCCGGCCATGACTTCGTCGGCCGCGCGCTGAATGCGTTCCTTCACTTCGTCGTCGGCAATGCCTTCTTCCTTGGCCCATTGCTGCACCGGCAGCTTGAGGCCGAGACCTTCCTCGACTTCGCGTTCGAGGCCTTCAGTGTCCCACTGTTCGGCATAGGCATTCGGCGGAATATGACGCGTTACCATCTCTTCGATCACGACATTGCGCATGTCGGCGATGGTTTCGGACACGTCGGACTCGCGCATCAGATCGATGCGTTGCTCGAAGATCACCTTGCGCTGATCGTTCGAGACGTCGTCGTATTTCAAGAGGTTCTTGCGGATGTCGAAGTTGCGCGCTTCGACCTTCTGCTGCGCTTTTTCCAGCGCCTTGTTTATCCAGGGATGGACGATGGCTTCGCCGTCCTGGAGGCCGAGCTTCGTCAGCATGCCGCCGAGATTGCTCGAGCCGAAGATGCGCATGAGATCGTCTTCGAGCGACAGATAGAATTTGGAGCGGCCGGGATCGCCCTGACGGCCGGAACGGCCGCGCAACTGGTTGTCGATGCGGCGGCTTTCGTGACGCTCGGTGCCGATCACATAAAGACCGCCGGCTGCGAGCGCGGTTTCTTTGAGCTTCGCGATATCGCTGCGGATTTTCTGCTCCGCCTGCTTGCGCTGCTCGCCCGGCTCCATATCGCCGAGTTCCTGCTTGATTCGCATGTCGGCGTTACCGCCGAGCTGAATGTCGGTACCGCGACCGGCCATGTTGGTCGCGATCGTGACCGCGCCGGGAATGCCTGCCTGCGAGATGATCGCCGATTCCTGTTCGTGATGGCGCGCATTCAGTACCGCGAAGACTTTTTCTGATCTGGACTTCTGGTCGCCGTCATAGAGCGGGCGGAACGCATCGGTGTCGGTGAATTCTTTCTGCTTGAAGCCCTTGGCTTTCAACGCTTCGGCAAGCTGCTCGGATTTTTCAATCGATGTGGTGCCGACGAGGATCGGCTGTCCGCGCGTCTTGCACTCCTCGATGGTTTCGATGATCGCTTTATATTTCTCGGTCGCGGTCCGGTAGACCTCATCATGGTCGTCGGTGCGGTTGACCGGAAGATTGGTCGGCACTTCGACGACTTCCAACTTGTAAATGTCGGCGAACTCGTCGGCTTCGGTCAGCGCAGTGCCGGTCATGCCGGCAAGCTTGTCGTACAGACGGAAGTAATTCTGGAAGGTAATCGAGGCGAGCGTCTGGTTCTCAGGCTGAATCTTGACGTGCTCTTTGGCTTCCAGCGCCTGATGCAGGCCTTCCGAATAGCGGCGGCCCGGCATCATGCGGCCGGTAAATTCGTCGATGATGACGACTTCGTCGTCTTTCACGATGTAGTCCTTGTCGCGCTGAAACAACTTATGCGCGCGCAGGCCCTGGTTCACGTGATGCACGACCGAGACGTTCTCGATGTCGTAGAGCGAGTCGGATTTCAGCAGCTTCGCATCGCGAAGCATCTGCTCCATGCGCTCCATGCCGGTTTCGGTCAGCGAAACCGCACGCTGCTTTTCGTCTAACTCATAATCTTCGTCCGCAAGCTTCGGCAGATAGCCGTCGATGGTGTTGTAGAATTCCGAGCGGTCGTCGAGCGGGCCGGAGATAATGAGCGGCGTGCGCGCTTCGTCGACCAGGATCGAGTCGACTTCGTCGACGATCGCGTAAAAGTGCGGACGCTGCACCATCTGCGGCAGCTCGTACTTCATGTTGTCGCGCAGATAATCGAAGCCGAGTTCGTTGTTGGTACCGTAGGTAACGTCGCAGGCGTAAGCGGCTTTGCGCTCTTCGTCATCGATGCCGTGCACGATCACGCCGACGGTGAGGCCGAGAAACTTGTAAATCTGGCCCATCCACTCGGAGTCGCGCTTGGCGAGATAGTCGTTGACGGTAACGACATGCACGCCTTTGCCGGCGAGCGCGTTGAGATAAACCGGAAGTGTCGCAACCAGCGTCTTGCCTTCGCCGGTTTTCATTTCGGCGATCGCACCTTCGTGCAGCACCATGCCGCCGACGAGCTGCACGTCGAAATGGCGCTGGCCGAGCGTGCGTTTGGCGGCTTCGCGAACGGTCGCGAAAGCGGGAATGAGCAGATCGTCGAGCGATGTGCCGCTTGCCACCTGCTTCTTGAATTCATCAGTGCGCGCGCGAAGCTGATCGTCGGTGAGATTTGCAACCTCGGCTTCGAGGGCATTGATCGCATTTACGCGGGGCTGATAGCCCTTGATGCGCCGGTCGTTGGACGAGCCGAAAAATTTACGGGCGAGCGAGCCGATCATCGAAAAAGCATTCCTCAAATCCGGCCGTGCGCGAGCGGCCTGCCATCAAGAACCACGGGGAGTACGAGCGGTTTCTTGCACTACCGCCGGGGCGCTGGATCACGATGCCGCGAGGCTTTTTCATGATCGAAGGGGTTTCGGGAGAGATATGAACCGCCCATAGCGTTGTCAATTGGAGCGGGCCGCCGCAGGGGAGCTAAAGCCTTGCCAGACCACCGCACTTCCGTCACTTTCGCCCCGCCTTAGTTCAAAAAGGGCGTCTCATTCTCGATCCGACGCCCCTTTAACGAAGTAACCAGAAATTCGATCCCAGCCGGGCCGGCCTGAAACAGGCGGCCGCTGTTTTTTTGAGGTTTTCGATGAAACGCAGCCTTTCTCTTCTTTCGCTCGCGCTCGCCCTCGTTTTGGGCGTCGCGCTGACGCTCAGCGCTCCGCCTCTTGCGCAGGCGCAGAAGAAGGACGACCCGGTGCTCGCGCGGGTAAACGGCGTGGAAATTCGCCAGAGCGACCTCGACATTGCGGAAGCGGATGTCGGTCCGAGCCTGCAGGAAACCAATCCGGTCGAGCGCAAAGATAAGCTTCTCGCTTATCTGATCGACGTAACCGCGCTTGCGCAGGCCGCCGCCGCGAAGAAACTCGATGCCGCGCCCGATTTCGCCCAGCGCCTCGCTTACGCGAGAAACAAGGTGCTGATGGAAGCGCTCCTCAACGAATCCAGCAAGAGTGCTGCGACCGAAGCGGAGATGAAGAAGCTCTATGACGAGTCGGTTGCGAAAGTAGCGCCGGAAGAAGAAGTCCGCGCGCGGCACATTCTCGTGAAGAGCGAAGCCGAAGCGAAGGACGTAATCGCCAAGCTCAAGGGCGGCGCCGATTTCGACAAGCTCGCGCGCGAAATTTCGATCGATCCGTCGGCCAAGACCAACGGCGGCGATCTCGAATATTTCACCAAAGGCCAGATGGTCGCGGAATTCTCCGATGCTGCGTTCAAATTGAACAAGGGCCAGGTATCCGAGCCGGTGAAGTCACAGTTCGGCTTTCACGTCATTAAGGTCGAGGACAAGCGGAAGAAACCGGTCCCGAAATATGAAGAAGTGAAGGAGCAGGTGCAGGCGTTCGTTGTCCGCAAAGCACAGGCCGAGCTCGTGATGAAGGCCCGTGCAGACGCGAAGATCGAGAACCTCGTCAAGAAGGACGCTCCGACGCCGCCTCCGGCCAAGGCCGATCCGAAAAAGAAGTAATTCTTCTGTCTTGAAATGCTGTCAGCACAAGTCGGGGCTACCCGACTTGTGCTTTTTTATTGGCGATATCGGGTGAACCCAACATCGCGTGCCGGGCCTCACAAGTCCCGGCCATGATGCTATTTAAGGGTCTCGAAAGAGGATGACGATGAGCACGACCGTATCGCCGCTTGCACCGAAAGAATTCATCGACCCGCCTGCCATCGAAGGCGTGCGTCTCGCCACTGGCTCGGCCGGAATCAAATATCAGGGCCGCACCGATGTGTTGCTTGTTGCCTTCGACAAAGGCACTGCTGTGGCGGGCGTGTTCACGAAATCGAAGTGCCCCTCGGCGCCGGTGGAATGGTGCCGCAAGCAAGTGAAGCGCGGAGCCGCGCTGGGTCTCGTCGTGAACTCCGGCAATGCTAACGCATTCACCGGCAAGAACGGGAAAGATCAGGTTCGCTTCACGACCGAGATCGCGGCGAAAGCCATCGGCTGCAAGCCCGGCGACGTCTTCATCGCTTCGACAGGTGTGATCGGCGAACCCCTCGACGCGAAGAAATTCGACGGGATACTCGAAGGCATTGTTGCCAAAGCGGAGCCCGGTCATTTCCTCGATGCCGCGCGCGCGATCATGACGACGGATACGTTTCCGAAGACCGCAACGGCAAGCGCAAAACTTGGAAAGGCCACGGTCACGATCTGCGGCATCGCTAAGGGTGCCGGAATGATCGCGCCCGACATGGCGACGATGCTGTCTTTTATTTTCACGGACGCACCGATTGCGCCGAAGGCGTTGCAGAAACTTCTGAGTGAGGGCGTCGAAGATACGTTCAACGCTGTTACGATCGACGGCGATACCTCGACGTCCGACACGCTGCTTCTGTTCGCGACGGGTGCTGCCGCGAAGCGCGGCGCGCCGAAAATCACGAAAGCACATGACGCCGCGCTCAAGGATTTCCGGAAAGCCTTGATGAGCGTGCTTGCCAATCTCGCGGAGCAGGTAGCGCGAGACGGCGAGGGCGCTCGCAAACTTGTCGAGATCACTGTCGAGGGCGCGAAGAACGGTGCTTCGGCGCGCAAGATTGCGATGTCGATCGCGAATTCTCCGCTCGTGAAAACGGCGATTGCGGGTGAGGACGCGAACTGGGGCCGCGTGGTTATGGCTGTCGGCAAGGCCGGCGAGCCCGCGGACCGCGACAAGCTTTCGATCTGGTTCAACGGTATCAGAGTGGCGCATAAGGGCGCGCGCGATCCGTCTTATGACGAGACGGCCGTCTCCGAAGCGATGAAGAAGCCGGAGATTTCACTGAAGGTTGCACTTGGTTTGGGCAAAGGTTCGGATCGTGTTCTGACCTGCGATCTCACCAAAGAATATGTTGCAATCAACGGCGATTATCGCAGCTGATCTTTCATATTAAGCAATCGTTGACCGTGCTCCTTAACGTCATTTGCAGGCCTCCTCGGTGAAACTACTGTTAGTTGCCGCTTGCGCGCTGATCGACGCAGACGGCCGGGTTCTGATCGCGAAGCGTCCTGCCGGAAAAGAAATGGCGGGGCTTTGGGAATTCCCCGGCGGAAAAGTCGATCCAGGCGAGCGGCCGGAGATGACTCTCATTCGAGAGTTGAAGGAGGAACTGGGTATCGACGTGCAGGAGGCGTGTCTCGCGCCGCTGACTTTCGCAAGTCACACCTATCCGCAATTCCAGTTGCTCATGCCGCTCTGGATTTGCCGAAGATGGGAAGGCCAGGCGAAGGCGCTCGAGGGGCAAGAACTCGCCTGGGCCAGACCAAGCCGGCTTCGCGACTATCCGATGCCGCCCGCGGACGAACCCTTGATCCCGCACCTGATCGAATTGCTCGCCGTACCCGGCTGAACAGGGCAGGAGCCTAGGATGACCAAAGAATTGTTCAACACCGTTCGCGCTTTCACGCGGAACGAAAAGGGCGCGACCGCGATCGAATATGCCTTGATCGCTGGCGGCATCTCGATCGTCATTTTGACCGCAGTAATTTCGCTCGGCGACACCGTGCGCGACGATCTGTTCGGCAAAGTGAAGACGGCACTCGGCGCCTAATTCCGCTTCGCTAATTCTTCTTGGGGCCGGTTTTTTCGCCGGCTGGAAATTCGACGGCGCGGAGCGCATCGGCGAGCCGCGTCTTCGCGCTTCCTGGCCGTAAAGGTTGCTGCTGGCTTTCATGCGGCGCCCAGCCCGACAACCACAGAATTTCGAACGTCGCGCGCACGCGGCCGTCCGCGTCGGCGAAGCGTTCCCGATAAATCTCCACAGCACGAAAGAGTGTCGCGCGGCGCAGCGGCTTCCGGCTGCGCTCACGCAAGATATTGGCCGCGCCCATGACGCGCAGATCCCGCATCAGTTCGAGCGCATTCGCATAGCGCACGGTTACGCGATCGACATCCGTCACCGGCAGGGCAAATCCCGCGCGCTGCAACAATCCGCCAAGCGTTCTTACTTCCACGAAAGGCAAAACGCGCGGACTGATGCCGCCTTCAAGTTCGGTTTCTGCGGCGGCAAGCGATTCGCGTAATTCGGTCAGGCTATCGCCGCCGATCATTGCCGCGAGCAGAAGACCGTCCGGCTTCAGGAGACGTTTGATTTGCGCGAGTACGCCGGGCAAATCATTGAACCACTGCATTTCCAGAAGCGAGATCGCGAGATCGTATGGTGCGTCCGGCGCTCTAACGACTTCGGTATCGAAATCGACCTGCGCGCGGTCGACCGTGCCGAGCATCTTCGTCTCAACGAATTGCGTTTCGCTTTCGCCGACGACGAGCGTGCGTTCGAAGGTCCGCGACACCGCAAGCAGCCGCTCTGCCAGTTCTTCTTCTGCGCGCTTCATGAGAAAACGCGCGGACGCCCGTGTACGGCGCTTGCGCAATTCGAGAAGCTTGCGGTCGAACAGGAGATGCGGCGCGTTCAAGAGCGGATTACCTTCATTCGACGGCAAAGTGGCATCGCGAGAAATTCGGCGCTAGCATTTTTGTCATGCCGCTTGCTGCCCGGGCTTTTCAGCCAGTCGTCGCTACCGCGCAACTTTTTGTGGCAGGCGGACGGGCGCTTGTGCAGACGGTGCTGCCGCCGACGTGTCTTTCCTGCCGCAAGCCCGCCGGCACGGCAGACGGTCTCTGTCCGAAATGCTGGCAAGGGGCAGGTTTCATCGAACGCCCATATTGCGAGCGGCTCGGTACGCCGTTTTCCTATGACAGCGGCGGACCATTAATTTCACCGGCCGCCTTCGCCGATCCGCCGGCCTTCGATCGTGCGCGGGCTGCCATGCGCTTTTCGGATGTCGCGCGCGATCTCGTGCATCTCCTGAAATACGGCGACCGGCTAGACCTTGTGAACCCGTTTTCGAAATGGATGGCGCGGGCAGGCGATGAAGTTCTGCGCGAAGCGGATGCGCTTATTCCCGTGCCGCTGCACTGGACGCGGCTCTTCCAGCGGCGTTTCAATCAATCTGCCGAGCTTGCGCGTGCGATCTCAAGACAAAAGAATATCGCCGTGATCGACGACGCGCTCGCCCGCGTCCGCGCAACGCCGCCGCAAGTCGGGCTTGCGCGCGACGAGCGCGCCAAAAACGTGCACGGCGCGTTCTCGATAGAGAAAACCGCCCGTTCAAAAGTGAAAGGCAAACGGATCGTTCTGATTGACGATGTGTTGACTACAGGCGCAACGGCAAATGCCTGCGCGCGTGTCCTGCGCCGTACGGGCGCTACGCGCATCGATGTTCTCACTTTGGCGCGGGTTGTCGATCCGGTCTGAAAGGCCGTATTATACCGCCTCACAGTCAGGAGGTTCCGGTGACCGGAACGCAAACGAAATTCAAGGCCGCGCTGGTGCAGATGCGCACCGCGCTCTCGGTCGAGAAGAATATCGAAGACGCGAGCAAGCTGATCCGCGAAGCGAAAAGTCTCGGCGCGGACTACATCCAGACGCCGGAAATGACGAATATAATGGAGCAGGGCCGCGACGGCCTGTTCGCGCGTCTGCAGGAAGAAGAGCGCGACGACGCGCTGGCTTCTTTTCGTCAGCTCGCCCGCGATCTGAAGATCTATCTCCACATCGGCTCGCTCGCGATCAAGGTCTCGCAAGACAAGGCTGCAAACAGAAGCTTCCTGATTGATCGCGAAGGCGAGATCGTCACGCGCTACGACAAGATTCATCTGTTCGACGTGCAATTGGCCAGCGGCGAAAGCTATCGGGAGTCGAATACCTATAAGCCCGGCGAAGTTGCGATCACGGCCGATCTGCCGTGGGGGCGTCTCGGTCTTACGATCTGCTACGACCTTCGCTTTCCGTCGCTCTATCGCGCGCTGGCCGGTGCGGGTGCACATTTCCTTGCCGTGCCTGCCGCTTTCACCAAACAGACCGGTGAAGCGCACTGGCATGTGTTGCAGCGGGCGCGGGCAATCGAAACCGGTTCGTTCGTCTTTGCCGCGGCGCAAGGCGGCCGTCACGAGAACGGCCGCGCCACCTTCGGGCACAGTTTGATCGTCGATCCGTGGGGCCGCGTACTCGCCGAAGGCGGCACCGATCCGCAAGTCGTGATTGCCGAAATCGATGTCGAGGAAGTGGCAAAAGTCCGCGCACGCATTCCGTCGCTCGAACATGGCCGCCGTTTCGAAGTCGCCGGCACCGCGCAGGAGCGTGGGCATCTGCATCTCGTCGGCAAAGCGTCGTGATCCGCTACGATCTGCATTGTGAAGCCGGTCACGGTTTCGAAAGCTGGTTCCGCTCGTCGGTCGATTACGACGCGCAACGGAAGCGAAAGCTTGTCGAGTGCCCGGTCTGCGGTTCGCACGAAGTCGAAAAGCAAGTCATGGCGCCGCGCCTGGCGCGTACGGATAAAGGCGAGCGTGTAAAGCCGCGCGATGAAAAAGCACCGGTCGCGATGATGTCGCCGGAAGAGTCGGAGTTTCGCCAGAAGCTCCGCGAGCTGCGCGATCATGTGACAAAGAATGCGGAAGATGTCGGCGAGAGGTTTCCCGAACTCGCCCGCAAGATGCACAACGAAGAGATCGAGCGGCGCTCGATTTATGGCGAGGCGTCGCCGGACGAAGTGAAGTCGCTGCTCGATGAAGAGGTGGATATCCACCCCTTGCCGATTTTACCAGACGACCGCAACTAAACAGGCTTCTTCGCCGCGATCATATAATTGACGTCGGTGTCCATGCCGCGCCGCCATTCGCCGGTGAGCGGATTGAAAATGATTCCGCCGCGGTCGAGTTCGTTCATTCCGCTTTTCGCAAATTCGCCGTGCATCTCTTCCGGCGTCACGAACTTGTCCCAGGTATGCGTGCCGACCGGCAGCCAGCGCAGAATGTATTCGGCGCCGACAATCGCGAGTGCGAAACTTTTCATCGTACGGTTGATCGTCGTGACCGCCATGAAACCGCCGGGCTTCACCATTTCGCCCGCCCGTTTCACGAAGAGCGGAAGGTCGGCGACATGCTCGACAACCTCGGACGCGATCACGATGTCGAATTTTTCGCCGGCGTCCGCGAGCGCTTCCGCAGTCGTCGCGCGATAGTCGATGGAAAGACCGGATTGTTCCGCATGAACTTTCGCGACTTCGACATTCTCCGCTGCGGGATCGACGCCGACCACGTTTCCGCCGAGGCGCGCGAGCGGCTCCGACAGAATGCCGCCGCCGCAGCCGATGTCGAGAATGCGTAAGCCGGCCAGGCAATCGAGCTTGCGCGGGCTGCGGTCGAAGAGATCACAGGCGAGATCCTTGATGAAAGCGATCCGCATAGGGTTCAGTGCGTGCAGCGGGCGCATCTTGCCGTTCGGCGCCCACCACTCCTTTGCCATCGCGGCAAAGCGCGAGACCTCGGATGGGTCGATCGTCGATTTCCTCTGCGCCTCAGCCATGGAAAAATTCCAACAAACGCGGCCATTTCCGCCGTTGCGGGGGGTCGCCTCGGCCTGTATCTATACGCGCCTTTTTCCGCCGGGGCGAAGGTTTTGCCCCGGCGCTTTATTTGAACGCGAGTAAGTGATGGCCCGTCTGGTCATGAAATTCGGCGGCACTTCCGTCGCCGATATCGAACGCATCCGCAACGTCGCGCGCCATGTAAAGCGCGAGGTCGATGCTGGCCATGAAGTTGCCGTCGTGGTTTCCGCGATGTCCGGCAAGACCAATGAGCTCGTTGCGTGGTGCCGCGATGCGTCGCCGATGCATGACGCGCGCGAATATGATGCGGTTGTCGCAAGCGGCGAGCAGGTGACTTCGGGTTTGCTCGCGATCGTTTTGCAGGGCATGGGCGTCACTGCGCGCTCGTGGCAGGGCTGGCAGTTGCCGCTCTACACCGACGGCACGCACGCCTCCGCGCGCATCAAGGGCCTGAACGGCGACGAACTGATCAAGCGCTTCAAAGAGCGGAACGAAGTTGCGGTGATCGCGGGCTTCCAGGGCATCAATCAGGAGACAGGCCGCATCTCGACGCTCGGCCGTGGCGGCTCCGATACGAGTGCTGTGGCTGTCGCCGCTGCAATTCATGCCGATCGATGCGACATCTATACGGACGTCGATGGCGTCTATACGACCGATCCGCGCATCGTGCCCAAGGCAAAGCGATTAGAGGCGGTCGCGTTCGAAGAGATGTTGGAGATGGCGTCGCTCGGCGCCAAGGTTTTGCAGGTTCGCTCGGTCGAGCTTGCGATGACACAGAAAGTACGTTTGTTCGTGCGCTCGAGTTTCGATGCGCCCGACGCGCCGCAGGTGGACGACAAAGGTCGTCCGCCGGGCACGTTGATCTGCGACGAGGAGGAGATCGTGGAAAATCAGGTCGTCACCGGCATCGCCTTCTCGAAGGATGAGGCGCAGATCGCGTTGCGCGAAGTTGCGGACAAGCCCGGCGTTGCCGCGGCAATCTTCGGCCCGCTCGCCGCGGCGCATATCAACGTCGATATGATCGTGCAGAACGTCTCCGCCGATGGAAAGAAGACCGATATTACCTTTACCGTCCCGGTCGCAGAATTCGACAAGGCCAAGGCCACGATCGAGAAGGCAAAAGGCGAGATCGGCTTCGCCTCGATGGAAGGCTACTCGGATGTCGTGAAGGTGTCGGTAATCGGTGTAGGTATGCGAAGCCACGCCGGCGTTGCCGCGACCGCGTTCCGCGCGCTCGCCGAGAAGGGCATCAATATCCGCGTTATTTCGACGTCAGAGATCAAAATCTCGATCCTGATCGACGCGGCTTATACCGAACTTGCGGTCCGGACTTTGCATTCGGTATACGGACTCGACGGCTAGGCGCACCCGCGCCGCTTTCGCGTAGAACAGGCGTTACTCCAGCACCGGGCCCGCGCGGCGCCCGGACGAAGGGCAGGGCCCATGCGTGGCTCCCTCGGCGGTCCGCGCGTTTTGCTGAGACGTCTCCGCGAGACCATGGCGGAGCAGATCAGCGCGCAGGAGCGTCTCGACAAGATTGTCGTGCTGATCGCTGCCAATATGGTGGCGGAGGTTTGCTCTGTTTACGTCTTGCGCGTGGACGGAACGCTTGAGCTTTACGCCACCGAAGGCCTCAATCGCGAAGCGGTCCACTTGACCGTCTTGAATGCAGGCGAAGGTCTCGTCGGTCTTGTCGCCAAAGAAGCCGAAGCGCTGAACCTGCCGAACGCGCAGAACCACCCGGCCTTCTCTTACAAGCCGGAGACGGGCGAAGAAATTTATAACTCCTTCCTCGGCGTGCCGATTCTGCGCGCGGGCAACACGCTCGGCGTGCTGGTCGTGCAGAATCGCGCGCGCCGTACTTACTCGGAAGAAGAAGTCGAAGCGCTGCAGACGACCGCGATGGTCTGCGCGGAAATGATCGCGTCGGGCGAGCTGACCGCGATTGCGACTCCCGGCCACGAACCCGCAGCGCGGCGGCCGCTGCAACTGAACGGCCTCGCGCTCGCCGAGGGCATCGGCTTAGGACGCGTCGTGCTCCACGAGCCACGCATTCATGTGCAGAATGTAATTGCGGATGACGTGAAGGCAGAACTCGCGCGCCTGGACGGCGCGGTGGAAACGCTGCGCTCCTCGATCGACGTCATGCTGGAAGATGAAGGCATGGCGCGCGCAGGCGAACATCGGGACGTTCTCGAAGCCTATCGCATGTTCGCGCAGGACCGCGGCTGGATGAAAAAACTCCAGGAGGCGGTGCAGACCGGCATTACCGCCGAAGCCGCGGTCGAACGCGTGCAGTCGGATACGCGCGCACGCATGTTGCGTCAGACCGATCCTTATATTCGCGAGCGGCTGCACGATCTCGACGATCTTGCGAACCGGTTGATGCGAGAACTCACGGGCGCAGACCCGGAAGCACGAACGAGCAATCTTCCGGACAACGCAATTCTCGTCGCGCGCAATATGAGTCCGGCGGCGTTGCTCGATTACGACCGCACGCGGCTACGCGGCATCGTGCTGGAAGAAGGTGCGCCGACAAGCCATGTCGCGATCGTGGCCCGCGCGCTCGGCGTTCCGACAGTCGGGCAGATCGCGAATGCGACCGCGCTCTCGGATCAGGGCGACGCCATCATCGTCGATGGCGAAACCGGAGAAGTGCAGCTTCGTCCGCCTGCCGATCTCGAGCGCGCCTACGTCGAGAAAGTAAAACTGCGTGCCAAGCGCCAGGCGCAGTACGCTGCGCTCAAGGATCGCGAAGCTGTCACCAAGGATGGCGTGAAGATCGATCTCCTGATGAATGCGGGCCTTCTCGTCGATCTTCCGCATCTCGCCGAAGCAGGCGCCGATGGCATCGGTCTCTTTCGTACCGAGTTGCAGTTCATGATTGCGGCGGCGTTGCCGCGCACGAGCGAGCAGTATCAGCTTTACCGCTCGGTGCTGGACGCCGCGAAGGACAAGCCGGTGACGTTTCGCACGCTCGATATCGGCGGCGACAAGGTGCTTCCGTATTTGCGCGCGGTGGAAGAAGAAAATCCCGCGCTAGGCTGGCGCGCGATCCGGCTTTCGCTCGACCGTCCGGGCTTGCTGCGTGCGCAGGTGCGCGCTCTATTGCGTGCTGCTGCCGGCCGCGAATTGCGCATCATGTTCCCGATGGTTGCGGTGGTTTCCGAATTCGACAATGCGCGGGCGCTGGTCGAGCGCGAATTGACTTACTTACGCCGTCACGGTCATCGCCTCCCGAACCAAGTGATGGTGGGCGCGATGCTGGAAGTGCCGTCACTCCTCTTTGCACTTGACGATATTCTGGAGCGCGCGGATTTTCTTTCGGTCGGTTCGAACGATCTCGTGCAGTTCCTGTTTGCCGCGGATCGCGGCAATGCGCAGGTCGCAAACCGCTTCGATCCGCTCTCGCCGCCGGGTCTTCGCGTGCTGAAGATGATCGCGGATACCTGCAAGAAACACAGCAAGCCGTTCACGCTCTGCGGCGAGTTGGCGGCCAAACCTTTAGAGGCGATGGCGCTGATCGCGCTCGGCTTCCGTTCGCTCTCCTTGTCGCCCGCAATGATTGGTCCGGTAAAAGCGATGGTGCTTGCGCTGAATGCCGGAGACGCTGAGAAAGCGATCTTGCCGCTCATGAAGGGCGGCTCGGCGGGCCGCGAAAAGCTCCGCGCATTTGCTGTCGAAACCGGCGTGCCGGTTTAAGGAACGACGATGCTCCCGGTTCAGCGCCTCGACGCGCTCATCGCACGTCATGCCGAACTTGAGTCCGCGCTTTCGACGAGCACGGGCGGCGAAAATTTTGTGAAGCTCTCACGTGAGCACGCAGAACTTTCGCCGGTGATCGAAGACGTCAAGGCGTTGAAGCGGGCGCAGGACGACCTCGCAGGGGTTGAGCAAATGCTCGCCGGTACGGATGCCGAAATGGCGCGCATGGCGGGCGAAGAAAAGCGAGAACTCGAGGCAACGATCGAGGTGTTGACGCAAAAGCTCCGCCTCGCGCTGATCCCGAAAGACGAAGCGAATGCGCGCGATGCAGTACTCGAAGTGCGCGCCGGCACCGGCGGCGATGAAGCCTCGCTCTTCGCGGGCGATCTATTCCGCATGTACGAGCGCTATGCGGGCTTGCAGGGCTGGAAAGTCGAAGTGCTTTCGGTCAGCGAAGGCACAGCGGGCGGCTATAAGGAAATCATTGCCGCGGTCCGCGGCAAGGGCGCCTTTGCGAAATTGAAGTTCGAATCCGGCGTACATCGCGTGCAGCGGGTGCCGGATACGGAGACACAAGGCCGTATTCACACCTCGGCTGCCACAGTTGCGGTGTTGCCGGAGGCCGAAGAAGTCGATGTCGACATCAACGCCGCCGACCTTCGCACGGATGTTTATCGCGCGTCGGGCTCAGGCGGTCAGCACGTGAACAAGACGGAGTCCGCGGTTCGTATTACCCACATCCCGACCGGCATTGTGGTCGCGGTGCAGGATGAGCGTTCGCAGCACAAGAACCGCGCGCGGGCCATGGCGCTCCTGCGCACGAAACTCTACGATCAGGAACGGACACGGCTCGATTCCGCGCGCTCCGCGGAGCGCAAGAGCAAGGTCGGCTCCGGCGATCGCTCCGAACGCATCCGCACCTATAATTTCCCGCAGGCGCGCGTCACGGATCACCGTATCAATCTGACGCTCCACAAGCTTCCGCAGATCATGGAAGGCGTTGCGCTCGGCGAGATCGTGGACGCGCTGATCGCCGAACATCAGGCGGCATTGCTTGCGGATGAAGAGAGCAAGCTCTCGGCATGAGTGCCGCGCTTGCGCCACGCATCACGTACGGCGATCTCCGCCGCGGAGCCGTTCACTTGTTGCGCGAAGCCGGAATCGAAAGCGCGGAGGCCGATGCCCGGCTTCTTCTCTTGCATGCCGGAAAATTTGACGCCGCGAAACTAATCTCGCTCGATCGCGATGAAGCCGATGAAGAACTGATCGAGGTCTATGATCGGTTGCTTTTGCGCCGGACATCCGGCGTGCCGGTCGCTCGGATTGTAGGCGAGAAGGAATTCTGGAGCTTGCGCTTTGCACTGGGCAGCGAAACGCTCGTTCCAAGGCCGGAAACCGAAACCGTCGTCGAAGCGGCGCTTGCGACCATCGAAGACAGACAACGCACGCTCCGCATTCTCGATCTCGGTGCGGGTAGCGGCGCGATCCTGGCTGCGCTTCTCATCGAACTGCCGAACGCAACGGGCGTCGCGCTAGACAAAAGCGAAGGCGCACTTCATGTCGCGCGCACCAACCTGCGCAACCTTTCATTGGATCGTCGTGTTTCCTACATATGTGGGGACTGGGCGAGCGCGATTTCTGGAACTTTCGACTTGATCGTTTCCAACCCGCCTTACATTGCTTCGAAAGAACTGGCCTTATTGTCGCCCGAAGTACGCGATCATGATCCGCGGCTCGCGCTCGACGGAGGCCATGACGGTCTTGATGCGTACCGAGTGATCATGAACGAGCTTTGCGAACGGTTAGCCACCGACGGCACAGCGGTTCTCGAATTAGGACAGGGACAGGAAGAAGCGGTAAGCGTGCTGGTCCGCGCTTCCGGCAAGCTTGCGGTGGAGGGTGAGGCCAGACGGGACCTTGCCGGTATCCCGCGCGCACTCGTTATCCACGTCAAAAGGTGAGGCAAAATAGCGCTTGGAAGGCACCACAAGAGGCACTAGTGTCTTTCCAGATTCGATCCGGTAATGCCTCGGAAGCAAGGGCTTCTTGAGGGACGGCAGGCCAAAGGGCCGCACGACCGGATCCAACGCATCAGCAAACGAAGCGCGAGAGATAATTCATCCGCGCGAAGCCGAGGGCGAAGCATCCGCGTATTAAACGCGAGATTTCCGGTCGAATGACCAAAACCAACATAGCTTGGCGCAGCGTTGCGTCCGGCAATATGTCCGGTTTGTCTTTGAACAAACCGCGAGAGACGGATTGACCGTCGCGAAGAGAGAGAAAGTTTCTACATGAGAAACGGACAGCAGCATCACAACCACAACAATCATAAGCGCATGCGCGGCCGCAATCGCCGTAGCGGCGGCGGACATAATCCGCTGACCCGCGTTTATGAATCGAATGGTCCCGATGTGAAAATCCGCGGCACCGCGCATCATGTTGCGGAGAAATATCTGCAGCTTGCCCGCGATGCACAGTCTGGCGGCGATCCGGTTTCTGCAGAGAGCTATCTCCAGCACGCCGAACATTATTTCCGTCTTATCGCTGCCGCGCAGCTACAGGCCGCGCAGAACAATCCGAACTATCAGCAGCAGCCGATTCAGCGCAGCGATCAGGAAGGCGGCGAAGACGACGAGGGCGATGAGAACGACGGCAGCGATCAGCGCTTCAATAGCCCAGCTCAATTTCAGGAGCAGCCGCCGCAGCAGCAACAGCACACGCCACGTCCGCAGCCGCAGAACATGCCACAGCCGAGTATCCCGGACACCGGTCTTCCCGCTTTCATTACCGGCGGCGCGCCGCAGGGCGGAGCAAACAGCAGCGAGAACGATCAGGGCGGCAACCGCTTCAATCGCAATCGCGGCCGCAACCGCTTCAACAATCGCCCGCGCAACGAAGGCGGCGAAAATCGCGAGCAGGGTTCGCAGGCGGCGGAATCCACGCCGGCAAAAACCGATCCCGCGGAATAAGAATAATCAGTCGAGAATTTTGACCTTGTCGCCTTCCGCGATTTTCCCTGCGGTGACGACGCGCGCATAAATCCCGAGATCGCTCTCGCCGGTTTTGCGCCAGATCGCTTCGGGAATATCGATATCGCGCTCGGCAGTTTGCGGGTTCACCTCGGTCGCCGCGCAGCGCACCGTCCGCTTCTTGATTTCGAACTCTGCGCTTCCGGCGCGGATTTTCTTTCCAATCAGATCGAATTCCGACCACGGCGCCCAGCCCTCTAAATAGATGTTCGCGCGGAAGCGCATCGGATGCACTTCCTTGCCGATAGAAGTGCTCAAGTCTTCGACAGTCGCGAGATTGACGATGTGGGCGACCTTCGCGGAGAGATCCGAGAAGCTGTGGCCGGGTGACTCCAGCACTTTCACCGGACCGCGCGCTTCGCCGCCCATGAAATCCTGGAAGAAGTATTCGATCGCTGCGCGGCCGGCCTCGGTTTTCAGGCTCGCTTCCACCATCGGCACGCCGTCTTTGATTACGATCAAGGTGCCGCTCGCGTCGTCGTAGTTGGTTTCCAGTGCCGCGAGTTTCGCATTCCGCATCAGGCAGAGAAATTTGATCTTGGGCTGCCATTTTGGCGCCGCCGGGTCGAAGCCGGATGGCCCGTTTTCGATGGCGAAGATGCGGTCGGCCGGGAAGGTTTGATCGGGCGCGAGCGAAACGCTTTTGAGCTTTTCGCCGGAGAGGCCCTTAACGGGGTAGCGGTAGAGGGAAACGATGCTGGCGGGATCGGACATGCCGCGCATATCTCCAGAACCGGCCGGTCCCCGCAAGCGTTAAGGAAGCTGCATTTTTCACTTTTGGGGTCTTTTCCGCACTAGGAATAATCCCCATCTGTCCGTGCGGATGCCGCATCCGGGCCTTCGGGACGAGAGGCGGCAGGCCGAAGGAGAAGACGCATGAATTTCGAAAAGTACACCGAGCGTGCGCGGGGCTTCGTGCAATCGTCGCAGTCGCTCGCGCTCCGCGAGGGGCACCAGCAATTTACGCCCGAGCACCTTCTTAAAGTGCTGCTCGACGATCCCGAGGGTCTGGCCGCAGGGCTGATCGACCGCGCCGGGGGCAATTCCCGCGACATTCTTTCCGCCGTTGAAATCGCGCTCGGCAAGATGCCGAAGGTCGAAGGCGCTGGCGCCGGGCAGATTTATCTGACGCCGCAGCTCGCGCGCGTCTTCGCGGCTGCCGAGAAGGCCGCGGAGAAAGCAGGCGACAATTTCGTCACGGTCGAGCGCCTGCTTCTTGCGCTCACGATCGAGAAAGATTCCGAAGCGGGCAAAATGCTCGCACGCGGTGGGCTGACTGCGCAGAACTTGAACTCCGCAATCGAGCAGTTGCGCAAAGGCCGTACGGCGGACTCGGCTTCGGCCGAGAATGCTTACGATGCTCTGAAGCGCTATGCGCGCGACCTTACGGAAGCCGCGAAGACCGGCAAACTCGACCCTGTGATCGGCCGCGAAGAAGAAATCCGCCGCACGATTCAGGTGCTCTCGCGACGTACCAAGAACAATCCCGTGCTGATCGGCGAGCCTGGCGTCGGCAAGACCGCCATCGTCGAAGGTCTGGCGTTGCGCATCATCAACGGCGACGTGCCGGAAAGCCTGAAAGACAAGAAGCTGCTTGCGCTGGATCTCGGCTCGCTGATCGCGGGTGCGAAATACCGCGGCGAATTCGAAGAACGCCTGAAGGGCGTACTGCAGGAAGTGACCTCCGCCAATGGCGAGATCATTCTTTTCATCGACGAAATGCATACGCTGGTCGGCGCCGGCAAGGCCGATGGCGCGATGGATGCGTCGAATTTGCTGAAGCCCGCGCTTGCGCGCGGCGAGCTGCATTGCGTCGGCGCGACCACGCTCGACGAATATCGCAAGCACGTCGAAAAAGACGCGGCACTCGCGCGCCGCTTCCAGCCAGTCTTCGTGGGCGAACCCACGGTGGAAGATACCGTTTCGATCCTGCGCGGCATCAAGGAGAAGTACGAACTCCATCACGGCGTTCGCATTCTCGATTCGGCGCTGGTCGCTGCGGCCTCGCTTTCGAACCGCTACATCACCGACCGCTTCCTTCCCGACAAGGCCATCGACCTTGTGGACGAGGCGGCAGCGCGGTTGCGGATGCAGGTCGATTCCAAGCCCGAAGAACTCGATGAGATCGACCGCCGCCTGATCCAGCGCAAGATCGAGCAGGAAGCGTTGAAGAAAGAAACTGACGCTGCTTCAAAAGATCGGCTGAAGAAGCTCGAGAAGGAGCTCGCGTCGCTCGAGGAAGAGTCGGCATCGCTCACGTCGCGTTGGCAGGGCGAGAAGGAGAAGCTCGGTTCCGCACAGAAAATCAAAGCCGATCTCGATACGGCGCGTAACGAGCTCGCAATCGCGCAACGCAAAGGCGAATATCAGCGCGCGGGCGAATTGACCTACTCGATCATTCCGGGGCTTGAGAAGAAGCTCGGCGAAGTCGAAGCCGCGGCAGGCAGCGCGATGGTAGAAGAGGCAGTGACGCCGAACCACGTTGCGCAAATCGTCTCGCGCTGGACCGGCGTTCCGGTCGATCGCATGCTCGAAGGCGAGCGCGAAAAATTGCTTCGTATGGAAGACGAGATCGCAAAGCGTGTCGTCGGTCAGGCCGAAGCCGTGCATGCGGTTTCCACCGCCGTGCGCCGCGCGCGCGCCGGATTACAGGATCCGAACCGGCCGATCGGCTCGTTCATGTTCCTCGGACCTACGGGCGTCGGCAAAACCGAACTCACGAAAGCGCTTGCGCGTTTTATGTTCGACGACGAGAACGCGCTCCAGCGCATCGACATGTCCGAGTACATGGAGAAGCATTCGGTCGCCCGGCTGATCGGCGCGCCTCCGGGCTACGTCGGCTATGAGGAAGGCGGCGCGCTCACCGAAGCTGTGCGCCGCCGCCCCTATCAGGTGATCCTGTTCGACGAAATCGAAAAGGCGCATCCGGATGTCTTCAATGTGCTCCTGCAGGTGCTCGACGAAGGCCGTCTCACCGACGGACAGGGCCGCACGGTCGATTTCCGCAATACCCTGATTATCATGACGTCCAATCTCGGCGCGGAATTCCTCGTCTCGCTCGGCGAGAAGGACGACGTGGATACCGTGCGCGAGCAGGTCATGGGCGTCGTACGCGCGAGCTTCCGCCCGGAATTTTTGAACCGTGTGGACGAGATCATCCTGTTCCACCGGCTCAAGAAGGAGCAGATGGGCGCGATCGTCGATATTCAGATGGCGCGTCTCCAGAAGTTGCTCGACGACCACAAGATCGAGATCGAACTCAAGCCCGAAGCGCGCGCGTTGCTCGCGGAGAAAGGCTACGACCCTGCATTCGGCGCGCGTCCCTTGAAGCGCGCGATCCAGAAGATGCTGCAGGATCCGCTCGCCGAGAAACTGCTCGCTGGCGAGATCAAGGACGGCGTGGTGTTGAAGGTCGGTGCGGCCGCAGATCGACTGATCTTCGAGACCGCAGGCAAGAGCGCGATCGGTCGGGCAGCCTAAAAAGAAAATAGCCGGGAAATTTCCCGGCTATTTTTTTATTTCGTCCACTTAACGCGAAAACTCGCTCTTGATGGTATTCATGACCTCGATCAGACGCTTGTCCTGATCGCCCGGTCCGCCGCCATAGACGTAGTACATCTGCTTGCTCGGCACGCAGCGAATGGCGACTTGAAAGCGTCCGTAGTCGGCAAATGTGTCATAGCCGACCGACTCGATCCGATCGTATTTCAGGTCCTGAAATATCGCCCGCGACCGCGCGAGGCACCGCTCCTGCGTCAGATTCATTTCACCCCAAATCGTCGCAATAGCCGGCGTTTGTGCGTGTGCCGGGGCGACGCCCGCGAGCGTGACGGCGATTACGCTGGCCGCGGCAAATACTCTGAACTTCATGGACACTCTCCCATCTGGATTTATTAAGCCTAACGAATTTGTCCCGCCGCGCGAAGTCCCCCGGACGGCCCGCTGACGAAAATGTGTGCTGCGAGGCGCCGCAGTCTGACGCAGCATAAGAATCATCTTAAGTCATTCCGGCGACAGTCGCAGACCGGAATAGCTGCCGGTTTCAATCCATCGAGGAGTTCGCAATGCGCCGTCTGGTTCTGCTGCTGGTTGCCGTTTTCGGCTTTGCAATTCCTGCTGCCGCGCAGACCGGCGACGCCATTCTCATCCTCGATGCCTCCGGTTCGATGTGGGGTCAGGTCGATGGCCAGACGAAGATTTCCGCCGCCCGCAAGGCGGTCGATTCCATCCTCTCGAAATGGAAGACCACGGACCGGCTCGGCCTCATTGCTTACGGTCACCGTACCAAAGGGGACTGCCGCGATATCGAACTGGTCGTGCCGGTAGGGACCTTCGATGCGGAAAAAATCCGTTCGGCGGTGCGCGGGCTGAACCCGAAGGGCAAAACGCCCATGGCGGATTCGCTGCGTGCCGCGGCACAGGCGCTGCGTTCGAGCGAGAACAAGGCAACCGTCATTCTCGTTTCCGACGGCATCGAAACCTGTTCGCCCGATCCCTGCGCCGTCGCCGCGGAGTTGAAAAAAGCGGGCGTGAATTTCACCGCGCACGTCATCGGCTTCGACGTCACCGATCCAGCAGCGAAGAACCAGTTGCAGTGCATCGCGCGCGCGACCGGCGGCGTCTATCTCGATGCGCAGAACGCGTCGGGTCTCGAAAACGCGTTGGGCCGAGCGGTTGAAGCAACCCAAGGCAGTAAGGTGCAGAGCGAAGCGCCCGCAAAGCCCGAGCCCGATCCGCTCACCGACAAGAATTTCCGCGGTATCGCGCGGCTCGTTGCCGGCGCCGATCCGATCTCGGATACGAAGTCGGACGTAGTCTGGTCATTCTACAAATCGAGCGGCGGTCAGAAAGGCGACTACATCGCGACGGTTTATGGCTCGCCGGCGGCGGATACGATGGAGCCCGGCGAATACATCGTTCACGTCAAATACGGTTACGTCGAACGCGAATTTCCGTTCAAGGTCGAGAATAAGATTTCGACACTCGATGTTGCGCTCGACGCCGGCTACGTGACGAGCGACGGCTCGGTCGAAGGCGCCGGCAAGGCGGATGGCGTAACGTGGGAAGTCCACACCGAAAAAGGCGAATACGTTGCGACTGACTACGAGGCTGTGCCGAAATTCGTTCTACCTGCGGGCAATTACAAGCTCACGCTCACGAAGGGCGCATCAAAAAACGAGAAAGCGTTCTCGCTCGCAGCCGGTGACTCGATCAATGTGTCGATGACGCTCGATGTGGGCAAGCTCGCAGTCAGCGCGGTCTACGCGCAGAGCGGTCCGAAAGTGGAGCAGGGCATTGCCGTCGAAGTCCGCCGCCCCGCAAAAAGCGACATCGAGCAACCGGTCTGGGTTGCGACGGTTTACGATCCGATCTCCCAATTCGATCTGCCTGCAGGACGCTATGAGATTGTCGTAGGCGTGGGCTACGCAAAACGCGTGTTTCCCGTCGAAATAAAATCCGGCGATACGCTTCGCGTGAATTTCAATCTCGAGGCCGGCGTTCTGGGCGTCAGCGTTCCCGAGGGCAGTACCGTCGAAATCTTCAGCGCCGAGCGCGACATCAACAATCGGCGTACCTGGATCGGCACCGACTACGACGCTGAAAAGAGTGTTGCGTTGAACGCAGGCAATTACGTCGTCATCGTCACGACAAAGGCGGGCAAAAAATCAGAGCACGCAATCAGCGTGTCGCCCGGCAAGCGTGTCGAAGTTTCGGTGAAGTAATCAGCGAGCCTGGGAGACGCGGGCCGGTGTGCCCTGCGAGAGAATGCCGTTGATGCGCTCGCGCTCCTTCTCGAAGGTGCGGAGGAAGTTGTCTTCAAGCACACGCCCTTGCGGCAGCTTGATGCGCATCGGATCGACATAGTTGCCGTTGATCGCCACTTCGTAGTGGAGATGCGGGCCGGTGGAGAGGCCGGTGTTGCCGACATAACCGATGATCTGGCCCTGGCGGACTTTCGTGCCGTCTTGAATGCCGCGCGCGAAGCCGGACAAATGCGAATAGGTCGTGACGTAGCCGTTCAGATGCTGGATTTCGATGCGGCGGCCGTAGCCCGAACTCCAATCGGCATGAATGATTGTACCATTACCCGCAGCGAAGATCGGCGCGCCGGTATCGTCGGACCAGTCGACGCCCGAATGCATGCGCGAATAGCCGAGGATCGGATGGCGGCGGATGCCGAAGCCTGAGCGGAAGTTGCCGCCGGCAAGCGGCTTACGCATCAGGAATTTCTTCGCGCTCTTTCCGGTCTCATCATAGAAATCGATGATGCCGTCGTCGTTGGTGTGGAAGCGGTAATAGCGGCGCGGGGTTTCCCCGCTGAGGTTGAGAGATGCGAACTGCACCTCGCCGCGCATATCGCTCTCGTCTTCCGTGTAGAGAATGTCGAAGGCGTCGCCGTTCTTTACAGGGCGCTGCAAGTCGACGTCGAATGAATAGACCTTGATCAGCGCTTCGATGATGTTTGCCGGAACGTTGTTGCGAAGTGCCGTCTCATAGATCGCGTTATAGAGACGCATCTTGCCGTCGTTTTCGTCGTCTTCGCTGTTTTCTTTCGCGATCTGCATGTCGCGCGGTTCGGCAACGGAAACGTAGCGGCCCATATCGGAGAGCGCGACGGTGCCTTCATGCGCGGTGTCGTTGAAGATGGAAACGCGCAGCGGTTGGATGCCGCCGGTCGGCGCGGGCGTCATCAGCACGCGAATACGCAGACCCTCTTTGAGATTTCCATCGCGGCCGCGATTAAACGCCGTGATCAACGCGCGCGTCGGCTCGGCCTGTGCGCCCAGTTCCTTGAGAATTACGGCGAGCGTATCGCCCTTCTTCGCAACGACGGTTTTTTCCGTCCATTCGTTGCCGCCTTTGGTCTCGCCGGTCGTCTTCTGCACGACGACCATGTTCTCTGCGACGGCCTGCAGCGGCTCGAGAATGCTGCGGACGTTTCCTTCGGTCGCGTAGGAGAGCGCGGTGCCAAGCGTAAAGCCCTGCATCGAGACTGCGGGTGCCGCCGGGTTCGCCGTCATTTCCAGATGTTCGCGCACGCGCATCAACACGTCGTCGAGACGTGCGGAGCCGGCAATACGCGTATTGGCGGGCAGGTTGGAAAGGTCGCGCATCACGATCGACAACTCGCCGGTCGGCTCGATGTCCGGCGTTTCCGCTGCCTGATCGTCTTCGCCCATGAGTTTCACGGGATTGAAGGCCGGAATATTCGCGGAAACCGCGGACGGCGCGAGCGCGAGATTGGTCGCGACGCGCACGAAAGGACGAACGCGCACGATTTCGCGCTCGCCGACGCGCATCGTCGTCGATACGCGCATCACCTGGCGCGCAAGCACGTTCTCAGAGAGCACGTTGATGCGATCGCCCTTGCGGTTCGGATTGATTGCGCGATCGTTTGAAGTCTTGGTCGCAACGCGGACGAGTTCGGGAGCGGCTGCGAAACGATAATCGCCGTCGAGCGCTGCATAGACTGCGCCGCCCATGAGACCGCCGCCGGCAACGGCAGTGATTACGGTCGCAGCAAGCCAGCGCACGGAGACGGCGCGACGGTCGATAGGCTCCTCGTCATGGCCATCGACGCCAAGCGGAGGCTCGTTTCCGAGATCGATTTCCGAGGCGAGGGGTTCAAACCCGTCACCTGCCGGTCGTCGGCTATCCACGCTGTGTCTTGCTCCCCTGGGCGTACCGCAGCGCCTCTCTTTTGCCGGTCTTGGTCGTGCAGACTGCTTGAATTTCAGATGCGCGAACATCTTAACGCGCATCAAGATTTCAAACACCCCAGCATCGTGGCACTAAGATGACGCAGCGTCCCTGACATATCGAATTTAGCCTTAAATTGCGTGGGGTTAGCCGGGGTGCAAGTTCGACTCAAAAACGCATTTTTCGCTGCCAAACTCTGTTGACACAGGCGTGAAGCGGCGCATATAACCCGCCCTCACGAAACGCCGCCGCCTCGGTGCGACTGCGCTTCGTTTAAGCTTCAAATCGACCTCGGTCGCTTCCGGCCTTCCGGAAGAGAGGCTTTCGACGGCCCTTTTTTCGGCTTCTGGCCGGTTCAGGGGTGGGTTTCGGCCCTGCTGTTTGAAATTGTGGAACGGAAGAAAGAGAAACGTAGGCGGCGGAGTCCTTGCGGATTTCCAGCGTCTTGCGGGTGAAAACTCGTGGGTTGTTGGAAGTCAAAAAGAGACTTCGGCGGAAACTACGTTTCGATATCAAGCCAATCCAATCGCGAAAGCGATTGTTTGTGCTTGGGACTCGTCAAAAGTAGTGACCAAATACAAAAGCCGATCAAGATCTCATTCAACTTGAGAGTTTGATCCTGGCTCAGAGCGAACGCTGGCGGCAGGCTTAACACATGCAAGTCGAGCGCCTGTAGCAATACAGGAGCGGCAGACGGGTGAGTAACGCGTGGGAACGTACCTTCTGGTTCGGAATAACTCAGGGAAACTTGAGCTAATACCGAATAAGTCCTTCGGGAGAAAGATTTATCGCCGGAAGATCGGCCCGCGTAAGATTAGCTTGTTGGTGAGGTAACGGCTCACCAAGGCTACGATCTTTAGCTGGTCTGAGAGGATGATCAGCCACATTGGGACTGAGACACGGCCCAAACTCCTACGGGAGGCAGCAGTGGGGAATATTGGACAATGGGCGCAAGCCTGATCCAGCCATGCCGCGTGAGTGAT
>Ga0247762_1000018_pt1 | contig 119485 bp, 99 predicted proteins | sample UWRJL081202R4_FD_181016 | JGI IMG/M metagenome (GOLD analysis project Ga0247762, IMG submission 181016) | Plant litter microbial communities from Arlington Agricultural Research Station in Wisconsin, United States - UWRJ-L081-202R-4 | ecosystem: Environmental > Terrestrial > Plant litter >...
CTCGCTGACTCGCTGACTCGCTGACTCGCTGACTCGCTGACTCGCTGACTCGCTGACTCGCTGACTCGCTGACTTACAATCCCCACATGGACTGGCGCTCAAAACTTCTTCACCCCGACGCACCTCCCGCTGGATTTAAATCCCTCGCTCCCGGCACCCACCGCGCCAGCACGACCATCTTTCCCGACCTCGCCGCGACAGCCGACGCGACCTGGCAGAAGCCCTATACCTACGGTCTCTATGGCACACCCACGACTCTGGATCTCTCCCAGCGCATCGCTACTATGACGGGCGGCAGTCATACTTTCATCGTGCCCAGCGGACAGGCGGGCATCGCCCTCATCAACCTGGCGCTCCTTCGCCCGGGCGATCACGTGCTCATCCCGGACAACATCTATGGGACGCATCGCGATCTCATGCGCCAGCTCATCACCCAGCTCCATATCGAAGCCACCTTCTACAACCCGCTCGGGACGCTCTCCACGCACCTTCGCCCGAATACGCGCCTCGTCTGGTTCGAATCACCCGGCTCGGTCACCATGGAGATCCAAAACATCCCTGCTCTCATGGAAGAGCTTCGCGGCAAAGACATCCTTACCGTTATCGACGACACCTACTCCGCCGGCGTGCTCTTCCGGCCCTTCGATCACGGCATCGACATCAGCATGCAGGCGATCAGTAAATACATCGGTGGACACTCCGATGTCATCCTCGGCTGCGTCACCACGGCGCCGCACACAGAGCATGCGCTCTATGTAAAACTCGGCGACACCTTCCGCATTCTCGGCCTGAACGCATCACCAGACGACTGCACGCTTGCCCTGCGCGGACTGCAAACCCTCGGCGTTCGTCTCTCCGCCGCCGCCGAATCGGCCCTCACCCTCGCCCGCGCGCTGGAAAATCATTCCGCCATCGCGACCGTGCTCCACCCATCCCTGCCCTCCAACCCGGGCCACAGCAGCTTCCTCCGCGACTTCACGAGCCCTGCCGCACTCTTCTCCATCGTCTTCCATGAGCGCACCACACGCGAGCAGACCGAAACCTTCGTCGACGCCCTGCGCCTCTTTAAGATCGGATACTCCTGGGGTGGAACCACCTCCGTCGTCATGGCCTACCTCGACGACGCACGCATCGTCGCCCAGCACGGACCGCGACTCGTGCGCTTCGGCATCGGCCTGGAATTCACAGCCGACCTCCTCGAAGACATCCACCAGGCCCTCGTCGCCGCCAAAATCTCGTAACGCAGCTTGATGGCCACTCTCCGCATATTCATCGTAAATTTACGTTAGCGATTACTAATAGTTCCGTTTTGCACCACATAAGATTCAGAACGGGCAATATCCACAAAATATATCCACATTTGCACTAGTAAAGTAAAAATTACTGTGCCATCCTGAGGACATCATGAGAGAGTCCTGCGACACCCTCATCCTGTCCGACCTTCACCTCGGCTCTGAAGCCAGCCGGGCGGCAGACGCAGTTCAACTTTTGCAGACCGTCTCCTTCAATCGCCTGATCCTCCTCGGCGACATCTTCTCTGATCTGAACTTCGCCCGCCTCACCCGTGACCACTGGGACTTCCTCTCCGAGATCCGGCGGCTCTCCAACCCCCGCCGCCGCAAACAGGTCATCTGGGTGGAAGGCAATCACGATCTCGGCCTCTCCAACCTGATGTCCCACCTCACCGGCATCTCCGTCTACCAGCGCTACGTCTGGCAGTTCGGCGGAAAGCGCCACATCGCCATCCATGGCCACCAGTTCGATCGCTTCGTGTCGAAGAACTATCTCCTCTCCCGCATTGGCGTTCGTATCTACGAACAACTCCAGCACTGGGATACACAGAGCAAGAAGTTCACAAACACCCTCGACCGCCTCAGCACACGCTGGCTGCGTCTCACGGAAAAGGTAGCCGAAGGCGCACTCGCCTACGCCGAGGCGGGACACGCCGACCGCATCTTCTGCGGACACACACACCTTCCCACCATGCGCTCCCGCAACGGGATCGACTACTTCAACACCGGTTGCTGGGTCGAACAGATCCCCACCTACATCACGATCGACGAAACAGGAGTCCACCTCCGTGAATACAGAGACGTTTCCCGAACTCGCCATCGTCATCCCCGCGAAGAACGAAGAGAGCTTCCTTCCGAAGCTCCTTGCCTCTTTGAGCACGCAGGACTACCTGCGGTCGCGGCCTACGAAAGTCTACGTTGCTGATGCCGGATCGACCGACCGTACGGTTGAAGAAGCCCTGGCCTTCCGCGACCGTCTGGATATCCACATCATCGCCGGCGGTCTTCCCTCGGTAGCCCGCAACAATGGCGCGCGCGCCAGCCAATCGACCTTCATCCTCTTCCTCGACGCAGATATTGAACTCAAAGATCCCACGCTCATCCGTCGCGCCATGCGGGCCATGCGCGGACGTCAACTGCACTGCGCAACCGTCAACATCACATGCACCTCCACAGGTCTGCGCGATCGCTTCCTCTACAACGTCTCCAACCTCGCGCAGCACGCCTCCACGTGGCTTCGCCCCTTCGGCACCGGTATGTTCCTGCTCGTGGACCGCGCACGCTTCGAAGCCCTTGGTGGCTTCTCCGAACTCGCGGTCTTCGCGGAAGACTACGACTTCACCCGCAAGATCTCGCCCTTGCGCTTCGCCATCATCCGCGGAGAGGCACACACCTCGAACCGCCGCTTCCAGAAGACAGGCCACTTCCGTATGACCTGGCTCTTTCTCTCCACAATTGTCAACGCCCGCAATCCCAGGCACTTCCAGAAATCCCACGACTACTGGACTGCGCAGACGGAACCACGTCTACCACGCCGCCGTTATTACTCCCGCAGCCACTAGCTCCAAATGCAAACGGCCACCCTTTGCGGGTGGCCGTTTTGCATGGAAACAGAGCGTGTTTAGAAGTTGAACCGCCCAACCAGTTGCAACTGGCGAGCAGGCTGTGTTCCCGTAATCTGCCCAAAGCTGCTGGATCCCGCACGGAAGTTCGCCACGTAGTTTCCCGTGGCTCCGATCTGATCCGCCGCTGCGGTAAGGGTGGCATTGGGCGCGTTGAAGTTCGTATGGTTCAGTACGTTGAAGGCATCGACACGGAACTGGAACTTCAAGTTTTTGTAGATGCCGAACGTCTTCGAAACCGAAGCATCGAACTGAATCAGACCAAAGGCCCTTGCCGCATCTCTCGGCATCGTTCCCAATGCGCTTGGGGTAAGTTGGACCGTACGCGACGGGTTGAAGATAGGGCCGGAAGGCTGCAACGGATAGTTCGTCTGACCCTGTGCTGTGTCTACCTTCTTGAAATACCGTAGAACCGTTCCGTCAAAGTACGGTTTCACGATCACATCTTGTGCCCGTCCATTGGGCCGCTGCTGCGAAACGCTGGGGATCAGGTTGTTCTGCGTGATATTGATCGGAAGTCCTGTCTGTCCAACAAAGGCAGGTGCGATATTCCATCCGCGCAGCCACCACGGTCCACTCGTCGTGTATTGCAGTGCCACATTGACCCGATGCTTGATGTCGATCGAGCTTACCGCATAATCCAGTCTGCGAAGCGAAGGATCACCCGCGTACTGTGCATTCGCCGATCCGTTCGGTGCGGAGAAGTTATAGATCGAGCTTCCATCGTCCAGCGCTTTGCCGTAGGTGTAGCTCGACAACACGACGAACTTCGTATTGAACTGCCTGCGCCCTACGAGTTGCAGAGAGTTGTAGTTCGACATACCGACGTGCTGCAAAGCGCTGATGGTCTGCAATGCTGGGAACGGCCTCGCGAGTTGGGTCGCCGTCGTGGTGTTGGCCTTCGCTACGGCGTCCCACTGCGAGATCGCCACATTGTTGAAGGGGATCACGGTGGGGAGATGCAGCGAGTGGTTTCCAACATAGTTCGCTTCAAAGGTAATGGCGAACGGCAACTGCCGCTGAAAGCCGAAGTTCCACTGCTGCACCAAGGGCATAGGGTTCAGCTTGTCGAACGAAACGCCGCTAATCGAGTAAGGCGTCGCCGCGCGGGACGTGTCTGTCGGGTTCGGGATTGCTGCAAACGAGGCAGTCACATCCGGGGTAAGAGTCAGAGGGATTCCGGCCGATAGTTTGAAGGGCTGCGCGACAGCCGTGCCCAGGTTGTTATATTGCTGCGTCTGGTCGTATCCGGGAAACGCAATCTGTCCACCAAGGTTTTGGAAGATCGTTCCATAGAAGGTGCCGAACGCGGCGCGGATCACAGTCTTGTCATTCACGCTGTAGGCGAGACCGATACGAGGCGAGAAATTCGCCTTGGGCGTCTGGATGTTCAAGGACTCCGAGGCGTTGACTCCGGCGCGGAGAATCAGACCCGTTCCCGGATTGAAGCGTGAATACACGTCGTTGGCGACCTTCATGGGCGACTCATACTCGTAGCGAATACCAAGATTCATCGTGAGCTTCGGCGTGATCTTGTAGTCATCCTGGAAGAAGGCACCGAGGTTCCAGTTGCGACGGCCCGTCTCAGGCATGGGCAACTGGTAATTTGCCGTCTTGATATTTCCTGTCAGGAAATCCGCAAGCGCCGTGGTGGCATTTCCGTTATTTCCGCGATTGGTGATGCTGCCGTCGAACTGGAACGACGCATTTGGGCTACCGGACGGATTAAACGAATTGAACTGGTTCTTGCGAAGCGATGCACCAAAGCGAAAGGTGTGAGGCCCAAAAGTCTTCGTCACCGTACCGTAAGGAGAAAACGTATTCGTAATGTTGATCTGGTTCGTATTCGTATCTGCGCCGACGTTATTGAAGAACCCGCTTGTCGGCGACGCACCCAGATAAATCTGCGGCGTCTGGTCCAGCGGAAGGCTCGCAATTCCGAGCGCCGCGGAAGCACCCATGCCAGCTCCCGGAGGGTTGCGGAAGACCGCGTTCCGGAAGAAGCCCATGTTGAAGTCGGTGACCAGCGTCGATGACCAGGTGCGTGTGTAGTCCACCGACCCTACCCAGGCGTCACTGCAGGAGCAATCGAAGTTCGTATTCAAAAGCGGGACGTTGTAGACCGTCGCGTTCGGAGCGCTGCTCGTCAGACGATACATCGCAAAGCCAAAACGGTCCTTCTGGGTCATCTGGTAGTCCACGCGGGTCACAAGTCGCAACTGGTCCTGAGAGGTAGTGACCGGCGAGAGATAATTCGCCGTTGTACGACCATTCGCCGGATCGGGTGAACCAGCCACATTGGGTAAAGGCATGAGCGCCAGAATCTTTGCCGCCGCAGGATCGATGCCGGTCACGCGATTGCCTGCAAACTGGGGCGTGTTCGTGCCCCCCGGCATAAACACAGGGTTTCTCGAAGCGGAAAAATCCCCCGTTCGCTGAGCCAGCGTTGGAATCGTAATCGGAGTCGTATTTGACGGCACCCTGCGGATCGTCCGGTCATAGTTCACGAAGAAGAAGAGCTTGTCGTGCCCGTCGTAAACGTGAGGGATCCAGACAGGTCCACCTACCGACCCTCCCATCTGGAAGAAGCGATCCCGGGCGCGCGGCTGTCCATTCAGATTGAAGAAGTAGCTATTAGCATTCAGAGCTTCATTCCGTCCGAGAAAATAGACGGCTCCATGATACGTATTCGTTCCCGATCGAGTATTGGCCGCCAGTACAGCGCCCGACGTGCGTCCATACTCCGCGGGTGCGTTCGCCGTAAGAAAGCGCAGTTCGTCGATGCCATCCGGCGAGGGCAGGAGCAGAGGCGACCCCGTCGAAGCGATAATCGTCGAGACGCCATTCAGCAGGATTTCGTTGTTCAGCGTTCGGCTTCCGTTGATTGAGAGCTGCGAGGTATTTACCTGGGTGGGATTTCCACCGGTGGCCACGCCGGGCACAAACGCCAGCAGATTCTCCACGTTGCGGCTGTTCAGAGGAAGGTTCTCGACATCCTGCGGCGAAATCAGCGTGGAGATATTGGCCGTCGAACGATCCAGCTGCTCCCCCTTGGACATTACCGTCACGACATCTGTCGTTTCGCCCACCTGCATATCGACGTTGATGGAGGCGACCTGGGAGACAGTCGCGATCAGATCATTCACAGTAGCCGTCTTCAAACCGGCCGCAACAATCGTTACCCGATACGCTCCCGGAATCACCTGCGGCGCGACAAAGCTGCCTGCAGAGTCAGTCGTTCCATCGAAGACCTGCACATTCGTCGCCTGATTGATGATCGTGACCTTTGCCCCGGGAACCAGAGCCCCTGTCGGATCCAGAACCTGGCCGCGAATCGTCGCGTTGGTGTTCTGCGCCTCGATTACCCCATACCCCACCAGCCCTGGCCACACCTGAACCGCAACGATTCCAAGCGCCAAAGCTAAGACTGGCTTTAACATTCTTGTCCCTAAATTACTCACTGCACTTCCTCCAAAGTTCCTTCGAACCTTCACGGGCTCTCTGTCCCGGCTTTTTCATAAACAACGATTAACAGAAAAGTATTTCCAACACAGCACCATTCCTGGAGCAGAGGCCACACTCGGCGTCACCATAGACCATTGGCAAGTGACTCACCGTTTGACCCAAGAGAATTCGCGCTGCATACGAGTTCCATTGGACTTATAGTCCGATGAAGGCTCTTGTTGCAAACGGCACGCGCCCTCCTGAGAAGAGACATCTCAGAAATCGACCTACAGGCACAGACGGACCCGCCGAGTTCCCCCCGCGGCGTCGTCGAACTCTGAATGTCACTCCGCGCGCAGAGCCGTAAGTGGGTCGACGCTGGCCGCCCTCCCCGCCGGTACAGCACTGGCCGCCAGCGCCACCAGGGTGACACCAAGCACCGCCACGAGATAGCTCATCCCATCCATCGCCTTTACCCCATAGAGCGAGGTCGTCAGCGCACGCGCCACCAGCATCGCCAGCGGAACTCCGACCAGCACACCCACTCCGGTCAGGATCAGGCTGTCCTGCAGGATCATCCACACCACCTGGCCTCTGCGAGCACCCACGGCCATCCGGACGCCTATCTCGGCGGTCCTCATGTTGACGCGGTACGCCAGAGTTCCGTACAGCCCCGTTGCCACCAGCACGACTGCCAACACGCCGAAGAACTCCGCCAGCCGTGCAAACATCAGTTGTTGGGAGATGCTCTGCTCAAACTGCGCGCGCTGCGTCATCGGCAGCACCAGCGGAATATTGGGATCCATACTCGCCACCACCTTGCGTGCCGAAGGCAGCATGCTCATCGGGTCTCCATGGACACGCATCTCCACGTGCATCATGACCGATTCACCCAGCTGGGCGTAGTGGTGCCACACCATCGGAATCCCCCCCTCGTTCATGCTCGTGTACTTATTGTTCTTCGCCACACCGACGATCACCAGGTCGTTCTTCTTGCCATACCCCTGCACATGATGGCCCAGCGGATTCTGGTTTGGCAGGAACCTCTGAGCAAACAGCTCGCTCACCACCGCGACCTGTTGCGAATTGGCCGTATCCGCATCGGTAAACTCCCTTCCCATCACAATCGGGATACCCAGTGTGTGGAAAAAGTCTCCTCCAATATCGTTGCTCCGCTTCATATTGGACCCGCCACCCGCCACCACGGCCTCTTTGCCATCCACTCTCGCAACGTTGTTGCTGGACCAGCCGGACCCCAGCCGATTGCTCATCACCGCCACGCCTTCCACACCCGGCAGCGCCCGCAACCTCCGCATCAGCTCTTCGTAGAACGCGACCGACCCTCCTCCCGTCTGTACGTTCTGTGGAGTCACACCAAAGACCAGCAGCCCCTCCGTCTGCATCCCCAACGGAATCTTCTGCAGATTCTGCAACGTCCGGATCAACAATCCCCCGCTGACCAGAAGAACCAGGCAGAGCGCCATCTGCATCGCCACCACAACCCGCCCCATCCGCGTCTTTCCCGCATCCATGCCCGACGTCGCCGCACCTGTCTTCAGAGCCATCTCAGCTCCTCCAGCCACCGCAACACGGAACGGTGCCAGCCCAAACAACACCGCTGCCAGCAACAGAATCCCCAGTGTCGCCAGCATCACCACGCGATCCGGAGCCAGGCTCGAATCGATATGAGACCACGTGCCCAGGGTCCGCGTCGCAACCATCGCAAATCCCCACGCCAAAGCGCCACCCATCGTCACCAGCAGCAGACTCTCCACCAGCAACTGCCGCAGCAACGCCCCGCGTTGGGCTCCTAGCGCCATCCGCAGGGAGAACTCCCTCTGTCGCGTCGCATTCCTTGCGATAAGCAACATCACAATATTCGTCAGTGCGATCAGCAGTACCAGCCCCACCATGGCCATCAGCATCCGCAGCGGCTTTCCCCACTCCTCGTCGTATCCAGGAAAATTCTTCGCCTCGGCGAAGCTCAGGACTGGCGGCTTCTCTCCCTGCATCGGACTACCCAGACCGACATACGTCGCTTCGCGAAACGTCCCCTGCAGCCGCTCCGCCGCCTGCTCCCTGCTGATCCCCGGTGCCAATCGCGCCAGCATCCGCAGGCACCACCAGTTGGGCGACTGCAGAAAATTCTTACCATCGCGCACCGGGACACCCCACGCGTTCAGAGCATCGTTATTCTGCAGAGGAATCCAGAAATCCGTCGAGTGCCCTGGCTCTACCCCTTCAAAACCCGCAGCAGCCACGCCCGCAATCGTCAGTGGAACTCCCTTTACATACATCACCTTTCCCACAATCTCCGGATCGCTAGCGAAGCGTGCCGTCCAATACTTCCAACTGATCACGGCCACAGCAGAGTGGTCGGCCTCGTCCCTCGGCGTCAATCCCGGCCCACGCGCCATCTCCACACCCAGTCCCGAAAAGAAGTTGCCGCTCACCATGTCGGCCTCAGCCTCCTCCGGCTGCGCTCCTATCCGGACGCCGATCTTGTCGATCGCAAGCGGGACATACAACATCACATCGCTCAACACACTCTTCTGCTGGCGCAATGCCTGGTACACCGGATAAGAGAGCGAGGTCTCCCAATCGCCTGTATTACTGCCTCTTCGCGGGGCTCCTGACGTCTTCACATACACCACACTCTGCGGGTCTTCCACTGGCAGCGACTTCAACAGTACCGCGTTCATCACGCTGAAGACCGCTGTATTCGCGCCCACGCCCAGGGCCAGCGTCAGCACCGCCGTCACGGTAAAGCCCGGAGTCTTCCACAAAGAGCGCACCCCAAAACGCACGTCGCGCACTATCTTATCCAGCCAGATCCATCGGCCCTTCATATAGAACCTCTCCTGTGCCGCCCGTACGTTCCCGAACTCGCGCATGGCCTTCCAATGCGCTTCGCGCTCATCTACCCCCTCGCGCCGTAGTTCGTCCGCTTCCAGTTCAAGATGGCTCCTGATCTCTTCCGTAAAATCATCCGAACTTCGTCTGCGCCAGAACATATTTAACCCTCCAGAGGAGCATCAAGAATCATCGCCATCGCGCGCGCGAGGCGCCGCCATTCGCTTATCTTCTCTACCAATTGCTCGCGTCCCTTCGCCGTCAGCGAATAGAACCTCGCCTTGCGATTGTTTTCACTCAGGCCCCACTTCGCAGAGATCCACTTCTTGTCTTCCAGCCGTTGCAGAGCGAGATAAAGCGATCCATGATCCACGAAGAAAACCTCCTCCGACTGGCGCTGAATCATGCGCGCAACACCCTGCCCATGCACCGGTCCAGGTAAAAGCGTCTTCAAAATCAGCAGGTCAAGGGTCCCCTGCAACAAGGCAATCCGGTCGTCACTTCTATCTTGGGTAGGCATTCGACCTGAGTATCCTCACGCTCGGGTCGGATGTCAACCCAAATATCCCTACGCAAGGGACACGACAAAAGTTCCAATGCGTAAAGTCATAAGCAGGAGTCTTATCACTGATGAACGTGCAAGAGCAGTTCGGCCAGATCGACATCTACATCTTCGACCAGATCCTCCGTGGAAACATCCTCTCCGGCATGCGCATCCTCGACGCTGGATGTGGCTATGGCCGCAATCTCGTCTACCTTCTGCGCGAAGGCTGCGAAGTCTTCGCCCTCGATGCTGATCCCGCCGCCGTGGAGCATGTCCGCCAACTCTCTGCCTCGCTGAAGACGAGCCTTCCGTCAGAAAACTTTCAGGCAGGACGAATCGACGAAATGCCGTTTCCCGATGCCTTCGCGGACGTCGTCCTTTGCAACTCCGTCCTTCATTTCTCTCGGGACGAGGCTCACTTCGAAGCCATGCTCACCGAACTCTGGCGCACCGTAAGACCCGGCGGCCTTCTCTTCTGCCGCCTCGGCTCACGCATCGGTATGGACTTCGAAAAGATCCGGGAAAACATCTATCGCACCGGCGACGGCTCGGAGTGGTTCCTCGTCGACGAAGCGATGCTCCTCGCCCAGACCGCGAAGAGAAACGCCGTCCTCATCGATCCACTCAAAACCACCATTGTGCAAGACCACCGCTGCATGACGACCTGGGTATTGCGAAAGCGTTACAAGGCATAATCGGTCGGCGCCCCATCCTTCGCAGTCTGACGCGAAAGATTCTTTCGAGAAGCACGTATTTGTCGAGCAGCAGGCATCTCTATGAATCGGACGACCTGTCCATGAGAGTCGTTCCAAAATTCCACAAGGGAAATCCCAGGGGGCAAGACCGACAGAATTGACGGGATAAGCAGGAATTATCCGAGCCGATCCGTGTCGATACAAGGGTGCGTGACAAAATCTCGAAAGCCACGTCCATACACAGATACGCGGAGACCGAGTGATCCCCTCGATGCGGCAAAAACTTATCATCTTTGATTTCGACGGGACGCTTGCGGACACCTTCGAAATCTTTGTGAAATCCTTCGATCTTCTGGCCAAAACGCACGGATTCGACTCGTTCGACCACGCAAACAGCGCGCATCTGCGAACTCTGCATGCGCGAGCCGTCCTTACATACCATCACGTGCCTACGTGGAAGCTGCCCGTACTTGCAATCGAAATGCGGAGGCTAATGGCTCGGGCCATTGGAAGGGTAAGTCTGTTTCCGGGGATGAATGAAGTGCTGAAGGATCTGGCGCAGCACGGCATTCTGCTCGCTCTCTTGAGTTCGAACTCGCGGGACAACGTGTTGCGCGTTCTGGGCCACGAGACATCCCAGCTTTTTCTCCACATCGAGTGTGGAACCTCCATCTTCGGCAAACGCTCCAGGCTGAAGAAGGTGCTCAGGACGACGGGTTTCCGAAACGCGGACACCATCCTGATCGGCGACGAGATACGCGACGGGGAGGCAGCCAGGCAATTGGAGATCCCATTTGGCGGTGTAGCGTGGGGCTACAACGATCCATGCGTGCTCTCGCAAGCTGGCGCAAGGTGGATCTTCGCGGAGGCTTCTGACCTTGTTTCAGAAGGAAAAGTTTTTTTTGAAGGAGCGAAGCGGCTAATTCCGCAAATGAAACTGCTTCCCGCCTCTAAAGCAGCGAAGTGGACTTTCAACCCATTCCAACCAAGCTTCGTATTACGCTCTTAAGTACGGCTCTTCGCCGAAGTGCAGCACACAACCGGAGATCGAATGCGCAACTTATTCCTTACAGCCCTGCTCTTCAGCACGAGCGCCTGCCTCTCTGCACGGAGCGTCGCGCAGACCATCGTCCTCGACAACACCATCTCGGCACCAACTTCTGCGCCTAAAGCTCCGATTTCCATGGACCTCGCCGCGATCGACAAGACCGCCGATCCCTGCACCGACTTCTACGCATATGCCTGCGGCAACTGGCGGAAGAACAACCCCATCCCCGCCGATAAGGTCCGCTATGGTCGTTTCGAGGAACTCAACGAACACAATAACTATCTCCTCTACCAGGAACTTCGCGCCGCCGCCGACCATCCCACGACGCCGCTCCAGACGAAATATGGCAACTACTTCGCGGCCTGCATGAATACGGCGGAGCACGACAAGCTCGGAGCTCAGCCTATCCTGCCCACGCTGGCAAAGATCGACCACTGGAACAACAAAGCCACCATCGCAGCTCTGCTCGGCAACCTGGAAGACAAGGACGGCGTGAGCCAGTTCTTCGACTTCGGCTCCGAGCAGGATCAGAAAGATTCCACGAAGCAGATCGGTGGCCTCATGCAGGGCGGCCTCTCTCTGCCGGACCGCGACTATTACCTGCAGCAGGACGATCGGATGAAGACGATCCGCGCTCAGTACATCGAGCACATGACGAAGATGTTTGTCCTTCTCGGCGACACACCAGAGAAAGCCGCGGAGGAAGCGAAGTCGGTCATGACCATCGAAACGGCACTGGCGGAAGGCTCTACACCCCGCGTCGATCTCCGCGATCCGGCCAACATCTACCACATCAAATCCCGCGCAGAGCTCCAGGCTCTGACGCCGGGTTTCAAGTGGAGTGAATACTTTGACGCACTCCGCCGTGACCAGCTCACCAGCCTCAATGTTGCCACCCCCAACTTCTTTAAAACGATGAATCAGGAGATCGAAACCGCCTCCGTAGGAGATCTCAAGAGCTATCTCCGCTGGCACGTCGTCCATGAATTTGCTGGCGCCCTTTCCACGACCTTCGATCAGGAGAACTTCAACTTCTTCTCCGCCACGCTCGGCGGACAGAAGGAACAGGCACCGCGTTGGAAGCGTTGCACATCGGGAACCGATCGCGCGCTTGGCGAAGCCGTCGGTCAGGATTGGGTTGCCAAGAACTTTCCTCCAGCTTCCAAGGACAACATGGAGCAGCTCGTCCACGCCCTCGAAGCAGCTCTCGATCAGGACATCAAGGGCCTCGACTGGATGAGCGATGCTACCAAGGTCGAAGCCAAGAAGAAGCTGGACGCCTTCCGCGACAAGATTGGATACCCCGAGAAATGGCGGGATTACTCCAAGCTTGACGTTAAGCGCGACAATTATGTCCACAACCTGCAGCAAACCGCTGTCTTCAACGACCGCCGCGACCTGGACAAGATTGGCCAGCCGGTAGACGAGAAGGAGTGGGACATGACGCCTCCCACCGTGAACGCCTACTACGACCCGCCCAATAACGACATCAACTTTCCTGCCGGAATCCTGCAGCCTCCGTTTTATGACTTCAAGATGGACCCCGCTGTAAATTTTGGCGCCATCGGCGTGGTCATCGGTCATGAAATGACCCACGGTTTCGACGACGAGGGATCGCAGTTTGACCCCAAGGGGAACGTTCGGATGTGGTGGACGCCCGAAGACAAGGCCAAGTTTGACGAGCGCACTGCCTGCGAGGTCAAGGAATACGGCGCATTCGAGCCCGTTCCGGGAGCGATGCTTAATGGCAAGCTGACCCTCGGCGAAAATACCGCTGATAACGGAGGTCTGCACATCGCCTATGCCGCCCTGATGAACACCCTTGCAAAGGAAAACCTGTCCGCGACGGCGACCATCGATGGCTATACCCCGGCGCAGCGCTACTTCCTTGGCTTTGCCCAAGTCTGGTGCGAAAACACGCGGGAGCAGACCGCTCGCATACGCGCCAAAACCGATCCCCACTCCCCTGGACAGTTCCGGGTGAATGGAAGCGTAGTCAATTTCGACAAATTTGGTGAAGCCTTCAATTGCAAAAAAGGTCAGCCGATGATGCCCGTCGATTCCTGCCGCGTCTGGTAGATTCGCTCCAAAATATCAAAAACGAACTTAGGCCCGAAGAGTCAAACCTTCGGGCCTAAGTTATTTAGCGTCGCGATTTTCCGTTTCGTCGGAGTCCCGGCCATTGGCGAAACGCTCGCACGGTTCTACAATGATGGTAGGACTGAAACTCCCAGAAATCTGAAGCGGTGCTTGCCCCCAAAAGGAGCAAAGTACTGGAAAGAATCGAAGGAACTACATGAAGTTGAGCAGAATCGGCCGGGCATCTCTGGCCACAGTAGTATCCCTCGCCGTAGGTTTGGGCATGACGGCGTGTGGCGGCGGAACAATCGGGTTCATGTGGGTCCTCGCTGGAAAGCAGACGTCGAATGGCTCTGGGAATTCCATTACCGGGTTCAAAATCGACAACTTCACTGGAAACCTGACTCAGGTCGTGAACTCGCCCTTCACCGCTGGCGGCATTAACCCGGTCCAGGCAGTTGTGAAGCCTGGCGGTCGGTACGTCTACGTGGTCAATACGGGCCAGCCCGCGAGCGGCTCGACACCCTCAACGCCCGGCAATATCTCCCTTTACAGCGTCGGCGGCGATGGCATTCTGAGCTTCCAGCAGACGTACAGCACCCAGGGCGATCCGTCCTCGCAGCCCGTATTTCTTCAGATGGACAGCGCTGGCAGCTTCCTCTACGTTCTTGATACGCAGGCTCCGTACAGCCAGGATTCCCAAGGAAATCAGGCAGATCCAGTTGGCTGCCCGAATGTACGCCACTGCGGCGCGATCTCAGTCTTTTCCGTCGCTGGCGATACCGGCCGTCTCACCCTGGTCACGAACGCCACCACCAAGAACAGCGCTGGAACCAACATTACCTACTTCCCTGTAGGCCCATCGCCGACCCTGATGAAGTTTGTCTCCGGCACGCTTCTTACGGTGAATAGTCCGGTGAGCGACAACGACAATCAGACGATCACCTCTTACACCGCAAACGCCACCAGCGGCCAGTTGACGCTGACGACCAATACCACCCAGGCCACAAACTTCAGAACCATCACGTCCATCACGACCGGCGGAAACTATGTCTTCCTCACGGACGCAGCGACCAATATGATCTCCGCTTCCACCCTGACAAATGGCGTGCTCCAGAGCGTTACGGGAGGACCAGTCAATAACTTTGTGACCCAGGTTACTCCGGTGTGGACCCTGACTGACTCCACGGGTAAATTCGTCTATGTACTCAACTCGAATTCAACCAATGTCACGACGAGCTCCAGCAGCATTGGCGCATACACCATCGACGCGAATGGCAAGCTCACGAAAGTGTCGGACGTGAACAATCCTTACCCCGTCGGCTCTGGCCCCGTTTGCATGGTCGAGGATCCAGTCAATAAATATGTCTACACGTCGAATGCTAACGACAGCAGTGTGACGGGATACGAAATCAACAAGTCCACCGGTCAGCTGAACGTGCTTCGCCGCGGTTCCACCTTTGCGGTCACGGGCAAACCAAGCTGCCTGGTCGTAAGCGGAAACGTAAACTAATCTTTTCCGGCGCGGCCCTTTTGGCGCGCCGGTTCGAAAATCCAACGCTGCTGCAAAGCAGGACATGAACGGGGCGGTCACGGTCCCGGCATTTGAAGGAAACACATGAAGTTCAGTCAGATGGGCCGTTTTACCCTGGCCTCGCTCGCGTCTCTCGCAGTATGTCTCGGCCTTACCGCATGCACCCGTGACTACACGGTGGCGTACGTCTACACGACTTCCACTAAGTCCAACCCGGGCCTCGTCAATGTCTATCATGTGGACTTTCAATCGGGGTCGCTTCTTCAGCTTTCGGACTCTCCCGTTTCCTCCGGTGGAAAGAATCCTGTGGGCCTGGTCGTGACTAGCACGCAGAAGAGCCTCTTCGTGATCAACCGCGACGACTCCAACATCGTCTGGTATCAGATCGGCACGGATGGAAAGATCTACGCGCAGAAGACCTACAACACCTCCGGTAGTTTCCCGGTGGCCGTAGCGATCTCTCCGGATAACAACTTCCTCTATGTTCTCTGCACCTTCCAGGGAACTGCCACCACCGGGCCGGGCGTCATCAATGTCTTCAAGACCGCTGGGAATGCGACCACCAATGACTACAGTCTGACACTAGCTTCCACCACGAACGTGGGTGTGACGCCAGTCGGCATCACTGCCAGCGCGGACGGCAGCTTTGTCTACGTCATTGAGCAGGATGCCAACACCTCCAGCAACCTCCTTGGATTCTCCCGCAGCACCTCCACAGGTGCTCTGACGGCGCTCGCTGGCACTACGGTGACGGACACGGCAGCCACGGGATACAGCTCCGGTGTTCTTCCAAGCTCCATCGTGGAAGATCCCAAGGCGCGTTACCTTTACGTGACGGATCGCTTGGCCAACCAGGTCATCGGATACACCTTCTCCGCCGGAGGCGTACCTACACCGATGAACAATGGCCCCTTCGCCACCGGGTCGTTGCCTGTAGCCTCTACCATTGATCCTCGCGGCAGGTTTCTGTACGTAGCGAACTTCAATGCGAACACGGTGACACCCTATGCGATCGATATCGCAACCGGTACGCTCTCGGCTTCCAGCGGTTCGACGGGAACGGCCACAGGCACAGGTCCGACCTGTGTGACGATCGAGTCGGCTCTGGGCATCTATCTCTTCACGTCCAACCAACTGGATAGCTCTGTAACGGGTCTGCAGCTCAACCCGAGCACGGGCGCTCTGAAGAATATTCAGAACACTCCGTTCCCCGCTTCGGGATTGCCAAGCTGTGCTGTGGCGGTTGCCAACGGCGAGCACGCAACCCAGATCGTTCAGTAGTCTCTTCCGTTCCAACAGCAAGGCCCCGCTTCGGCGGGGCCTTCCGTTTGTGCGCTATCCTGCAACCTGTATGCGTTCCATTACACTTCTCACCACCGGCGGCACGATTGAAAAGCGCTACATCGAACAGATGGGCGCGATGGCCAACACGGAGCCCCAGATTCAACGGTGCCTGGCTCTCCTGCGCCTCCCAGGCGCGAAGATTACCGTAGAAGAGTTGATGAATAAAGACTCGCTGCTTATGACCCCGGAAGACCGGGGGATCATCGCCACTGCCGCAGCCCGATCTACATCTCAGGACATCCCCGTCGTCATCACGCATGGAACGGACACCATGGTCCAGACCGGTCTCGTGCTTGCCGATCACATCCAGCAGCTAAGGACGCCCGTTATTCTTACGGGAGCGATGACACCCTTCGGCATTGAGGGTTCAGACGCTATCCAGAACCTGACGGAGAGCCTCATGGCTGCATCGCTCGTCGCGCCCGGCGTCTACATCGTCTTCCACGGCGAGATTTTTCCCATCGCGCACGTAAGGAAAGACCCCGAACAGAGCCGTTTCGTCAGAATTGCTACGACCTAAAGAATCGCCAGCTTCTTCGCCGTTGCGGTAAGAATCTCGGCAGCCCGCACCAATGTCTCCGGCGCGTGCTCGCTGGTCACAATCGTGCGGATGCGGGCCTTCCCCTGCGCTACCGTGGGATAGGTGATCGCCGTCGCCATCAGGCCCGCGTCAAAGAGCGCGCGGCTGAACTCCGCCGCCTTTGCGCTTTCGCCTACGATAATGGGCAGGATCGGCGTCTCGCTCACGGGGGTATTCTGCCCTCCGATGTTGAAGCCCGCACTCTCCAGCATCGCCTTAAAGCTGTGAGTATTCCGCCACAGCCTCTCCATGCGGTCCGGCTCCGTCTCCAGGATGTCGAAGGCAGCCAGGCAGCTTGCAGGAACGGCAGGGGGATGCGACGTGGAGAACAAGAACGGTCGCGCGCGGTGGTAAAGGAAGTCGATCAGGTCCCGCGAACCGCAGACGTACCCGCCCAGCGATCCAATCGCCTTGGAGAGCGTTCCTACCTGGATATCGACGCGCCCATGCGCATGGAAGTGATCGATGGAGCCTCGCCCATGCCGTCCCAGAACGCCGGAGGCGTGCGCATCATCGACCATCATGATCGCGCCGTACCGCTCGGCCACATCCGCCAAAGCGCTTACCGGCCCAATGTCGCCGTCCATCGAGAACACACCGTCGGTGATGACCAGCTTGCGCCCCGGCTCGTTCTGCACCTCGGCAAGAAGCTCCTCGCAGTGGGCGACATCTTTATGCCGAAAGACCTTGATCTTCGCGCGAGAGAGGCGCGCTCCATCGATGATGGACGCGTGATTCAACTCGTCGGAGAAGATGAAGTCCTCTTTGCCAAGAATGGCGGAGACCGTTCCCGCATTCGCAGCAAAACCGGATTGAAAGACGACGCAGGCTTCGACGTTCTTGAACGCCGCGATGCGCTCCTCCAGCTGCATGTGGAGACGCATGGTGCCCGCAATCGTTCGCACCGCGCCTGAACCTGCGCCGAACTGCTTCGTCGCTTCCACCGCGGCTTCGATCAACTTCGGATGATTCGCCAATCCAAGGTAGTTATTCGAAGCCAGGTTGATGACCTCTTTGCCGTCATAGTGGCATATGGGGGCCTGCTGATCGTCCAGAACGCGCAGGCGAAAGTGCGTTCCGGCGGCGCGCATGGCGTCGAGCTGCTCCGTCAGATATCCAAGCTGTTTGCGTGCTTCACTCATCGATCTCTCCTAAACCTTGGACCAGTCGAGAACAACTTTACCCGAATTGCCGGAGCGCATCGCGTCGAAACCGGCTTCAAACTCCGTCCATGGCAGACGATGAGTGATGACTTTGCTGAGATCCAGCCCAGACTGCAGCATCACCGTCATCTTGTACCAGGTCTCGTACATCTCGCGCCCGTAGATACCCCGCAGCGTCAGCTGATTGAAGATCACCTTGCTCCAGTCGATGGACATCTCCGAGGGCGAAGGGATACCCAGCATCGAGATCTTGCCGCCATGGCTCATCGCTCCGATCATGTCGCGAAAGGCGTTGGCATTGCCCGACATCTCCAGGCCGACATCGAAGCCCTCCTGCATACCAAGTTCATGCTGTACCTGCTCCAGCGTCGTCTCGCGCGGGTCGATTGCGCGCGTCACATGGGCAGCCTTCACCGCAAGCTCACGCCGATACGGATTGAGGTCCGTAATGACAACGTGCCGCGCTCCCGCATGGCGAGCAACTGCTGCCGCCATGATGCCGATCGGCCCTGCACCTGTGACCAGCACATCTTCTCCCAATACGGGAAAGGCCAGCGCCGTATGCACCGCGTTGCCGAAGGGATCGAAGATCGCCGCGATATCGAGGTCGATACCATGATCGTGCCGCCAGATATTTGTCATCGGCAACACGATGTACTCCGCAAAAGCCCCGGCACGATTCACGCCGACGCCCTGTGTATGCGCGCAAAGATGACGCCGTCCAGCAAGGCAGTTGCGGCAGCGTCCGCAGACCACATGACCCTCGCCGCTGACGCGGTCGCCCACGTGAAAATCCGTAACATTCGATCCTACGGCGGCGATTTCGCCCACAAACTCATGCCCGATCACCAGCGGCACGGGAATCGTCTTCTGCGCCCAGGCGTCCCACTCGTAGATATGCAGGTCAGTACCGCAGATGCCGGTGGCCAGTACCCGAATCTTCACATCGTTGATGCCCATTTCGGGCTCGGGAACATCTTCAATCCACAATCCGCGCTCAGAGCGCGCCTTCACAAGAGCCTTCATGCACCTCTTCCTTCGGCCTTAGTCTACGCTCATGGAAGGATCTCCAGGCACGCACGACAGGAGGCGGAATACACGGCGTAACGCTGCTGATTTACACTGATCAAGCGCGAAAGTGGCGAAATTGGCAGACGCACCAGACTTAGGATCTGGCGGAGCAATCCGTGGGGGTTCAAGTCCCCCCTTTCGCACCAAATTGGAACGATGAGTGAAACGATGAGCGAGACCAAGTCCCCCGATCTACCGCAGCAAAAGCTAACGCTCACCGATGCAGCAGATTATCGCGACACCTACGCGAATAGCGTACAGGTCAAGATGAGTGTCTGGGACTTCATGCTCGTCTTTGGAACCCTGCAACCCACCTCTTCGCAGGACGAAGTCAGCATCCGCAACCTGCAGGGTATCTATCTCAGCCCACAGCAGGCAAAGGCGCTTTGGAACGTGCTGGGGCAGAATCTCGCACAGTATGAGCAAACCTTTGGCGAGGTACACCTGGAGCCGCAGTTCCCTGCGTCCAACGGCCCAGTGCATTAGGCAGCGATGCTTCGCAAACGCCTCCAAAGCGCTCGCAACGGGGAGAAGCAACTCGCGGCGCTTCCACTCTGGATGCTTTATCCGCCGATCTTCGTCGCGGTCTACATTTTGCACTTCACGCTTCTTCGACTTCCCTACTTCTGGGATGAGGGCGGGTATTACATCCCGGCGGCGTGGGATTTCTTCCGCTTTGGCACCGTGCTTCCCGTCTCCACCATGCGCAACGCGCATCCGCCTCTTCCTTCGATCCTGCTTGCAGCATGGTGGAAGATCGCGGGCTTTCATATCTACAGCACACGTTTGTTTGTCTGCCTGATCGCGGCGCTCGCTCTGCTTGCGGTCTATCGGCTAGGTCGGATCCTCGCGGACGAAGCCATCGCCGCGACGGTCACCGTACTCACGGCGATCTATCCCATCTGGTTTGCGCAGAGCAGTCTCGCCCACGCCGATATCTTCGCGGCTGCAGCGACGCTCTGGGCGCTCACACTCTACTTCACCCAAAAGCGCCGGTATGCGCGTCCGCTCTGCCTTCTCCTTTTCACGCTCTCGGTCATGGCGAAGGAGACCGCCATCGTTACGCCTGCGGCACTCTCTGCGTACGAGCTCTTCCTCGCATGGCGCAATCGCCGGAACAGCACCATCCGGCGTGAACATTTCCAGATTTTTGCGTGGATCGCATCGACCGTGTTTCCGCTCATCGCCTGGTATACCTTCCATCGCCTGAAGACGGGTTTTACCTTCGGCAACCCTGAGTATCTTCGCTACAACGCGACCGCCAACATGAGCGGACATCGCATCCTGCTCAGTCTCTGGCATCGCCTGGTTCATCTCACCTTCCACATGAACCTTTGGGTGGTGACGCTGTGTACCGCCGCGGTTCTTCTGCTTCCGCCGCTTCGCACGCGCAACGGTGAAGATCGCGTCACCCTCTCTCAGCACTCCCTGTGGGCGATCGCGTTCATCGGCGTGGCCAACTGGATCGCCTTCTCCATCCTCGGTGGAGCGCTTCTCACGCGCTACCTGCTGCCCGTCTATCCGCTGCTTCTCCTGGTGTGCGTTTCACTCTGGAGACAGCGCTTCGCTCAATGGCCTCTCATCGCGACGGTTGCGCTTGCGGGCTTTGCCGTGGCCTGCGAGGTGAACCCCAGCTATCCTTACGCTCCCGAAGATAATCTCGCGTATCGCGACATGATCGAGTTGCATCAGCAGGCCATCAGCGTAGTCGCACACCGTTGGCCACAGGCGACCATTCTGACCGCGTGGCCGGTTGGCGCGGACCTCATCCGTCCGGAGCTTGGATACGTCAGGAAGCCCTTTCGCATGACACCGCTCGAGAACTTCTCCGCGCAGCAGATTGTGAAGGCGATGGGAGAGCAGGACCGCTTCGACACCGCCATCGTCTTCTCCACAAAATACCTCCCCCCTGGAACCTCCAGTACGACGAACATGCCGAACGATAAAAAGTATTATGACTTCCACGACGACCTGCCTCCGCAGCAGATCGCTCGCCTGCTCCACGGAGATGTCGTTTGGCAGGCGGACCGCAAAGGCGAGTGGGCCGCCGTCCTGCGCTTTCCCCGCATCACGGACGCACGTCTGCGGCGTCCGTAATCTCCAGGAAAAGCGCCGAGAACTATAATCAACCTGTGACACGCTTCGTTCGCCTTCGCTGCTTCCTCGTCCTGTTCGCCTGCGCGATGCCTATCGCGTCTCGAACACAAAGCACAGACACCGGCGGTCGTGTCGTCCTCGTTCTCCCCTTCGACAATCGCAGCGGACAGCCGTCACTCGACTGGATCGGCGAGTCCTTTGCAGAGACGCTCAATCAGCGCCTGACCTCAGCCGGTTTTCTCACCATCAGCCGCGACGACCGCCAGTACGCGCTCGATCACCTCGGCCTGCCCCCCGGCTTCCGGCCGTCGCGCGCCACCACCATCCGCATCGCACAGACCCTCGATGCCGAATACGTGGTCGTCGGCAGTTACTCCATGCGCGACAACCAGGTCTCCGCACAGGCGCAGTTACTCCGCGTCAATCAGCTCTCCATGTCGAAGCCATCGGATGACTCTACGGACCTTCCGCGCCTACTCGATCTCGAAAACAGCATCGCCTGGAAGATTGCGCGGCAGATGGACCCCAACTTCAACGTCGCGCTCGGCACCTTCGTCGCGACCTCGCATGACATCAAGCTCGATGCGTATGAGAACTACATCCGCGGCATCAGCACGCTGAACGAGGACGAGCGCCTCAAACGTCTTCAGGCGGCAGTCCTCATCTCGCCCACCTATCCCGTCGCTCTACTTGCTCTGGGGAAGACGCAGTACGCCGTTCGCGACTACGACGGAGCCGCGGTCACCTTCGCAAAGATTCCCGCGAGCAGCCCTCTGGCGCTTGAGGCGGGCTTCTATCGCGGCCTCGCCCGATTCAACACGGCGCACTATGCCGATGCAGAGACCTCCTTCGGCTTTGTCTCCAGCCGCCTGCCCCTGCCTGAAGTCGTGAATAACCAGGGCGTGGCCCAGGCTCGACAGAAGAAGGATGCAACACCGCTGCTGCAACGCGCCTCTACCGCCGATCCACAGGATGCTGATTATCACTTCAACGTCGCCGTAGCTCTGCGCCGCCGTGGAGACTTCGCCAACGCGCGCCTTGAGATCGACAAGACACTTCAGATTCACCCGAACGATGGTGAAGCGACGGAGTTGCGCACCGCTCTTTCCGTCGCCGCACCGCAGAGAGTCAGCAACGAATTTGACCCCCAGGAGCGCGTTCGCCGCACGTATTCCGAAGCCTCGTTCCGCCAGGCTGCGTTTCAGCTGGACCAGCTTCGCCTGATGAAGATGGCAACTTTGCCACCCTCCGAGCGCGCTGCGCAGACCACGCAGCTTGGCCGCGACTACCTGACCCAGGGACTCGTTCTGGAGTCAGAGCGCGAGTTCCAATCCGCCGCGAACGCCGATCCGAAGAGCGCTGCCGCCCATGCAGGCCTTGCCGAAGTGCGCGAGCGCAGCGGCAACGCAGCCGAGGCGCGCACCGAGGCGCAGACCTCGATTACCCTGAAGCCCAACGTCCAGGCCTACTTGGTGTTGGCACGGCTTGACCTACAAAGCGGCGCGAATGCCGCCTCTGCAGCCAGCGTAGCGCATGCGCTTCAGCTGGAACCAACCAACAGCGCGGCCCTCGGCCTCCGCCAGGCATTGGCGACGCGCGGCACGCAACTCCCATGATGCTCGCGAGGGCATGGCGGCATCTGGCGATCCTGTTCGCTTGCTGTCTTCCCTTTGCCCTCGCTGCACAGCAAAGCGCGAACATCCATCCAGCGTTCCTTCCAAACCCTAACGCTGCAGTGCTGCTGCTCGCGCTCGGTGGATTCCTGATCCTGATCGAGTTCAACGCTCCGGGAGCCGTTCTTCCCGGCGCAGCCGGTGTCTTCTGCGTCCTGCTCGCTCTCTTCGAGCTGCAGAAGATGCACCTTCGTCCCGGCGCGGCGGCGCTCCTCGTCGTCGCTCTTGCTCTGCTTCTCGCCGAAGCCAAATTTCCCAGTCGCGGTCTCATTGCCCTCGCGGGAATCGCCGCACTGGTTTCCTCGCTCGCGCATCTGATCGCCACGGACGACCCAAGGCAGCAGGTAAGTCGCAGCGTGGCCGTTGGCGCCGGCTTGGGCTTCGGCGCGATCGCGTGCGCCCTGGCGGTGCTGGGGGAGCGCGCGCGCCGCGAAAAGGTGCGTCTCAGCAAGGACGCCATGCTGGGCTGCATTGCCGTCGCACAGACGCCCTTGGCCCCTTCAGGTCAGGTTCTGGTGCGCGGAGAGATCTGGGCTGCCAAACTGCTGGATCCTGCCACAGAGACGTTAGCGGGCGAAACAGTGCGCATTGTCGCCTCGGAGGGCCTGCTTTTGACCGTGATTCCCGCGCCAGATGCCGTGCCTACGGAGTAACGCGCCTCCGAAATACGCGCCCAAAGGCATAAATTCCGGCCCCGGCAGAGTAGACTAGACGCTGGCCGCCCGCCACGGGCAGCTGCCAAGGGAGTACCGAAAGTTCATGTTGAAGCAGTCCCGCATCCTCCTCGCGGCCCTCGCGCTATGCCTCATGTCTTCCGCCGCAATGCGCGCACAGGCGGTAACCCAGACACCGCTCCAGAAGGCCCTTTCCCATGTCGACGTGGCCCTGAACGGCACCGGCGTCTTCACCAAATCGACGACTGGTCCAGTCACCTCCCGCAGCGTGACCAACCCTGGACAGATCATCACACAGGACGCCAGCAACACCTTCGGTGCTCTGTTCACCGTACGTGCGACCAAGAGCCCGTACGTCGGGTTTGAAGGAAACATCGGCTACCAGCGCTTCACGGAGACCTACAGCTGCTGCACTCTGCAGGGTGGCGCGCAGACAAACGCCAATGAGTACACCTTTGGCTACGTCGTGCATCCACCCCACGAGTTTCTGGGCGCGAAACCCTTCGCTTCCGTCGGCGCTGGCACCATCGCCTTCCGTCCCACCGTCAACGGCGGCCAGGGCCTTAGCACGCAGGCACGCGCCACCTATTACTACTCGGCGGGCATCGATAAGCAGGCCTTTGCGGACTTCTTCTCCATTCGTCTCGGTTTCCGCCAGCTCTTTTACCTGGCTCCGGACTTTGGACAGAGTTATCTCACCAATAAGCAGCGGACCTTTACGAGTGAACCCGTCATCGGCTTCGTCTTCCACTTCTAACTCGCGCTCACGCACGTGGAGCCATCACCATGAATCTCGCCACACCGATCCTGTTCGCCTGCGTCATCGTTGCGTTTTACCTGATCAACTCCATCAAGATCCTGAAAGAGTATGAGCGGGCCGTTGTCTTCCGTCTCGGCCGCGTCCGCAAGGACGCCTCCGGCCCCGGCGTCATCCTCGTCTTCCGTCCGCTCGACCAGATCGTGCGTATGAGCCTTCGGCAGGAGGCGATGGAGATTCCTTCGCAGGATGTCATCACCCGCGACAACGTTACACTCAAGGTCAACGCAGTCCTGACCTTGCGCGTGGTCGATCCGGTACTGGCCGTGGTTCAGGTAAGCAACTACATCTACCAGACGCTGCAGTTTGCGCAGACTACGCTGCGCAGCGTCCTTGGCGAAGTCGATCTCGACGAACTCCTGGCCCATCGAGACGCCCTGAATCGGCGCGTCCAGACCATCATCGACGGCCATACCTCGCCCTTCGGCGTGAAGGTTATCTCCGTCGAGGTGAAACAGGTCGACATGCCGGAGAACATGCTGCGCGCCATGGCCAAGCAGGCCGAGGCCGAGCGGGAACGCCGCTCCAAGATCATCCATGCCGAGGGCGAGTTCAATGCCGCCGCCAAGCTCGTGGAAGCTGCTGCCCTGCTCTCCACGCAGCCCATGACGATCCAGTTACGCTACCTGCAGACTCTCACTGAGATCGGCGTTGAGAAGAACACGACTATCGTCTTCCCTCTGCCCATGGAACTGATGACCCTCTTCAATCGCGCCGTCGCTCCCAACTCTGGCACCGAACCCAAGGACCACGCCTAACCCATGAATCATCTGCTCGATGACGATGACGATCTCAACCACCATCGCTCTTCCTCACGCGATAAAGAAGTGACCCTTGGCACCGGTATGGTGCTCGGCATCTTCTTCGCCCTGGCCCTGATCTGCGCGGTCTTCTTCGGCTTTGGTTACACCCTAGGTCGAAAGTCGGCACAGCCTGCTCCGGTGGCGGAGACCACCGAAACCACGCCCCCGGCGACCAGCAGCAGCTTCAGCAACTTCAAGCCATCGCCCGCAAGTCCCGCGAGCCAGCCGAGCCAGGCAAAGAAACCAGCGAACAGCGACGACGCAGATAGCACCTCTGATAGCACCTCGGTCGCGAAGACCACGACGCCTCCTGCGCCGAAACCCGTCCCGAAGCCAAGTTCAAGCACTCCTCTGGCAGCGCCAGCACCCGTGCGAGCGGCGACTCCTGTAGAGCGGCCCTCCGCAGCGCCAGTACCGGTTCTATCCCAGGGAGGGAACCTCGTCGTCGGTGGCCAATCCATCATGGTGCAGATCGCGGCTGTCAGTCATCAGGAAGATGCTGACGTGCTCACCTCCGCGCTCAAGCGTCACGGCTACGCTGTCTCCAACCATACGAATACGGGAGACAAGCTGATTCACGTGCAGATCGGCCCCTTCAGCAACAAGAAGGACGCAGAAGCCATGCGCATGCGCCTTCAAGGCGACGGCTACAACGCCATCCTGAAATAGCCGCTGTTCTTTTCATCATTTCGTAGTGCTTTTATTTATCATTCCGTAGCGAAGCGAAGGAATCTGCTTTTTCTTTTCCGAAACTACTCCAACGGTCGCATATGCTCCGGTAGCGCCTCCACCATGCGCCGCCGTACCTCCGCCATCAACTCCTCACGCTTTGGAAAAGCCACAGTATCCACCGGCTCCAGAAAGCGTACCTCAGCGACTCCGGGATAGACGCGCCAACCGCCCTTACCCATCATGGCTTCGGTCCCCAGCAGCACCACCGGAACGATAGGCGCGCCAGTGCTCTGCGCGAGGTGAAAGAGGCCTTTCTTAAAGGGCAGCAAACGTCCTGTGCGCGAGCGTGTCCCTTCGGCAAAGATCACCATCGATTTGCCCGAGCGAACGGCCTCCAGGCCTGCACGCATCGCCCGCACAGCCCCCGCTCGACTGTCCCGCTCCACCGGCACAAACTTCCCAATCTTCATGGCGGACCCAAGCAGTGGAAGACTCATCAGGGCCTTCTTCACCATCACCGAAGGCAACCGCGGGATCACCGGGATCAAAATCGGTGGGTCGAGGTTCGAGCAGTGATTGCTCATGAAGAGGCAGGGCTCTGCCGGAATATTCTCCAGACCTGAAACCTTCACGCGAATGCCCGCCGCGCGTATCCCGAGCGCAGCCACCCGCCGCCCCCAGATATACATACGATCGACGCTCTTCGTCAGAAGCGTCCACGGCATGCCCAGTATCCACGCGGGAATACCGAGCACAATAAACACAAACACCATCTTAAAAGCCGCAAACATCCTCTGCCTATTCTCCGCTCTGAGCTACAATCGCACGCGGCAGCTTGGTATAGATATCGCCAAAACCGCCGTTCGAAAGAATGGCGACTACATCACCCGGCAGCAGCCTGGACGTAAGGCCCGTCACGATAGCGTCCGCATCGGAGTAAAGCTGTGCAGGGATCCCGATCTGCGTCAGACCCGCGACGACACGCTGAGGCTCCAGACGTTCTGTCGTCGGAATCGCTTCGCTCTTGAAGACACTCGCCAACGCCACTTCATTTGCTCCGGAGAGACTGTCGATCAGATCCGCTTCAAAGACGTTGCGACGCAAAGTATTCGAGCGCGGCTCCAGCACGGCGATCAAGCGCCGATCGGGATAGGCACTACGCAGAGCACGCAGCGTCTCGCGAATCGCCGTTGGGTGGTGCGCGAAGTCGTCGATGATCGTGATGCCGTTGACCTCCGCGCGTACCTCCAGCCGACGCTTCACACTGCGAAAGCTCGCCAGAGCCTCGATGATTGCCGTTGTCGGAACACCCTGTCCCGCCGCCATCGCAGCTGCAGCCGTGGCATTCAACGCGTTGTGCTCCCCAGCCATGGGAAGTTCGAGATCGGCGAAGTGCTTGCCTTCGCGCAGAAGCGTCCACTTGGTGGAAGCAGCACCCTTAAAGTCCTTCATCTGCCAGTAGGAGCTGGGTTCAAATCCATACCGCTCCACAGCGCAGAACGCGCGGGCCACGCACTCCGTCACATTCGCGCTTCCATCGAAGGCGACGATGCGACCGCGTCGTGGCACCAGGTTCACAAGACGTTTGAACGCAGTCTTCACTGCTTCGAGGTCTGCGTAAATATCCGCGTGGTCGTACTCCACATGCGTCAGGATGGCGGCGTCGGGAAAGTAGTGCAGGAACTTCGGTCCCTTGTCGAAGAAGGCCGTGTCGTACTCGTCGCCTTCGAGGATGAACGGCTTCGTCTCCGGGCGTACGAGGAACGATGTCCCAAAGTTTTCCGCCACACCGCCGATCAGGAATGAAGGCGCGAGCTCCGGCATCGTGCGCGAAGCCACTTCGTAGATCCACGCCAGCATGCTCGTCGTTGTGGTCTTGCCATGCGTTCCGCAGACCACGAGCGGCTCACGCTCCTGCAGAAACTCATCGTGAATCAGCGCCGCCATGGAGACGAAGCAGATGCGCCGATCCAGCACATACTCCAGCTCAGGGTTGCCACGCGAGATCGCATTTCCCACCACGACCATGTCGGGACGCGGCGTCAGATTTTGCTCCGCGTAGGGCTGCATCACGGGGATGTGCATCTCGGCTAACTGATCGCTCATAGGCGGATACGCTGCCGCGTCGGATCCCGTGACACGATGTCCCTGCGCCTGCAGCATACCCGCGAGCGAAGCCATCGCCGTTCCGCAGATCCCTATGAGATGAATGTGTTTCGTGCCTCGCATGATTACTCCACCACCGATTCCAAAATCTCCAGACGCACCTCTCGCGCACTCAACCGCACCTTCGCTCCGAGCGGAAGGGTTACGTTCGGCGTGTTCACATGGCCGCACCGCAAGCCGATCGCAATGGGTCCAGCGAAGTCGCGCAGACTATGCAGAATCGCCTGCTCCAGCAGCTCGCTTTCGACGGCATCGGAAGTACACTGCGTCATATCGCCGAAGACGATTCCCTTCGCCGCATCGAGCACACCCGCGTAGCGAAGGTGCACGAGCAGCCGATCCCACTGGTACGGCTTCGTGCCCACGTCTTCGAGAAACAAGACACCACCTTCAGCAGGTGGTCGCAGAGCATACGGCGTTCCAAGTGACTCTGCGAGGATTGAGATGCAGCCACCAAACAAAATGCCTTCGGCGTCTCCGGGGCGAAGCATGCGCATGCCCTCCATCGCGCCGACACTCCATGCCGCATCGCCCTGCAGAGCGTGACGCCACGAAGGAAGATCGACGGACTCTTCCACTCCATGTCCACGCGCGAAATCAGCAGCCACCATAGGTCCGTAAAACGTGCTTAGGCCAGCTTCGTTCTGCATCCAGATCGCGAGCGATGTGTGATCGCTATAGCCGACGAAGGGCTTCGCGTGCGTGCGGATCAACTCTGCATCGAGATGAGGAAGAAGCTCCGCAGAGCCCCATCCACCGCGCGTACAGACAATCGCATTGACGGCGGAATCCGCAAAGGCCGCATGCAGGTCCGCAACACGAGACTTCACATCGCCTGCGTAATAAAGCGGCCCGCGCGCCAAGGCATGCTCACCCAGCACGACTTCGTATCCCTGTGCACGGAGACGCTCCACGCCACGCTCTACGGCATCGGCCTTCGGCGCGCTCGCTGGAGAGATAACGGCGATGCGTCCGCCCGCACGCAACGCCTTTAGCTTCAACTCAGCACCTCACCTACGCTTACTTCGCCGACGCAGACAATCTCCGCAGGCCCGGTCAGTTCCATCTCTTCGTCACGCGCGGGCCACACGACCTGCTGCGTTCCACCGATCGACGTCGCCGCAAGAATATGCGCGCCTCCGCGCAACGCGATGCTTGCGGCGCTCGAAGCGCAAGTTCCCGTGCCCGAAGAATGCGTCGGCCCGACACCGCGTTCGAAGATACGAAACTCGATTCGATCCACGTCCAGCACACGAACAAACTCCACGTTCGTTCCTGATGGAAACGCGGGATGCGTGCAGATCTTCGCACCGAGTTCTTCCCATGACAGGCCGTGCGAAGAAAAGTCTTCAGCTTCTGTGAAGACGACGAAGTGCGGATTACCGACGTTCACGTCAGCACCCTGCACGTTTCCTACGCCGTCCACATCGACCGAATACGACATCAACTGCGGCACACCCATCAAGGTGGAGATCATGCACTCTTCGCCTTCGACACGCAATGTCCTGCAAGTCCGTGGACCTCCGTGTGTATGCAGAGTCACTTCCATGACGTGCTCGTGCACCGCCAGCCAGGCTGCCACGCAGCGCGTTCCATTTCCTGAAAGCTCCGCCTCGGAGCCATCCGCGTTGAACAATCGCAGATTGAAAGCACCCTCCGGCGTACGCTCCAGAAACTCCACACCATCCGCGCCCACACTCGTAGTGCGCGCACACAGCCTGCGCGCCAACTCTGCATGACGTCCCTGCGCAAGTTCTTCATCCACGATCAGAAAATCGTTGCCGCACGCATGCGCTTTTACAAACGGAATCATCGCGTCCCCTTATAGATATCGCTGCGGTAGAAACGCGCGCATCCCTGCCCGCTCGTACACATCACAAGAATTTCGGAGAGTCCCTGCGGATGCGCCGCTACCGACTGCGCCACCGCATCGTTCCCGAACGACACCACGAGCGCCGCGCTCTCACCCGGTGCCTGCAAAGCGCGATGGAAGCTATCTGAATCGCCTGGACTCAATGTCTGCTTCAGAGGAATGCCCGCCTGCTGCAACGCTCCAATGTGATCCGAGGTGTCGATCAAAATTGGTACGCCCGCAGGAGCCTGTCTTAACTGCTGCGCCACGCTCGTCTCAAACGGTATGCGGGTCGTCGAGTTCTTTTGCGCCTCCTGCAATACCAGCGGCGTACTGCGGATCATCATTACAAGATTCACTGCGACCAATACGAGAGTCATAGGAAGCATCCATCCCGCAACCTTCGGCTTCCACGCGCGAACTTTCCGCTCCAGCGCCATGATCGTGAACGCAGCAAAGATCGCGAGTGCAGGTAACATCTCCATGCCATAGCGCGAGTTGTAGAACGAGTGCGGATAGAGCTGTGGAATGAAGATCGGCACCGATCCCCACGCCACCGAGTAAACGTAAAACGGCAGAGGCACCCAGAGCAGAAGCGTGGCCCGATGCAGATGCCGCTTCCACACCATCCACGCACCGACGAGTGCTGCCGCCATCACCACAAAGCCCGTTTCCCAGAACGCAGCATCGACCTGCGCCGTGCGCGTGTAGAACAACAATGACCAGCCAGGATTATGCCAACCGCGATAGTGCTTCGCTCCCGGCGGCGAAGTCTTCTTATCAATCGCCGCAGCGGAGTAGGGTCCGCGTAGAAAGTCGAGCCAGTCTCCGGCAAAGTGCGCGTTGTACCAGAACCAGAGCAGCGGCCCTGCGAGACTAATGAGCGTAAGTCCGAGAAACGCATTGCGTGAGGCTGCGCGAATCTTCGCTTCACTCCTGCCCCATGCGAATGCGAAGACCATCCAGACCACAGCACCGACGATCCATCCGTCGTAGCGCGTGAAGACCATGGCGAAGGTGAGTGCTCCCGCGATCCACATCCGCGACCGCGCGGTTGCAGCTCCTTTGCTATCTCCAAATGCCTGCACACCCTCCACCGTCGTCACCACGGACCAAAGAAGCAGCGCCAGAAACAGCGGCTCAGTCATCGCCGTCGTGGAGAGATAAAGCAAATTAGGATTCAGCGCAAAGAACGCCGTCGCCGCGAAGGCCCACGTCATCGGCATCATGTGCCGTGCGAGTTTGTAGCAACCGACCACAGACACGATGTAGCAGAGCAGAGAAGGCCACGCTCCAGCCAGGCCGCTCTGCCACCACTCCATCTTCTGCACGAACGGAAGCATGAGCAGGTGTGGCAGCGGCAGCCACACGCCGCCAAGCTGACCCAGGCCCGGCCAACGCGAATCCAGAATGCGGCGCGCGATGCCCAGGTGTGCGACCGCATCGCCGTACAACAACATGAGACCGCGCGAAGCTGAAACCAGAAGCGCCAGCACGGCGAGAATCAACGCCGCCAATGCTACCGGCGCAAGCTCCTGGCGCGTCGCTGCGACAACGGCATCCGGGTCGCGCGGTGGCAACACCACGCGACCCTTTCCGGTTCCCCCCGTGCTTCCCGGTCCGCGCAACGGAGTACGTCCGAGGGCGCCGGGCTTCAGCATGCGCGGTTGTGACTTACCTGGTCTGAAAATCAAGGTGTGAGATCTCCCGGAAGAGTTCAAACCGCTCTTCAATCTCTTCCCGTGTCGTATTCTGCAGACGCTCTGTTCCAAACTTCTCCACGCAGAACGAGCCCATCACGCCGCCGTAAAACAGCGCCGTGCGAAACGCCTCAGGCGTCAGTTCTTTTTGCGATGCAAGGTAGCCGTAGAACCCGCCCGCAAACGAATCGCCCGCGCCCGTCGGATCGATGACCTCTTCAATCGGCAACGCAGGCGCACGGAAGGGTTTCACATCTTTCGGCGCTCCAGCAAAGCTGCGCTCGCAGAAGAACGCCGTCGCGCCGTACTCACCATGCTTGATCACGAGCGACTTCGGTCCCAGGTCCATCACGGCCTGCGCAGCCTTGACCAGATTGTGTTCGCCGCTCAGCATCCGTGCCTCACCATCGTTGATGATCAACGTATCCAGCATCGCCAGCGTCTTCAGCAGGTTCTCGCGATGATCAGCAATCCAGTAGTTCATCGTATCGCCTGCAACCATGCGAACATCCGGCATTCCAGTGCGCACGCGCGCCTGCAAAACAGGATCGATGTTGGCCAGGAAGAGATATTCGGAATTACGATACGCCTCTGGGATCTTCGGCGAAAAGTCGGCAAAGACATTGAGGTCCGTTGCCAGGGTCTTCGCCTCGTTCAGCGCTCCCTCGTAGCTGCCCTTCCAGTGGAAGGACTTGCCTCCAACAACGTGCTCGATTCCTGCGATATCAATACCGCGCTTTGCAAAGACAGCTTCTTCGGCAGCGCCGAAGTCATCGCCCACGACACCAATCACGCGTACATCCGTAAAGAAACTTGCAGACAAGGCAAAATGTGTTGCAGCGCCGCCGAGGCAGCGCTCACGCTTTCCATGTGGCGTTTCGATCGTATCGAACGCCACAGAACCGACTACTAAAATCGACATGAACTCTCCAAAAGTTAGTTGTACTTATCCAAAAGCAGGGCCAGCTTCTTGCGCGTCTCCGCGGGGATCGCAGCCTTGTCCGTCATGATGGCGAACTTCAGAGCGCTCGCGCATCCGCAGGTACGCTCGCCCCTGGGCATGCTGCGAATTGCAGCCTTCAACACATGCTGTGCGTTACCCGCATTCGCGTGCGCTACGGCAATTACCTGCTCCACCGTTACATCGTCGTGGCCCGTATGCCAGCAGTCGTAGTCAGTCACCATAGCCAGCGTGGCATAGCAGATCTCCGCCTCACGCGCGAGCTTGGCCTCCTGCAGGTTCGTCATACCGATGACGTCCGCACCCCAGCTGCGATAGAGGTTCGACTCGGCGCGCGTGGAGAACTGCGGACCTTCCATGCAGACATACGTGCCGCCGAGCTTTCCGACAACGCCAATCTCCGCACACGCACCGGCAAAGACCTTCGCAACCTCCGCGCAGATCGGATCGCCAAACGCAACATGCCCCACGATGCCATCGCCAAAGAAGGTCGCATTGCGCGCAAACGTGCGATCGATGAACTGATCGGGAATTACGAAGTCCGTAGGCTTGTGCTCTTCCTTCAACGATCCCACAGCGGAGATGGAAAGAATCTTCTCCACGCCAAGCTGCTTCAGCGCATAGATATTCGCGCGAAACGGAAGCTCGCTCGGCAACAGGCGATGCCCGCGACCATGCCGCGCCAGAAAAGCAACACGGCGGCCTTCCAGTTCACCCAGAACGATCGCTTCCGACGGATCGCCAAACGGCGTCGCCACGCGCTCTTCCGTCACATTCGTCAAGCCGGCCATGTTGTACAAACCACTGCCGCCGATAATTCCGATCTCTGCCCTCTGCTCCATCTCTCTCCCTTTACTTTGCCTGCAATGCGAACTTCATCATTCCAAAATCAGACATCCACGACGCGAGATGCTCAGACAAACCCGTTACAGGCACATGCAACGTCGCCGTCCGAAGAGCTCCTGAACCCTGTGCCGCACGCACCATCTCTTCCATCTTGCGTGCTGTCTCACGATCGAATCCCTCGCTCACGTACACCCCCTTATCGTCCAGCGAAAGCACCACATCGCCCTCGTTCGTCTCGAAGATCTGGTGATCGTCGTCTAGATCTTTCTCCACAACCCGGCTCAGCTTGGAATACTTTCGGCTAAGCTGCGAAGCATAGACGCGCATAAAGCTCCGCGCCGTATCTTCGTTCTTCCACTGCGAGTAGTACATCAGCCCCAGCGATCCAGTCGACTGCTTCTGCTCTGTCGTCACAGCGCTTCGCTTCTGCGCTGCGAAGTAGATTCCGCCCGCCCACTCCGGCGTGACCGCCGCGGCAATCTCTTTGCCTCCGAAAAGCTCCGTCGTAATGGCGACATCCAACTCACCCATCACGCCCACATCGTACGGAGCCCAATCCTTGTCAATCAACGGATGAATGTCCGGCATCACAAGCAACGGTACCGGCGTACGCGAGAGGTAATCCTGCGGATGCATCACCTCATGCGAAGAACTCGGCGGCCGATCCAGCGCACCCGCAAAGGCCAGGTCTACGCCGCCTCGCTTCAACAGTGCCTGCTCAAACGCCATTCCCGTCGTGTAGGGAAAGAGCAGCGACTTCTGCAGCAGAAGCGGCGCACGCGCCATGATGGGAGATCCCGAAGAATCCCCCGACATATCCTGCATTCTGTTCCCCAACTCTGGCGCATCCGCTAGCGTCTTGCCCGAGGGCTTTAGAGCGTAGTCGGCAAAAACCACCATCGCCTGTCCCTCGGCTACAGCGTCACGCGAGGTGTTCGCCTCGTCGCTTTGGATGTGGCGATTGTCGTCACGCGCGTCTTTGCTGATCTCCATCGACAGCGGATCGCTCCACTTGTCCATGTCCACGCGCTGATCCTGCAGAGCGTGCGTCAACTCATGCGCCATCACCGGCTTCTGTTCCTCGACTGCCACCCAGTCCAGCAAATTGACCGTGCGGCTTTTCGGGTCGTAGAAACCTGCGATCTGCTCCGTTAGCAAACTAATAAGAAAGGGACGCAGGTGAAAATCGTGATCCAGCAGGCCAAATTTCTTCAAGATAACTTCGCTGCGCTCCAACCTCTGCGCGCCCTTGTCCTCTTCAAACTTCTTGATCAGAAATTTGTTCACTTCCTCGCGGGAGAGGAGCTTCTTCTTCACCTTGCTCTTGATTGCGAGATGCGTATCCTTACTGGCAAACTGCAGGATCTCGTCCACGGACCGCAGCAACTCGTCTCCCTGCGCCTTCGTCATGGGGGCGGCAGGCTTCGCCGCCTCAGTAGAACGGGCAGCCCCAACAGGCTGAGCGACCGCACACACCGCCATACTCACCAGGCCCGCCGCGCAAAGCCCCTGCACCTTCATCCATCTTGTCTGTCGCAAACGGTCCTCAGTTATCCCAAACTCGTATAATCAACAGTGTACCCGCGCCAAACACCTGCGCACGAGCATCCAAAACCAAGCATGACTCAACCCCTCTCCAACAGCCTCCGCGCCCTCACCACCGCCGCGGCCTTCGTTTCGGTCGAATCCGGTTGGATCCGCGTCACCGGCTCCGACCGCGTCCGCTGGCTCAACGGTATGACGACCAATTCAATACAGGCCCTCACGCCTGGCCAAGGCGCATACACCTTCTTTCTCAACGCCCAGGGCCGCATCCAGGGCGACGCCATCCTCTGGGCCGAAGCGGACCATCTGCTCCTCCAGACGAGCCCCGCCCAAACAGAAAAACTCATCGCCCTTCTGGACCGGTTCATCATCATGGACGATGTGGAACTCACCGACGTTTCAGCAGATCAATACGTTCTCGAGGTTCTCGGCGTTCGTGCAGAAGACTTTTTAACATCCGCTGGATTGACCCCGCCCGCAAGAGAACTTACGCGCGTCGGAACTGCAGATGCGCAGATCGGGCGCCTGCCCGGAAGCGTGGTCCCGCGCTTTGAGATCATCGCTACTACCCAAGCATCCCTGGACGCCATCTCCGGCCAGTTTCTCGAAGAGGGTCTCAGCCCGCTTGCAGAAGGCACGCTGGAAACCCTCCGCATTCTCGAAGGCACGCCTCTCTTCGGCACGGATATCCGCGACCGCGATCTCCCCCAGGAAACTGCCCAGACGCACGCACTGCACTTCAACAAGGGCTGCTATCTCGGCCAGGAGATCGTCGAACGCATCCGCTCGCGGGGGAATGTCCACCGCACCTTCCACGCCTTCGCTCTTTCAGGCGAGACTCCGGCCCCCGGCACACCGCTTACGGCAGAAGAAAAGCCCGTCGGTGAACTAACCAGCATCGCAACGCTCCCCGGCGGACGCGTTGTCGCTCTGGGGTACATTCGCCGCGAGGCACTCGACCGCAACCTCACCCTCTCCTTCTCGGGCGGCAACGCTCAACCCGTCGCTTCTCCCATCCGGATCGACGCTTCCGACATCTAATAATAGTAAAAAGAGAGACCAAGTTATGGCTGAAAAAGAGATGCCCTTCGTCGTCAACGACCGCCGCAAGTTCAACCTGGAAGGCGAATTGCGCGATCCCTCCGCTCACAAGGAGCAGCAGCCCATAGAAGAGGCTCCCGCTGCGCCGGTGGAAGCTGCTCCCACAGCGACTTCAGAGCCCCACCCAGAGGGCCTGCCGGAGATCGTGGAAGACGAACCGGCCCTGCCACCGCCGCCGACGGAAGAAGAGATCGCAAAGGTAAAGTTTGCCTACGATCAGACCGCCGACCGTCTCGAAACAATGATGCGCGCCTCCAACCCTGGCGGAGACCATCTCCCGCCGATGTCCTTCGACCGACTTGTACAGTCGCTCTACATGACGGCCATGATGCAGCTCGGCGCAGGCGCACAGCCCGGCGAGCAGCCGCGCGTCGACATTCTCGGCGCACGCCAGAGCATCGAAATGCTGCGCGTCCTCGAAGAAAAATCGGTTAACAACATCAACGAAAACGAGAAGACCCTGATTCAGAGCGCGCTCTTCGAACTGCGCATGGCTTTCCTCGAGATCACGCAGGCACTCGCTCGCTCCGCACAAGCCAAGCAGCAACAGCAGCCCGGCGGACCTGGCATGCCCGGCGGACCCAAACTCGTCCGGTAGATGCAGGCAACACTCACATTTCTCGGCAGCGGCACCTCCATGGGGGTGCCTACTCTGGGCTGCACTTGCGCGGTCTGCACCTCGACGGACCCGCGCAATAACCGCATGCGCCCCTCCGTCGCTATTCGTTTCCCGGAAGAGACCGCAGGGCACTCGGTCGAAAGGCTCGTGCTCATCGACACAGGCCAGGAGTTTCGCATCCAAGCCCTGCGCAATCACATCATGCGCATCGACGCCGTGCTCTACACACACCCGCACGCCGATCACATCCTCGGCCTGGACGACCTTCGTCCGCTCACCTTCAAAAACGCCACGCCCACACCGCTCTACGCCGACGCAGATACCATCGCGACCATCCGGCGCATCTTCGACTACACCTTTCGCACGGAGAACCGCTACCCCACCAGCGCGCGCGTGGAGCTTGTAGAGATCCCAACCGTGCCCGGCACGACGATCGACATCCACGGTGTGTCCTTCGAACGCATCGCCGTCACGCACGGCCGTTCGGAGATCACCGGCTTCCGCTTCGGCTCCGCAGCCTATCTCACAGACATGAGCGACCTCTCGGACGAGAGCATCGCGCGTTTAGCGAATTTGGATATCCTCATCCTCGACGCTCTGCGCCGCGAGCCGCATCCGTCACACTCGCATCTCGATAAATCCATCGCCCTCGCGCAGCGCATCGGTGCCAGACGGACGTACTTCACACATATCTCGCACGACCTCGACCACGGGCCCGTCAGCGCGGAACTCCCGGAAGGCATCTACCTCGCCTACGACGGCCTACGCCTGGAGTTTGAATTCGCATGAGCGCAAAGATCATCCGGGGCCTCAAAAACCTTCCGCCCAATCTGGGCAACACCGTTGTGACCATCGGCAACTTTGACGGTGTCCACTGCGGTCATCGCTGGGTCATCGACCACGTCATTGACTGCGCCAGGAAACTCTCTGCCCGCGCTATCGCGGTTACGCTCGACCCACATCCGGCAAAGCTCCTGCGCCCCGACCACGCTCCACGCCTCATCACGCCCGGCGAGCGCAAACTCGAACTCTTAGCAGAAACAGGCCTCGACGCTGTACTTGTCCTGCCCTTCAACACGGAACTCGCCAACACTTCGGCACGCGACTTCGCCACCAACGTCCTCCATCGCGCATTACACGCGCAGGAGGTCCATGAAGGCGAAAACTTCCGCTTCGGCCACGACGCTGAGGCAGGCACCGACGGCCTCGCGGCCCTGGGCAAGGAACTCGGCTTCTCCGTCCACGCCTACGCTCCGCAATCGATGCGCGGACAGGCCATCTCCTCCAGCCGCATCCGCACACTGATCGCTTCGGGAAATATTGCGCAAGCGCGCGCCCTGCTGGGCCGCGAATTCTCCATCGACAGCACACCCGCCAGCGGCCGCGGCTACGGCACACAGTACGCCGTCCCCACAATCAACCTGGCGCCCTACGCCGAGCTTATGCCCGCCAACGGCGTCTACATTACAAAGCTTCACATCGGCGAAGGCAGCGAAGCGGAGACATTCGACGGCGTGACCAATGTAGGCAACCGACCCACCTTCGGCGCGGACTCCTTCGCCGTCGAAAGCCACCTCTTCGGCTTCCATCCCGTCGCTCTCACGGAGACCACACTCCTCCGCCTCACCTTCCAGCTTCGCCTTCGCGACGAGATTCGTTTCCCATCGCCCGAAGTCCTGAAGACGCAGATCGGCCGCGACATCGCAAAGGCGCAGCGCTACTTGCTGCTGCGCAACAAAATTAGATTATGTGCCGTTCTGTAGCACTTTAGCTAGATCGCGCCACGGTTTCTCTCCAATATCCTGTCTTCGAAATCGATAGGCGTGGCTTCGGTGCACGAGCAAACTCGTAGTCAGGCCGCAAGCTACTCCGCGGATCGCCTCGATGATGACATCTCTACTCGCTCAAATGTCTTCTATCTCCGAAATAAAAGAGAGACTTCCGCACTGATTTCTCGTCCGATTCGTTTAATTCCAATTCGCCTTGGAATATTTCAGCGGATTTTCGGTTCTTCTGAATATGCATACTGAGCTGAGTTCGTTCTTAACAAATGTGTGGGAAAATCGCGAGCTGATTTTATATTCCCAACAATCGAGAGGAACCATAGAAGATCGCGTTTACCACCTGTTTGCCCCAAAGCATCAAGTTACGGCGGCTGGAATTACGCAAAGTACTTATGGATTTCAAGTAACCAGCATTATTCGACCGCCCGGCAGTCTCTGGCGCTTCGTTAAAAACGACTGGGCGAGCAACTGGATAAATGGCTCAGCGACCCGCCTTCCGTCCTATCGCGTTTACGTCAAACCTTATCCGCATCGGGCCGTCGAGGTCTTCAAAAGGATTCTCGAACTATCGAGTCCCGCCCAAGCCGCCCAGAGGGCGGAAACATCTGTGAGCGGTGGGCGTCGATTGCCTTCAAATTTTCTCAATCGCACAGTCTTCTCAACGCCCGGTTCATCAACAAGAACGTTTCCACAGAGGGCAGCGCAACTACCCCTCGGCCCCGGCAATCGTGGGGCATTGGTACCGGCTTCTCGGACACCGGCAACACCTGCGGGTCCGGCGGACCCTGACACGCCTGGATATTTTGCAAGTGTAGTCTATGCAGCTAAAATCGCACTGGCCCAGTGGGCATTCACCGCGCGTTCCGACCGGATCGTTGTCTATATCAACATGACGGGCGGAAGAGAAGGTGCGAAACTTCTTGCGGAAAAAATTGCTGCCTTCGGCAAATTCTTCGAGTACGATCACCCTCCGATGTCGGAACGAATCTCTTCGGGTATCTCCATCGCGGCCGACGTAACCAAGGAACAACAGAAGCAAGTTGATGTTAGTTTCGGTACGGTCCGCTCGGCTCTCATCGCATGGGCACTTCTCGAAGCAGTCACAGGGGTCCCGACAAACGCGGGTAGGCACACCGCTCCGATTGGCGAACAACCTCTGGGTCAGCGTGCGCCGACCCGTATAGACTTTCTGCGCATCGTTCAGAATAAATTTGCTGCGCACAACATCAACGTAAACGAGCCCTGGCTATAGCCGTAAAGCTTTTCTTGCATTCTCGGAATAAGAGTTGCTTAACACGGCGCAGATCTCGGGAGCCGGTGTCTGCGCGCGCCGCAATGATTCCCAAATGCGAACCACTACCTCTTCTTACAAACGAATCCCGAGATGATACACGCTTTCTCGACACCCTCAAGTAGCCACTACTTCCTCTAGCTCGGCGGAATCACAACCGGTCTTGCTACAGACCTGGGCCTAGCAGGAGCAGCGGGCTCATCCGCAGGCAGGCTGGTAGGAGGAGCAACGCGCTCCACAGGTGCTGCCTTCTTCGGCTCTGCGTCATCATCCGCATCGTCGTCCGCGTCAGCCTTGCGCTTCGCAGGCTCGGCATTGGCATCCGGTGCAGGCAACTGTAGAGCCTTCTTCGGCGCATTCGCCGCAGGGAAGGCTTCGTTCGGCGTTCGTGCAATCGCTGCCTTCATGAAGTCGATCCACATCGGCAGAGCGGCCCTCGCGCCCGTCTCTTTTTCTCCAAGCGACTTGCGGTCGTCATATCCGATCCATGTTCCGCAGGTCACGCTGGGTGAAAAACCGATGAACCACGCGTCAGTGTAATCGTTTGTCGTTCCCGTCTTGCCTCCGAGAGGATGCTTCAGAATCGCTCCCGCCTGAGCCGCCGTTCCGTACTGCGGAACGGCTTCCAGCAACTTCATCATCGTGCGCGCCGTCGCGACGGAGATCACTTCCTTCACCTGTGGCGCATTCTGTTGCAGCGGCAGACCGTCGGCCTGCACGACCTTGCGGATGTAGTGCGGCTCCACGCGAATTCCGTCGTTCGGAAAGACGCTGTACGAACCCACCTGCTCCACCAGCGAGATGCCCGCCGACCCGATCGCCACTGGAAGAAACGCCGGAATATTTGAAGTCACACCGAACCGGTGCGCCACCTCAATCACCTTGCGTATGCCCACCTGGTTCGCCAGCTTCAACGCAGGAATATTCCGCGACTCTGCAAAGGCATTCAGCAGCGTCATTGCGCCTTTGTAATCCGCCTCGTAGTTGTGCGGCGTGTAGGGACCGTTGGGTGTGTAGAAGCTCGTCGGTCCATCCACGATGATGTCCGAAGGCTTCGCTCCCGCCTCTACCGCCGCCGTGTAGACGTACGGTTTGAACGACGATCCCACCTGACGCTCGGCCTGCGTGGCGCGGTTGAACTGCGACAGAGCAAAGTCCCGTCCGCCCACCATCGCCAGCACCTCGCCGTTTGAGTTATCGACCGCCATCAAAGACGCCTGCGCTCCCGAATCCTGCTCCAGCGCAACCTTGTCCGTATCGGCCAGAACGCGCACGTAGGCAATATCGCCGCGCGTCAGAAACTCCGTTGCACTCTTGAACTTCGTCCACGCCCAGTCCTCGGGCGCAAGCTCCACCATGCGATTGCCGATGCGCAGCGTAACCTTCTTTGGCGTAACGTCCGTCACCAGCGCATGGACGTAACTGCCCTCCGCGAACGAGCCCGTCCAGTCCGGATGCTTGTATGTTTCGAGATCGACCCCGGCCTCGGCGATATTCTGCAGACGCGCCTTCCATCCATGCCTGCGCTCATACGTCGCGACGCCAGTCATCACAGCTTTATACGCCGTCATCTGCAGATCGAGATCCATCGTCGTGTAGATCTTCAGACCTGCGCCGTGCACCTGCTCCGCGCCGTACTGCTGCTCCAGTTGACGACGCACCTCTTCCACAAAATAAGGAGCCACCGAGTTCGCGGGCGTCTCGATATGCAGCCCCAACGGAGACTGCCGCGCCACCTCGTACTGAGCCGACGAAATCAGTTTGTCGCTCAGCATCTCGCTCAGCACAAGATTCCGCCGCTTCAGCGCGCGCTGCGGATGCCGTATCGGCGAGTAGCTCTCCGGCCCCTTGGGTAAAGCCGCCAGCAACGCAGCCTCCGGCAAAGTCAGATCGTGGACGTGCTTGGAAAAGTAAAACTCACTGCCAGCCTCGAATCCGTACGTCCCATGGCCGAGATAGATCTGGTTCGCATACAGCGCAAAGATCTGGTCCTTCGTAAAATGGCGCTCGATCTGGATCGTGAGAAAGATCTCCAGGATCTTGCGCTTGTACGTCTTCTCCGCAGAGAGAAAGAGGTTACGCGCGAGTTGCATTGTGAGCGTGCTTGCGCCCTGCCCACGCCCATGCGAGTGCATGTCCAGGTACGCCGCTTCCACCAGGCGAATCGGGTTGACACCTGCATTCTTCTCAAAGCTCTTGTCTTCGATAGAGAGAATCGCGTCTCGCAGCACAGGAGGAAACTCGCTGTACGGCACCACGACTCGGCGCTCCAGCGCGAAACTGCCAAAGCTGCGCCCATGTACATCCAGCAGCTGTGTGGTTGTGTTGGGGCGGTAGCGCTCCAGGTCCGCCATCTGCGGAAGTTCCGTGGAGTAGATGAGCATCAACCCCACCAGCCCCCCAAAGATCGCCGAGGCCCCCAGCATGACGTAAAACGCCGAGCGCCGGGCCACCTTGCGGTTGGCAAACTTCGGCACACGAAAGCGCTCTCCACCCTGCTCTTCTAAAAGGAGGTTGCGGCCGGAATCATCTCTGTCGAAGGGACTTCGCACGAAACTTCACCTTAGCATGCAGAGCGAGACAAACGCTTAAGCCGCCTTGGCCTTCAACAGCTCCAGCGCCTTCGACAACTGATCGTCAACCTTGGCTGTAGGCTTCTGCGGAGTCACGGGCTTCGCCACAACGCCAGGAGTCTTCGGCGCGTCGTCATCGTCGCCATCATCGTCCGCAGTTGCGTCGTCCGCCGCGGAAGCCACCAGAACGCCAGGCGTCACGCCATCATCCTGTAGCTTCTTTCCGCTGGGACCTTCATACTTTGCAATCGAAAGGATCAGGGCAGCGCCATCCGGCAGTTCGAAGGTCTTCTGCTGCGACGCATCGCCAAAGGTCTTCTCGCCTACCAGCTCCGAACGCTTCGAATCCAAAAGCGCCGCCGCGACAAGCTCCGCCGGTCCAGCCGTACCGTGGTTCACCAGAGTCACCATGGGTGCCGTCGCCGCAACAGCCTTGCCCGCATCGGCGGTAAAGACCTGCTTCTGCACCTTCTGGCCCTCAAGTGTGGCCAGCGTCCCCGTCTTGATGAAGAAGTTCGCCAGCTTCAGCGCCTCCGTCGTATCGCCCGTCGAAACATCGCGCAGATCCAGAAGGATCTTCTTCGTTCCCGTCTTCGACATGGCCTTTAGCTTCTGCTCGACCTGCTGGACGTGCTCTTTATCCAAAGCCTCGGGTTTCACATACAGAATGCTCGCCTGCTCGTAAAACGTCTCCAGTGTTGCCGGCAGAACCAGGTTCGCGCGCGTCAGCGTCAGACGCTTCTCCGGTCCGGCGTGGCGCGGATCCACAACGCCGATGGTGAGCGTCGTTCCCGGCTCGCCCTGCAAAAGTGCCTGCACCGTCACCACGGCGAGGTTCATCGTGCTCTTGTCTCCGATGGACTGCAGAATGTCGCCATCCGAGACGCCAGCCTTGTCTGCCGGGCTATCGGGAAAGACGCTCACGACGGTTGCATAGCCGTAGCGCTTTGCTACGTTGATGCCCGTCTGAGCATGCGCACTCTTTTTATCCGAAGCGAGGGTCTCTTTATAAGCCTTGTACTCTGCAGGATTCAGGTAGCTGGAGTTTCCGTCGAGCGTCTCCGCAAGGCCGCGCAGAGCGCCGCTCGTGACCGCGCCCATATTCGGATCTTCCACATAGTCCGACTGAACATGCCGCAGCACTTCGCTATACACCTGCATCTGCCGGTACGCGCCCTCCTGCGGATCGCTCGCAGCGCTCACGTGACTCGTATTCGCACCCACAAACGCGGTCAGCACCACACCCACAGACAGGGCAAGCAGAAAGATTCGGAACGACTTCGGCATGGGCACTCAGCTCCAGAAACAGAAAGAAACAGATAGGACAGCGCAAAGCACAGGACGCACCTGCACTTTAGACGCAGCGCCCTGGGAAAATGATACTCTCTGGCCCTGAAGGGAGTGTGACCCGGCGAAAGGAATGTGATTTTTGACTGGTGGCGGTGACAGGAATCGAACCTGTGACCTACGGGTTATGAGTCCGTCGCTCTAACCATCTGAGCTACACCGCCAGGTGTTGACGCGGAACGCGGCATAGCCTGCTTCCAACTTCACCATCTTATCTCAAAAACAGATGCATTTCGCAGGAAACGCCCGCCACGCTTGGAAGGAGACAGGCCCTGGCCTATCCTGATCAAGCCAGATCTATGTGGCTTTCGCCCTCGAAGGAAACTCTTTTTGCGACCTAACCGCATCCTCGCCGTCATTCCGGCCCGCCTCGAATCCACACGCCTCCCCCGCAAAGTCCTCCGCGAGATCGCCGGAAAGCCTCTCCTCGCCTGGGTCGTCGAAGCCGCCCTGCGCGTTCCGCAGCTCGACGGCGTCATCGTCGCCGTGGACTCCGATGAGGTTGCCGAACTCTGCCAGAAGCGCGGTTGGACGTATCAGATGACCTCCCCCGACCTCGCCAGCGGCACCGACCGCATGTACGCCGTCGCCGAAGCCCTTGAAAAGACACACCCTGCGGATATTTATGTCAACATCCAGGGCGACGAACCCACCCTGACAGAGCACCACATCACAGCCCTGCTGCGCCCCTTCGACCTAGGAGAATACGTGCAGGCAACGACCATCCGCGTGCTCTGCACACCGGAGAACATCGCCAACCCCAACGCCGTGAAGGTAGTCACCGGCCCGGACGGACGCGCTCTCTATTTCTCTCGCTGTACCATCCCCTACGACCGCGAGAACACCGGCAACGTCCAGTATTGGAAGCACATCGGCCTCTACGCCTACCGGGCGGCCACCCTCAAACGCTTCGCCACGCTGCCGCCTTCAGCTCTCGAACAGATCGAACGCCTCGAACAGCTACGCCTTCTGGAAAACAATATTGCCCTCTACGTAGAGACCGTAGACCACGACACCGTCGGCGTAGACACCGAAGAAGACCTCCAGCGGGTAGCCACTTTGCTCTCCCACGGAGCCTGATCGCGTGCCCCGCAGAGCGCACAAACCAGATTCACCAGGAAAATGGAAGAAACAACAGATCCCTCCGCTACGCTACGGGATGACAAAAGAGAATCGAGGGAGGAACAATCCGGGTGCCCCATACATCGCGCTCTTTGCGATGTGTGGGTTTATCGCGCAGCGATCCATCAGAACATCACCTACCGCACAACATCCAGACTCACCCGCAACCGCTCCCCCACCGCCACCCGAACCGACTGCATCGACTCAACCACCCACATCGCATCGCCCAAATCTTCTAAAGCATGCGTCCCCAGAACCCCCAGGAGCTTCGCCCCAGCAGCCTTCCCGGATTTCAAACCAGACGGAGCATCCTCCACCACCAGGCAATCCTCAGCTGGAATCCCAAGCACCTTTGCTCCCGCCAGGTAAGGATCGGGAGCAGGTTTCCCTCGCTCGACCGAATCAGCGCTGACCAGCCGCGTCGGGATCGGCAGACCCGCGACTTCCAGACGCGCAATCACCAGCCGACCCGTGGCGGAGGTCACAATCGCCCAACGCTCCTTCGGCAGGCTCTCCAGCAGAGCACGGACACCCGGAAGAATGATCAGGTCCTCGGTATCTGCCATCTCGATCTCTTCGATAACGCGAAGGCCCTCCTCGACATCCTTCTCCGGGATCAAGCCCTGGATGATCTCGCGCGCCCTCTGCCCATGGGGAATCTCATAGGTCTCCCAGTTGGGAAGGCCGTGCATCTTCGCCCACTTCCGCCAGCTTCGCCGCACCGATCCGATCGAACTCACCAGCACCCCGTCCATATCGAACAGGAAACCGCCTACCTCGACTTCGATCACGCAGACTTCCCTTCCAGCACAAACTGCTCCGCCGCCTTCAGAATCCTCTCCACACTCTCGTGCGAGCACGACTCGGAATAAACCCGCAGCAATGGCTCCGTTCCGCTGGCGCGCAGCAGCAGCCACGTCTCCGCAGCATTCTTCTTCGACGCGGCTTCGGGATTATCCAGAAAGAACTTGATGCCGTCCATGTTCTCCGTGCGGAGAACGCGCATCCCTGCCATCTCTTTCAGGCCGCTGGAAGCTCGCGCGATCGCGGACTTCTTCAGTTTGTCGTCGATGTGCATATCGATGCGTCCATACTGGTGCTCGCCAAACTCGGCCTGCAGCATCGCTACGAGCTGGCCGAGGGTCTTCTTCTCCTCCGCCATCACGTTCGCGATCATCAGCGCGTTGAAGACGCCATCGCGCTCCGGCAGATGCTTGCTGATACCGACGCCGCCCGACTCCTCGCCACCGATCAGAATGTCATTCGCCAGCATCAGGTCCACGACATACTTGAAGCCGATCCCGTGCTCATGCAGCTTGCGTCCGTACTTCGCCGCAATGCGGTCCACCATCTTCGTCGTGTTGAAGGCGCGCGTCACTTCGCCGCCCCAACCCTTGCGTTCCAGAAGCCACCACGTCAGCAGCGCCAGGATCTGATGCGCCGTGACGACGTTACCATGCTCGTCGACGGCGCCGATACGGTCCGCATCGCCGTCCGTGATCATGCCCGCATCGCATTTGTTCGCAACGACAGCCTTCTGCGCCTCCGCGATATGCGGCAGAATCGGCTCCGGGTTGATCCCCGGAAACAGCGGATTCCGCTCGCTGCGAATCTCCACGCAAGGCACACCGGCTTCGTCGAAGATGCCCTTCAACAGGCCGGAGCCCGCGCCGTACATGCTGTCGATCAGGAAGCGCAGACCCGACTCCTTGATCAGCTTCAGGTCGGCAAACTTCTTCACAGCATCGAGGTACGTGGGCAGAAAGTTGACCTGCTCCACTGTCCCAGGCGTAATCGCAGCAGGCAGATCCTTGCCGAGGAACGATTCGATGCCTGTCACCATAGACGCCGTAGCCGAACCGCCAAACGGTCCCTTGTACTTGAAGCCGTTCCACTGCGCAGGATTGTGGCTCGACGTAATCATCACGCCGCCTGCCGCCCCGCGTTCCCGCACGGCAAACGAAAGCGCCGGAGTCGCCGTCACACGGTCCGCCAGGAACACGTTGATGCCCGCAGCAGACAGAACCTCGGCCGTCACCTTCGCAAACGCCTCTGACGCAAACCGCGTGTCCCACCCGATGCATACGCCCTTGGGCGCGTCCCCGGCATCCACAACGTAATTCGCAACTGCTGCCGCAGCTACGCGGACATTCGCAAACGTAAAGTCATCTGCAATGACGCCGCGCCATCCGTCCGTTCCAAACTTGACGACCTGGGCCATTAGGCGAGCCCGCCGAAGAACTTCTTCAACCGTTCGATCCCCTTGTCCACAACATCCTCACTCACTGCGTAGCTGAAACGGATATGTTCGTCTGTACCGAAAGCTTCGCCCGGCACCACAACAACGTGTGCTTCACTCAACAGTCTGGCCGCAACATCGGCAGCAGACTTGATGCCACCCTTGCCGAAGTACGCACTCACATTTGGATACACATAGAACGCGCCCTCAGGCACCGTGCACGTTATACCCGGTATTTCCTTCAGCCCAGCAAGGATCCTGTCGCGCAGCTTCAGATAGCCATCGCGCATCTCGAAGACGCAGTCCTGGCTCGCGGTCAGCGCCGCAACGGAGGCGCGCTGTACCATGCTCGCCGTGTTCGATGTGCTCTGCGACTGCAGCTTGCTCATCGCCGCAATGATCGGCTTCGGTCCCAACGCATAACCCGCCCGCCAACCTGTCATCGCGTAAGTCTTCGAGAGCGACCCCAGCACTACGACATGCTCCTTGCAGTCCAGGAACGATCCGCCGGAAACCAGGTTGCCGGAGTAATTCAGGTAGATGTAGCACTCATCCAGGAGCACATACACGCCCTTCTTGTGCGCCAGCCGAACGATCGCTTCCAGATCCTCGGGAGAGACCACCGCGCCGGAGGGATTCGAGGGCGTGTTCAACACAATCGCCTTCGTCTTCTCCGTGATAGCGCCTTCGATCATCTTCGCCGTGATGCGGAAGTTCTCTTCTTCGCGTCCGCGCACAAACACCGGCACGCCACCCGCGTACTGGATGATGTCCTTGAAGCTGACCCAGTAGGGCACGGGCAGGATGACTTCATCGCCGTGGTCCACCAGCACCTGGATCGCGTTGAAGAGCGCCAGCTTGCCGCCGGTCGTAAAGACGCACTCGTCCACGGCATACTGTGTTGCAAAATCCTTCGCATGCCGCTCCACAACGGCTTTGCGGACCTCGGGGATACCGGCGACTGCGGTGTAACGCGTAAATCCGCTCTCGATCGCGTCAATCGCGGCCTTCTTGATGTGGGCCGGCGTCTGGAAGTGGGGCTCGCCCGCGCCAAAGTCTGCCAGATCAATGCCCTGCGCCTTCAAACGCAACGCCTCAGCTGTGATCGCCATGGTTGCGGATACTTCGATTCGTCCAATCCGCTCCGTTAACATCGTTTTCGCTTCCGCAACAGTGCTCATGTACTACAGTCTTTCAGATTTCCCCCGCCCCTGAAAAGCCAAACCTGCCATAACCGTCCCCGTGTCCCATTCCTTGCGGAGTTTTATCGGCGTCACGCGGCGCACAAACCGGATCTGTCAGGAAGTGAAAAGCAGATCCCTCCGCTTCTCTACGGGATGACAAAAGACAAATCCGGGTGCCCCATGTCCCGCCTTTGGGACATGGGTTATGCGCTTTCAGCGCATCCTTCCCGAAAACAACCAAAGTCACCGCCCCACCACCCGCATCTTCACCGCCCCCTCAGGCCGCAACGTAATCTTCGCCTGCACACGGGGCTCGCTCGTACCCAGAAACTCAAACCGCCATCGCTGCGCCACCGTCGCAATGGAGAAAACACCCTCCATCCAGGCAAATCCCTCACCGATGCACTGCCGACCTCCTCCGCCAAACGGAAAGTAGGCAAACTTCGGCCGCCCCGCCTTATTTTCCGCAGAAAAACGCTCAGGATCGAAGCGAAGCGGCTCCGGATACCACCGTGGATCACGATGCATCATGTACTGGCTGAAGAACACGTGCGCGCCCTCGGGAATCTCATACGTCCCCACACGCACCGGTCGCGTCGCCATCCTTCCCATCGCCCAGGCCGGTGGATAGAGCCGCATCGACTCGGCAAAGACCATCTCCGTGTACTTCAACGCCGCATAGTCCGCCAAAACCGGCAGCCGGCTGCCCAAAACTGCGTCCAGCTCCGCGTGTAGGCGTGCCTCCACCTCGGAGTTCTGGCTTAGCAGATACCACGTCCACGTCAACGCATTCGCCACGGTCTCGTATCCAGCAAGGAAGATCGTGAGAACCTCGTCGCGCACCTGCTCATCCGAAAGCCCGGAGTGATCGCCCTCCTCATCCCGCGAAGAGAGCAACATGGAAAGCAGGTCGCCCTTGTCCTCTTCGCCTCGCAGCGAAGCCTCGCGATGCTCGCGGATCAACCGCCCCACCACCGCATCCAGACGCGCCTTCGACCGCCGAAACTTCATCACTCCTGGAATAGGAAGATGGACAAATTTTTCCAGCTTGGGAAATGCCACGATGAAGTTGTAGAGGCCCATCACCAGATTCACTTCATCGTTGATCGAACGAATCTCCGGCGTCACCTCGGTGTCGAAGAGCGTCCTCGCCACGATCTCCAGCGACAACTCCATCGACGCGGCAGCGATATCCACCACCTGTCCGTCACTCCATCGATCCCGCTGGCTCGCAGCGATTGCGACGATCTGGTCTCCATACGCCGCAATCCGCTGACGATGAAACGCAGGCGCCGCGATGCGTCGCGAGCGAAGATGAATGGGATCGTCCGAGGTGATCAAACCCTCGCCCAGCAGGACCTTCATCCGCTTGACCGTGCGCTCTTTCACAAAGGCAGAGGCCTGGTTGATCAGCACCTCGCGGATGTACTCGGGCTCGTTCAGGTAGACGATGGGCGTCCCCATAAACCGGTACTGCGCCACATTCCCAAACGTCCGCTGCAGATGTTCGAAGAGCAGGATGGGATGCCCCAGCTTCAGCCAGGGTTTGAAGAGGTAAAAGAACAGTCCTCGCTTCAATCCTGGAAAAGCCACAGCCTCATCGGCAGAAACCGTTACATCGGGAATCGGAGGCGGAGTTGTCATGGGTATTCTTCAAGACTATTCCTAAGGTGCTTCGAGCAAAGCCGAAAACCTGGGTGCCCCGCACATCGCGCTTTTGCGATGTGCGGGTGGACGCTCGTTCCCCGTGGCATCTGAGGTTAGGGAAGATTCAGAAGCGGTTCGCCCTTCGCACGAATACCCACACAAGCGCGTGAAACTGCGCATGTATGGGGCACCCCACGCTTACTTTGTCCTGCCGCGAAGTTCCCACTTTGTCATCCCGTAGCGAAGCGGAGGGATCTGCTTTCCTTCCTGAAAAATCCGATCTGTGCACGAAGTCCCTAATCGTCCCCAGGGCTTCCCTCCACTAGATCCACCCCGGTTCCCTCAGGCGCCACCGCGCCGCGCTTACTCGCCAACCGCTCCAGCACCAGCGGTGGAATCAACTCCGCCACATCGCCACCCAGCCGATAAACCCCCTTGATCAACCGCGAAGACACATACGTGTACTTCTCCGCCGGCATCATGAAGATCGTCTCCAACTCCGGCGCGAGCTTGCGATTCATCATCGCCATCTGGAACTCGTACTCGTAATCCGAGATCGCACGAATCCCGCGCAGCAGAGCCCTCGCACCCTCCTGGCGGGCAAAGTCCACCAGCAGACCATCGAAGGTCGCCACGGAGACATTGCCAAACGGCTTCACGCACTCCGTCAACATCGCCGCACGCTCCGCCGTCGTAAACAACGGCTCGCCTTTACTTGAGTTGCGAAGAATCGCCACAACAAGGTGATCCACAATCTTGGCCCCACGCTCAATCAGGTCCAGATGCCCATTGGTCGGCGGATCAAACGTCCCGGGATAAATCGCTTTTACAGTATTCATGCGTATCAGCAGCATAAGCCGCCTCTGGCTTTCAAGCCAACCACATCCTCTCAGCCGTGCGATCCACCTTTTTCCCTTTTCGGAGACGGCTGAAAATTCCGGAGTAAAGACGTAGGCTTCTTTCTTACAGGAGCGTCTGTTCCCTATGAAGACACAATGCTCGATCAGGCCATCCAACCCGCTCTTGGAACCGACATGACGCCCTCCAGCGAACGGGCGGCCGCGTCTCCCTTCGAAGACATCGCCAGCGTTCACGCGCTCTACGAAAAGCGCATCTTCCGCTTCCTTCTGCTCTCCCTGCGGGACCGGGACCTGGCCCACAGCATCACGCAGGACACGTTTTTAAAAGCCTGGAAGGCCCGCGACTCCTTCCGCGGTGAGTGCTCCATCGCGACCTGGCTCACACGGATCGCCATCAATCTGGTCCGCGATCACACACGGACAGAGACCTTTCGCTTCTGGAAGCGCGCTGCCGTAGAAGCCGTCAGCGCAGACGATCTCGCGGCACATCTGCGGCATCCGGCCCAGTCCACAGAGAATGCCATGATCGCGAAAGAACGCCTCGCCGAAGTCTGGTCGAACGTTCAGCTTCTCTCCGCGCGGCAACGCACCATCTTTCTCCTGCGCTACGTGGAAGAGCTCGAACTCTCGGAGATCGCCACGGCCACGGGCCTGCCGCTCGCCACCGTCAAAAGCCATCTCTACCGCGCACTCGACTCCCTCCGCACAAACAACCCGCCCGCTTCCCGAAAGCGAGGAAAAAAATGAACTCTCTCAACCAGCATCTCTCCAGCGAAGATCTCGATATCGCCCTCTTTGGCGTCCCCAGCGCGTCCGCCACCGCACATCTTGCCACCTGCGCGGAATGCACCGGCGAACTCTCCAGCCTGCGCACGGGCTTCGCCGATCTTCGCCTCTCCACCACCGCGCTGGCCTCGAAAAATCTTCGTGATCTTGACCGGATCGGAGGTCTGCGCACGCTGCTTCCACTACGCGCACGCCGTACCTTTTTCACCATGCCGCGTCTCGCGCTGGCAACCGCCGCTCTTGCCTTTGCCATTGGAGCGCCCGTTGCGCTGCATCATCGCAATCTGGCTCCGGTAGCCGCAACGCCCGCGCAAGCCGCCCCACAGATCTCGGACGAAGCCCTGCTCACCACGATTCAGAGCGACCTGAACACTTCGGTAGCGGCACCACTCCTCCCACTCACCTCCACGACGCCCACAACAGAAAACGAAAAGGAAGACTAACCATGAACCCCAGACTTCTCCTAGCCGCCTCTCTGCTCTTCTCCCTTCCTGCCTTTTCGCAGGACGCCACGCCCCCACCACCCCCACCGGACGGCGCACAGACCCTCCCCGGCGGCGCACCTCGCGGCACAGGTCCCCGCAGTCCCGGCGCCATGACCATGCGTGGAGACAAACGCGGCCCTGGGATGGAGCGTGGCATGGAGGGCGGCATGCGTGGTCGTGAAGCTGGCATTCTCCCTCCAGGCATCTGGTGGAAGAACCCCGATCTGACCGCTCGCATTGGCCTGTCTCCGGAGCAGCAGAAGCGAATCGAAGATACCTTTATGCAGAGCCGCATCCAGCTCATCCATCTGCATGCCTCGATTGAAGAAGAACAGATCAAGCTCGAGCCGATCCTCAGCACGAACCCGATCGATCAGGGCAAAGCTCTGGCGCAGATCAACAAAGTCGCCGACCTCCGTGCCGACATGGAAAAGGCCAATGCCAAGATGCTCCTCAGCATCCGCGGCGTCCTCACCGCCGACCAGTGGACCAAACTGCGGGCAGAGCACCATATGCACGGCGGCATGGGCGGCGGACGTGGAGACGGCTTCAAAGGCGGACCCAACGGAGGCCCAGGCGGACCTCGCGGAGAGAACGGCCCCGCTCCTTTCGGCGAGTCGCCAGCGCCCTCTCCTGCGCTCTAACGCATCATCGATCACCAAATAGAGAGGCCCGGGAGTCCCCGGGCCTCTTCTCGTTTGAGAGAAGAATTACGGCTAGAACTTCTCAAAGTTGACCTCAACGTTGAGGGCAACCGCTACCGGTTGCCCCAGCCGTCGTGCTGGAGCAAAGCGATATTGCCGCACGGCCTGCATTGCATTGGCGTCGAAGTCGGGACTCAATGACTTGGCAACATGAACGTCCGTTGGCATGCCTTTCGCGTCCACGACCAGACCGATAGAGCACTTCCCGCCTTGCGGTTTGCTTTCTCCCTTCAGTGCAGCTTTTGGATACTCAGGATCGGCCTGGAAGCGAAGCACGGGAGCACTGATTCCATTGCCGATTTGGTAGACGCGGGTATGGGCAGGTGTTTTGTGCAGAGCGGCTTGTGGCTCAACGGCAATCGCCCTCGTCGCGCCAGCGGCGGCGACGGAGACGGAGACGGAGACGGAGACAAGAAAGAGGAGAGCGGAAGCAATAAGACCATACTGAACGGGGGTGCTTAGTTTTCGCGTTTTGACCTGCATGACCATGACTCGCTTCTCCAAAATGTTGGCGTCGAAGATACCGACGGCGTGTGAGACCGGGACTCGCGCATGCTCGTAGGCCATGGAGGCGAGCCGTAGTAGGGACTGGGTGTAATTGCGAGAATCGATCATCCTTTCGACGGCCATGCCATCGCACACCATCTCGCGTGTTTGCGCGATCTGAGACTTCAGCATCCAGATGACGGGATGAAAGCAGAGGACAAGACTTGTCACTTCGTAGAACAAGTTCTTGGCAAAATCGTGACGCTCGACGTGCGCGCATTCATGGGCAAACGCCGAAAGGAGATCTTGCGGAACACAACCCTCCATGAACCCCACCGGAACAAGCAACACAGGCTTTCGAAAACCGAGCGTAACCGGGCCTGATACCTTCTTCGAGATCAGGAGTTGGAGCGTGGGCAGATCATATGAACGCTTACATTGTCGCCAGATCTCCGCCTGCTCAACAGTAAGTAACGCGGGAGACGCCTCCCGAAGAAGTGCCAGCGTTGTGCGCGAGATCCAGAACAGGCGAAGAGCAAAGTAGAGCAGCACGACAAGGTAGAACACCACGAAACACAATGCGGTAATATCCGGAAGCTCCAACCCCCTCTGGACATCTCGAACATGGAACGGAGCTGCCGCAATCGTGGCCGAAGTATGCGCGACGAGGCTTTGGGGCGTAAAGATCACACCAAATAGACATGCCAGAAAAAGGAACTGCAGGTGTGGCGACTGCAAGCACCAGCGTCACAACCCAATGGATATGCGCCGATCTGGGGCCACATTTTCTTAGCAGAACGTTGATCAGCCATCCCGCACACGCGATCACCGGCACCTCCCAAACGGAGTTGACGACATAAGTCAGGAGAAATCCGAGCGCCGCCCTACTCATCCTTCCCTCCTTCGCCCTCTGCCCTGTCCAGATCCGCGACCTTACGACTCAGATCGGCGATCCGCTCCGGATCCACCTGTCGGCTCTTGATCAAGCTCATCACCAGTTCCTCGGAGGATCCGCCGAAGAGACGTTCAACGAAATCCCTCACCGCCTGACCGAGAACGACCTCCCGCGACGCGACCGTGCCGTAGACATAAGCCCGACCGCTCAGAGAGCGCTCCACCCTGCCCTTCCTGTGCAGCACATTCAGCATGGTTTGAACCGTGTTGTAGGCCAATTCATTCTCCGGAGCTAGACTCTGCTGCACATGCAGAACATGGCTCGGACCGTCCCGCCAGAGCACCTGCATGATCTGGATCTCCAAAGGCGTGAGGGAAGTAGAACCTTTCTTTCGACCAACCATCGACATCTCCTAAACAAATAGGAGATTAGGTAAGGATGATGGAGGAAGTCAACCTAAATTTTTAGGTTTTACCTTTTTATTGGCGTGAACCTGAACATGTCTTCCTTTATCTGAAAACGCAGCTTCTACAAACAAGAAAGCCCGGGAGTCTCCCGGGCTTCCTGTTAGCTCCCTTGCTGACTCGCTCTTTTTACCCACGTTTCCCGCGAACCACTTCCGCTGCCTTCTCTGCTCCATCTTCAGGAGCCTCGGGCACTGGTGCGGCAAGCGAAGCCGCGCCGATTCCGAGCTTCGCACGCAGTTCCTTATCCATGCGGTCGAAGATATCGGGGTTCAGCTTCAGGAAGCCACGCACATTCTCGCGTCCCTGTCCGATACGTTCGCCCTGGTAGCTGTACCAGGCTCCGCTCTTGTCCACGATGTTGTGGACCACAGCCAGATCCAGAACATCGCCTTCGCGCGAGATACCTTCGCCGTAGAGAATGTCGAATTCGGCCTCGCGGAAGGGCGCAGCCACCTTGTTCTTCACAATCTTGGTCTTGGTGCGAGAGCCGACGACGACATCGCCCTCCTTCACCGCGCCGATACGACGGATATCGATACGGACCGAAGAGTAGAACTTCAGAGCGCGTCCACCGGTGGTCGTTTCGGGGCTGCCAAACATGACGCCGATCTTTTCGCGGATCTGGTTGATGAAGATCAGGGAGGTGCGGCTCTTCGAGACAGTTCCCGTCAGTTTCCGGAGGGCCTGGCTCATCAGGCGCGCATGCAGACCGACGTGCGAATCTCCCATCTCGCCGTCCAGTTCCGCCTTGGGAACCAGAGCCGCGACCGAATCGACCACAAGGATGTCGATCGCACCGGAACGCACCAGGGCTTCGGTAATTTCGAGAGCCTGCTCGCCATAATCCGGCTGTGAAATCAACAAGTTATCCGTATCCACGCCGAGTTTGCGCGCGTAGACGGGATCCAAGGCGTGCTCAGCATCCACAAACGCCGCCAGACCACCGGCGCGCTGTGCCTCTGCGATGATCTGTAGGGTAATCGTAGTTTTACCGCTGGACTCCGGTCCAAAGATCTCGATCACGCGGCCACGGGGTACACCGCCCACACCCAGAGCCAGATCGAAGGAGATAGAGCCTGTAGAGATTACCGAGATCGGAACAATCGCATCCTTGGCTCCCAGACGCATGATCGAACCCTTGCCAAACTGCTTTTCAATCCCTGCGAGGGCTAGTTCTATTGCCTTGCCGCGATCATCCGCCACGTAAATCTCCCTTTTAATCCGTCTAAATTATCTCTCAAATACTAGCAGCAGGCCTGAGGAAAAAGCAAACAAAAAGCGAAGGCCTATCGCTTCAGCAGATCCACCGGCGCATACACGTCTTCAATGCGCACATTCAGTCCCAAAGCGGGATGCGCCCGTGCCACGGCTTGATACATCTCCCACGCCACACGCCGATAACTCCAGTGCCCTGCAGGCGCACTGCGCAGCTCCGAGATGTACACCGCCTCGGTGTAATCCATCGTAAAGAGCGCACGGCAACGCGTCGCCAAGGGCAGCACATACGCCGCATCCGCACGAGCCTTGACCGGCAGCGGTGTACCCCAGTGCATGCGCACGCTCCCATCCTGCCCCAACTGCGGCACCGGTACGGCAGCGGGAGAATGCGCCGTGCGCTGCGACGACCCAAAGATCGACCCGCCCCGTCCCCCCGGAGCCGTTCCGGCAGAGACCACCGAAGCGCGTTGCGAGGAAGGATCAAACCGCGCCTTATCCACCGCATCCGGCGCGGGCAGGGGCGAAGCGTCTCCGCTCACCTCACCGGTCACATGGCCACCGAGCGCACGGTAAGCCGCAAGGGCCTTCTCCATCGCCTGCGTAAAGACGCCCGCGACGCGCGATCCGGAGACCGCAGGCTGCCCCGGAAAGTCCGGCATCTCGTACCCATGCACGTCCGTATACGGCTGCAGCAACTGCGTGCAACGGCGATGGCGGTGCATGTCCCGAAACCCGCCCACATCCATCAACACGTCGAAGCGAAATCCCTGCGCCGCGCTGAACGCACGCGGCAGTTCATCATGCCGTCCGCGGTGCCGCGTTCCCAGTGCGATCAACTCCTCAATCCCCGCCGCAGAGAGCGACGTAACCGCAGCCCGCAGCTGCCGATACCCATAGTGGCAGTGCGAGTAAAGCAGAGACGCAGCCAGGTCGATCTCCAGCGAAAACCGTTCGCCCACGGGCGTCTCCACCAGGTCCACAGCAGGCGTCTGCACAATCGCCGCGCCCCGCATCAGTTCGGAGACAGCCTGCGTCAGCTCCTCGGCGCTCTTCTTGGCAAACTCGCTCGCCGCTGTGTACTTCACCAGCGTGGGAGAGACCTTTACCTCGCGCAGCCAGGCCTCTTTCGCCCGCACGCCCAGCGCCGCATCCGCCGCCGCAATCTCTTCAATCAAACCAGCCGCAGAAGCGTGCGACACATCCCACGCTCCGCCGCTCGCGGCCTCTTTCAACCGCCCGCCCAGAGCGCGAATCTCTGCAAACTCGCTTCCCAACAAACGAGAGATCTGCCCTTCCAGCGTGCGTGCGTTCGTAATCTGTCCAAGGCTTGTGTTCGTCGCCAGCGGAAGCAGGTAGCGCGCCATGTCGAAGGCCCGTGCCTTCAGCGTCCGCGTATACGCTGCCTCGTCCATCCCATCAGGCATAGCAGTATGCGCCTTCAGTTCTTCCAGCATGCCCGCGCCGACACCCTCATACGCTTCAAAGAGAGACGAAACAGCGCTGGTAAACACGGTCTCATCCTTCGGTTCGAAGGCGGGCGTAAACCATCCACTCTTGCGGAAGTTCTGGTAGCGCGTCGAACGTTCCTGCCCATCCCATCGCTGCTCATCCACAAGCGAAATCGCCGCCAGCAGGCTCAGCTTTTCAATGGCAAAGGCCACATGTGCCAAGTCTGCGATGGAGCGATGCCCATACTGGAAATAAAACGTGTTGAGAAACTCCTCCGCCTTCTGCGAAGAGATCTCCTTCAGACTCTCCTTCAAACTCAGCGCCGACCGCGAGTACTTCGCCATCGCATACGCCAGCGCCTCCGGGTCCGCCCCGTGAATCGCATAAACTTCCGTCTCATTCTTCGCCATAAGTCCAACCAGAATACTTCTCTTTGCCTCCATCGGGCAGCGAGACGCTGTTTCACTCAGCAGCAGTCGCCCACGCTTTCATATAATCTCCTTCGATACGCAGTAAGGAGCATCATGCCTAGCCTCACAGGAAAAACAGCCCTCATTACCGGTGCTTCACAAGGCATCGGACGCGCCATCGCTCTCCAGCTCGCCGCAGACGGCGCACAAATCGCCCTGGCTGCCCGCAACGAGTCAAAACTCCTCGAAGTCAAAGCCGAGATCGAAGCCGCTGGCGGCACCGCCACCACCTTTGCCCTCGACGTCGCTTCGGAAGACTCCATCAAATCCACCGCAAAAGCCGTCCTCGCGCACTTTGGTAAACTGGATATCCTGGTCAACAACGCAGGCATTACGAAGGACGGGCTCGTTCTCCGCATGAAGCTCGCCGACTTCGAAGATGTCCTTCGCACGAATCTCACGGGCGCGTTTCTACTCACACAGGCCGTTCTGCAATCCATGCTGAAAGCGCGCTCCGGGCGCGTCATCAACATCACCTCGGTGGTTGGAGAGATGGGCAGCGCCGGACAGGCCAACTATGCCGCCAGCAAGGCGGGCATGATCGGCCTCACCAAAGCCCTGGCTCGCGAATTTGCCTCCCGCAACATCACTGTCAACGCCATCGCTCCCGGCTTCATCGAAACTCCGATGACGCATGTTCTGACCGACGATCGGAAGGCCACTGTGCTCTCCGAAATTCCATTGGCCCGTTATGGTCAGGACTCCGATATCGCCCATGCCGTGGCATTTCTTGCCTCAGACGGTGCTGGCTATATCACCGGACACACGCTCGACGTCAACGGCGGTCTGCACATGGCATAGCCCTCTTGTGCCCCATTCTTTGCGTGGCTTCTTGCACAAAGAATGGGGCGCGCGGAACGCACAAATCGGATTCGTCGGGAGACAGACAGCAGATCCCTCCGCTTCGCTGCGGGATGACAAAGCGAAAGAGAAGAGGTTGACACCAACCCTAAGCACCTCGACCATAAGTCATGACGATCACCCCCGTCTCCACTCCGGAAGATCGCGTTACGGCGGAAACTTTGCTCCGTGCCTACGGCCAGCACCTCGAGGCCGAAGGTATCGACATCTGCCTTACAGGTCTCGAGGGCGATATCGCCAACCTGTCCAATCCTGATACGCCTCTTCTTCTCGCAAAAAACGATCAGAACGAAACCCTCGGCTGCGTCTCCGTCAAACGATGCACCCTCGACACCGAGGTCGTGGCAGAGATGAAGAGACTTTACGTCCTTCCTGAGCACCGCGCCTCAGGCGCAGGCCGCGCCCTGGTGGAGGCCGTCATCGCATGGGCGCGCGATCAACGTCTGGCCGCCGTTGTCCTCGACACAGAACCGAAGAAGATGGTCGCCGCCGGTCGCCTCTACCGCTCACTCGGCTTCCGGCCCACAGAACGCTTTAACTCCAATACCGTTCCCCACGCTGCGTTCCTGCGACTGGATCTTGCGCCCTGAACGAAGGATCGATCGATTTAGCGAAGCGTGATGCGAAGTAGATGCATTGGCCCTGTTTCGCCTGTAACCGACACCGCCGGTCCAGCATTCAACCAGAAGACCTCTCCGCTCTTCACACCCCGCCTACGCCCGTCTGATCCGAACCGCACCGGAGAGAAAGGAATCACAAGACTGCCTTGAGATGACGCCGTGAGCGCGCAAGGGTGCGTACAGATCATTCGTTGGACATCGAGCTTCGCACTCTGAAACTCCATCGCACTCGTATCCTTCAGCGGCATCTGGGGTGCGCCTACGCGGGACGAACGCAGCATCCCGCCCACAGGGATGCTCTTCAGTTCCACGCGTAGAAAATCCGAGGCGAGGTCGCCGAGATTTTCCACCGCGTGCCGCTCAATGCGTCCGGGACTTACGCGGTACGCCCCCTTCTTCAAGGGCGGCCTCTGCAGGACATAGTCGCTTTCGCCCTCGTGCGAGAAACGGACCGGTCCGGAGTCGCTCAGGTAGACATACACCGTCGGCGATCTGGAGTGATCGTGCACACCGATCTTTTCATGCGCTCCGTAATGAACATGGATGACCTGGATCTGAGCATTCTCGAAGACAACGCTGTAGTTCTTCGGAAACGACGTCATCGGATCCTGCCCACGCGCCTTCGAAATGCCCGACACGAGTGCAAGCGGCAGGAGCCAAGCAAAGATCATTCTCGGATAACCCATGGATCCTCCCAGATACGACAGAAGCATCGGACCTCCCATAGTAAGCCTGGACCGCGCGTAAATTCTTCTTGACTCTTACCAAGCTGTCTATATATAGATGTCTCAGTATGAAAAAGCCAGACGCCCTCCAGGGTTCCCTAGATCTCCTCGTCCTCAAGATCCTCTCTCGCCGCCCGAACACGCATGGTTACGGCATCATGGCCGCAGTGAAGGAAGCCTCCGACGACCTGCTGCGTATCGAAGAGGGATCTCTCTATCCCGCGCTCCATCGCATGGAAGAGGCCGGATGGATTCGCGCCGAGTGGATCAAGAACGACACCGGTCGGCGCGCGCGCATCTATCAACTCACCCCCGCAGGCAAAAAGCAACTCGGCGTCGAAGAGTCCCGCTGGCTCTCAGCTACCTCAGCCATCAACCAGGTTTTAAGGACGGTTTAGCCATGTCCCTCCTCTCGCGTATCGCTAACGTCTTTCGTGGAGATCGCCTCCATAGCGAGCTTATAGAAGAGCTCGAATCGCATCTGGCGGAGGCGTTGGAAGAGGGCCGCGACCCCGCTGAAGCGCGCCGTTCTCTTGGTCTCGCGCATGACCAACGACGTCACCTACAGGAGAGCCATGAGACACGCGCCCTCCCGTGGCTCGACTTCTTTCTCGCCGACGTCACCTTCGGCTGGCGTCAATTGAGGAAGCGCAAAGCTACCACCGCCGTCGCTGTCCTCTCGCTCGGCCTTGCCATCGGTGCCTGCACCTCGGCCTATCGCTTGATCGACGCATTCCTCCTGCGCCCGCTGCCCATCACGGACCCCACGCGCCTCTACGTTCTTCGTCATCAAGGTGCTTTCGACAAGATGGTGGACAGCACCTCCTATCCCATGCTTCGTCAGTTGCGAGCCTCAGCGAAGGGTGAGGCGGAGCTTATCGCCGTCTCCTACACCTACGCCCATGACCTAACGTACAAATCCGACCAGGAGATGGAAAAGGCGCAACTGCAGTATGTGTCCGGCACGATGTTTTCCTCCTTCGGCCTGCAACCAGCACTCGGCAGGCTCTTCACAGAAAATGACGATGAGCAGCAGGGGGGTAAGCCCTACGCTGTCATCTCTTACGATTACTGGAAGAGTCGATTCGCGCGCGATCCCAACGTCATCGGCCGCACCTTCCGCATGGGAGATGCAACGTTTCAAATCATCGATGTGTCGAGAAAGGCTTCACTGGAACCGAAACGGGGCTGTCCAGCGAGGTCTTCGTTCCCATGATGATGTCGGATCTGAAAACCCTCAACGAGCCTGGCTCCTTTTGGTTCCGCACCTTCGTTCGCCCCAATCCAGGAACATTGATCGGCCCACTTCGCGACAAGCTCGCAGCGAGCTACACCGCGTGGGAAAAGGAGCGGAGAAAGGGTTTCACCAAGCCCAGCACTTCTGCGATTCGCTTTGAACTAGAGTCCGCCGCAGAAGGCGTCTCAAGCATGCAGAAGCTCTATCGCCCTACGCTTATCATCCTCGGCGTTCTCGTAATGATGGTTCTTTTGATCGCGTGCGCCAACGTCGCCAATCTGATGACGGCACAGGCCGCCTCACGCGCACGCGAGATGGCCCTGCGCGTCTCCATCGGCGCAGGCCGTCAACGTCTAGTGCAGATGGTGATGGTAGAAAATGCCATGCTCGCCGCGCTCTCTGCGGCATTGGGAGCAGCCTTCGCCTGGTGGGCCGCGCCCTTCGTCGTCAGTCGGATCAATCCGCCGGACAATCCTGCACGCATCGCGCTTCCTCTCGATGGGAAGATCCTCGCCTTCGGGCTTCTTCTCACCTTTGCGGTCACTCTTCTCTTCGGTCTGGCTCCGGCACTCCGCGCATCATCCGTAAAACCCATGATGGCATTGAAGGGCGATGCAAGCCCTCGCCAGCAGCGATGGATGATGCACAGCCTGATCGGTGCGCAAGTGGCCTTCTGCTTCCTCGTCGTCTTCCTCGCAGGTCTCTTCGTGAAGACCTTTGAGCACCTCTCCGAACAACCGCTCGGTTTCTCCCCGGAGCGGATTCTTCTTCTGGAAACCGTCGCACATCGCCCACAACCGTCCATCGTCTGGGACCAGATGCTCGATCACATCAGCTCCATGCCCCGCGTGGAAGCTGCATCCATGTCTATGTGGCCTTTGATGAGCGGAGCCATGAGCAACGATAATGTCATTATCGACGGAGCTCCGCCGAGCGACGTCCTCGCCTACTTTCACTACGTTTCTCCAGGCTGGGCAAGCACCATGAAGATTCCATTCGTGGCCGGAAGAGACTTCAGACAAAACGACGTAGACCCCCATGCTGCGATCGTCAATCGCGCCTTCGCCCACCAATACTTCCATGGCGAGAACCCAGTTGGAAGATTCTTTTCTACCCTCTCGCGCGATAAGGTCTATCGCCACGAGATCGTCGGCATGGTGGAGAACGCTGCCTATCGCGATGTACGCGAAGCTATACTTCCGATCGCATACGTTCGTATGCGTCCCGTCGACGCCGCGGGCGTGCTCCAGCCCCTCGGTGGCGCGAACTTCGTCATCAGAACTTCAGTCCCCGATCCCACCGTCCTTGCCGACACCCTTCGCAAGGAGATCCCGCGCCTGCAGCCCGAACTGCGCGTGAGCAATATCCGCACGCAGGTGGAACTGATCCGCGCGCAGACGATCCGCGAACGTCTCCTCGCCCAGCTTGCCTCCTTCTTTGCAGGCGTCGCGCTTCTGCTGGCCTTCCTCGGTCTCTACGGCGTTCTGAACTACTCCGTGCTCCAGCGCGAGCGCGAGATCGGCATTCGCATCGCCGTGGGCGCCCAACGCCTCAACATTGCCCGCCTCGTCACCTTGCGCACTTTCGTCATGGTTCTCATCGGAGCCGTAGCGGGCCTGGCGCTCGGCGTCGGCACTTCGCGCTACGTGAGCACGCTCCTCTTTGGCGTCAAACCCACGGACGCATCCGTCCTCCTCTGGCCCACAGCGATTCTTCTGACAGCCGCCCTATGCGCTTCCGTTCCAGCCGTGATTCGTGCGGCGCGCATTGATCCCGCCGTCATGCTAAAAGCGGAGTGAACCTAAAGAACTAACAGGAAAGCCACGAATAGACAGCGAAGAGGAGTTAAGGACGCGCTATCCACAGGGTGATCCACAACACAATCCACACGCATTCCACTGGAATATCTTCATGCGCCGGCGTTCCGGCCTATATCCTCAATGGAGATGCCCCCTGTCCGCAGCTTCGCCTCTTCTGACCGCTTCCTCACCGAGATTGCGTCCCCCGCACGCCGGCCCGGATACGTCCTGGCAGGCGACGAGCTCTTTCTCTACGAGCGCTGCCGGCGCGGCGTCCTTCAGACCCTCGTTCCCGACAATCTTCGGGACTTCTGCCTGCATGACCTTGATCTCGCCGAAACCAGCATCTTCGAAGCTCTGGATCAGGCGCAGACGCCGTCCCTCATGGCTCCCTTCCAGGTCTTCTTCTTTCGCAATCTGAAGGTTCTTTACACGCGTGGTGCAAAAAAAGACGAGTTCGCCGCAATCGACGCCTACTTCCGCTCGCCGAACCCGCAGGCGCTTCTGATCTTCGTCGCAGACCACCTCCGTCTGCCCGCCGACCTCCGCAAGATGGACATGCAGGACAAGGACCGTTTCGAGCGCATCCGCGAGACCCTCGGGGACCTCTGCGGAGTCGTCGAGCTGGCCCGCGTGGAGGAGCAGGACGCGGTCCGCTGGGTGATCGCCACCTGCGAAGAGCAGAACACCAAATGCGACCCCGACGCTGCACGCCAACTCGTGGACGCGCTCGGAGCGGACATGATGCTGGTCGCTTCAGAGCTTGAAAAGCTCCTTCTCTACGTCTCCGCTCCCCGCGAACAGGCAGGCGTCGAACATGCTGAAGCACGCATTACCATCGGCGACGTGGAAACCCTCGTCCTTGCCGCCAAACAGCGTTCGCTCTACGAACTGACGGATGCGATCTCCCTGCACGACCGCGCTGCGGCACTGGGTCTCCTGCATGGCCTCCTGAACGCCTCGGACGGTGGGGAAGACTCGGCTATCGGCCATCTGTATATGCTCGCGCGCACCTTCCGGCAGATGCTCATCATCGCGGAGAAGAATGTGCGCGACTCCCGCGCCATCTGGCAAGTGCTTTGGCAGGGATTCCGCATGCCACCCTTCGCCGCGGACGATCTTATCCGCCAGGCACGCAGGTATAAATCCCGTCGTGAGCTTTCGCGCGCCCTGCGCCTGATCGCTCGCGCCGACCTTGAACTGCGTAACTCCCCACCCGATAAGCGTCTTGTTTTAGAACGACTTGTCCTCGAACTGGCAACCGAGCCTCGCGCAGCCATCCATGGGGTTGAAACGTCGCAGTTCGCGCTCGAAATATAAACTTCGGTTACATTCAACGCCAGAAAGTGACGTATTAGATTAGGTACAGATTGGTCGCAGGGAATAAAAAAGAAAGACACAAAAACCCCTTCTGCTCCTTTTGCATCTGTACTGAGATCGAATGCATACTTTCGCTGAGCTGTTGCCACAGGTTGAACAACAGATACAGGGCTTCGTCGGTTCCTACTTTCGTCGCCTGCGCTTTCCTCCTCATCTGGAGGAAAGCTATTCCGCGTCTACTGCGCGTCGACGGCGAAAGTACGTAGCCTGGACGGGACTCTGCGCTCTCGTCATCTTTGATCTGTTCCTTTTCGGCGATTCTGTGTTTATCCCTAAGCGATTTGCTGAGGCCATAACCGTCCGTTTACTTATGGTTACCCCCACAGTCCTCCTGCTTCTGTTCGCCATCCTCCACGCCAGGACCCGCACTGTGCGCGAGGCATCCATCGGCGGTATTGTTCTGACCATCTGCTGCGCCACCCTTTATCTTGGCTGCGGCACGGAGCACCTCTTCCAGGCCACAGTAGAGCCCATCTTCTTTCTGGCCTTCGTCCTTCTGAACGGCGTCTTTCGCATCGATTTCCGCTATGGTGTGGTGACTTCGGTGCTTTGCCTGTTGGCGTATGGTGACGGCGTCATCTCCCTCTCCACTTTGAGCATAGGCGGAATGATCCTGGCAATGGCCCCGGTGATCGCCGCTGCAGTTCTTTCCCTCATCGGCAACTTCACGTTTACCCGTGCTCTGCGCATCTCGTACCTTCAGCGCCTCCGCAGCGAGACGCAGACCGCTCTCCTGGATGCCGCGAACCTCGATCTACAGCGCGTAGCATCTCTTGACGCTCTTACCGGCCTGAAGAACCGCCACACCTACGATCTGCGGCTCAAGGAACTCTTTGCCGACGCGATCGTGAACCCACGCCCAATCTCCGCCATCATGGTGGACATAGACCACTTCAAACTTCTGAATGACACGCACGGCCATCTCTTCGGCGACCGGGTCATCCGTCGCGTTGCGACCCTTGTCTCGGAGGCCCTGCGCGCGGAGACGGACTTCGCCGCACGCTTCGGAGGAGAAGAGTTCATCGTCCTTCTGGACGATACCAACGAGGAACAGGCGTTTCTGGTCGCGGAACGAATCCGCACTCTCGTCGAGATTGCAGGCTCGCCTGCCTTCGAGACCGACCTTCGGAAATCCTCCCGCTTCGTGGCAAGTCGGCCGACTTCTTCTCTCCTGACCACTGTCAGTTGTGGCGTCGCGACGACGATCCCGCCCAGGCCTGATGATCCAACAGATCTCATCGCGCGCGCCGATCAAGCCCTCTATCGTGCGAAGTCCGAAGGTAGAAATCGTGTCTGCTGTCATGTTCTCGAGGCAATGTCGGTAGCCGTCGCTTAAATACCGGCAAGCAGAATCCCATTACAGGATTCTCGTCTCGAAATTGAGACACGTTTCTCAAAAAGTCATCCTCCGCAAATTACACTTCTCTTCATCCACTTCATCCGGAGGAAGAATGTCCCGTCTTCAGCGATTCGTCGCTTGCCTTGCCATTGGCGTTTTCTGTTCGCCGCACGTCCGAGCGCAGGCCACTGCTCCAGCCGCGAACTTCATCGCATCACACTACGCCAAATACGAGTACCGCATTCCCATGCGCGACGGGGTCAAGCTCTTTACGGCAGTGTACGTTCCGCAGTCAGGTGACTTGAAAGACGCAGGGCCGTATCCCTTCTTGATGACGCGGACGCCCTACTCCTGCGTCCCCTACGGAGAGGACAAGTTTGCCACTTCCTTGACAGGCTACGATCCAGAGTTCCTCGAGTCCGGATACATCTTCGTCTGCCAGGACGTTCGCGGACGCTACCAGTCCGAGGGCACCTTTACCGAGATGCGTCCGCACATCGACGACAAGAAGTCTCCCAAAGACGTCGACGACGCCTCCGACATGTACGACACGGTCGAATTTCTTCTGAAGCACGTGGAGAATAACAACGGCCGCGTCGGCATCACCGGCATCTCCTATCCCGGCTTCTTCACTTCGGCCTCCATTATCGACTCGCATCCCGCCATCAAGGCCGCCAGCCCCCAGGCGCCGATGACGAACCTCTTCATCGGTGCGGACGACGCCTATCATGGCGGCGCCTTCATGCTCGGAGCCAACTTCGGCTTCTACACCGGCTTCGGCCCGCAGAAGAACCCTATCCTGCCCTCGGCCGAGCGCGACCACTTCGACTTCGGCACACCGGATACCTACGACTACTATCTCCGCGCCGGAAACCTCGCCAATCTTAACGCCCTTGTCACCAAAGGCGGGAAGGAAAGCCTCTTCACCGACCAGGCCTTCCATACGACTTACGACGATTATTGGAAGCCGCGGAATCTCGCAGCCCACATGCGCAACATCCACGCTGCCGTCATGACGGTTGGCGGTTGGTTCGATGCCGAAGACCTTACCGGCCCGCTCACGACCTTTCACGCAATCGACGAACTCAATCCCGGCGCCACCAATACCGTGGTCATCGGTCCCTGGACGCACGGTGGATGGGCGCGCACCGACGGAGACCACCTCGGCGACGCGCAGTTCAATGCCAAAACTGGCGTGTACTTCCGCGAGCACATCCAGTTCCCCTTCTTTGAGCATTATCTGAAGAACAAGGAGTCAAAGCCGCTTCCCAAGGCCTATGTCTTCGAGACCGGAACCAACGCCTGGCGCAGCTATGACGCCTGGCCTCCCAAGCCTGCAACCAAGAAGATGATCTACTTCCACGCCGACGGCAAGCTCGCCTTCGACGCACCGACCGCGAAGGAAAGCAAGGACGAGTACGTTGCTGATCCGGCCCATCCCGTTCCCTTCGTCGGTTACGTCACGGACACGGTGCCTCAGCGCTACATGGCGGACGACCAACGCTTCGCATCCACGCGCCCCGATGTGCTCGTCTATCAGACCGAGCCACTCACCGAAGATCTCACTGTGGCGGGGCCCATCTCGCCCAAACTCCGCATCGCCTCCACTGGCACCGACGCAGACTTCGTCGTGAAGCTCATCGATGTTTACCCCGCCGACTATCCCAGCTCGCCGGTGGATCCGGCCATCGGCAAACGCATCGTCTCGGCTCCGCCGGTCCTGATGGGCAACTACCAGCAGCTTCTCCGCGGCGAACCCTTCCGCGCCAAGTTCCGCACGAGCTGGGAGCATCCTACGGCGCTCAAACCCGGCGAGGTGACGGAGATCAACTTCACCATGCCGGACATCAATCACACCTTCCGCCGCGGCCACCGCATCATGGTGCAGGTGCAGAGCAGCTGGTTCCCGCTCACCGATCGCAATCCGCAGACCTTCACCGACATCCCGCACGCCAAACCGGAGCAGTTTGTGAAGGCCACCCAGACGATCTTCCACTCCGCCTCGGCCCCCAGCGGCATAGAACTCCTCGTCCTCCCGCAGTAGCCGCATCTGGGTGCCCCATGTCCCGCTTTTGGGACATGGGTTATGCGCGGAGCGTGAACCGCTTCTATCTCTTCTACCTTTAGTTCTCTACAAAAAATCCTGAAACGAACAAGCATCCCTCCCGCACATCGCAAAAAGCACGATGTACGGGGCACCCAGAATCTTCACCAGGCACAAAGCAGAAGGCCCGGACAAACCGTCGGGGCCTTCTGCTTTGGGAGAAACTCGAAACTAATTCGTAGCTGTCTGGGCGAACTTCCGCACCATCGCCAGCAACAACTTCCTGTCGCTGTCTGACAAATTCGACGAGTACCGCTGTACCTGCGTCAGGAACTTGATCTCTTCCTCGCTTAGGCTGAGCTGTTGGGACATATCCCGCGCTACGCCCTCTTCCGCAAAAAACTGTGATAGCGGAAGGTCCAGAGCTGCGGCAATCTTCTTCAGCGTCTCCAGCGATGGCACCGTATGGCCGTTCTCAACGCGGGACAGGTAGCACCGCAAAAGGCCGGTTCGCTTTTCAATATCGCCCTGCGACATGCCTTTTTGCAGACGAAAACCACGTATCGTCCCACCTATATTCATCGACACGGGCTCCGAGGAGAGTGTTGCCGGCAGCGCCGGAGTCATGATGTGCATGTCAGCCATTGACCACAAACTAACGGGGGCCAAACCCGGAGGCAAGCACAAACTACGCAGATGCAGCGTTTTGCCGTACCTCCCCGGATTCGTGCCGAAGCAGACTCAGGGTCAGAATGGGGTCAAAGGTCACAGACCCCCTACAGCTTGGGTTATATGTGCTGGTTCAGCGCCTATCGCTTCAACTGGCTGTTGAGAAACAACATCGTCCGCCGCCGCGCATCCGTCGCATCGGCAGCGTTGTAGCCGGGCTTGTTGTTCTCGTTCTGGAAGGCGTGACCGGTATCGGGATACTCCTTCACATCTACGTCCTTGTGCAGCTCTTTCATGGAAGCGGTGAACTCCTCCACCATCGCTGGCGTAATACCCTTGTCCAGAGCGCCAAAGTTTCCCAGAACTGGCGCTTGAATCTTGGCAAGCGTCGTCTTGTCTGTTGGAAGAGCGCCGTAGTTCACGACGACGGCCTGAAGGTTCGGTTGCGCCACGGCGAAATCAATGGCATATCCGCCGCCCATGCACCAGCCCACCACACCGACTTTAGCGCCGGCACCGACCGTCTTGTGGACGAACTCCAGGGCACCGTCCAGATCGCGCAGAACACGGTCATGGGGAAGGCCACGCATCAACTCATGCGCGGTCTCTGCGTCCGTCGCCACCTGCCCGCGATAGAGATCCACCGCAATCGCCGTGTAGCCAGCAGCAGCAAAGGTCCGAGCCTGCTCGCGCACCCAGTCATTGAGGCCCCACCACTCCGGAATGAGCAGCAGCACCGGCGAGGCCGCTCTCTGCTTTCCCATGGCCACAAACATCTCGGCCTGCACCGTCTCGGCACCGCTCTTGAAGCTCACCACCGTGCCCTTACTGTTGGACGAGTTCATAGACGTGCCCAACATCCCGCCATGATCGTGGGTCTGGGCTTGAAACGTGGCGGCAACGAAGAAGAGTCCGATCAAAAGACGACGCATGGTGAAGCTCCTAAAATTCGTTAGGCGGAAATTCGCCGGGGCCCTTAGAACGATTCCAGTATGTCCGAAACCAGCGTCTGCGCAAAGTCCCGCGCCATCCGGTCCACCGCTGGCGTATCTTCCTGCACAAAGGCGGAAAGATCCTGCGTGGACTGGTACTGCTGCCGGAAGGAAAACTTCGAATTCTGATAGAGAACACGGCCCGTGGACGAGGTCAGCACCACCTTCGCCGTCAGCGTAATCAGGTAGCTCGAAGTCGCTCCACTGGAAGAGTCATATGTCAGAGGTGCGACTGACTGCGTCAAAATCGTCCCCTCCAGCGTCGCATCGCTCGGTACGGTAGCGCTGTTGATGATCTTGTACTTGGTGCGTGTATTCATCTCGTGAATCACTGCGGAAGTGAAGGCCACCTCCGTGTGATACGCCTGGGTTCTATTTTTGAAGGTCGGTATGGCTAACACAGAGATGCCTGCGGGAATGTGCGTCGCAGATCCTGCCGTGTGATATCCGCAGCCCGTCAGCAAAATCAGACCGAGCCCAAGCAGTGAACGCATTCTCATACTTCCCCATTGTCGCCTGCGAGAGCCCTGCAGGGAGCGTCTCGTAAAAGAAAAAGGCGCAGCCGAAGCTGCGCCTTTTTGGAACAAGGTAAAACTACGCGGGAGAGGGACGACCTTCGCCAAAGCCAGGAGCACGTCCGCCCTCGGGCTTCAGTACCTTCTGGGTATCGGCGGTGTTCGGCTCAGCATGTGCCAAGGCGGACTTCATCGGAGGAAGTTCGTCTCCGTTGATGATCATCTTGATCTCAGCTGCGTCGATGGTTTCGCGCTCCAGCAGGGCCATGGCCATGCGGTGCATCGCATCCTGATGCGTGTCCAGGATGCTGTAGGCCGACTTGTAGCCGAGATCCACGAAGTTGCGAACGGCAAAGTCGATCTGCTTGGCGGTGTCGTCCGAGAAGTCACGATGCTGCGTGATCTCGCGGCCGAGGAAGATCTCTCCGCCCTCCTTCTTGCCGAAGGTCAAAGGTCCAAGGTCGCTCATGCCGTACTCGCAGACCATGCGGCGGGAGAGCTCGGTTGCGCGCTCGATGTCATTGCCCGCACCCGTGGTGATCTTCTTCAGGAAGATCTCCTCCGCGCAACGTCCACCCATCAGGATGGCAAGCTGCGTTTCGAGATAGTCCTTGGTCACGGTGTGGCGGTCATCTTCCGGAAGCTGCATCGTGACGCCAAGCGCCATGCCGCGCGGGATGATGGTGACCTTGTGCAGAGGATCGGCGTGATCGCGGATCGCGGCGACCAGAGCGTGTCCGGCCTCGTGATACGCGGTAACCTTCTTCTCTTCGTCGGTCAGCAGCATGCTCTTCCGCTCGGCACCCATCAGGACCTTGTCCTTAGCTACTTCGAAGTCATACATGTGGACGGACTTGCGGTTGTAGCGGGCTGCGGCAAGGGCAGCTTCGTTCACCATGTTGGCGAGGTCGGCGCCGGAGAAACCTGGGGTTCCACGAGCCAAAACGTTCAGGTTGACATCTTCTGAGAGGGGAACCTTCTTGGCATGTACCCGAAGAACCTCCTCACGACCGCGCACATCAGGACGTCCCACCATCACGCGACGGTCAAAGCGGCCCGGGCGAAGAAGCGCCGGATCCAGAACATCGGGACGATTGGTCGCAGCGACAAGAATGACACCGTCGTTGGACTCGAATCCGTCCATCTCGACGAGAAGCTGGTTCAGGGTCTGCTCACGCTCATCGTGTCCGCCGCCCAGGCCAGCACCACGGTGCCGTCCGACAGCGTCGATTTCGTCGATGAAGATGATGCACGGAGCGTTCTTCTTACCTTGTTCGAAGAGATCGCGAACGCGCGAAGCGCCGACGCCGACAAACATTTCCACGAAGTCCGAACCGGAGATCGAGAAGAACGGAACATTCGCCTCGCCCGCAACCGCGCGCGCAAGGAGAGTCTTACCCGTTCCCGGAGGTCCCACGAGCAGCACACCCTTGGGGATGCGGCCGCCGAGGCGCTGGAACTTCGCGCTCTCGCGCAGAAACTCGATGATCTCTTTCAGCTCTTCCTTGGCTTCGTCCACACCGGCAACGTCCTTGAACGTCACCTTCTTCTGCTGCAGGCTGAGCAGACGCGCGCGCGATTTGCCGAAGCTCATGGCCTTGTTTCCGCCCGACTGCATCTGGCGGAGGAAGAAGATCATGATGCCCAGGATGAGAGCGAACGGTGCGATCTGCAGAAGAATCGCGAACCAGGCGTTGTTGTTCTGGTCTTTGACGGTAATATTCACGCCTTTTTCACGCAGAACCTTGTACATATCTGGATAATTGGCAGGGATTGTCGTATGAAACTGTTCTTTGCTGTCACGGTATTTGCCCGTAACTTCAGTTCCATTGACCGTAATCTCGGCAACTTTACCTTTATCAGCGTCGTCCATAAGGTTCGACAGGCTGATCGCGCTATCATGCGCCGTGCCACTGCCCTTCACCACGAACTGGAATACAAACACCAGGCAGGTGATCATGCAAACCCACATCAATATTGTCTTGACGGTCGAATTCAATCCGATTCCCTCGATTCATTCCCAGGCAGCCACATCCGCGCACGCCACACCCGTATTGCGGGCTAGTCCATTAGACGAAGGTCACGCGCCAAAGATGCGACGAACTCGACTCGCTCTAAATGTTCGTCCTGCGATTCTACTCTTATGAACGGAAAGTTAGCGCGTACGAAAGATTTTTCTGCTGCGCCCATCACCAACGGAACGGTACCTTCGGACGACTGGTTCAGAGCGTCCGGGAGAGCCGGAGCTCCCGCGCCGACCGCTCCGCCTGCAGACCGGATCCCAGCGACAACCGCGCACCCACTTTTGCCGAAACCGTAGGGTCCGAGGCGCTCGTCCCAGGGGCCAGTCCAGCCAGCCGAAGCAGCCGCAAAGTATCCGCCGCCGAAAGGCTCAGCCCCAGTCGTTTGACCGCTCCGCGCAGGATTCTTCGTCGCATGGGCAGGTCCATTGGCCGCAGACGCTCGATCTCCAGGGAGAAGGCCGCCTCACCGGGCACAGTTCCCACCGCCCGTCCACCTCCGCGCACCGGCTTCCCCGGTAGCAGCAACTGAGGCAGAAGTCTTTCTATTTCAATAGCCCAGCGTTCCTCCTCCTCGCGGGCAAACTCCGCCGTTGTGGCGAGTGCGGATGCAATTTGGGGATTGAACTCGCGCATCTTCGGCATCAGCTCGTGCCTAATCCGGTTCCGCGTGTGCTTCGTGGAGGCGTTGCTGGAATCCTCACACCATGTTTCTCCACGCGCCTTTAAAAACGCCTCCACCTGAGCGCGTGAAAGGTGCAGCATCGGTCGAATGACGGGCAGCCTCTCACCCTCTCCAAGGAAAAGAATCGGATGAATGCCGCTCAGGCCCTCTGTCCACGCGCCGCGCAGAAGCTTGGCCAGCACCGTCTCGGCCTGGTCATCCTGCGTGTGGGCCGTCGCCACCATGGTCGCCTCCCCCGCCAGCATCAGCTTCCGAAAGAGTTCGAGGCGTGCGTTCCGTGCCGCCTCCTCCAGCGTCTCACCGTCAGCCTCTGCCGCCGCTGGCACGTCTGATTCCGCGAGATGCAGAGGAACGTCCAGCCGCACGCAGAGCTCCTGCACAAAATCCCGGTCGCGGTCCGACTCCGCACCACGCGTTCCATGGTGCAGATGCACCGCCAACAGCCCGACCCCGAGGGCCATTCTCTGCTCGTGGAGCGCCAGGAGCAGGGACGTGGAGTCCGCGCCACCCGAAGCAGCCACGGCGATTCGGTCTCCCGGTCGGAAAAGTGAGGTATTAAGAGAAAGGTTTGCGCGTTCTGCCATTGCTTTCATCGTATCGTCACAAGATGCACAAAATCCGACTCGCCACCGCAGACGACGCTGCCACGGTCTCGCGCCAGCGCCGCCTCATGTTCGCGGACAATTTCACCCGGGCGGCAGACGAGTTTGATCAGCTCGAAGCAGCTTTCACGGAATGGGTCGCGCCACGGCTCGCGAACGGAAGTTACCTCGGCTGGTTTGTTGTAGAAAATGACGCCATTCTCGCCGCCTGCGGTCTCTGGATCGCAGACTTTCCGCCGCACTGGATGGACATCGCTCCAGCGCGGGGCTACCTGCTCAACTTCTACACGGACCCCGCCGCACGCGGTCGCGGTCTGGCCAAAGAGCTCCTCCGCATCAGCGTGGAAGAGTGCAGGAAACGTCGCATCGGCGTCGTCACCCTACACGCCTCGAAGTTCGGGAAGCCGGTCTACGAACGCTTCGGCTTCGTCCAGAACAACGAGATGATCCTTCGCCTGAACGAAGAGAAACAGGGATGGGAGTAGCTACGCCGTCTGGGAGAGATAGAACTCAGCCAGCGCAAGATCCGCAGGCTGCGTAATCTTCAGGTTCCGTGGAGATCCTGCCACCACGGAGACCTCAATTCCCGCGCGCTCCAACAGGCTGGCCTCATCGGTGCCGACGAAGTCATCGCGCTCCGCTTCGTCGAACGCCTGCTTCATGAGCGAAAACTTCGCTCCCTGCGGCGTCTGCGCCATCACGATGCGCTCACGCGGAACGGTGGTGGCAATGATCGCTCCATCCGCCGTGCGGTCCACCTGCTTGATGGTATCCACGGCGGGAAGCCCCACAATGGCGGCACCATGACGCGCGATCGCCTCGATCGTTCGTTCGATGGAAGCCGTATCGATCAACGGACGCACGGCATCGTGCACCAGCACAACGTCGTCTGCTTCTGCCTTCAAAGACCGAAGGGCGTTGGTCACGGACTGCTGACGGCTGTCGCCGCCCTCGACGACCTTTACCCGGTCTGAAAGCTCATACTCGTCGATCTGAGCCTGCACGCGTTCGCGCTCGTTCGCTCGAACCGCAACAAGAATCGTCGTCACAGAAGGCACAGCGGCAAAGGCGCGCAGACTATGAATCAGGATAGGAATGCCACCAAGGGCCAGAAACTGCTTGGGTGCTGCTACGTTGTGTGTGCCGGCGGCCATTCTGGTTCCGATGCCCGCGGCGGGAAGAATTACGTGTACCTGCATAGGAATCGGAGTATATCGCCTCTTCTTCTCATCTCAAATCTCTGCGGATCATAGACAATGAACGAGAGGGTTTTCTTTAGACTATGAGAATTGGTTACGGCTTCGACTCGCATGCATTCAAACCGGGTGTTCCCCTTATCATCGGCGGTCTTAAGATCGACCACCACTCCGGGCTCGCGGGTCACTCCGACGGCGACGTTCTTCTCCATGCGATCACCGACGCCCTTCTGGGCGCAGTCTCCGCCGGAGACATTGGCACCTTCTTCCCGCCCAGCGATCCGCGCTGGAAGAACGCCGACTCTTCCATCTTTCTCCGCACGGCGCTCGAAGAGATTGCCACGGCCGGCTATGAGATCGGCAACATCGATACCGTCCTGATCCTCGCGCAGCCCAAGATCGTCCCAATCGCCGGAGAGCTCCGCGAAAAGGTGGCCGAACTGCTTTGCATCAGCCCGCGCGATGTCGGCATCAAGGCCAAAACCCCCGAAGGCCTCGATCAGGACGGCGTCGCGGTCGCCCACTGCACAGTTCTGCTCAAGCCCCTCGAAGAACCGGACACGCTGAAGACGAAGGCCGCCGAGGCTGAAGACGACATCGATGTCGACGTGGTCGTTCGCACCCTCGTCAACGGCGTGCGCGATACCAGCGCACTCGGTCGCAAACCGACCTTCGACACCGACGATATTACGTAGTGTGGAGAAAGACGCGAGAGCGCTGTTAAACAGACCCGAGGGGCATAGCGGATACACTTATTAGGATCATGCCTGAGACTCAAAAGCCCATCCGCGTCCGCATCGCCCCCTCGCCCACCGGCGACCCCCACGTTGGCACCGCTTATATCGGCCTGCTGAACTACATCTTTGCCCGCCAGCGTGGCGGGAAATTCGTTTTGCGGATTGAAGACACCGACCGCACGCGCTTCGTCTCGACCTCGGAACAGATGATCTTTGACGCCCTTCGCTGGACGGGCCTGGAGTGGGATGAAGGCCCCGACGTCGGCGGCCCCTTCGGCCCCTACCGCCAGTCCGAGCGTACGGAGATCTACCGCGAGTACTGCGACAAGCTCCTCGCCAGCGGCCACGCCTATCGCTCCTTCGAGACGCCGGAAGAACTGGAAGCCGCGCGCAAAGCGCAGATCGCCGCCAAGCAGCCGCCAAAATACAACGGAGCATCGCGCAATCTTCCGCAGGAAGAGATCGACGCGAACCTTGCAGCGGGCAAGCCCTTCACCATTCGTCTGAAGGTCCCCGCAGAGGGTTCCACCACCTTTCGCGATGAGCTTCGCAACAACATCACCTTCGATCACTTCAACGTGGACGACCAGGTGCTCATGAAGTCGGACGGCTTCCCCACCTATCACCTGGCGAACGTCGTCGACGACCATCTCATGGGCATCACCGACGTGATTCGCGCGGAAGAGTGGATCTCGTCCACACCGAAGCACGTGCTCCTCTATAACGCCTTTGGCTGGGATCTGCCGCGCTTCTGGCACATGCCGCTTCTGCGCAACGTGGACAAAAGCAAGATCTCCAAGCGCAAAAATCCCGTCTCGCTCATCTATTACCGTCAGGCAGGCTACCTTCCGCAGACGATGCTCAACTTCCTCGGCCTGATGGGCGGAGGCATGCCCGCGCCCGGCGACCACAACAACACGCCCGAGCAGAACCGCGCCGCAGAAATCTTCACGCTCGATGCGATGATCGAGAAATTTCAGTTCGAGCGCATCTCGCTGGGCGGTCCGGTCTTTGATCTTGTAAAGCTGAAGTGGCTCAACGGCGAATACCTCCGCGCCCTTACGCCGGAGCAGTACTTCACGGAGTTGCGTAACACCGTCTTCTCCGATGAGATCCTGCGTCAGCTTGTGCCTCTCATCCAGACCCGCGTGGAGACCCTTGGTCAGGTCGGCGACATGGCCGATTTCCTCTTCCGCGACAACGTGGTGCCTGCGGAAGAAGTCTTTCTTCCCAAGAAGCGCACGCGCGAAGAGACGCTTGCCTTCACCGTGGATCTTCTCACCGCGCTCGAAGCCGCATCCTGGACGGAACCCGAGATCGATGCGGCTCTCCGCGCGTTACTCACAGCCAAGGAGTGGAGCGTGAAGGAGGGTTACATGCTTCTGCGCGCGATTCTCACCGGATCAACAGCCTCGCCGCCGCTGCTGGAGTCGCTCGTCGTCTTCGGAAAGGCGCGTTCGCTGGACCGCATTCGCCGCTTCGTGGACACCCAGAAGAAAGTCCCACCCAGCGCCAAGAAATAGTCCTTTTGTCATCCCGTAGCGTAGCGGAGGGATCTGCTTTTTGAGAATTTCCGTAGCGGTCGCTCTGCGGCCGATGGATGCGCTTTGCGCATAGCCCATGTCCCAAAAGCGGGACATGGGGCACCCATGTATGGGCTTCTTCACACATCCGTTTGTGCCAATTACTTTGCGGTAAACAAAACTTCCACCGGCAACAAACGAGGCGGATAGCAGGCCGCCGAATCGCAAGCCTGGTAATGCAAAGCACCCTTGATGGTGTGCTCGCCCGGCTTCGCCGTCACATGCAGCGTCAGCGCAAAATCCCCGGTATACACGTCCAGCTTCTCCTTCGGATCGAAGGCAAAGCTGTAATCGTGACCCTTGGGAAAATCTACCGTACGCACATTCGCCGTCGGATCATCCTGCACCGCCAGCTTCGTCGGAATCAGCGAAGCAGAACGCGGTGTGTGCGAGTTGATGTGAAAGCCCTCTTCCACAGAAAAGTGAAGTACCAGGGTCGTCGCCTTATTCGCGGCGATCACCTGTCCCTCGGGGACGTAGACCACATGCCCCTTGGGCTTGTTCACGGCGGGCGCGCCTTCGATCTGCTGCGCCTGCGCCACGGGGAGAGCCAGCAGGATCATTGCAAGGAGAAATCGCATCATTGGCCTACGATCTTCTTGATCGTCGCCTCGACGTCGTCCTTGCTTCCAAGGCCCGCCGTCTGCGCCACGATCGTTCCATCGCGTCCGATATAGAACGTGGAGGGGAGATAGTTCACCGCGCCGTAAGCCGTATCCACCTTGTTGTCCGTGAGAAGGATCGGATACGTCACGCCGGTTTTGCTCACGGCCTTCTGCACCTCTTCCTTGCTGACGGCATCTTCCGTGATGCCCAGGATGGCAAGGTTTTGTCCTGCATACTTCTTGTTGAACTCTTCAAACCACGGCATCTCCACTTTGCACGGCGCGCACCATGTGGCCCAGAAGTTCACCATCACGGGACGGCCCTTGTAATCGGCCAAAGAAACCTTCTTGCCATCCAGATTGGCCAGCGTGAAGCCTGCCGCCTGCTTGCCGCGGAGGTCGGGCACATCGTCATCGGGAGCCTGCGAGCCTGACTTGCCATCCGGAATCAGCGTGATCTGCTGATTGCGCACGCGTGCTTCTTCCGCGTGGCGTCTGCGGACATTGTGTACCCCGGCCCAGAAAAGTCCGGCTACAAACAGAACGATAACGGCGAGAACCACGACATTGCGCTTCACGGAATACTCCTTCTTCAAGTGTATCGGCTTCCCGGCGGCCCTGCTTTGGTAGCATCGGGTTCGATGGAGAACTCCCCGCTTACCCCCGCCGAGTGTGTCCGCGTCGAAGCCGACGCCCTTTTGCGGCTCGCCGACCGCCTGAGCGGCCCCATGAAAGCCTCGATTGACGACGCAATCCGCCGCATCGTCGCCTGCGCGGATACCGGTGGCCGCGTGATCGCCGTAGGTCTGGGTAAAAGCGGCCATATCGCGCAGAAATTCGTCGCCACTCTGAACTCCCTGGGCACCCCAGCGCAGTTTCTTCACGCTGCAGAGGCCGCGCATGGCGATATCGGCATGGTCGGCAGGCACGATTTACTGATCGCCTTCTCCTACTCCGGTGAAACGGAAGAACTTCTCCACCTGCTCGATACCCTGAAGCTCCGTTCTGCGGCCCTCATCTCTCTCTGCGGCAGCGCCGGTTCCACGCTCGCGCGCGCCTCAGACCTCGTCCTGGACGTCAGCGTGGACATCGAAGCCTGCGGCATGAATCTCGCCCCCACGGCCTCCACGACCTCAATGCTGGCGCTCTCCGACGCTCTGGCCATCGAAGCCGGGCAGCGCCGGAACTTCCGCGCAGAAGACTTCGCACTTCTCCATCCGGGAGGCCGTCTCGGCCACCGCCTTCAACGGGTTCGTGAACTGATGCACGCCAACGAGCGCCTGCCCCAGGTTCCTCCGGAGACCCCTCTGCTCAAAGTCATTCACGAGATGAGCGCAAAGCGCCTCGGTATGACCACTGTGCTCAGCCCTGAAGGCCGCCTCCTCGGCGTCATCAGCGACGGCGATCTTCGCCGCCTCCTCGAGCGCGAGGGCGGCTTTGCCCTGGAGCGTACCGCCGGGGAGATCCTTCACGCGGACGCGATATGGATCGACGAAGAGGAATTTGCCGCCACGGCCCTCGCAATTATGGAGTCGAAGAAGATCACCGCCATCGTTGCCTGCAATGCTAGTCGCACAGTCACCGGCGTCCTACACCTGCACGATCTCTGGGAGCAGTAAATTGCCCTTCGACGCTTCATTCGCTCTCAGCTGCCGCATGATAGAAGTGACGCATGGGTAACATCCCCTCGAAAACCCTTCTTCTCGGCCCACTGCTCAAAAGTGTTTCCCGCTCTTTTTATCTCACTCTGCGCATACTCCCCGCCGGTATGAGAGAGCCGGTGGGTCTCGCTTATCTGTTGGCACGAGGCGCGGACACCATCGCGGACACTTCTCTCGTACCACCGCCGCAACGACTGGAGTTGCTCTTGGCGCTGCGCGCCCAGATCCAAGGCGCCCCGGATGACGGAGCACTGAATCGCATCGCAGTCGAGGTTGCAGGACAGCAAAAACAGCCGGACGAAAAAGTTCTGCTCGAATCGCTTGGGAACATCCTGGCGCTACTCTCCCAACTAAGTGCGACCGACCGGGAGGCTGTGCGCGAGATCTCCACAACGCTGACAAATGGGATGGAGTTCGACCTGCATACCTTTCCCGATGAATATTCCGGACAGATCGTTGCACTGCAGGAGTTCAAAGAACTCGATTGGTACACCTACATAGTTGCGGGTTGCGTAGGCGAATTCTGGACGAAGATGACGTACGCGCACATGCCGGGAACGTTCAAGGCTCCTTCGGAGACCATGCTGGAACACGGCATTCGTTTCGGCAAAGCCCTGCAGATGACCAACGTTCTTCGCGATTGCGGCAAAGATCTGCGCATCGGGCGCTGTTATCTTCCCTCCACCATGCTCGATCGATTCAACCTGAGCCCGCAGGATCTACTGCTGCCAACGTCCTCCCTTCGCGCGCGTCCGCTCCTCTTTGAACTCGTCCGGAAGGCACTCGATCACTTCCGTTGCGCCGTAGAGTACACGCTGGCTATGTCCCGGACCTCGATTCGACTGCGCCTGGCTTGTCTCTGGCCGATCCTCATCGGCCTGGATACGCTGCTTCTCCTCGTGAACAATGACGATTGGCTGGACCCCGTGAAGGTCTCAAAGATCCGGCGCAGCGACGTCTACCGCATCCTGCTCTCTTCCTTACCGCTTCTGGCATCCGACAGGTTGCTCCGTATCTGGCTGGGAAGGAAGATGGAGAAAATCGAAGCGCAAACGGGATAAAATTCCGTCATGAAGGCTGCCTTCCAGATCGCTCTTCTCGCGTCGACCCTCTTCACTGGATCTCTCGGGATGACGCATGCGCAAACCGCTCCGGCCCCCGCCATCACGGTTCAGGACATCGCGAAAGAGATTCGGGATCTCCGCCAGATTCCCGAGGCGCAGCAGGGCGCCCGCACCGCTGAGATCGCTTTGCAGATTCGCACCCTTCCCGCAGGTTCGGACAAGCTCAAGATCGCCGTCGGCCTCGCCAGCCGATCTACAGAGGGCGACCCAGGCACGGAGGCGTTACAGGCAGTAACGACCACCCTTACCCAGGCAATCAGGGAAAGCCCGATCTCCATGCGGAATGGAAGGCCAGCACGCCCCTATCTGCTGCTCGCGCAGCTCGTACGCTACGAAGGCATGACCACCATCTGAAGGGGCCCGAACTCGACCGCGCCCGCGAGATTCTCGCGCAGGAAGAGGCAGATGTGCAAAAAGCTGACTTCACCTTGGACGCACTGAATGGTCCCAAGGTGCAGCTTTCGGAGTTACGCGGCAAAGTGGTCCTGGTGAACTTCTGGGCGACCTGGTGCCCGCCCTGCCGCAAGGAGATGCCAGATCTCGATGCCCTGAGTAAGCGCTTCGGAAAGCAGGGCTTTGTCGTCCTTTCGATTACCGATGAAGATACCGCCAAGGTGACTCCCTTCATCAAGGAAATGGGCTACAAATCCATCGTTCTCTTCGATCCGGAGGGAAAGGTCGCACAGAGCTTCCATGTGGACGGTATTCCCAAGAACTTCGTCTTTGACCGTGAGGGCAAACTGGTGGCCCAGTCGATCGATATGCGCACGCAGAGGCAGTTTCTCGCCATGCTCGACAAGGCCGGAATTCACTAAGCGACTGTTTGGGTTGCGGCCAGCCAGTTAGAATCAACACTTATGCATCGTTGGTCAAAACTCTTCATTCCTACCCTTCGTGAAGCCCCGACGGACGCCGTCGTTGCCAGTCACCAGATCCTGCTCCGCGCAGGCTACGTCCGCCAGCTCGGCGCAGGCCTTTACAGCTACCTCTTTCTCGCCACACGCTCGATCAACAAGATCGTGGCCATCGTGCGCGAAGAGATGGACCGCATCGGCCAGGAGATGTACCTCCCTGCGCTGAACCCCGCTGAGATCTGGCAGGAGAGTGGTCGCTGGACGGGCATGGGCGAAAATATGTTTCGTCTCAAGGACCGCAAGGGCGCAGACCTCTGCCTCGGCATGACGCATGAAGAGATCATGACCTCCATCGCACGCTCGGAGATCCGCAGCTACAAGCAGCTGCCCCAGATCTGGTACCAGATCCAGACCAAGTTCCGCGACGAGCCACGCCCCAAGAGCGGCCTGCTGCGCGTGCGCCAGTTCACCATGAAGGATTCCTATTCCTTCGATCTCAACGAAGAGGGTCTCGACGTCAGCTACAAGCTGCACGATGAAGCCTATCGCCGCATCTTCACGCGCTGCGGCCTCTCCTTCGTCGCCGTGGAAGCCGACTCCGGCGCCATGGGCGGATCGCAGTCGCAGGAGTTCATGGTCTACACCGAGGCAGGCGAAGACCTCATCGCCAGTTCGCCCGACGGCCAGTACGCGGCCAACATTGAAAAAGCCACCAGTACCCTCGTCGCCGTGGAAGACCTTCCCGGCGAAGGCGCACCGGAGCTCGTCCACACGCCCGGCCAGAAGACCATCGACGATGTCAGCACGTTCCTTAACGTCGCACAGCATCACCAGATCAAGACCATGGCCCTCATCGCCACCTGGCCCGAGGACGCCAAGGGCGTCGCGAAGACCAGGACGGTCGTGGCCTTCCTCCGTGGGGATCATCAGCTCAACGAAACCAAGCTCAGCTCGCTGGTTGCCGGAGCGGAGCTGCGTCCCATGGTCGCGGAAGAGATCTTCGCAACCTTCAATGCGCCCGCAGGATACCTCGGCCCCATCGGCCTCGATAGCGAGAAGACACTCGTCGTCCTTGATAAATCGCTCGAAGGCCGCACGAACCTCATCGCCGGAGCGAACAAGGAAGAGCACCACCTCCGCAATGTGACGCCGGGCCGCGACTTCAAACCGACGGTCATCGCCGACATTCGCAACATCAACGAGGGCGAGCCCGATCCGCTCACTGGCCAGCCCCTGCGTCTCGGGAAAGCCGTGGAGATCGGTCACATCTTCAAGCTTGGCTACAAATACTCAGAAAGCATGGGCGCGCGCGTCCTCGATCAGAACGGCAAAGAGATCATGCCGATCATGGGCTGCTACGGCATCGGCATCGAGCGCATCCTCACCTCTGCCATGGAGCGGTCCGCAGCCAACATGGGCCTGAGCGATCGTGGAGATATCCGCTATGCTTTGCCGGCCTCCATCGCGCCTTTCCAGGTCGTCGTCACCGTCACCAAGCAGAGCGACGCAACACTCGCGGAAGCAGGCGAAACCATCGCCAAGGCGCTCGAAGCTGCAGGTTTTGACGTTTTGCTGGATGACCGTGACCAGTCCGCAGGCGTCAAATTCAAAGACGCTGACCTGATCGGTGTGCCGTATCGTGTCAACGTCGGCAAGAAGCTTGTCGACGGCCTCGTCGAACTCGTCGACCGCCTGACAGGCAACACCATCGAGTGCCCAGTCGGCGAAGTCGTTCCCCAGCTCCAGGCAGCGATCAAGCAATAAGCAGCTTCAAGGAAGACCAGGTGACGCCGTGGCAGTGAAGGTCAAGTACAAGGGACAGTACGACTCCAACAGTGCGGTTCGTGGCGGAAGGGATCCCTTCCTGCATCGCGCGCTTCGCTTCTTTCTCGTCGCGGGTCTGGCCTGTCTCGTCCTGGGTGCTGCTGTATTTGGCTTCTACTACTACAAGTACCAACATGTCGTAGACGATCGCCTGAACAACGGACCGCTCTTCGCCAGCACCTCGCAGATTTATGCTGGTCCGCGCGAAGTCCGCGTCGGTCAGAAGATGACGGCGGAGCTCATCGGCTCCGAGCTTCGTCGTGCGGGCTACAACTCCAACGATCAGCTCGGCAGCTTCCGGCTCAGCGGCGACAGCATCATGATCAAACCTGGACCGCAGAGCTTCCACTCCACGGACGGTGCCACCATCACCACGCCCGATGGACAGGTCTCTGCGATTACAGCCGAGAACGGCGTCGCCCTTGGAGCCTATGAGCTGGAACCGCAGCTCATCACCGGACTTTCTGAAGACAAGAACCGCACCAAGCGCCGCCTGGTGACGTACAAGGACATCCCTCCGCGCATGGTCCAGGCCGTAACCGCGATTGAAGATCGTCGCTTCTTCGATCACTCCGGCATCAACGTCGGTCGCACCATTCGCTGCGCCGTTGGCGATCTCCTCTCCGGTAAAAAGAACTGCGGCGGATCGACGATCACGCAGCAGCTCGCGCGCGGATTCTTCCTCTCTCCTGAGAAGAAGTTCAAGCGCAAGCTCATCGAAATCATGATCTCCTTCCAGCTCGAAGCCCGCTTTACCAAGCAGCAGATCTTCGAGATGTACGCGAACCAGATCCCCATGGGCCAGCGTGGCTCCTTCGCCGTAGCTGGCTTCGCCGAAGCCGCGCAGGCTTACTTCGGCAAAGACATCAAACAGCTCGACACCGCCGAGTGCGCCATGCTCGCCGGCATCATCCAGCGTCCCAGCTACTTCAATCCGTACAAGCACATGGACCGCGTCCTTGAGCGCCGTAACCTCGTGCTCTCGTCCATGGTGGAGACCGAAGCGCTCACGCCCCAGCAGGCAGAACGTGCCAAGGCTGAGCCCATCCATCTCGCCTCGCCCAACGTAGATGCCAGCGAAGCTCCATACTTCGTCGACCTGGTGCACGACCAGCTCGTGCAGCGCCTCGGTGACTCCGACAATGCGCGCGGCGCTCTGCGCATCTACACCTCGCTCGATCCCGACCTGCAAAAAGCCGCCTCCGCCGCCGTCACTGCCGGAATGATCGGAGTGGACGAGCTCGTGCGCAAACATCATCGCGGCACCGGTCCAATCCTCTATCCACAAGTCTCACTAGTTGCCCTCAATCCTCATACCGGCCAGATTCTGGCTCTCGTCGGAGGCCGCAACTACGGCGTTTCTCAGCTCAATCACGCCACCGCAAAGCGTCCTACGGGCTCCATATTCAAACCTTTTGTGTACGCGGCAGCATATAACACCTCGCTGAATGGCCAACCACTCGGCGATGGCGGTGTCTTCACTGCGGTCACCTTGCTGAACGACGATCCACAAGATTTCGGCACAAGCGGCCAATCCTACACGCCCGGCAACTTCGAGCGTGGAGAGTATCCGGGCATGGTCACGGCCTCCACTGCCATTGAACACTCTCTCAACATTGCTACGATTTCGCTGGCGCAACGGGTCGGCTATGAGAATGTCGCTGCCCTTGCGCGGTCAGCTGGCATCACTAGCGTACGTCCCACGCCCTCCGTCGCCATTGGAACCTACAGCGCTACACCCATTGATATGGCGGGAGCCTATACCGTCTTCGCAAATAATGGCGTCCATCTCAACCCCTGGATGCTCTCTTCCGTACGTAACGACCGGGGAGAAGTCGTCGCCGACTTTACACCCGAGGCGCGACAGGTCGTTGATCCGCGTGTCGCCTACCTTACGCAGTCAATGCTTGAAGGCGTCATGGCACGTGGCACTGGAGCGGCGGTTCGTCGCCTAGGCTTCACCGCTCCTGCTGCCGGTAAAACCGGCACCTCTCACGATGTCTGGTTTGCTGGCTATTCTTCCAATTTGCTTTGCATCGTTTGGGTTGGCAATGACGACTACACCAATCTCGATCTTGAAGGGGCCAAGGCCGCTGCGCCGATCTGGGCCGAGTTCATGAATCGCGCTATCAAGCTCCCGCAATACTCGGATATGAAGCCCTTTACGCCGCCCAACGGCGTCAGTGTCTTCCGCATCGATAAGGCCACCAATCAACTTGCGGATGAAACCTGTCCCGCCGCCTACTCCGCCGCCTTCCTCAACGGCACACAGCCGCAGAACACCTGCTCGCGCATGGGCGATAACGAAGGCGGCATCCTGAGCAAGATCTTCGGTGCAGGCAGCAGTAATAACAACGAGGCCCCCAAAGAGCCCGCCATCCCTGCGATGAACCCCGATGGCACTCCCGCCGAACCCCAGCCGAAGAAGCGTAATTTCTTCCAGAAACTCTTCGGGGGAGGCAAGGACAAGCAGGAAGCCCAACCCAGCCCCCAACCCTAAGCAACAGCCCCGTGCCAGGTGCCCCATACATCGCGCACTTTGCGATGTGTGGGCTATGCGCAAAGCGCATCCTTCGCTCGAAGAGCGATCAGGTGTTTACAAAGAAAAAGCGGATCCCTTCGCTCCGCTACGGGATGACAAAATGGAGGATTCCATAAACCGGGTGACACAATCGGGTGCCCGATGTCCTGCTTCTGGGACATGGGTTATGCGCAAAGCGCATCCATCAACACTTACCCAAAAACTTCACCAGCGGCGTATTCCATCCCTTCACCGCCTCCCCCTCACCCACCCAGGGCTGACAATCAGGACACCAGTACGTACTCCGAGCCCCAGGCCCCTGCTTGCGCATCTCCACAATCCCACCGCACCTGCGACACTCCAACCCACGTCGCCCATACACCCATAACCGGTCCGCAACGTTGGCCGAACGCGTCGTCCGCCGATTGCCCGAGTACGTCACGATCCCATCATCCGCACCATCCAGCACATTCGCCTGCATGTATCTCTGCGAGACATCCGCTATCTGCTGCATCTCGTCCACCGTCAACGTCCGCATCGCGCGAAACGGGTGCACCCGCGCCGCAAAACAGACCTCACTTTTGTAAACATTTCCCAGACCCGCAAGTACGCGCTGATTCAGCAACACATTCGCAATCTCATCCTCGGGATGTGAAGCCGCACGTTTCTGCAACGCAACTAAACCGACATCGCCGGTGTAACTCGCAGACAAAACATCCGGCCCCAGCTTCTCCACCATTGCATCGCGCTTCAACGAAGCCGCGGTATGAAACTCGGCAACAGGCACATTGAACGCAACCGCCTCGAACCCATCCACCGCCACGCGCACACGCATCGCCCTGCGGGGAGACCACCACTTCTCGCCTGTGCGATAGATATGCCACGAGCCGCTCATCAGCATGTGCGTGACCAGGATGAGGTCGCCCGAAAAGTGCATGAGCAGCCACTTGCCCCGCGCCTCCACCTTCTCAATTACGCGCCCCAGCACAGGCCGATCGTCATTCACGCTCGCCAACTTCGCGTAGGCGGTCTCAAACGCAGTCACGGTCTTCCCTTCAAGCACCTTCGCCAGAGCACGCGCCGCGCGAAATAACGTATCTCCTTCAGGCACGTGGCTGCTCCATGCGCGTCCCTGCGGTCACTAACGGCGGCAGATTCCTCCGCAGGTTGAACCCCATCGGGGCCGCCTGAAATCCCTCATCCAGCAGCGCCCTCGCCATCGGATGCTCCGCCACCGCAATGCCATTCACGCTTTGAATTAACATTCCTGTGCGCGACTGTTCGCCTTGTACGGCATCGTCATTCTCGTGCCCATACCCACGCTGCGCCATGATCACGAAGTACCGTGCCAGCGCCTGCATCCTCTTTCCGCGCGCGGGCTCTTCTTCCGGTAGAAACACCTGCAGATTCGGATTGCCTCGACGCAGGTAAGCCGCGAGTGCACCATCCGCCAACACCACACGTGCACCCACACTGCGCGTCAGCGAACTCATCGCATCAGGCGGCGCAGGCCACTTCAACAAGGCACCGTAAGGATTTGCAGGATCCGTCGCCGCCAGCACGACCATCTCCTCGTCCGCCTCCGCGCGTGTCATGCGAAGAGAGCGCAGCAGATCCACGGCGGCAGGCAGAGCAAATTGCGTGGCACCGAGATCCGCAGCGAAGTAGCCACGACGAATCTTTCCACTCTCCTCCAACGCCTTCATCACGTCGTAGATCGCAGAGAAACCTCCCGGCAGATTCTCCGCATGCGCCGTCTCGCGAAAGACCACACCGTAGCGCGCCAGCAGCTGGTGCGCCTCCGCGTGACTCCATTCTGTAGGATTGCGCTGCGCAAGACTCATCGCCGGATGCAAAGCCCATCGCCCCTGCCCCGTTGGCGGCGTGGTTCTGCGCGAACGGAATCCTCCGCCCTGCTGATGTACGCGTCGCGGCTGCCGTCCATTCACCTTGGCTGTGCCGCGCTGCGTATAGGCCCGCAGCGCCTGGAACGCATCGTTCGTCACCGCACCGCGCCACACGAGGTTCCACAACGCATCGAGCGTGTCATTCGGATATCCGCCGCCCACGCCATCATGCAAATTTTGAAAGAACGTCGCTCCATGCCCGCGCAGATACTCGACGACCGCATCCTCACGCTCCTTCAACGGCGAAGCCTCCGTGATCACCGTGCTCGATGTCGAAGGGGCAAGCGGCCAGAGCGCGGGCAACTTCTCCGCGAGGTATAAACCGACGCGCCCATCTTTCTCGCCAATCGGATCGAAGCCCGCCCACTGCACCTCACCCGCTGCGATCAACGTATCCAGATCGGACGACTTGTATCCCGCAATGCGCGCCGGAAGGATCTCCGTCTCGAGCAGCGACGCAGGCAGGGGTGCGCCTTGTAGATTTTCAATCGTGTCCAACAACGCATCCAACCCGCGACGAGGCGAGATCACACCCTGCCAGTGCGTAAACAGACGCGCCAGCGTCTGCTGCTCCACCGGCTCAATCTCTTTACGCAGCTTCGCCAAAGATCGACGGCGGATCGTACGCAACACCTCCACATCCACCCACTCGCGATGCACACCGCCGGGACGGAAGCCGCCCTCCATCACGCGTCCACTCTGGATCAACCGTTGCAGCAGCGCCTCTACCTGCGCTGCGGGAAGACCGAACCGATCCACGATCTGTTGCGTCACAAACGGCCCATGCGTCCGCGCAAATCTCCTCACGAGATCGAGAGCCGCATCCGGCGCAGCCTCCAGCAGAGCCGTCGGCAACCCCGGTGGCAGCGGTATCCCCAGCGCATCGCGATACCGCGCCACATCCTCCACCGCAATTAGCCGCTTCTCTCCGCCGATCAAAAGCTCAAGCACACGCCGCGCCTTGATCAACCGGTCTGCCGTTATCGCCACTTCAGGCGAAGTCACACGCGCCAGCAACTCATCCCGCCGCAGATCTCCAAGACGCAACAAGAGATCATGCACAGCATCCATCGTCCGCACCCTGTAATCCGGCGCGAGACTCTGAAGCTGCTCCTCTGTCTCTTCGATGGCGGCAAGATCCAGCAACTCCCGCAGATCCGCATCGCCCAGCAGTTCACGCAACTGATCCTGATCGATGGACAGTGCCTGCGCGCGGCGCTCGGCCAGCGGAGCATCTCCGTCGTAGATGTAATTTGCTACATACGAAAACAAAAGCGCCGAAGCGAACGGCGAAGGCGTTCGCGAATCCACCGTATGCACACGGATCTGGCGCTGTCCCACACCGCGCAGAATCTCCATCAACGCGGGCATATCGAAGACATCGCGCAGACACTCGCGGTACGCCTCAAGCAACATGGGAAACTGCGGATACCGCGCCGCCACGCTCAGCAGGTCATAGGCGCGCTTCCTCTGCTGCCACAGCGGCGTTCGCCCATCCGCTCTGCGGCGAGGCAGCAACAGCGCACGCGCAGCGGACTCGCGAAACTTCGCCGCGAACAACGCCGTCGAGCCCAGCTGACGCTGCACAAAATCCGCGGCCTCCGCGGCTTCAGGAAAGAACTGATCGACCTCAGGCGCAGCGTCTGTCTCCGGAAAACGGATCACAAATCCGTCTTCGCTCCACATCGCTTCAACTTCCGCTCCACCCGCAGCGCGGATCCGCCCCATGATCGCCATCGCCCAAGGCGCATGCACGCGTGATCCGAAGGGCGTCAGCACGCAGACGCGCCAGTCTCCCAGTTCATCGCGCACACGCTCCACCACAATCGTGCGATCGTCCGGCACCTGTCCTGTCGCCACTTCCTGGTCCGCCAGATAACGCAAAAGATTCTCCGCTGCCAGAGCATCCAGATCGTGCTCGCGCGTCAACCGCGTCAGGGCAACGCTGCGTGGCATATCGCGCAGCTCGCGAATCAACGCACCGATGCGCCGCCCGAACTCCAACGGCCTACCCGCCTGATCGCCGCGCCAGAACGGCATCTTTCCCGGCTCACCCGGAGCAGGACTCACCAGAACGCGATCGTGCGTGATCTCGTCGATCCGCCACGTCGAAGCACCGAGAATAAATGTCTCTCCCGTGCGCGCTTCGAAGACCATCTCCTCGTCCAGTTCGCCCACGCGAATCGGCTTCGAACGTTCCCCCGAAAGAAAGACACCATATAAGCCGCGATCCGGAATCGTCCCGCCATTCAGCACGGCTATCTTCTTCACGCCCTGCCGCGGGGTAAGCCACTGCCGAGTGCGATCCCACGTCACACGCGGCCGCAGCTCACCAAACTCATCCGACGGATACCGTCCCGCCAGCATGTCCAGCACACCATCGAAGACCGCCGTGCTCAGACCCGCATAGCCCGCGCAGCTTCGTACCAGGCGCAGCAATGCATCGTAAGAGATCCCCGGTGACTCGTCTTCTTCGCCGCGATGCTTCTTCGCTCTCCGCTCCGCTTGCTCCACATCCAACGGAGGATGCGCAATCGTCGCCACCATCTGCTGCGCCAGCACATCCAGCGCATTGCGCAGAAAGCGCGTCGACTCCACATGCCCCTCGTGCATCGCCTGCGTCACCGCCGCGCACGCAATCAGGTCCGCGCGATACTTTGGAAAGATAATCCCCTTCGACGGCGCGCCCACCTGGTGCCCCGCGCGCCCGATCCTCTGCATACCACTGGCAACGGAAGGCGGCGCTTCAATCTGAATCACCAGATCGACCGCGCCCATATCGATACCAAGCTCCAGCGAAGACGTCGCCACCAGAGCGCGAATCGTCCCCGCCTTCAGCATCTCCTCGATCTCGCTGCGCTGCGAAGCTGCAAGCGATCCATGATGCGCCCGCGCAATCTCTTCTCCCGCAAGCTCGTTGATCGCGCCCGCGATCCGCTCCGCAATCCGTCGCGCATTCACAAACAGAATCGTGGATTGATGCTCACGAATAATCTCCAGCAGACGCGGATGGATCGACTGCCAGATCGAAGTCCGTTTCGGCCCCTGTGAGGCCGGTCCGCTCGGCGTCTCCTGAATCTCGCCGAGCTTGGCCATGTCCTCCACCGGAACCTCGACCGTAAGCTGCAGCACCTTGCGCGCACCGGCATTCACGATGCTCACAGGACGAAACCGGATCCCCGCCACACCCGCTTCAGGCTTCTCCTCCGCAGCGTTACGCGCATCCGTCAAAGCAGCTTCGCCGACCTGTTGCCCCGCTGACTCGCTGACTCCCTCCGCTCCGCCAAGGAACCGCGCCACCTCTTCGAGAGGCCTCTGCGTCGCGCTCAGTCCAATCCGCTGCAAACGCCGCCCCGTCAACGCCTCCAGCCGCTCCAGCGAAAGCGCCATATGCGCTCCACGCTTCGTCGGCACCAGCGCGTGAATCTCGTCGATGATCACCGTCTCCACCGAACGCAACACCTCGCCCGCATTTGAAGTCAGCATCAAGTACAGCGACTCCGGCGTTGTAATCAGAATGTCTCCGGGATGCCGCACGAAGCGCGCACGGTCCGCCGCCGGTGTATCGCCCGTGCGCACACTGATCGTCGGCATATGGAACGGTACGCCCGCCCTCTGCGCCGTGTTTGCAATGCCTGCCAGCGGCGACCGCAGATTACGCTCAACATCCACCGCCAGCGCCTTCAGCGGCGACAGGTACACCACGCGGCAACCCTCTTCCTTCGGAGGCGCGGACAACATCAACTTATCCAGGCACCAGAGAAACGCCGTCAGCGTCTTGCCCGTTCCCGTAGGTGCCAGGATGAGTGTCGATTCGCCCTTGGCGATGGCAGGCCAGCCCTCCGTTTGCGGTACCGTAGGGGCTTCGAAGACCGCTCGAAACCACTCTGCCGTGATCGGGTGAAACAGCTCCAGCGCGTCCGCTGCGGGCGTCGCCACCACCGTCTTCGCCCCACTGGATTTCTTCGCCGCCATCAAGCCTCGCCCCTCCGTCATAGGATGCCGACCAGACCCCAGGAAACGCTACCGCCGCAGCTAAAAGTGCTTACATGTCTGCGCAGATTCTAAAATGGCTCATGGCTTCCACTCCTGCCGCTCTGCCGGCGGCGACACAACGCTTTGACACGATCGATCTTCTGCGAGGCTTTTCCATTCTCGCGGTAGTTCTTCTGCATACTTGGCTTCGCCTCTTCATGGCCGGCTATGATATCCGCCGCCCCGCTTTCCCTCCCATGCTGGCTCACCTTATCTTCTTCAACGGTGGAAACGGTGTTACCGTTTTTTTCACCATCTCGGGTTTTCTCATCACCCTCACCTCTCTGCGCCGCTTCGGTTCGCTCTCCGCCATGAAGGCCTCGGCGTTCTACCGGATCAGGTTTGCTCGTATCGCTCCACTGCTTTCGCTCATCGTCGCGCTGCTTAGTGTCCTCGCCCTGATACATGCTCCTGGATTTCAGTTTGAAGCGAGAAGCGCACCTTTATGGCGAGCCATCGTTGCCGCCTTCACCTTCCACCTCAACTGGCTGGAGGCACGATTCTGGTTTCTGCCTGCCAACTGGAATGTCATGTGGTCGCTCTCAGTCGAGGAGATGTTCTATCTCTTTTTTCCGATCCTCTGTGTTGCACTTCTACGCTTCCGAAGAGGCATGATTCCTTTCATCGCAATTCTGATGGCCTTCGTAGCAATGGGACCCTTTGCCCGCACTGTCTGGTCCACAAATGAGATCTGGCTGGAAGAGAGCTACCTCGGAGGGATGGACGGCATCGCGCTAGGCTGCATCGCTGCCTTGCTGACGCAACATCTGGCCATACGGCAAGCAGGTCTTTGGACTGTAGCTCATCGACGCGCGCTGCTTCTACTCCAGTGGATGGGCGCAATTCTTCTGGTCGTCATCGCTCTAGGGCCAACTTGGCTGTGGAAGTTGAACCCGACGAAGTTCGACTTCTGGGGAACGCTGCTCTCCCTCTCTGCCTGCTTCGTCATGATATCGACCGTTCTTCGCCATGCCGGAGAACCTTCTCGCAGCCTAGGCCTTATCACAGCTCCTATCCGCTGGTATGGACGGCACAGTTATGAGATCTACCTCACTCACGAGTTCATTATCATCTGCGCTGTCCTGCTCTTTACCCACTGGCATCCCAACACAACTCCCGGAAAAGGCGGCCTCGCGCAACACCAACTCGATCTCTTGCATATGGCTATCTGGATGATTGGCATCGTACTGCTCACGGCCCCACTTGGCTGGCTTGCGGCAACATTCTACTCAGAACCGATGAATCGCCGCCTACGAGGTGCCAGGCCAGCCTGTTAGCGCGATCGAGGCCGCCCCGCCAGCAACTTGCATCCGTGCCGAAACACGACTAACCTCACCTACGCATGAGTGCTCTATCTCAGGACCAGATCGCAGACCTGGTCTCCGCCGCAAAGACCGCCGCAGACCGGGCGTACGCGCCCTACTCCAGCTTCCAAGTAGGCGCGGCGATCCTGCTCACTACGGGCGAGAGCGTCACCGGCTGCAACGTCGAAAACGCATCGTACCGTCTCACCACCTGCGCCGAACAGACCGCCATCGTCCGCGCCGTCGCGCAGCTGGGACCGCAGATTAAAATTGCGGCCATCGCCATCGCCAACATCGACCCCACCGTCGCCTGCATGCCCTGTGGCGCATGCAGGCAGACCATCCTTGAGTTCGCCGCAGACCCATGCCATATCTTCTACCCCGGTGAAAACGGCAAGGCCTCAAACGCCACGCTGGATCAGCTTCTCCCAGCATCCTTCCATTTCAAGAAATAAAAATGCACGCACTCGACATCATCCTCCGTAAACGCGACGGCCACGAACTCACCGACGGCGAGATCCAGAGCTTCATTCAGCAGGTCGTTGCCGGAGAGGTCACCGACGCGCGCATCGCGGCGCTTCTCATGGCCATCTTCCTCCGCGGCCTCAACGCGCGCGAACTCGCTACGCTCACACAGGCGATGCGCTTCAGTGGAGAGACCTTCGACTCTGCCTTTCTGAACAAGTTCACGGTCGACAAGCACTCCACTGGCGGCGTAGGCGACAAGACCTCTCTCCTCATCGCGCCCATCGTCGCCGCAGCGGGCCTCGCCGATCCCATGATCAGCGGCCGCTCGCTCGGCCACACCGGCGGCACGCTCGACAAGCTCGAAACCATCCCCAGATTTCGTACGCAACTCTCCATGACAGAGTTCGGCAAAGTTATCGCACAGTGCGGCTTCTCCATGATCGGCCAGACGAAGAACCTCGTCCCCGCCGACCGCATCCTCTACGCCCTCCGCGATCACACCGGCACGGTCGAATCTCCCAATCTCATTGCCGCGTCCATCATGAGCAAGAAGCTTGCCTCTGGCCTGAAAGGTCTTGTGCTCGACGTCAAGACCGGCTCAGGCGCCTTCCTCAAATCCTTCGAGGAGTCCGAACACCTCGCCCTCCTGCTCGTCGGCATAGGAGAGCGCGCAGATACGCGCACGGTCGCTCTACTCACGACGATGGACCAGCCCCTCGGCCGTTTCGCCGGCAACTGGATCGAGGTATGGGAGTGCGTAGAGATCATGCGTGGCATCGCGCATCCTCTCTACGCCGACGTCATCGAACTCTCGGTCACACTTGCGGGATGGATGCTTCACCTCGGCGGCGTTACCGCCACACCGGAAGCAGGCCGCGACCGTGCGCTTGAACTTTTGCACGACGGCAGCGCCTATAAGAAATGGCTGGAGATGGTGAAGCTGCAAGGCGGAGACGCTACTCCCTTCGCAGACCCCGTAGCCTTCCACAAACCCGTAGTGACGCGCACGCTCACTGCCTCTGAATCCGGCTATCTCAGCAGCATGGACTGCACCGAGGTCGGCTGGGCGGTCCAGCGCCTCGGCGCCGGCCGCGAGGTGCCTGGAGGACCTGTATCTGCGCATGCGGGTATCGAAATGCACGCCAAGTTGGGCGACTCCCTGACAGCAGGCGAGCCCCTCGTCACCCTCTTTGGCGACAGCGAGGCGCAACTCAATACCGCCGAGTCGATGCTGCACGACACCATCAAGATCTCCGCGGAAAAACCAACGCTCCAGCCCCTCATCCACAAAGTCATCACGGACCAATCCCTCTGACGCTCTCGTGCCCCATTCTTTTGCGGCTTCATTGCGAAAGGGTGGGGTCGCGCGGAGCGCACAAACCAGATCCATCAGGAAACCTCCACCGGGTGCCCCATGTCCCGCATCTGGGACATGGGTTATGCAGAAAGCGCCTTCGGAATGCCTGAAGGAGCAGATCCCTTAGCTTCGCTACGGGATGACAAAAAGTTCATCACAACGAAGAGGCCGCTGCAATCGCAGACGGCCTCTTCCAAATCAACTTACAAAAAGACTAAACAGTAACAGGCTGCTCCAGCACCTGGGCAAACTTCTTACCCGTGCGCTCCTTGTAAGCATCCTTGTGATACGCATAGCCCGCGATCAATGGGAACGCAATCGTCGCCTCGGCGAAGACCATCTGCTCGTAGGTCAGATCGACCTTGCCCCAGCTCGATGCTTCCTTCAGCGTCGAGCCCGAAAGAGCACCGTCGCGTGCATCGGCCACCGTGATCTGGATCGCATACTTGTGCATCGAAGCCTCGACGCCAAGAATGTCCGCTGCCACAACGATGTCCTGCGCGAAGTTCTTTGGAACGCCGCCACCGATCATCAGAAGACCAGTCGTCGGATTCGCAATCTTCAACTGCGTCAGCTCGTAGAAGTCCTTGGCAGAGTCGATCGAAACGACGGCCTTGCCGCGGCGCGCATGCTGATGCGCCACCAGGCCGAAGCCAGCCGAGCAGTCCGAGAACGCCGGGCAGAAGATCGGCACGTTCTTTTCGAAGCAGGCGAGCACGATCGAATCGGCCTGTCCGTCCTTCGGCGTGCGCCCGTTCTCCGAGAGATAACGTCCCATCTCCTGGATGAACTCACGCGAAGAGTAAGGACGAGTCTCGAGCGAGTTCGTGATCTTCTCCGTCGTCTCATCGCAGATGCGAAGCTCTTCCTCGTCGATGAAGGTGTCGTAGATACGATCGATCATCAACTCGCGAAGATCGGCATCACCGCCGCCGTACTTGTACTCGTCGCCCGCGATGTAGTGCTTGAAGCCGAGCGCTTCGAAGAAGTCCTGATCGACGATGTTCGCGCCCGTCGAAACGATGGCGTCCACCATGTTGTTGCGGATGAGATCAACAATGACCTTCTGCAGGCCAGCAGAGATCAGCGATCCCGCCAGGCACAGAATCACGCCGCACTCGGTATCGCGCAGCATCATGTCGTAGATCGTGGCCGCGCGTGCTAGATCGCGCGAAGAGTAGGCCATGTGCTGCATGGCATCGACCAGTGCGACAACGTTGTGCTGCTTGATGTCGATGTGCTGGATAGGGTCTTTGAGAAGTTCGTTTTTCGTAGGCATGTCGTCCCTTAGTTTATAACGCTTCCGCCTGTAAATACGCGGGTTTTGGCTCTTTTCTGCACCTTCGTTCTCCTCACTGCACCCTACGTTGATACAGTTGAAGTTGCAGGCTGGAATTCAGCGGGAGCCGGATGATCGTCAACTTCGCAGATCGCGCACACAATCACAACTGGGAGCTCGATCCCATCGTGCGCTCGCTCCTGGACACCGACTTCTACAAGCTCCTTATGCTCCAGTTCATCTGGAAGCACTTCCGCACCACACGGGTCTCCTTCGGTCTCCACAATCGCAACCTGAAGTTCCGCCTTTGCGAAATGATCCACCGCGAAGAAGTGATCGCACAGTTCGAACACGTCCGCAGATTAAGATTCCGTAAATCCGAACTCATCTGGCTCGCAGGCAACACCTTCTACGGAACACGTGGCATCTTCGAATCCGCTTTTCTCGATTGGCTGGAAAACGACTTCGCCCTCTCCGACTACGAGCTCTCCGAAGAAGACGGCCAGTTCCTCCTCAGTTTTGAAGGCCCATGGGTCGCCGTCACCATGTGGGAGATCTACGCTCTCTCCATCCTCAACGAACTCAAGACCCGCGCTGCACTTAAAAACATGGATGAGTTCGAACTCGACATCCTCTACGCCCATGCAAAGACGCGGCTCTGGGGCAAGATCGAAAAGCTGCGCGACGTCCCTTCGCTCGCCGTCGCAGACTTCGGCACACGCCGCCGCCACAGCTTTCTCTGGCAGGAGTTTGCTGTCGAAGCCATGCACGCCGAGCTGGGCAAGAACTTCTCCGGCACCTCGAACACCTTCCTCGCCTACAAGCATGATCTCGAAGCCATCGGCACCAACGCGCATGAGATCCCGATGGCCATGGCGGCGATGTCCACCTCCGACGAAGAACTCAGGGCCTCGCAGTACAGGATGCTCGAGCTCTGGGCGCAAACCTACGACGGTGCGCTGCAGGTCATGCTGCCGGATACTTACGGCACCACGCAGTTCCTTCAGAATGCCCCGCCATGGGTCGCCAACTGGACAGGCCAGCGCGTGGACTCCAAAGACCCTTTCCTCGCCGGAGACGAGTACATCGCCTGGCTGGAGTCGCGCGGCAAAGACCCGAAGAGCAAGCTCCTCATCGCCTCCGACGGCCTGGATGTGCAGGAGATCCTCTCGCTGCACGCCTACTTCAGCGGCCACATCCTTCCCGGCGTCTCTGCGCGCGACTTCCGCAACGCCGCCGACTTCACCGACGAACGCAAGTGGCGACCGGAGCGCCGCATCCGCTTCTCCGCCGGATGGGGAACGCTTCTTACGAACGACTTCCGCGAGTGCCATCCGCGCAACGAAGACGGCCTCGAACCGATCTCGCTCGTCTGCAAACTCACGAGCGCCGAAGGCCACCCCGCCGTCAAGCTCTCCGACAACTATCTGAAAGCCTCCGGACCGAAGCCACTCATCGCTCACTACCGCAAGGTCTTCGGTACCGCTGGAGTAGCCAACATCCCTGTGCTGGTCTAAGGAATACCTGCACATTAACCTGATGTATAAAAAAGCGAAAAGCAGATCCCTCCGGTTCGCTACGGGATGACAAAGTAAAAAACCCGGGTGCCCCATACATGAACAGCTTTATCGTTCATGTGTGGGTATTCGTGCGAAAGCGCGAACCGCTTCTAGACCCCAAGCCTGACAAACATCCCTCCCGAACATCGCAAAGAACGCGATGTACGGGGCACCCAGATCATCAGCTCTAGTGACATGCCCGTAACCACGCACCTTATACTTGCCCCATGCGCAAACTGCTCGCCGCCGCTCTCCTCCTCACACCACTCACAGCCTTTGCCTGGGGACACACCGGCCACGAGATGATCAACAAGATCGCTGCGGAGAAACTGCCCGCCGACATGCCCAAATTCCTCCACTCCAAGCAGGCCATCGAGCAGATGCAGTACATGGGCCCGGAGCCGGATCGCTGGCGCTACTACAAGGGCGAGCCCGAGCTCGTCGCCGCGCAGTCGCCCGAACACTTCATCGATCTCGAATATGCCTGGCTCTACGGAAAGCCGCTCATCCGTCAGCGCTATGACTTCCTGCGTCAGGTGGACGCGCAATCCATCCTCCAGAAGAACCCGAAGATTCGCGCCGAGGGCATCGGCCTTCTGCCGTACGCCACCACCGAGATCTGGCAACGCCTGAAGGCTTCCATGCGCAACTATCGCGCCCTGCAGAAAGACCACAAGAACACACGCGCCGCAGAAGCCCTTGTGATCTTCTACGCCGGCTGGCTGGGACACTACGTCGCCGACGGCTCGCAGCCTCTGCACACCACCTACCGCTACAACGGCTGGGAGGGCGAGAACCCCAATGGCTACTCCAACGACCACAAGATCCACGCGAGGTTCGAGGGCGAGTTTGTCGCGCACAATCTGACGGAGAAGGAAGTCGCCGCGCTCGTTCCCCCGGCCCCTGTACCGCAAAAAGAGATCTTCTCCGACTTCGAGGCCTACATCACCCACACCCATACGTTCGTCGAAAAGGTCTACCAACTCGACAAGGAACACGCCTTCGACGGCGCAGGCACACCCGCAGGCAAGGCCTTTGCCCTGGAGCGCGTCGCCGCCGGTGCCACCGAACTCCGCGATCTGATCGTCTTTGCCTGGGAGCAGAGCGCCACGCCGGAGCCGCCTTATAAGGGCGACTGAAGATCAGCCTGGCTGGGTCGCGTCTTCGGCATCGCCTGCCGCAGGACGCGACCCAGCAGAAGCGCCAGCGCCGGTGTAAAGACCGCAGCCACCACCGCCCACACCACCAGGGCATGCCACTCCCACATCCAGAGCATCTTCGTCAGCTCCCAGGGATGCCGCGCCAGCGGCAGAATCTCCGCCCGCGAAAGCGGGATCGGCTTTGTCCCGAACAGCACCGTTCCTACATGCACAAACGGTAAAAACAGAAGCAGCTGGATCGGATAAGCCGAGTGCGTTCCCACCTGCGAAGCCGGAACGCTGAGCCGCAGGACAAAGGCCAGCAGCAGAGAGAGCACCGTGGTGCTCCCAATCAAGGGATTAATGCCGATCGCGACGCCCATCGCGATACTCCACGCCAGCCGCTCCGGCGTCACCCCTGCGCGCAGAAGTCCCAACACGGGAAGAAAGATCTTCCGCCAGACCCACGATCTGTCCTCTTCCATCTTCACCTGCATCGTCGTCTACCTTACGCGAAATGCAGGTCCGCAAGGTCATCACACCATCATGGGAAGGTACGGGGTCGTTAAAATAACTATTTAACGTTATTACTTTACAAACGAGGTTTTCTTGTTATATTTGCGGCAAGGTAGCTCTTACTCACTGCCTGGAGGCACATGGCTTCTCTGCTGACGGAACCACGCTCCACCGTCGCTCTGCCGCTTTATTCCCCGCTTTCCATCGGGGAAAACCCTCAATTTCAGCCAGAACCCCAGAAGATTCTGGCTGAATTCGGCCCCTATCAGGCCCGCCTGGCACAGACGGAGGAAGACCGTCTGGCCGCCTACAGGCTTCGCTTCCTCGTTTTTAATCTGGAAATGCACGAGGGCCTGGAGTCAGCGTTTACTACCGGCCTCGACACCGACGCGTACGATCCCGTCTGCGATCAACTCATCGTGGAAGAGAAGGCCACGGGGAGCGTCGTCGGTACCTATCGCTTGCAGACCGGCCTGAACGCCGGTCGCCACCTCGGCTACTACTCCGAACAGGAGTTCTGCTTCGCACCCTACGAGCATCTCCGCAGTTCTGTGATCGAACTCGGGCGTGCGTGCATCCTTAAAGAGCATCGCTCGGCGGAGGTTCTCAACCTCCTCTGGCGCGGCATCATGCGCTACGCCCTCGCACGCGGGGGACGCTACCTCGTCGGCTGCTGCTCCATCACGACGCAGGACGCCAACGAGGGCGCAGGCGTCTTCCTTGGCCTGCAGGGCTACATGGTCGAAGACAGCCTGGTCACCTTGCCCACGCCCTCCTACGCCCTGCCTGCCCCGGTGGGCGAGGTCGCCGCCGTCCCTCCTCCCAAGCTACTTCGCGCCTATCTTGCCATCGGCGCGAAGATCTGCGGAGCACCGGCCATCGATCGTGCGTTCGGCACCATCGACCTGCTCACCATGATCGATCTCGAAACTCTCAACCCGCGCATCGCGCGTCGCTTCCTCTAGGACGCCATGCGAGGGTTCTTCCGCACCATCGGCTTTGTGCTGTTCCTCTGTGTTGTCGTTCTCGACCTTCTGCTCCGCAGGCCGCGCTCCATCGCCCAGCGTGCAGCCTGGATGCAGAAGTGGAGCATCCGCTTCCTGAGCTACGTGGGCCTGAACGTCGACATCCCCCACCCTGCGCCCACCAGCGGAGCGATGGTCTGCAATCACCTTACCTACCTGGACATCCTCGTCCTCGGAGCCCAGCGGCCAACGGTCATGGTCGCGAAATCCGAGGTGCGCCGATGGCCGCTCATCGGGACCATCACCGCCGGGGCCGGCACCATCTACGTCGAACGGGAGCGCTCAAGCTCAGCCGCCATCGCGGCCGAGCAGATGGCGGAGGCCGTTCGCTCCGGTGTCTTTCTCCTCTTCTTCCCCGAAGGCACAAGCGGCGACAGCACAGAGGTTCTGCCGTTCCGTTCGCCTCTCTTTCAACCGCTCATCGAAGCCGCCGTACCTATCTGGCCTGCGCATCTTTCGTACAACGTACCCCCGTCTGCGAAGAGCGACTGGATTGTTCGGAATAAGGTCTGCTACTGGGGCGAGATGAACATCGTCCCGCACCTCATGGGCATGCTGCAGCTTCGCGAAGTCTCCTGCACCCTGCGCTACAGCCAGCAGCCTGTGGTCGCGCACGACCGCAAAGTCGCCGCACACCGCTGCCATGAGATCGTGGAAGCCATGCACCGTGAGGCATATCGTCAAGGGTATAAAGAGAAGCCTAGCGCAGGCCGCGCTGATGCAGTTGGCTCAGCACCTGTTCCACGGACCAGTCCAGCGAATCGGTTCCTTGTACCGTCAGCGTAGCGAACTCGCGCGACGGTAGAACATACTTCTCCGCCATCGGCAGGGCCGTTGCTTCGAACTGCTCCTTCACCGAAGCCTCCGTCCGCCCACGCTCTCGTACATCGCGATGGATGCGGCGCATCAGGCAGACCTCGTGCGGCGCGTCGACGTAGATCGAAAAATCGAACAGCCCGCGCAGCTCCGCGTAATGCAGCGCCAGGATGCCTTCCACCAAAATCACCTGCGAAGGCTCCACCCTCTCAGTCTTGCCCGGCACCCGCGTATGGGTGGCAAAATCATAGATCGGACGCGCGATTGGCTTCGACAACGCGAGCATCTCCAGATGCTCCAGCAGCAACTCGCTCTCCAGAGAATCCGGATGGTCGAAGTTGCTATGCGCCCGTTCTTCAAAAGGAAGATGCGCGAGGTCCCGATAGTAATAGTCAAACGGAAAAAGCGTCGCCTCAAGCTCCAGAGCAAGCTCACGCGCCAGCGTCGTCTTGCCCGAACCTGAACACCCCGCTACCCCCACAATGACCGGCCGAACGATCCCACCCAGCGTCAGCTGCTCCATTACTTCGCAGCTCCAAGCGCCGCCATGCGCGGCACCACCGCGCTCAGCAGTGAAGAGAACTGCGACGCCACCCTGCGTCCTGTCTCCATCACCTCTTCGTGATCAATGGCCTGATCCAGAACACCAGCCGCCATATTCGTCACCAGCGAGAGGCCAAGTACCTCCATGCCCATGTGTCGCGCCACGATCACCTCATGCACCGTGGACATTCCGACAAGGTCCGCGCCCAGCGTACGAAAGGCACGTATCTCTGCTGGGGTCTCATAACTTGGCCCCAGCACGGCCAGGTAGACACCTGTCTTGAGCATCCACGCCTGCCGCTGCGCCTCGTCCTGCGCGATCGTCAGTAAACGCAGGGAGTACGCTCCACTCATGTCGTGGAACCGCGGCCCAAACCGGGGGTCATTCGGCCCGATGCAGGCATTCGTTCCCGTCAGATTGATGTGATCGGAGATCCCCACAATCGCGCCCTGCCCGTAACGAGGGTCGATCCCGCCCGCCGCATTTGTCACCACCAACTGCTGTACACCGAAGAGCTTCAGCACGCGCGTCGGAAAGGTAACCTCCTCCATGCGATATCCCTCGTAGGCATGCACGCGCCCCTGCATGACGGCCACGTCGGCGCCGTTGAGCGAACCGATCACCAACCGACCGCTGTGTCCCTGCACCGTCGACTGCGGAAAGTGCGGAATCTCCGCGTACGAAATCGCAACCGCGTCCATCACCTGCTCCGCAAACTCACCCAGCCCCGACCCCAGGATGATGCCCACGCGAGGCCGCACCGCTGTCTTCGACTTCAAAAACTCCGCGGCTTCGACCGCACGTTCATACAAACTCATATTCACCATCCATAGCTCTGACTCGTTGATCTGCTGAATCGCTGCTTCTTACTTCAGCAGCAGACTCACAATGCTGGCGGACATCAGGTTCGCCATCGTTCCAGCCAGCAGAGCGCGCATTCCAAGCTTCGCCAGCTCATTCCGGCGTCGCGGAATCAGCGCTCCGATACCACCGATCTGCATGCCCACCGAACCTATATTGGCAAACCCGCACAGCGCAAATGTGGCAATCGCCAGCGTCCGCGTGCTCACGGCACCCGCCTTTGCCATCGCTCCAAGCTGCTGGTAGGCGATGAACTCATTCAGCACCGCGCGCGTGCCGATCAGGTTCCCGACCACCGGCGCATCTTTCCACGGAATCCCGATCATCCACGCTATCGGTGCGCAGAAGAACCCAAGCACTGCATTAATCGAGTGCGGGAACCGCACACCATGGGCCCAGCTGAAGTTACTGATGCCCATCATAATGCCGTTGACCAGACCCACCAGCGCCAGGAAGCTCAACAGCATGATCGCCACGTTGAACGCCAGTTGCCCCCCATCGATCGTGCCGCGCGCGATGGCCCCGATAAAGTTGTCTTCCTTATGCTCTTCATTCTTCGGAATAGTCACCGTTCCCGCCGTTGCAGGAACCTCCGTCTCCGGCACCAGCATCTTGCTTAAAAGGATCGTTCCAGGAGCCGTCATGATCACGGCGCTCAGCAGGTCCTGCGCGCGGATGCCGTAGAAGATATACGCCGCCATGATGCCGCCGGAGACGTGCGCCATGCCGCTGGTCATGATCGTCATCAGCTCAGAACGCGTCGCTCCATCCAGAAAAGGCCGGATCGTCAGCGGCGCTTCCGTCTGCCCCATAAAAATCGACGCCGCCACATTGGTGGACTCCGCGCCCGACGTTCCCATCGTCCACTGCATCAGCCAGGCCACCCAGCGAATGACGATCTGCATTACGCCGATGTGGTAAAGCACTGCGAAAAAAGCGGATACAAAAATAATTGTGGGCAGAACCTCAAAGGCAAACACGCTCATAGGCCCAGTTGCCCCGAGGTATCCAAAGACCACCCGGGAGCCGTCCACCGAATGCCCCAGTAGCGACGTGATCACCGCCGATCCCTTCTGCAGCACCAATTGCCCAAAGGGAAATTTGATCACTAAAATTGCAAAGAAAATCTGTAAACCCAGACCCCAAAGGACGGTCCTCCACTTGATCGCGCGCCGGTTGGTCGACAGCAAATAAGCAACCGCCAACAGGACAACAAGTCCGATCAATCCGGTAAAACGGGCCAAGGTGCCGCCTCCATAAATAATCTACGAATCGTGGCAAGTGTATATCGATGCCTCCCCTTTTCAGGCACCTGGGGTACCATGCTCGTATCTATGCAGGCTGGGCTCCTCTTCGCGATCGTTATACTGGCTGCCCTGGCGGCGGTCCTGCTCTTCCTGCTGTCGCGGGAAAAGAAGAGACACCTTGTCGCAATCGACGCGCTCGATCTCGCCAGGCACGAGCACATCGAACAGATGTCCTCTCGCACGCATCTCGATGACGTTAAGAACGAATTTATCTCGACCGTCTCTCACGAACTGCGCACGCCGCTGACCAGTATCCGCGGCGCACTCGGCCTGCTCTCTGCCGGTCTGCTTGGGAATAATGACCCTAAGGCCCAGAATCTACTACGGATTGCGCTTACCAATACCGACCGTCTCATCCGTCTCATCAACGACATTCTTGACCTGGAGCGCATCCAATCCGGACGGTCTCCCCTCCGTACCTCCTCCTGCTCTCTCTCGGCGATCCTGGAACACTCCGTCGACGATCTGATGCCGCTTGCCACCGAGGCCAACGTCCGCATCGAGATGAGTGGACCACCCGATGTCTCCAGCGGCATCCAGGCCGATCCTGACCGTATCGGACAGGTCATTACCAATCTTCTCTCCAACGCAATCAAGTTCTCCGAGCCTGGCTCTTCGATTCGAATCAAGACCGAGATTCACTCCACCACCATTCTGCTGCGTGTGATCGACAGCGGCCGTGGCATCCCGGAGGATAAGCTCGACCTGATCTTCGATCGCTTTCAGCAGGTCGAACCCTCCGACTCCAGGCAAAAGGGCGGCACGGGTCTCGGTCTCACCATCTCCCGTGGCATCATCCAACAACATGGTGGCCGGATCTGGGCCGAACGGAACGAAGGTCCCGGCGTCACGTTCTTCGTTGAACTTCCGAGATCCAAGAGCGCGCCGCCGGTCTTCGAGTCGGCCCCGCTCGCCATGCCCCCCACCTCCGACGGTCGCGCCATGGTTCTCGTCTGCGACGACGACGCCAGCGTTCGCGCCATGGTGCGTCTGCAACTCGAACTGCACGACTACATTGTGGTGGAAGCCGCACGCGGCGAACAGGCGATCTCCTTTGCTGCGCAGCACCCCGTTAGCGCCATCCTCCTCGATCTGCACATGCCCGGCCTCTCCGGTTGGGAGACGCTGGAAAAGCTGCGCAACACACCCGCTACTTCCCACATTCCCGTCGTCATCCTCACCGTGACCGCACCAGAGAACCGTTCCCCTTTAGATCCTGCGACACAGGGCTGGATCCAGAAGCCCTTTCACGAAGAGTTCCTGCTGAGCGAACTCTCCCGTGTCCTTGAAAACACCAACGTTGTACCCTGTGTCCTTCTGGTGGAGGACGATCTGGACTTCGCCGAGGTGGTCCGCATCGGATTTCAGAACACTGGCGTAAATGTCCACCACGTCACGACTCTTCAGGAAGCCGTGGAATACTGTGCCCTGAGCCGACCGCATGTTCTCCTACTGGATCTCTCCCTTCCCGACGGGGACGGATTCTCTCTCATTCGTACCCTCCGGGAAAACGACGATCTGCGCTTCCTTCCCATCGTCGTCTACTCCGGTCGCGACTTCACGGATCAGGAAAAATCCGGGACACATCCTGCCCCAACTCATTTCCTCACCAAGGCCGGGGTTCAACCCCACGAGGTCCAGTCCATCGTGCTCGCCATGGTAGGCCGCCAGGCCGTTCCTCAACAGGTCGCACTTACGCCTGAATCCATTTAGGCATCTCAAGACTCAGAAAGACCCGCAATGCCTCACGTACTCCTGATTGACGACGAAGACGATATCCGCGAAGTTGCTTCCCTAAGCCTCGAAACGACCACGGATTGGAAGATCTCCACAGCAAGCTCCGGGACGGAGGGCATCCGGAAAGCCATGGCCGAACAGCCAGACGCGATTCTCATGGACGTGATGATGCCCGGCATGGATGGCCCAACCACCTTCCGCGAGCTCGCAAAAGATCCCGCCACCTCCTCCATCCCCGTCATCCTTCTCACGGCAAAGGTTCAGGGAGTCGATCAGCGCCGCTTTGCCGATCTCGGCGTGGCAGCAGTCCTCTTCAAACCCTTCGACCCACTCACATTGGCCCAGCAGATTGCAGACACTCTCGGCTGGAAGATCGACTGAACTACGGCAGGCGCCATGTCCAACCCACCAGACCAGACCGCAAAAGAAAAACAGACCGCCGAAAAAATCGCTGACATCTGGCTGCAGAATCGCGATTCCTTCCGCAAGCGAATCGATCTTCTGGATCGGGCAGCCGAAGAACTCAGCGACACGCGTACCCTCGGCCCTGAGCTTCGCGCTGAAGTGACAGCGATTTCACACAAACTTGCCGGATCGCTCGGCATGTTCGGCTACCTCGAAGCCACCGAGATCGCCCGGAAGATCGAGCTCGACCTGGAGAACCCCGGTCTGCCCCAGCCCGAACGCCTCCGAAGAGACGTGGATGCTCTGAAAGCCTCCCTGGCCACACCCCTCGCAGACTAAGCAAATACGTGCCCGATTCTTTCGCGATGAAGCCGCGAAAGAATCGGGTCGCGCAGAGCTCACAAACCAGATTGATCAGGACCTCAACAGCAGATCTCTCCGCTACGCGACGATAAAGCTGTCGCTCCGGTCGAGATGACGAAGACCTCACCCGCCCCAGCACCACACCACCGTCATTTCGACCGAGCGCGAAGCGGGAGCGGAAAAATCTGCTTGGTTATGCGCCGAAGGCGCATCCGATCGCGCTCCGCGCGATATCAACAATCTCTCCGCTTCGCTACGGGATAAAAAGAATTGCCGGGTGCCCCATGTCCCGCTTCTGGGACATGGGTTATGCGCAAAGCCCATCCTCGCTCGAAGAGCGACCCACATCAACGAAAAGCAGTTGCTACCTGTTTCGAGCCTACTTACTCTGCTCCAAAGCCCATCGCGCAAGATCCTTCGCCGCGGCAAACTGGTCCCACTCCGCAGGCAGCTTCCTTCCATCCGTGTACTCGTTATAAAGCCACGGATCCACCACGGCGTACACCGTTCCCTTGCCATACTTCGCCACGGCCATGTAGACCTCGCCGGAGTTATGCAGCATGTCGCGCAACACCGGCACCGCCGGAGCCTGCGTCGAGATCGTGCAGATCTCCTTCATGTACGCATTATGCGCATCGTGAAAGACACCCGTCGTTCCCGCAGGAATCACGACCTTGCCCTGCTCGTACTTGCTACCCTCGACGGTATTCCGCATCACAGCATTCAGATGAATCCCGAAGCGCTCCGTGATGCCGTTGAAGTGTTCGAACTCGGCGTTGGTGCCGTCATTCTGCATCACCAGCAACACACCGCCCGCATTCACCCATGCGGCAATCGCCTCGGCATCCGCGGCATCGGCGTAGTTCGGCTTGGGATTCTTGGAAGGAATATCGGGAGAGGCGATGATGTACACCTTCACGCCCTTCAGGCTCTCAGCCGTCGGCTTGCCCACGGTGGTCAACTGCGCTCCGTAACGCTGAAAAGCGCGGCCAAAGAACGAGAAGCCGCTGTTCGCGTCGTCATCCCACTTGTAGTGAAACGACTCGTCCGCGCCATCCGGCCCCTTGCGCATCTGCGAGTTAAACCACGCGTCAATCGCAACCGTCTTTCCCTGCTCCGTCAGCGCCGTCGCACTCTGGTCCAGTTCGCTCGAAAGCAGCATCGCCGCCCCGGCCTCGCGCAGGTCCTGCCCTTTTACATCCACACCGGCGTCACCGCGTAGCTTTGTCGCCGATTTCAACGTCGCCGCTTCGAGATGCTGCGGTAACAGGCCCGTCCGTACCGCCTTCAAAAGCGCATAGCTCCGTAGACGTTCGCCAACCACACCGGTCGCAGAGGTCTTCTCTGCGGTGCGCTTCAACTCCGCCATCAGGTCCCCGCGCTCCGTCGCGCTCGCGGGCAGGAGATCCAGCGTATCCACCAGAGCAACCAGCCTCCACGCGGAAGTATCCGATGACGAGAAAGCCTGCTTTACCTCGGTATACCCTTCATGCGCCGTGGCCGCATACGCCGCCAGGAAGGTCGCAGCAAAATACATCTCCTCCGGAGACGCAGGCTTCGCACCCGCAAGTCCCTCATGGATCGCCGTCGCTGCCTTCCAGTACTTCGCGTCGAGCGTCACGCGATACAGGGTCACCACCGGAACGCCCATCGCCACCGCATCCGCGCCAGTCACATCCAGAACGCCGTCAGCCGTCAGATGCTTGTCCACCGCCTGCTTCAACAGCTTGTAATCGTGGCCATCGGCGGTCGCATGCCACTCCGCAATCACGCCGTCCAGCATCAAGGCCTGCGCTGCCACCGACACCGGCGCATCCGCTGTCTGTGCCACGCCACAAACACCCACTCCACAGAACATAACCAACGCAACCGTTCGCAACAGCTTCATTCCATCGCTCCTGTACTTTCCCAACAGCATAGCCGTTCTGGCCCATTACTGGCAGACAAAGGAGCTCCAGACAAACGTGGTGGTATTCGTTCCCGGAACAATTTTCAGGTCCATAAAGCTCCCTGCAGGCAACACTCCTGGCCCCGGACACGCCGTCGTCTTTCCCGCTAGGGCTGTGCAGGTGGTAACGCCCGAGGCCAGCGCCAGAGCTCCGGGCGCAGCGCCTGTACGGATGTCCACGCTGGCATTCGTCGTTGCGGAGTTGTAAATATCCACGGTGGCCACGGCACACGCCTGCCCGAGATAACCCAGCACCGCGGAGCTCTCCGTACTCGCCTTCAGATCCGCCATCGGTGAGTAATAGACATTGGCGCCCAGCCCACCCGTAACTGTATGTACGGACGAGTACCCTGCGCCCCCTCCACTCGCTCCTCCACCACCCGCCGGAAGAACGAAGTTCAGTACCGCCTCGGAGGACGTTCCCGAGTTCGTGACGGCCGCCGTGCCCGTGGTCACGCTTCCGATCATCACCGTCGCCGCACTTCCGCTCGGCCCCGCTGGTCCAACCTCTCCCGTGGCCCCGGTACCTCCCGCAGCTGCAAGGACCACCCAGTGCCCTGCGGAAGAGGACACATCGTTCGCAGGGTTCACGTTCGTACTCGACGTCAACGCAAGATACGTAGTCCCGCTGAGCGTTACAGCATCGCTCGCCGAATACTGATTCCCGCTACTCCAGACTCCGCGATAGATCATGCCCACAGCGCCCGGTGCTCCCATAGATCCAGCCGGTCCGGCGGGGAGCGTGAAGTTCAACACCGCTGCATGGTCTGTTCCCGAGTTCGTCACGCTCGCCACAGATCCACTCGCTACACTGCCAATCTGCACCGTCGCTGGGCCTGCCGCTCCTGTAGCTCCCTGCTGCGCCAGCAACTCCCAGTTCGCTCCGCCCGCAGCGATATCGTCCGCCGGATTCATTCCATTATTTGCAGCTACAGCGATGTAGCTCGATCCGGAAAAACTCACCGCATCGTGCAGAGCATAGCCCACCGCAGCGCTCCACGATCCTTTGTAACTTAGACCTGCATCGCCCGTGGCTCCGCGTGCTCCCTGCGGGATGGAGAAGTTCAGCACAGCCGCATTGACCGAGCCCACATTCTGCACAAGGACGGGTGTCCCCGCAGCGCCCGTGGCCACGCTTCCAACCTGCACGGTCGCCGCCGCTCCATTGCTGCCATTCAATCCATCGGTGCCTGCCGCTCCCGCCGCTCCGGCATCGCCTTTCGCAGAGAGCAGCGCCCACTGTGTCACCCCGGAAAATCCCGGTGTGTTGCCGAAGTTCCCATCCACCAGCGAAACATAACTCGCCCCACCGAAGGCCACCGCATCTCCCAGGGCATAGTTCGTTCCGGAGACATATGTTCCCATCCACTGGAGGCCCCGCGCTCCAGTTGCCCCGGCCGCCCCCGTGTCTCCTTTCAAACCCTGAGGTCCCTGCGGTCCGGCAGCACCAGTCGCTCCGGTAAGACCCGTAACGCCCTGTGGACCCTGCGGGCCCTGATCTCCACGAACACCCTGCGGCCCCGTAGCTCCAGCAGGACCGGTGGCTCCGGCAGCTCCCGGGATACCTCGCGGTCCGGCGGCTCCCGCATCTCCCTTCGCAGCCATTAAGGCCCACTGCGTGGAGCTGGAAGCGCCTGGCTCATTCCCATGATTGCTCTCCGTAAGCGAGATCCAGCTCGAACCGCCGAAGGTCACCACATCATGCTGAGCGTAGTTCACCGTGGAGTCATATGCCCCGAGAAACCTCGCACCCGCCTCGCCCTGCGGCCCGATAGACCCCTGCGACCCCGTAGCTCCGGGCACCCCCTGAATCCCCTGAAGACCGCGTTCACCCTGGGGTCCAGCCGCACCCGTCTGCCCCACCTGTCCCTGCGCACCCTGCGCGGCCAGCAATGTCCACGACGATGGATTCGCATCGGGTACATTCCCTATGTTGCTCGCCGCGATCGAAAGCCAGCTCTGGCCCTGCCAGGCCACGGCATCGTTCAATGAGTAATTCGTTCCGGAGGCGAAGGCTCCGCGCCAGAGCAGACCAACCGGCCCTGGATCGCCCCTGTCTCCCTTCGCTCCCGTTGGTCCAACCTCTCCCGCCGCTCCCGCAAGCCCCTGCGGTCCTTGCGCCCCCGGAGGTCCGGTTTCACCCGGAAGACCTCGCTCTCCCTGAGCCCCGATCTGTCCCTGAATGCCCTGCGGTCCCTGAGGCCCAGTCGCTCCAGCCGCGCCCGGCAGACCCTGCGGTCCGGTCGAGGTCAGCATCCCCCAGGATCCCGGCGACAGGCTCGGTGTATTCCCATGATTCGCGTCGGAGAGAGATGCCCAGCTCGCCCCCTCCCACAGCACCACGTCGCCCGCCGCGTAGTTCGTCGTGGACTGATACGCCCCCTGATAGATAAAGCCCGGTCTGCCAGTGGCTCCGGTAAGCCCCTGCGGCCCCTGCAAACCCGTCGCGCCCGTCTCTCCGCGGAACCCCTGCGGACCCTGAGGCCCCTGCGGTCCCACCGTACCTGAAGCTCCCGGCTCGCCTATGGCCGCCGGAACCAGCACAGACCACTGCGTCGGCGAAAAGCTCGGCGTATTGCCCTGGTTCGAAGCGACGGTCGAGATCCACGCAGAGTTGAGCCAAGTCACTACATCGTTGATCGCATAGTTCTGGCTGGAGTCATACGCTCCGCGAAAATTCGCCCCAACCTCCCCTTTCTCCCCCTGCGGCCCCGCTGGTCCGGTAGCACCCATCGGCCCTTGTGTTCCGGGAAAACCCTGCGCGCCTGCCAGGCCCTGCTGCCCATCCAGACCCCGAGGTCCCTGGATACCCTGCGGCCCTTGAGCGCCCTGAGCACCGGGAGCACCTGTGTCTCCTTTAGGTCCCGTCGCTCCGCTGTTCACCAGTGCGATCTCCAGCACCGCCGGGTGCGCCGTGTCGTCGTTCTCCTTGCTGTCGAAGACCGCGTTCGCGCCGCCCGCAGAGAGCGCCAGACCGAAGTTACCCGAAGGCGCGGCTACCCACTGCTGGACCAGCGCAGTTACGTCCGCAGTCACGAACTGCTCCGGCTGCCCGACCGAAAACGATTCAAGGGCCGAGTTCAATCCCGGCATCGCAGCGTACGTTACCCCGCTCTCCGTCCACGCAGCGCTGACCGGCTGCACCGAGATTGAACCCGGAACATCCACACGGTTCGCGTAGAGACGCAGCGTCGCTCGCGCAATCTGCGCTGCTCCCGTTCCCGCAGGAAGCGCGCCGAGATCGAACTGCAGCAGACTCGTCGCTCCTCCACCTACGTAGAGGTTCGAGAGAGCACCATAGTTTGTCGAAGGATGAACGCTCGTGACCTGCGCGTCTGCGATCAGCGTCACCTGCTGGGCCGTACCGCGCAGAGCGCACGCCAGCAGAGATGCCAGGATCAAGCACCTGGAGACAGTTACTTTCAACGTTCGGCCTACCTGATCAACGATCACTACTCGAGAATGCACGTCGCCCGTCCTGTGCCATGGACGGAGTTTCTTGGAGAAATCTAATTGTAAGAAATCGCCGCGGTCGCTGCGAGAGAATCTTTAAAGAAGCCTGCCTGTTCCTCCACACTCCGGTACCGTATTCTTTCCAAGCAAACGGAGACACGAAACATGAGCCTGAACCCCAACGCCGGAAAACTGCCCTCACCGGCATCGCTCGCGAACCTTCCCCGCCTCACCTCGGAGTACTTTGCCATCCTTCCCGATGCGGAACAGCCTGAGCAGCGCGTCGCCTTCGGCACATCGGGCCATCGCGGATCGGCCCTCCTCGGCAGCTTCAACGAGCAGCACATCCTCGCCATCACACAGGCCATCTGCGAGTATCGCGCGGGCGAAAAGATCGACGGCCCCCTCTTCCTCGCCATGGACACGCACGCCCTCTCCGAGCCCGCCTTCATCTCCGCGCTCGAAGTCCTCGCCGCCAACGGCGTCACAACCTTGATCGACAGCGAACGCCGCTACACGCCGACGCCCGCCCTCTCGCACGCCATCCTCACGTACAACCACGGCAGGAAGACCGGCCTCTCCGACGGGATCGTCATCACGCCCTCGCATAACCCCCCAGTCGACGGCGGCTTCAAGTACAACCCGCCCAACGGCGGACCGGCAGACACCAACGTCACCAAGTGGATCGAGAACCGCGCCAACGATCTCCTCCGCGCTCACCTCGAAGGCGTCAAGCGCATCCCCTTTACCAAGGCTCTCAACGCCTCCACCACGCAGAAGCACGACTTCCTATCCGAGTACGTTGGGCATCTGGGAGACGTGCTCGACCTCGATATCATCCGCTCCTCGGGTCTCTCCTTCGCCGTGGATCCCCTCGGCGGCGCTGGCGTGGACTACTGGCCGCGCATTGCGGAGCAGTACAAGCTGCCGCTCACCGTTCTCTCCACCGAAGTCGATCAGACCTTCCGCTTCATGACGCTCGACTGGGACGGCAAGATCCGCATGGACTGCTCCTCGCCCTACGCCATGGCCAGCATGATCGCGAAGAAAGACAAGTTCGACGTTGCCTTCGCCTGCGACACAGACCATGATCGCCACGGCATCGTCGCGCGCTCCGTTGGTCTGCTCAATCCGAACCACTACCTCGCCGTCGCCATCCAGTACCTCTTCACGAATCGCTCCGGATGGGGAAAAGATGCTGCCATTGGCAAGACGCTCGTCTCTTCCTCGATGATCGACCGCGTAGGAACAGGAATCGGCCGTAAAGTCCTGGAAGTCCCCGTCGGCTTCAAGTGGTTCGTCGACGGCCTCATGGACGGCTCCCTCGGCTTCGGTGGAGAAGAGTCCGCAGGCGCCAGCTTCCTCCGCAAGGACGGCGGCCCCTGGTCCACCGACAAGGACGGTCCCATTATGGGTCTGCTCTCCGCCGAGATGACCGCGCGCACAGGCAAAGACCCCGGCCAGCTCTACGCCGACCTCACCGCGAAGTACGGCGAGCCCGTCTACCAACGCATCGATGCCGCAGCCACACGCGAAGAGAAGGCCAAGCTCAGCAAGCTCTCACCGGAGCAGGTCAAGGTCAAAGACCTAGCCGGAGAACCCATCACACAGGTGCTAACCAACGCCCCCGGAAACGGCGCTGCCATCGGCGGCCTGAAGGTCGCCACGGAGAACGGGTGGTTCGCCGCCCGTCCCTCTGGCACGGAAGATGTCTACAAGATCTACGCCGAAAGCTTCAAGGGTGAAGATCACCTCAAGCAGATCCAGACCGAAGCCAAGGCCCTCGTGGACGCAGCGCTCGCAGGCTAAATCCGAACGCGTATGCGCACCCTTGTTGTGTGTGTCAGTCCCGGCACACGCAGCAAGGGTGCGCTGTTTTTAAAACGCTAGTGCCGTGATCCGGAATGACGGTGACGGCTTCGCAGCGACCGATCCCTCACCAGGATCACGACAGAACAAATCATCCCAGCGAGCGGCAACAGGCAAAAAGCAAGCCAGTAGGGTTTCATTTCGCACCTCGTAAAAAGCGGAATCAGGACGTCCATCTCCGCGCAATGGCGCAGGAGCTTCAATCGAAATTAGTATCGTGTTACGATATACCTGCAATGGCGCTTATGTCTAAAAAAATCAAACAGAACGAAATTCAATCGCTCGCCAAATTTCGTTATGAGATCAGGCGCTTTCTCCAGTTCAGCGAGCAGGCGGCAACGGCGGCGGGTCTGCAGCCACAGCAGCATCAACTCCTTCTGCAGATCGCGGGAGCCCCGGACGGCACACTTGTGACCATCTCCTATATCGCCGAGGTCATGACCCTTCGACACCACACGGCGGTCGAACTCAGCAAACGATGCGAGTCTGCGGGCCTTGTGCGTAGAACGCAGGACGTCAACGATCGCAGATGCGTATTGCTGGAGCTGACAGAGCAGGGCCAACTTGCGCTGCAACAGCTTTCAGAGGTCCATGCGCGGCAGTTACGCGAATTAGCGCCCAGCCTGATCCAGGCATTGACACGCATCGGCGGGGCAAAACTTTAGGCGGTTTGCTCGGCGAACCGCACAGGGGAAGAAGGCACACTTGCAGTCGGAACCATCGGGTCTAAGGGATTTCACAGTCGATCAACGGGTCTGGCTACTCTCTGGCGTTGCAGTGGGCATTGGCCTCTGCGCCACCATGCTGGCCGTTCTGCTTCTGCGCTGCATCGCGTTCTCAACCAACGTCTTTTACTACCACCGCTTCAGCGCTGCCCCGGTCTCTCCCTCCGGCAGCCCGCTAGGGCATTGGATGGTGATCGTTCCAGTTGTCGGAGGTCTCCTTGTCGGCCTGATGGCTCGATTCGGCTCCGACAAAATACGTGGGCACGGCATCCCGGAGGCCATCGAAGCGATCCTCCTCCATCGCGCCAAGGTCGATCCGAAGATCGCCCTTCTGAAACCGGTCTCCGCCGCCATCGCCATCGGCTCGGGCGGCCCGTTCGGTGCGGAAGGCCCCATCATCATGACCGGCGGAGCCTTTGGATCGCTCATCGGACAGTGGATGCATGTGACCGACGCAGAACGAACCACACTTCTCGTCGCCGGTGCGGCTGCGGGAATGTCGGCGACCTTTGCTACGCCGCTGGCCGCAATCCTTCTCGCAGTAGAGCTGCTGCTCTTCGAGTGGCGGCCTCGAAGCCTGGTGCCGGTAGCCATCGCAAGCGCAACCGCTGGGCTCTTTCGGGCGTACTGGCTCGGTTCGGGACCGCTCTTCGAGATGCCGACCTTAGGGGGAACGCATGCCGTATCCTTCGCCATCGGAGCGCTCTTTCTGGGCGCCTTCCTCGGCATCGTTGCAGCGGCCATGAGTCGCATGATGTACGCCTTCGAAGATCTCTTCGAGCATCTTCCTTTCCACTGGATGTGGTGGCCTGCCATCGGTGGCCTCGGCATTGGTGTGGGAGGCCTCTTCTTTCCTCGTGGCCTCGGGGTCGGCTACGACAACATCGCCGAACTGCTCCACGGAAGCGCTTCACTGAAGCTCATCGTCGGAATCCTGATCGCAAAGTCACTGATGTGGGCCTTTTCCCTGGGGTCGGGAACCTCGGGCGGCGTACTTGCACCGCTGCTCATGATCGGCGGAGCGGTAGGAGCGCTCGCGGGACATGTGGCTCATGCTCCGTATGAGGCGCAGGCGTTCTGGGCCCTGATCGGCATGGGGGCCATGCTCTCCGGATCGCTCGGCGTTCCTCTCACCGCCATCCTGTTCAGCCTGGAAGTAACCCATTGCCTGCCCGCTCTGCTCCCGCTCACGGTAGCCTGCATCGCGTCGTATCTTGTGACCGCCCTCGTCATGCCGCGCTCCATCCTGACCGAAAAACTTAGCCGGCGAGGCTATCATCTGACCCGGGAGTACGGTGTCGATCCACTTGAGCTTGTCCTTGTCCGGGAAGCCATGTCTCCTCTAGCTGCCAACGCCGCATCCATCCCCCGCCCCGACTTCTACACTTATGCCGACACCACGACGCGGGGAGCGGCGGAGATCATGGCGACGGAAGGGTTGGAGACCATGCCGGTCGTAGACCGGGAAACCGGCCTCATCTGCGGCGAGCTATCGCTCAAGGATCTACTCCGAGGGAGAAATCGATCCCTGGAGCGCGAAAACGAGCGCCTTCGCCTCTTCAGATATACCGCGCCTGAGCAGAGTGGGAGAGCTTGAGTGAAGTACTTCTTTGAAATAAGGCAATTACGAGGGGGGCTTTTCCTAGCCGACGCAGACAGGGGTACGCGGACACCGAAAATCGCCCGCGCCAGAATCTTCCCGCAATCTTGACGCATCTACTCCACAAAGGTATTTTTATTACAGTGTTGACCAACTCCATCGCGATCTGTAGCTGTTGCCCCTGTTGTCCGGGGACACTCTGTCGCGTCGGTTGTTGTTGTCTGTAGTAAGTCGAGCCTCACACACTCGCCCCAGACATAAGAGCATCCCACCCACGCACAGAGCCAAACGGCAGCGTGGGTTTTCTCTTTCTGGAGATACTCCCCACCGCAGGCCACTGGAACAGGCCTCACCCAACGGATTCAGGAGTCAGCAATGCCCTACACCACCACAGCAGATCTCTCCACGGCGCGCGTTTCGCGTTTTGACGCTGTAAGCCAGCCCAAGGTAAAAGCCACCCTGGGCCACAAGTACGGCTCTGCACAGATCGACATGCTCGCGATCGGCATCGCGCTTACCCTCGCGATCCTTATTCGCCTCAACATCATTCCGAGTATCGGGTTCTAACAGGAGCTCCGACGCTCCTCCACCATGTCCCCTTCCGCCACATTAGAACGCAACCAACATGGCCACGCTACTCAGGATGTCTCTGAGGGCGGCAGTGGTTTTCTTCGTCTGCTGCCTGGTATGGCCCTGCTCTTTGGGATCGGCCTTCTCGGCAAACTGATGGAGACGCTGGGCCGCAACCTCCAGGCCCGCCACATCTACTTCCCGCACATGGAGTATGTTCTCTGGGCCATCATCCTCGGCCTTCTGATCTCCAACACGGTTGGTGTTTCGAAGATCTTCGCCCCCGGCGTCGCCACCTACGAACTCTGGCTCAAGCTCGGCATCGTCCTCGTGGGCGCAAAGTTTCTTTTTAACGACATCCTGCACCTCGGCGGACTCTCGCTCTTCCTCGTGTTCATTGAGCTGGCGCTCTCGCTCAGCTTCATGACGCTGCTCGGAAAGATCTTCCGTCTTCCGCCCAAACTCACCTCGCTCCTCGCCATAGGCAGCTCCATCTGCGGCGTTACGGCCATTATGGCCGCGCAGGGCGCCATCGAGCCGGATGAAGAAGACACCTCTACCGCCATCGCCGCCATCCTTATGCTCGGCGCAATCGCCCTCTTCACCTTCCCGCTCATCGGCCACGCGCTGCATATGAGCCAGCAGGCGTACGGCATGTGGACCGGCCTGGCCGTGGACAACACCGCAGAGGCCACCGTTACGGGCGCGCTCTACGGCGAAGAAGCCGGACGCTTCGCCGTCCTCGCCAAGACCGCCCGCTCTGCCTTCATCGGCTTCGTCGTGCTCGGCTACGCGGTCTACTGGTCGTCCAAAGGCAAAGCGCCAAACGTCACGAACAAGGCGCTCTTCCTCTGGCAGAAGTTCCCCAAGTTCATCCTCGGCTTCCTTGCGATCTCGGTTCTGGCCACGGCGGGATTCTTCACCAAGGGTCAGCTCACCAGCCTCTCCAACCTCTCGCGCTGGGCCTTTCTTCCCGCCTTCGCCGGTGTAGGCCTGCGAACGCAGCTCCGCGACCTCGTCGGACAGGGCTGGCGTCCCATCGTCGTCGGCGTCCTGGGCGAGATCGCCATCGCCCTGATCACCCTCGGCCTCGTCTTCTGGGCGTACCACTCCCTCGGAGCCGGCCGATGATCGAGAACAGTCGTAATCCCGTGCCCCGTTCTTTCGCGGCTGTATCGCAGAAGAGTGGAGTCGCGCGGAGCGCACAAACGGATGCGTGTTGTCACCCGACGACCCACTGTTACCGCTAAGCAAAACCCGCACCTTCCAACCATCCCCAAAAGCGCCTCAAAAGCCGCACACACGCGCGCACCATCCCGCGCATAGGAACCCCATGAAAGTCTTAGCCAGAATCGCCTTCACTGCTCTCGCCATCACCCTCAGTCTCCACGCACAGGTCGTCGGCGGCTCCATCGGAGGCACAGTCACCGACGCCTCCGGCGCCATCGTCTCTGACGCGCATGTCACCGTTCGCAATACCGAAACCGGCAATCAGCGTGACCTCACCACACGCTCCGACGGCCACTTCACCGCGCCCTCCGTCCCCGTCGGCACCTACGCCATCACGGTAGAGAAGCAGGGCTTTCAGACCGCGCACCGCTCCGGCATCGGCCTTGTCATCGGCCAGAGCATCACCGTCGATCTCTCGCTTTCCGCTGGTGAAGTCGCACAGCAGGTCGACGTGACGGACACACCTCCCGCCGTCAACCTGAGCACGCAGCAGACCTCCGGTCTCGTCGACGAGCGCCAGATCAAGCAGCTTCCTCTGAACGGTCGCAGCTACGACCAGCTCATGACGCTCAACCCCGCGACGGTAAACTACAGCGGCCAGCGCGCCGGTTCCATCGGAACGTCGAACTCCTCCGTCGGCAACATGTTCTCCGTCTCCGGCCACCGTCCGCAGGACAATCTCTTCCTCCTCAATGGCATTGAGTACACAGGCGCCTCGCTCATCAACGTGACGCCCGGCGGCACCAGCGGCCAGCTCCTCGGCGTCGAAGCCGTGCGCGAGTTCAACGTCGTCGCCGACGACTACGGAGCGAACTACGGCAAGCGTCAGGGCGCTCAGATCTCCATCGTGACCCTCTCCGGTACGAACAAGCTGCACGGCTCGGCTTACGAGTTCTTCCGCAACTCCGTCCTCGACGCGCGCAACTACTTCGATCAACCCAACGCCACCAAGCGCCTGCCCACCTTTCAGCGCAACAACTTCGGCGCCTCGCTCGGAGGTCCCATCCTTCGCGATAAGCTCCTGCTCTTCGCGAACTACGAAAGCTATCGCCAGAACCTCGGCCTCTCCGATGTCACGCTCGTTCCCGACGCCCGTGCACGCCAGGGCTTTCTGCCCGATGGCAAGGGTGGAGAGACATTTGTCGGCGTAAATCCCGCCGTCGCTCCCCTGCTAAAGCTTTGGCCCACTGCCAATGGCCCCTCCATCGGCTCCGGTATCGCGAAAGCCTTCTCTTCGCCCATTCAGAACATCCACGAAAACTTCGGCACAACGCGCTTCGATTGGAACCAGTCGCCACGCGATCTCCTCTTCGCCGTCTACACGGTCGACGACTCGGACGCCACCACACCCTCAGCAAATCCGCTCTCTTCCATCTACGAGACGATCCGCGAACAGGTACTCTCCGTGCAGCAACAGCACGTCATCACGCCGAACTTCCTCAACACCGCACGCCTCGGATTCTCGCGCGCTTCGTTCTTCTTCAATGGCATCGTGGGTACGAATGATGGAAGCACGCCCACACCCTTCGTCGTCGGCAAACCCGTCGGCGCAATCGTGATCGCAGGCTCCACCGCTTCCAACGGCCAGTCGCAGGTGACGCAGGCGGGTGCTAACGTGGGCAGCGAAAACGCCACTGCGCGCAATCTCTACACCTTCGACGACCACGTCTTCTACTCACACGGTCGTCACCAGATAGAAGTCGGCGGGCTCGTCCAGTGGGTGCAGTCCAACGACAACCTCGCACAGAACCAGGCCGGACAGGCTGCCTTCACCAACCTGACGACCTTCCTGCAAGGCACCGTCGCCACCTTCTCCGTTGTGCCCTCGCCGACGCGCCTGAACTGGCGTTCATGGCAGGGCGCGGGCTACTTCGAAGACACATGGAAGCTCACGCCCCGCTTCGAACTGCGCAGCGGCGTTCGCGTGGAGAGCACCAACGGCTGGAACGAAGCGCACGGTCGCGCCGCAAACTATCTCTTCACCAACGGCGTCATCGACACGAATCCCACCGTTGGCAGCAACGGTCTGCAGACCAACAATGCCAAGTTTCTCCCCAGCCCGCGCGTCGGCT
>Ga0247762_1000019_pt1 | contig 115265 bp, 93 predicted proteins | sample UWRJL081202R4_FD_181016 | JGI IMG/M metagenome (GOLD analysis project Ga0247762, IMG submission 181016) | Plant litter microbial communities from Arlington Agricultural Research Station in Wisconsin, United States - UWRJ-L081-202R-4 | ecosystem: Environmental > Terrestrial > Plant litter >...
TGAATTAAGTACAGCCTTCCTGGTAAGACATAACGAAGATTACATCCTTTACCTGGGTGACACCGGAGCCGATGCCGTAGAAAAATCGGACGCACTTCAGCAGCTTTGGCAAGCCATCAGCCCGCTGATTAAAACAAAGAAACTCAAGGGTATATTCATGGAAGTGTCATTTACCAATGAGCAGCCCGATAATCTGCTATTCGGCCATCTCACGCCCAAACACCTCATGAACGAAATGACCGCATTAAGCAAGCTGACAGGCCCCGATGCGCTAAAGGGAATGCCGGTTGTGATCACGCACATCAAGCCTGCCCCAGGCCGGGAAGCAACAGTTAAAAAGCAACTTGACGAGCTGAACACGTTAAAGCTGAACATCATACTTCCCCAGCAAGCAGTACCATTAGACTTCTAACACAAACAAGGACCTACTCTCCCATAATGAAAAAGCCTGGACAACCAGGCTTTTTCATTACTTATCGACATTCTTCATAAATGCATACCCACTTTACAGGTCATCACGCTCCAATGCATTCATCCTGCCCATCCTAAAATCTTACAAATCCTGCCGTGCCCCGATAACTAATCGGGGGTTCTGACTATTTCTTTATCTCATGTCCCTTCACGCCATAATAGAAGATGAAGAGATAGCAAACGATCGGGAATATAAAGGCTTTCTGATACCCTACAGCGCCAACGATCAGGCCCATAACCGGCGTCATCACCGCGCCACCTACGATGGCCATTATGAGCAGTGAGGAACCCTGGCTGGTATATTTACCAAGACCACGGATAGCAAGCGTAAAGATGGTAGGGAACATGATCGAGTTGAACAGACCGATAGCCAATACCGACCACATGGCCACCTCGCTACCCGTGACCACCGTTGCTATCAGGAGGACTACGACTGCAGCCGAGAAAACAGCCAGCGTACGGGCAGGCACCGAACGGCCTAACATGAAAGCAAGGCTGTTACCAACAATAAGCACCATAACGATAAGGGCAGTATTTACGCTACCCGTGAGCAGATAAATAGAAAGAACCGCCACGATTGTAATGACACCCATAAGGGCAATTTTCTGCCCCTGGCTGCGGTGTGTGAGTGATATCGCACCGATGAAACGCCCTACCATAGCGCCGCCCCAGTAGTAAGCCACAAAGTTAGCCGCGGTAGATTCGTTGAAACCGAGCAGCTCATGGAAGTACTTCACCAGGAAGCTGCCGATAGCCACTTCGCCACCTACGTACATGAAGATACCGATCACGCCCAGCGTCAGGTGAGAGAAACGGAAAACACCAAGGCCTTTCTCGATCACCTCGCCTGTGAACTTCGGAAGTTTGGAAAGCGCGATAACACCAGCCAACGCTACGAGCGTGACGGCGAGGAACAGATAAGGCGTTTTTACAGCCTCGGCTGTCATGTGCTCTTTACCACCCACGCTTTCAAAGATCAGCTTGGCACCGATAATCGGGGCGATGGTTGTACCTAGCGAGTTAAAAGCTTGTGTAAGGTTCAGACGGCTTGAAGAGGTATCGACGTGGCCCAGAAGCGCCACGTAAGGGTTAGCTGCCATCTGCAGAATCGTGATGCCGCCGGCAAGAACAAACAAGGCGCCAAGAAATACGCCATACGATTGAGCCTCCGCCGCGGGATAGAAAAGGCAACATCCTACGGCAGCCGTGAGAAGCCCCACGATAATACCGTTCTTATAGCCGATGCGCGCCAGGGGATCGCCAAAGTTCACAGAGATGAAAAAGTAGAGCAGCGATATAACAAAGTAGGCTCCGAAGAATGCCGACTGAATAAGGCCTGCCTGCGCCGGGCTGAGCTTGAAGATCCCCTGAAGGTAAGGAATCAGGATGTCGTTCATACAGGTAATGAATCCCCACATGAAGAACAGCGTCGTCAGAATGATTAGCGGAAGCGTATAGTTTTTGTTGTCGTTGGAGCCCCCGGAGGTTGGGGAAGTCGCAAAGGAAGCCATAGATCAGTTACTGTTTAGGTCAGATGAATCGATACAATTCTATGGAGATCAGAACATTACGTACTTTCATAGGCTCCTTTAGAATTACCCCGGTTCAAGGGGCGAGCAAAAGAAACCAAAAAAACCAAATAATTATAACGTTTCCGGCGCTATCCACGCAATATCCTTACCGCAAACGTATGCAAAACCAAATATTTACCCCTTAGCAAGAAGTCCCGACAAAATCAGCCAATACCCTCTGTTTTAGCTATTTCCAGTTGACCACAGCGTGTAAATAACAGTTTATTTATGCAAATTAGGCCCCCTAAAACCACCCTGTGAAGATTTTAATCCTCGACGACGAAAACCTGGACATGTTCCTCGCCAAAAAACAGCTGGAACGAAACTACGAAGTAACCGGCTTTACCGCCCACAAGGACGCGTTAGACTGGGCTCAGCAAAACGACTTCGATGTTGCCCTCATCGACTACTACCTCGGCACGTACCTTACCGGCCCGCAGGTACTGGAAGACCTTATCAAGCTTAAAGGCCCCACTTTCACAGCGTTTCTCCTCACCAACTATATCGACGACAGCCAGATCTCAGCCCTCAAAGCCCTGGGCTTCAAAAACGTGATATTTAAACCCCTCACACTCGAAAGCTTTATCCCCCACCTGAACAATTAATCTGGTAGGCTACTCAAAACATAAAGGTCTTCCCTACTCAGGAAGACCTTTTTTATTAATAAAACTCAATACAATGCTAGTTAAAGTGCAGCGCGGCACTCATGCCATATGCGCCCGAGCTATAGGTAGGCATTACCAGGAGCGATGTTTTCGTATTACGACGTCCCCACTTGTACTGATGCGTGGCATATACCAGGTTTGTTGAAAGAATACCGATACCGGCACCCGCAAACACGTCAGAGATCCAGTGGCGATCATTCAGGATACGCATAGCGCCTACGCTCGTGGCCGCGCCATAGGCCAGTACGCTGATAATGGGGTGATCCTCGCCATATTCCTTGTGTAAGAACGTAGCCGCCATGAATGCCTGGGCCGTGTGGCCTGAGGGAAAGGAATTGCGCTCATACGGACGATCAGGTCTCGGCTCTCCCGCAAGACGTTTGATAGAGCCTGTAAGACCGAGCATCAGCGCTTCAGACTTGAGGAACAATGCCGTACGGTTGCCAAAGTTATTCTTGCCTTTTAAACCCAGCGCGTTCAGTGTATAAACAGCCGCTATGGGCGCAAAGATCATATAGTCGTCTACGTTCGTCTTGAAGTTACCGAAGTGCTCCTGGCGTTCCTCGCGGATCTTATAGCGGTTTATAATGTCATCACCGTCAATGGACACATATGCGCCAACGGCAATGAGCGCGCCTGAAACTTTTAGCGAACGCATTAACTCGCGCTTCTTGTCGGCTTTTTTTATACAAACCGTGTCGGTAAAAAACCGGGTTTGCGCGTTAGCATGTTTGCAAAGGGAAAAACAACAAAGAACTACAGCTCCAAAAATCTTCATAGGTTCTTTAGTGAATACGCTCGTTTTAATGAATAATGCCCAATCTCCTCACCAATCAATCTAACAACATATCAAATTTGCTTCATTTTATTGCTGAATGCTCGCGTATTATTATCGAAACATTACATAATCAAGAAAAAAGGCCCGAACGGGTAAGAATGCGACGCGAAGGGAAATAAGCAGGAAAGAGTGCATAAGAGAATAAACGCCCGGTATGCGGCTGTAGTATGTGGCGTCAGATTTTTTTTATAAAAATCTCAAAACACCAGCAGGAAGTGCTGGCTGGCCGTATGGAGATTGCGCCAAACACGATTGATCTCCGTTTCAGGATTGGCGGCGTGAAGACCTGCATAAGGATACAATCTGTCAACCACTTCAAGCGATGTGCGCGCCAACCGTCGGCTCGCCTGCCCTATTTCCACCAGCGTGCCATCGGATATCCCGCCGGCCAGGCATTGCTCCCACGAACGATCGAGCACCGCGTAGAACTCAGACCGGCATGAGTCCAGCGACAGGCGTGCGAATCCAAGCTTCTTCTCCAGTAAAAGCGCCTGATCCTCCGTGTGAGAGCGTGAATATCGCGGACGCTCTGAAAACAGCACATCGCAAAGGTCGATAAAACGCATGCCCATGCCCGCGTGGTTAGCAGCTAACGTAGTCTCGGCCAGGGGCTGAAACGGATACTGGTAAACGGCATCGGCGTGTGTGGTAAAGCGGCCGTCGATCCGGAAACAGCGGTTTGCTGGAACAAAGAGGTTGTTCACAGAGAAAGCATTGCTGGCCGTAGCGATCATGCCGATAGCCTTCCAGGCCGGGCGAAGCGTTACCTCGTCGCGCAGAAACACAAAGGGCCTTACTTCAGGCGCTCCATTTGCATCATGCAGGGGCGCGCCATCTTTATAAATAACACAATTAGCGGTGAAAACGGTAGCATGATGCGACCCTGTGGCATATAACCAATCGCCTTCAATACGATAGCCACCTTCGACAGCCTCCGCTCTACCGGTTGGTGCACCGCTGCCCGCAAAGCAAACCTGCCGGTCAGTAAGAAGCTGACGGCGCAACTTCTCATCCAGGAAACCGACAAACCATGAAGCCCCGCTACATAACGTGACTACCCACCCCAGGCTGCCATCAACATACGCCACGCTCTCCTCCAGGCGAACCCCGTCCGGTAACGATAACTCCAGGCCGCCACTGGCCTTCGGTACAAAAAGCCTGAACCAACCGGCGTTGTATAACACCTCCAGTTGCGCCTCATGTAAATGCCCCAGCCTTTCGGCAGCATCTGTATAATGTTGCAAGGTGGTTACGATGTTGGCATCGATACGCTGTAAAGGATGTTCAGGAACAGGTAATGTCATAAGACTTATACTGCAGCATTAGAAGGCTCTGTTGTCATATTTCTTAACGCCAGCTTCCGCCAGTCGAAGTATCCGAAGCAGGCGACAATAAACAGGAAGAGCGTTAAAACAGCAAGCAGGGGTAACTGTTTCTGGATAAGCAGCGGAATGGCAAAGATGTTCGATATATTCAATACAAACCAGTTCTCAACCTTGCGCCGGGTGAGAAGCCACGTGCCGGCCCAGGCTGTAGCGCTAACCCAGGAGTCCCACATGGGAACAGTCGATGGTGTAAACCGCGTTAAAAATGTATACAGAATAATCCATCCGCCCGCTATGATAGCGGCGGTTATCAACCACTCCCGGCGATTGGTAAAGGTTACGGGAATTGCGGGCCGGTATTTTTTCTTAACCCAAAACCACCAGCCGTAAACACTCATAGCCACGTAATACATGCCGAGAATGGACTCGGCATATAGCTGCGCGGTAAATAAGCTATAAATGGAAAGCAGACTTGAAATAAGGCCGGCTGCATAGAGCCCTACATGATTAGCGCGCGCCAACAGCACTTCGGAAACACCTGTGATCAGAATGATCCACTGAATAATATCAGTCTGAATAATTTGCTCAACAAACAAATCGTACCACTCCGTTACACGCATAAGTATTATATAGTTACTATGGCCACGGAGGCATGCCCGAAAGCACGACGTGATATGTACCGATTCCCTACGCTGGTATTACCCAGATCAGGTGCATGAATGAGTCGCAGAATCCCGCAATCTGCATCCAATGGGTATGATCTCAGCCCTTCATTAAGCTATACAGATAAACATCCGCATGGCAAGGCACCCCGTTTAGCAGTTATAACACAAAAATATAAAAAATAAGTCCCCTTACAACGAGCATTATGGCTCAATGCTCATCGTAAGCAGGGGCACCACTTTAACATAGCCATTCTGATCTTTACGGAACTTGTACGTATAGTTATAGTGCGTCTCTAACTTGCTCTCGTTTGGCAGACCGTTGATGAGGCATATATTACGCTCCTCCGCAAACCGGATCAGTTCCTTGAGATATTGCGCCGAGATCTGGCCCACTTCGTCGATTATACAGTGTACGAAGAAGTTACGCGCCGTTTTCTCGGTCGACTCCTTGATGAACACGTTCAACAGCGTAATATAAATAACCGCCTTTACCAGCATGTCTGTGCCGGTAGAACCTACCTTGTCGATCTTCTCGATCCAGCCCGTATCGTTCTTCCCTTCCTTGATACGGAAGCGGAGCTCAAACAGGTCCTGAACACGTATCTCCTCGTGATTCTCTTCGGCAATGGTCTTCTGCAGATCGTTCAGCAGCTCCACCGAACGGCGGTCTATTTCCGCTTTAGCCTTGTTAGCCTGGTTGAAGAGGTTCGCCTCGCCGTACAGAAATGGATTCTGGTCGCGGAACTCGGCGATCTTCTGCAGCTTGCGCAACACCTTGTTCTCGCTGTCTTCAGACTTGAGCTTGATGTACTCGATAAGGCGCGATCCCTCGAACGAAGCCCGGCTGAAGTCTGCTTCCATCTTGGCGATCATCTTATTGATCCGCCCTTTGTGCTCGATCAGCGCCTTCATCTTGCTCGATATCGCGTCGATCAGCATGCCGTGGCTCTTGGCTACTTCGGCAATAGACGTCTGTATCTTGTTCTCCGCATAAAACTCCTGGAGGTAAGCGGCAAAACGCTCATACTCCCCTTCTCCCGCCTGTGCGTTGACCTTGAAACTAAGGTGATTGTCCGGCCTGAAGCGGCCTGTAAACTCCGATACATTGTTTCTGAACTTATCAAACTGGTTATGATACTCCGTATCGTTAGCCAGCAGCTGAGAGCAAAGGGCAACAATACCCGCTTCGGAATATGCGGACGGTGACGGCTCGATAATATGCCGTAATCTGTCGAACAATGCGCGCTCGCGGAAGTGCTGTTCGAAATGCTCGAGACCAGCAGTGTATTTCTTCAACGACTCCGCTACCACGCGGATATCCTCTTCCAGTTGTCCCCTGCGCTTCAGATAGGCCTGACGCTCGGAGGCAAAGTCTTTATCGGAGTCGCGTATCCGCTCTTCAAGCTTCTCCTTTTCCTTGCGGAACTCATCCGTGCGATCGAACAGCTCACGCCTGTCCTTGCGGTAGTCGTTGATCAGCTCAGCATGCTCTTCGATGGCGGCGAGCGATGTGCGGATAGTTTCAGTCTCCGTACGCAGCCCCTTGATGCGACTGTCGTCGATGCCCTTCGTTTTGAGCACCTTGGATTTCTCTTTCTGAAGCTTTTCCTTGCGATCGGCATAGGCAGTCATCTTTTCCTCGCGCTGATCGCGCAAGGTTGCGGTCTCCTCCTCAAAAACCTTCGTGCATTGCACCAGGCGACTATTAAAGGTCTGTTGCAGAGACTCGATGTCCTGTTTCATACGGCCCTCGATGCCCGCAAGAGTCTCCCGCAGGCTAGCCGAATCTTTCTTCAATGCATCCTGTTGGGCATATACTTCCAGCAGGTCTTTCTCTCGTTGTGTTTCGCCCTTGTTGTGCCACACGTGCAGATCGAGCGTACACTGTTTCTCGCGCTCCTCATCCTGGTTGGCTTCGTATTCAAGAGTATCAAGATCATTCTTTAGCTGCGAGGTCTTACGGCCGAGCGCTGCCAGGCGTGTTTGCTCCTCACGGGTCTGTGTTTCGCGAAAATCCAGGAAGGCCTGGTTCAGCGCGGCGATCTCCTCCAGGTGCTTACCCTTCTCCTGCTCGTATTCCTCCACAGTCTTGGACTGCACATTTACCTGAGACAGGTCCAGCTGTATGCCGTATAGGGCGTCCTGCTGTCCCTTCTTTATCTGCTTGGGATGAAGGTCTTTGTTGAAAAGAATGTCTTCGTGAACCACCTTGCCGATGGTAGAATGCCAGTCCGGATAATGCTCCTGCAGGAAGCCGAAAAGCGCATCCTGGTGAACAGACAGCTTCGCTTCGATGGCCTTGATCTTCTCTTCTATAGCCAGAACATCTTCTTTGTTCTTCGTTACGTATTGCTCGGAGGTAAGTTTGTTTCGCTCGCGGATGTGGTCGGCATCCTTCTTCAACGACTCCACCGTGTTGGTTTTGATGCTAACCGCTGAGCTGCGCTCGATCCGGCGTTTGCTGATCTCTTCGAGCTGCTCCTTCAACAGTTGTATCTCGCGTTCAAAGTATTTCTTGCGCTTGATCTCCTTCTCACGAAACTCGGCATCCTTCTTCTCCAGCTCCTTGGCGTTCAAAAGCTGGCGTTGCTGATCAGTCTGGGTCAGATATTTTTCACGGACCTCGGATTCTTCCTTGCGGTAAGCATCGGTCAGAGCGCTCTTATCTTCCTGGTATTTACGATCGAGCTTCAACCCCTGCGAACCCAGCACGTTTTCGAACTCGCGCCGCTCATTCTCGAGCGCATCGAACAACGTGCGGAATTGTTGTTCTACATCGCTGAAGCCGGCCGTAAGCGTGGCATACTCGGTTTCACGTGCCTGGAGCTCCAGTAACAGCTGCGGCTTCTCGTCGGCCTTCTTCTGTAAGGCTGCCATACCCCGCTGCTCGTAATCCTTTTGCTTTTTATCTACTTCCCGCAGCTTCGACTTGAGCGCACCTATATCCTGGTTCGCATCCTTGTTCCGCTCCTGGTAGCCAATCTCCTTCTCGCGGAAGGCCAGCTCCAGCGCATCCATGGCGCTGCGCTTCTCGGTAGCTTCTTCGCTAAGTACTACTTTCTGTTCTTCGGCATACTTAAGCGCTCCGCCAAGAGACGCGGCAAGCGTGCGTTGCTGATTCTTCAGGTTGCGTATCTGGGTGAAGTTATCCTTGATCAGGTCTCCCCGCTGGGCATTCTCCTTGCGGAAGAACGTCTCGATATCCTGGTAGCGCTCGGTAAACTGGCGAAGCTGACGCTCTACTGTTTTAAGCTCGATGTTGGTGTGCTTCGTACTGATCGAGTTGGCAATACACTCTTTAACGAACTCCGCGCGGATAACCGACTCCGAGCTCAGGAATATAGACGTGATCGCCAGCGGTATGTTGTGATAATTGGCATTCCCCTTCATCAGCGCAAACTTCTTGTAACGCTTGTCAGGGTCCGCGCCATATATAATGTTTCGGTAACGCTCGAACGTTTCGATCTGGTCGCTGTAATTTACCTTCTGCTCATTGAAGCGGGCCAGAACGGCCTTGGGCAACAGCGCTACACTATCGACGATATAATGATCCTGCACGAACGCGCTCTCTACAAAACGATAAAAGAGCTTGTTGTTACGGTACACCATAACGTGAAACAGGCCTTCTTCCGTAGCGATCTCGTAAATAATGTAGGAGTTCGGATATTGAAAATAGTAGTCCTCAAAGGTCTTCTGTGAGCTGGCAATACCCAGCCCGCGCGTATTAGCGCTATAAAAGAAAAGGATAGACCGCTGCAGTGTGGTCTTACCCATATTGTTCGTACCGACAAAGCACGTGTTACCAGCTATCTCGATGCTGGAATAGTCGGTATTGGCTATGTTTATAAAAATAATTCGGTTAAGAATTCGCCTGTTCTCCATCATCTTCAATTGTTATAAGCGAAATAACTTCCTCCAGGTATTGAATAGCATCCATTACCTTATAGGTATCCTCATCCTCCTGTTCAAAAAAACCACCGTCGGTCATATCGTCGGCAATCTGCGCAACCTTATCGGTCATTTTTTCCCGACGCGACAGCGCAAAAAGCTTCTGCTTTAACCGCTCGTTGGTATAGCACTCCTCGGCGATCTGCGTCACACGGTATCGCGTACCTACAGCCGGCTTCATATCCATGGATGAGAAAAAATCCATCACATCGATGTAGTAGGCAAACTGCTCCAGCTTCTTTTCCATGATGGTATTCGTCTCATCCTGCTGGCTGAAGTAGTAGTAGTTGTGACCACGCTCCAGGTGATAACCGGTATGACTGAAAAACTCTTTGAGGATAGAAAAGTTATCTTCGTGGTTGATAATATCGAAAAGCTTACCCATGCTACCGTTCGAGCTGATAAAGTTACCACGGCTCAGAATGGTAAAGATCTCGGGTGTATGTTTGGGTATGTTCATTTCACTTGTTCGGGGATGGGCAGTATAATGGCGTAACCCACGCGTTGTTTTTGTTTTCGTTCATTGATAAAATCCATCGATCCGAACTCGCCGGAAATAGCCAGCTTGGCATCGTAGTCGATCGAGATGCCTACATATAACGAGATACGTTTCTCCAGCGGGAGCTCACCCACCTTCTCGGGGAACGTGTATTGCATCACGAACTGGAACAGATCCTTGTCCGCCTGCATAAACTTTTCTACCAGGCCGGCAATATTGAGGCTGGCCGACTCCTCGCGATGAGAATCGTCAAAACCCGAAGCAAGCTTACCGGCGGGCTTACGGTTATTATTGCGCAGCAAATGCAAACGCACCGCCACCTTTTGGGTAAGTGCATAGCCATGATCTGAGTGCAGAAAGTCCAGTGACAACCGTGATTTGAGCGGTATCCGCTTATGGAACAGCAGCGCCTTTGTACCGATCACGACATCTACGAAGTTCGTTTTGTATTTCAGCTCTTCGTAGTCCTTCAGCTCTTTCAGGCGCTGTATCTTCTTATAGATCTCGGCCTGGTGCTGGATTTTGTTAATAAAATCGATGATCTGCGACTGGATCTCATTCAGATAATCGCGGTTACGGACAAGCGTATACCGAAGGTCCAGAACGATCGAGCTGAGCTCGGCATCGATGATCGTGCTGAAAAAGCCCTGGGCGTCGGAAATGATCTGCTCCGATTCTTTGATCAGGTTGATGATATCGTCACGCTTCCGCTTGTATTTATCGAGCTCCTGCAGCTTGATAACATAGTTACTCTGGTTCTTGTAAGTATCGTCTATGTTCTTGTGCAACTTCATCACCTCGCGCGAGGTAGTGGAGTTGATCTTCTTCAACGATCGTTTGATGTTTCGCAGGAACCGGGGGTTGTTGTCGATCCGGTAATACTTCAGGTTCTCACTGAGAGACTGAATATTATCGTTGATAAAGCTGGTGGTAACCTCACCAATCTCCAGGAATTCCTCAATGAAGGTAACGATCCGATCGTCCAGACTTATAATGTTGTTGTTCTCATGGATCAGCTCGTAAAGCACCAGCTTTTCGAGCTTGTCGTCCGTCATATCTTCCCGGGCGAGGATCTCAGACTTGTTGATCGAGTCCTTGTGGCCAAAAAGCATCTCCACCACATCTTTATTCTGGTAAAGAAGATTGACAAGGTCTCGAATGCCTAAATTTTGTTTCACGCCCTAAGATATCTATTTGTCTCAGCACCTGCCCTTCCGCGACTTACAGGACTGATTATCAGAATAAAACAACTAATCAGATAAAGTTAATAATACAGGCTATTGCGCCGGCGAGGCAAGCTTGAAAAACGCCCTTGGCGTAGTGCTCCCTACAATTCTGCAAACATAAGACAACTGCCCGATTCCCAATACCCCATTTCGCCCGACACCGTCTAATTTTTTAGATCTGCGCCCGCTACGGCGGGTCTCGTTCTTTCTTAAAAAGCACACATAACACATCCAGCACAACGCACGGTTTTTCTTCCCTTCATCAAAAACGCTGCGGAGCATACCAGTTTACCTGACATATTCCGTTCGTAATCACCAAACCCTGACTATGAACCGTTTAACGCTTCACCTCTCCAGTAGCCTTATCCTGTTAGCCTCGTTCACTGCCTTCGCTCAACCTGGGCGAAAGATCAACGTCATCGCCTATTATTCAGGCGGCCCTGAGCAGGTAGACAGCTTTGCCATCGAAAAGCTATCACACATAATCTTCAGCTTTTGCCATCTTAAGGGCAACAAGCTCGGCGTGGATAACAGCCGCGACTCCCTCACGATCACCAGGCTGGTGGCGCTTAAAAAGCGTAATCCATCGCTCAAGGTGATCCTGTCGCTTGGCGGCTGGGGCGGCTGCGAACCCTGCTCCAAAGTGTTCTCCACAGCAAAAGCCCGCGACGAGTTTGCCCGCTCCGTGCTCGCTCTCTTTCAGAAGTTTAAGACTGATGGCATAGATCTCGACTGGGAATATCCCGCTATAGAAGGATATCCGAACCACGCCTACGGACCCGACGACAAAAAGAACTTTACCGCCCTGATACAACAGCTGCGTAAAACGGTCGGAACAAAATATGAGATCAGCTTTGCCGCCGGCGGCTTTCAGAAATATCTCGAACAATCCGTCGAATGGAAACCTGTAATGGAGCTGGTCGATCGCGTAAACGTCATGTCGTACGATCTCATCAACGGCTACTCTACGCAAACCGGGCATCACACCGCGCTATACTCGCGCCCCGAACAACCCGAGTCTACAGACAATGCCGTACAATACCTGATCCGCATCGGCGTCCCCCGCAATAAAATTGTAATCGGCGCCGCTTTCTATGGTCGCATGTGGGAGAATGTACCCGCCACAGACCATGGCCTCTATCAATCCGGAAAATTTAAAGCCGGCGTGGACTTCAAAAACTTCGAAACAAAAATACCCGAATCCCAAGGCTTTATTCGCTACTGGGACGATACCGCCAAAGCAGAATATCGTTACAACGCCGCCCAAAAACTATTCGTTACCTACGACGACAAACGCTCCCTGACACTCAAGACCCAATACGCTATCGATCAAAAGCTCGATGGCATCATGTTCTGGGAACTCACAAACGACACCCACAGCAATGGCCTCCTCGACGTCATTGACCAGGCTGCAAGAAAATAAAGTAAATCAAGCCAGGCGCATCACTACACAGATACGCCTGGCTCAATGATTATCCATTCAAAACACCCCGCGCCCCGCCAAATATTCCAAATTATCCCGGTCACAGAGCCCCAAGAATCCCGGCGATCCCTAAATCCTACAAATCCCCGTCAATTTTAATGTACTTCTCCACCAGGTGAAGATTCTCCTCTCCCGCCCCAAGCTCCTGTAAATTCTCCACACCTTCTTGTATCAGGGTGTCACCATGAAACGTGATGGTAAACTCAAACGCATTGCCTTCATAATTACGTGCGCTGCAATACTCCAGCGTTTCTGTATAATGATCGTCTTTCAACGTATAAGTGCCTCCACCTCCGGCAAACATACCGGTAGAATCCGCCTTGTCGACAGTATGTTGAAGAAAAGCAAAATGCGTATCGTTCAGGATCTTGATCATACTCGTGCCCGGAAGATCGTTGTGCACAACGGTATCTTTCTTGATATATACCGACGACACCAGCTTCCAGCTGCCCTTCAGCTTGTTTTCAGCGGTGGGTTGCGGCGATGTACAGGCAACAAAAAAGACAGGAGCCGCAACGGCCAGTCTCAAATAAAATGATCTCATCATAAAACGCACGTGTTGGTTGATTTTAACAGACATGTCCATGGCTATTGTAGGCACAGTCTATTCAAACATATTAAGAAAAATCGGAATTAGCGTTCAATCATATGCAAACGTTTTGATCTGAATTCCGTCCGTGCAAATACACGGCCACAGCTTTTGGCTTTTCTGAATATTTTATCTAACTAGATATACACGTCGAAAAAAACAGCGCGGTATAGAGGCTATACATGTGCTTAATAAACAACATCCACTCAAACCTTAAACGAAATGGCTCACATCAAACTGCTCAACGAGCAATTACCCGGAATCGTCGGCTTACTGGATTATCGTAAGGAAACCGGCTACCAGCTAAGCGCATTGGCGGAACTGCTGTTACGCGGAGACTCCACACTCTCCAGCGGAGAACGTGAAATAATCGCCTCCTATGTATCGCATAACAACAACTGTCACTTCTGCCACACCTCTCATGGTGCCGCGGCTGCCGCACATCTCAACAAAGGCCCCGAATTCATCGACGACATAAAACACGACTTTCAGACAACACCAATCTCGGCAAAGCTGCGCGCGCTGCTGAACATCGCGGAGCACGTACGGCAAAATGGAAAGAAAGTAACCGATGCCGATATACAGGCAGCGCGAAACGAAGGAGCTACCGACCGCGAGATTCACGATACCGTAATGATCGCTGCCGCATTCAGCATGTACAATCGCTACGTAGACGGCCTCGACACATGGGCTCCTCCTGAAAATGAAGCCTATATGCCCATGGGCGAGAGACTCGCAAAAGAAGGATACCTGTCATTCTGAACACGAACAAAGCCAACCAAAAACAATAACCGCCATGCCACATATACCTCTGAACGAAAACCTGCCGGGCATCACCGGTATACTCAATTATCGGACGGACACCGCACTACCGATACGCCAGCTTACGCAAATCCTGCTCCGGGGAGAATCTTCTCTTTCAGAAGGCGAACGCGAGCTTATAGCCACCATCGTGTCTCATGGAAATGAATGCCGCTTCTGTACCGCTGCACACACAGCAGCCGCGAACATCCTCCTCGGCGAAAGTGAAACTACGGAACAGGTCAAGTACCATCTCAACGACGCGCCGGTAAGCGACAAAATGAAATCGCTCCTGGTCATCGCCCGCGCCGTCGGTATAAGCGGCAGGAACGTAACACCGGCCATGATACAAAGCGCAAAAGACAACAACGCCACGGACCGCGAAATACACGACACCGTACTCATAGCCGCTCTGTTCAGCCTCTATAACCGCCTGGTAGACGGCCTGGCCAGCATAACGCCGGCAGATCCGGCATTCTATGAAAGCCTGGCTGTCATTCTAAAAGATAAGGGATATCTGCCATCGGAGAATCGATACGCAAGTCTGAAAGCTATAAACGAACCTGCTTAGGAAGCAAGACAAACAAAAAACCAAGGAGTTCGGCACCACCGGCTCCTGGTTTTTTGCTTTCATAAGATTACAAGAAGCAACTGACTTAAGTTACCGGAGATATTTCACGAGGTGCTGCTTCATGTAGTTAGCGCTGTCGGTGATACTGCGCATCGGATCGCTCGCAAAGTTCCCGCCCTGCTCAAGGTAATAATACTTAAGACCTGCGAGCTGTGCGTCAGGAAGAATCACCGTGTAATCTACAGATCCGTTTCCGAGTTCCGTATAATCGCGCGTCTTCTTGTCCATGTCCTTGATATGCCACATCACAAACCGGCCTGGCTGTTTGCTGAATAATTCATGCGGTGTACGCTTGGATGAATGAGCCGCCCAGTAGAGATCGATCTGAAGCTTTACCAATGAAGGATCCGTTTCCTGCATAATGATATCATAGCCTATTTTACCGTTGTGATCGATAAACTCGAAATCATGATTGTGATACGCGAAACCCAATCCTGCTTTAGTAACCCGCTCGCCGATAGAATTCAGTTTGCCCGCAAGCAGCTTGAATGTCTCCAGCGACCTGGAATCAGGATCGAGCCATGGCCACGTGATGTACTTATGGCCAACCGCATGCGCTCCCTTAATACATTGATCGACATAACGATTCAATTCATCATCAGAAGCATGGAGATATTTAAAAAGATCATAATGACCACTCGTCGTCGTCAGCCTGTTGTCTTCAAGAAGCTTTTTAAAATCAGCAGCCGGCCGGCCATAAAACCCAATACGCTCCGGATCAAAACCGTATGTTTCCAGGTCCTCATAACCGATTCCGGCAACAGCCTTTAATGTCCCCGGCGCATCCGCCGCCATCGGGGCACGGACAGTAAAAAGCTGAAGCCCCATCTTATACTTCTTCACATCGGCGGAAGCATAGCGAACACCAGCAACAGAAGCCGCCAGCAGCGCCGCCGCCTGACCCATAAAATCCCTGCGGTTAATAGATTGTAGTAACTTCATATATATTGGATTTTAAGCTGACTTACTATGGCTTTCAACTTATATAGCAATATAAAACAAATTTCGCGGGTTTAATTATAAATTAAGCCGGTGTTAATCCAGAGGCATTACCTTCAGCGTCATGACTTTAACGATGAAACTCTTTGCAGCCGCCCTGATCCTTATTACGGTCGCCGCATTCACATACCAACACAAATCCTATCATTTCGATAAAAATGGTATCTCGAGAAGCGTACTGGAAAATTATCTAGATCGTTCGATAACCATGGCCTTCTTCCTGGTGCCCTCAAAACCTGAAGGCAGACGTGAGTATCCTTTCCATGAAGATGACATCCGCATGATCAAAAACATACAGGCAAAGTTTATCGGACGGGCAATCTACCGCTGGGGCGGTGAAAGCAGGCTTAATGACCCCAGTTTTTGGAGCACCGCGAAATCGATTATCGACACCCTACATCAATTTGATCCGGATATCATATTTCAGGGATGTCTTTTTGAGATCATCACAGAGGATGTAGGTCAGGTAAATATACCAGAATGGGTCTTCACGGACTATGATCTGCCAGTAGAGCGCCGGTCTTTTTCATACCAGTCCATGCTGAATGAAAAGCAACTGTTGGTAGATCACTGGGGGAAAGGAAGTAGTGTGCCCGATGTCAGCAGACAGGAAACACAGCTCTGGTTCTATTACCTCGCTGCGTCCTATATCAACATCGGTGTGGAAGCATTGCATCTCGGCCAGGTTGAGCTCATCGGCATGAATGACCCCGACAAAACATCCTGGGCATCGCTCCTGGCGAAGATCCGCCAACGCGCTGCAAAGCACGCACGCCGCCGTTGGATAATACTCGACGCTCACGTACCAAAAGCAGGAATGGTCAAAGATGGCATAAGCCTTATTGATTTCAATTCTTTCCCGCTTCGCATAAAACCAATACCCGAAAAGCCATACGAGGGCAAACTGGAAGTGAGCCACCTGGATGCGCTCTACAAAAAAAGCAAAGGCTGTACATCACCCAGTGGATGGAAATGCAAAAGCCTTCCCTACCTGGTCGAGTTCGATAACTTCGGCCGAAGCTCCCAAACAAATGTAGCAGACACCACCTCGCATTTTATCTGGGGCTGGGACGAGATCTCGTGGTTCTCAATGCAACCCGGGCAATACCGTAACACATGGCTCACATACGCTCACGATTGGCTCAAAAAGACCGATCCTAATGGCCATCTGGAAATGCCCGGCTGCAGAATGCTCTCCTGCCCTAACGAGACCGCCGGTAGCTATAGGGCGAACACTAAAAGCGCGGCGTGCCCGATAGGGTATTCGCAGGAGGAGGCGATTAAAGGGATTTGGAAGTAGAATAAGAGCTTATAATATTCATTACGATGGTAGCCCAGCCCAGGCCCGATAAAAAAAATCTGATTACCTGGTTATCCTTTAATTGCCCGCCGTGTATCTATATATGGCTATACCCATTCTTTATGTCTAAAAAGCATCCACGTTCTAAACCTCTGGGGCTTGATATCCTGGAGAAAAGTACACAACTAAACCGCACCGGTGGTGTGGGGTTGATTTTTCTGTTACTTCTTGTATTGGTTCCGACGGCCTATGTCACTGACCTTAACCTTGTAGAGAACCGTAAGGTTATGGATCTACCATTTATGAACGGGGTTACGATGCTCTTTCCATTGGTTCATTTTGCGTACGTGGCACCAGTAGTTATATTTTTCGGGCATCTAATTTTCCTTGTTTCGCTTCGTGAGCATGCGTTGAAACTGAAGGCCTGGATAGATGGAATGGGACGCAACGCGGATACTGAAGCATTGCGCAAAAATCTTCCATTTTCGATGTTTAATCTGGCGCATATCAATGATGAATGGACTGCTGCACCAGCCAGGATGATGATGTATTTTGCAATATTCATTTTGCCCCTCATAACGTTATGCTATGTGCAGTTCAGATTTTCGGACATCCATAATTTACTATTGGCCTTCTTTCAATTTTTAGTGATCGTGATTGATTTTGTATTGGTTCGACGGTATTACAAGAACATCATAGGGATGTTTTTCAGCAGCAAGTCAATCTCTGCAACTCGCCGGCCTCTATTGATCTCTTTATGGGCATTGACTTTTACGGCATTTGGATGTCTTTTTATTGTGTTTTTAATCGCCGGCAATAACACCTATAAAAGCGTGGCCGCTTATATGAAAGGTGAACGTCCAGGCGTGATCCTGCGTCTGATCTACGATCGGGAATATCACAATAGTTATGATGACTGCTTCTATAAGCCGCTGCACTATCTGATACCGATTCCCAGGCTGGAAGTGACCAATAAGGTGATCAATATGAATGAGCCCGAGGATCGGAACTCTAAAGGCCAGCCAACGGAGGCCGGTAAAGGGCGAGACTTTGTATTCGCCCGATTCACGGGATGTGATTTTGTTCAACCCAAACTATCGGGAGCCCGAATGATGTCTGCTGACCTGGTAGACGCGACCTTCGAGAAGGCCTCGTTCGCTAATATCAATCTTGAGGGAAGCAACATGGCCAGGACCAGTTTGTGGAATGCTGACCTGAAATTGGCAAACCTAACTCGGGCGTGTTTACGCGACGCTGACCTGATCGGGGCCACATTAACGCGCGCCAATTTAGACCACACAGACTTTAGTCGTGCCAAGCTTGATTATGCTCATCTGAATGATGAAACCGAGCTGAGTGGCGATTTGATGCGGGGGGCCAGCATGCAAGGTATAGACCTTCGGAATGCACACATCATAAACCTAAGCCTGGAAGGCGTAGATCTAAAAAATGCAAACCTGGAGGGTGCCATGATTAAACACAGCAACTTTCAAGGTGCGGATTTACGAAACGCCAATATGAACGGCGCCTTTATGGGGTGGGTAAAACTACAAGGCGCTGACCTCTCCGATTGCAAGCTGGGGGGTACACTGTTCACAAACTGCTACGTCAATGCCGTGAATTGGCCAAAGGGTATTGAAGAGGCTACAGGAACGCGTTTTGACATAACCCAAAAAATTTACCTGGAAGAATATCCTTCGGACAGTGAGATTGAAAAAACGCACCAACTCTTGAAAGCGATTAACTTCAAAACCAATTTTGTCGGCCAAATGCGTAATGCAAGAGAACACTTTGCGCCTCGTTTTGGCGATCACGCCAATAAAACAGGGCCATTGACTGAGTTTACTGAAGAACGGATCCTTGTACTGGATAATTGTGGTGCTCGCATAGACCACCTTTGGCTACAGGAGGTGCGTCGTTCCTCACTTGAGCATAAATACGTTGTGGCGCATAATAGGGCTATTACGCAGCACTGCCTTCGATATTATCCGCACTTGCTTGTAAAGCTGATAAAATACGACCTCAACAAGTACCCCGGTGCAAGACCAGATAGCGTCATTTTTAAGTTTGCCATGCAGAACGCTACTGCATTCTATTCCGGGCAATAATAATGGATCCGGCTCAATTAACAACAGTACGATAATGACAGCGCGGCTCGAGGACGAGTTTGAGACGCAAAAAAAAACAAGGTGAGCACTTTCGCTAAGCGAAGTATTCACCCTGTTTTTTGAGCCCCCTGTCGGAATCGAACCAACGACCTACTGATTACAAGTCAGTTGCTCTACCAGCTGAGCTAAGGAGGCCTTTCCATCCTATCGAAGCTTTCAATTTCTCGTCTGCTTCTGTGCCGAATGGGAGTGCAAAGGTATAGGAAGATTGCTTTTAAGCAAATAGTTCAGGAAAAATCGTTAACTTTTTTGCCGTTATTTTGCGAATAAAACGTAATTTATTGACTTACAGCAGCGAAATTATTTGCCACGATAAGACAGTTTGGTAATATTTTTCATGAAGTTTTTTGGTAACGGTGTTCGGCAAAGTTTTTCAGAATATCGAGTGTGCCTGTCCAATAAAGTAAGAGGTGTTTATAGATCGATTCTGTAGGAAATTTAGCGACTGTTAGCGTAAGCGTTGTGGCATTGTCGCCTGAAACGAGGCTAAATGTTAGGATGGAATGATTCTCGGGGATGTCCGGAAGATTGGACAGCGAGCTCAGGTGAGAGTACTGCAAATTGTGTGGTGGAGAAAACTGAATAATTGTGCCTTTGTTTTCAAAAGGAATATTATGGATATGTCCACTGATGGTTATGGGGCCGCTGACATGCCAGCTCGTTTTTACTTCAATGTTCATTTCGGAATCTGTCATCCAATTCTTCATTAGCGCAGGCGTGGTAATTATGTGCCATAAATCAGATGCCTGCGCATTTATGGTTATTGTTTTGGAGATTATCGGATTATAGCCCATTCGGTGTATACGTCTGATAAAATTACGCTATCCGTCAAGAAGGGATCGGCAATTTATGACAGTCTGGCTGTCACACGTGCTTTATATAGTGCAAACAGGCTGATCTCTACCAACCTGCTTTTACGAACAATTGTAATGTCCATGAAGTACCCTCACGTCAAAGTAACCACTATCTTTATCTGAAAGTAAACTACTTCGAAAAAAATAAAATGGAAAAATTAAAAAAAACGATAGGTATAATCGGAGCAGGTAATATCGGAAGAACAGTAGCTAAACATCTGTCAAAAGCAGGACATAAGATTCTGTTAAGCAATAGCAGAGGACCGGAAACATTAAACCAGACCATTGAAGAGATCGGAAATACGGCAACCGCCGTAACGACCGAAGAAGCCGCAAAAGCGGATATCGTTATCCTTGCACTCCCATGGGCAACGCTTAACACACTGCCCGCACTGACTGACTGGAACGGCAAACTTGTCATCGACGCTACCAATCACTATATCAGCGTCTCTCCTGAATTTATAACAGCAGACCTTGGTGACCGGGCCTCCAGTGAGGTCGTAGCAGATTTTGTTCCCGGAGCAGATCTCGTTAAAGCCTTCAATACCCTATACTTTAAAGTACTCGAAGAAGATCCCGCTTACGCCGGTGGCAAGCGTGTTTTATTCTATTCAGGCGGCACTGCTTCCGGAAAGCAAACCACAAACGATCTGATCGAATCCATGGGCTTTTCCGCCATCCATCTCGGTAACCTGGCAACCGGAAGTAAACTACACCAGGCCAAAGGCCCCCTTTCAGGCAAAAATCTCATCGACCTTTAAGGCCAAAATAATCACAAAAAATAAGGGCCGTTCGCATAACGAACGGCCCTTATTTTTTCCTGTATGTAATTCACTTAAGCGATGCAGTGGTATCTGCCATGAGTAAGTACCCTACACCGTCTTCAGCAACTTCAACTGCTCCTTTAACTGCTTCAAATGCTCCGTTGCCTCCTTGATCTTCTCATTGAACTCAGTCCGCACACTCTCCGCATTAGAGGAACGCGAGAAGAATTCCAGGTTGTTCCTCCATAACGAGATATCATTTTCAATCTTGCTCATGCGCTTGCGTATAGCCTGCTCTTTCTGGAAGATCTTGCGATCAGCCATAGGATCATTCCGAAGCTCGCTGATCTGCGTCTCCAACGTAAGCTTGCTTTTCTCGTCCTCGTTTAGGCTGGAGATCGTCTGGATGAATTTGTCCACCGCCTCGTGATAACGGTTCCGTATGGCCGCTATATCCTTACGAGGCACAAAGCCAAGGTCATTAAACTGGTCTTGTAAAGTATGCAGAATGTCAGGCGTACCCGTACCGTTTGTAGCGTGGCTCTCCAAAGCTTCACAAACCTGTTCTTTCAGGCGAAGATTCTCAACCTGCTCGTTCTCAACCTTGCCCTGCTGCGTACGCCGCTGCTCGAAGAAGAAGTCACAAGCCTCCTTGAACTCCTTGAACACCTTCTCGCGGAATTTCTCAGGCACAGGCCCGATGTCTTTCCACTTCTGCTGCAAGGTCTTAAGCTCATTTGATGTGCGATCCCAATCCTGGTTATCCTTAAGCTCGAGGGCTTTCTTAACCAGGTCATTCTTCAACTGAAGATTATGCTCACGCTCCTCATCTAGCTTTTTAAAGAACAGATTTTTATTATTGAAGAATGTCTTGAACGCAGACCAGAATTTCTTGTTCGCATCCTTAGCCTTCGCCCGGGGCAGACCGCCAACGGCTTCCCAGCGTTTCTGGATCTCGAGAATATCCTTCGTCTTCTGATTCCATTCTTTAATCCGGTCAGATTGAAACGACGCAAATTCATGAACCTCGTCGCCAAGCTTCATCTTCTGATCAAAGTTGGCCTGCAGCTCGGTCTGAAGCGTTTGTAGATAAGCATCACGCTTTGCGTATATAGCATCCGAAGCAGCCTTGAAACGTTGCCATACAGCTTCCTTCTCCTCGGTAGGTACAGGGCCGATGTGTTTGAACTCATGATGAAGCTCGTTCAGCTCACGTATCGCATCCTTGATGATCTCTACATCGGCCAGCCGTTCAGCGCGCACACATAATTCTTGCTTAGCCTCAAGGTTACGGCGACGATCAAGCTCCTTTAATTCAAAGTATATACTCTGATTGTCGTAGAAACGGTCTACCAGTGCATGGTAGTTAGCCCATAAGGTCTTAGCCTGGGCACCAGGAACGGAACCTGTTCCCTTCCACTCTTTCTGAAGCTCCTTAAACTTCTCGAATTGATTGTTAGTATCTTGAGAATCAGCAAGTATCCGAAGCTTCTCAAGCAGATCTTCCTTGCGGCGCAGGTTATCCGCCTTGTTTTCCTCCAACTGACGGAAATGCTGGGTACGGCGATCGCGGATAAGCTTGAGGTTGGCATCGAAGGCAACATCGCTCTCATCACCCTTATAGTCGAAATCTTCCGCGATTCCACCGTCGGCGATAAACCGCATCAATGCCTCCGCGCGCTCCTTCTCACGTATGTCGTCATATACAGGCTTGATCTCTTTCAGCACATGATCAATGCGCTTGAAGTTATCCAGCTTGGCAATGTCCTTTATCACATCGGCCAGTTGCTGCTTGCTGTAATGGCTGTAATCTATATGTTCCTCCTCAAGGTGCTCCTCCGTAGAATCATCATGCTCTTCCGTAAGATCTACCTCTGAATGCAAACCCCGATGACCATGGCTTTCTGCTAGTCCGGCATCTTGTGCATGTTCCTGCTCTTCGTGTTTATCTCTTTCCATGTCCATGGTCAATTTCATTACTGGGCTTTTTGGTAAAGTTACTTAAAAATGACTAATTCAGCCTCGGATCTACAGGATACTTGGCATACATCGAAAATCGTCCTCCCATACCGTCAAGCGCCGCGCGCCATAACAACGAGGGGTCCGTATCAAACAATAACGTGTCGGTTACATAATCGCATACGATCCAGGAATCCTGCTCGAGCTCTGCCTCCAACTGCCCAGGTCCCCATCCGCTATATCCAAGATAAAAACGAATGTCCGACGGTCTTAACTTCGCCGTGTCAAGATCCGAAACTACGCCTTCAAAATTACCACCCCAATATATACCTTCATGAATATTAACGGCATTATCAATCGACGAATGGCGGTGAAGAAAATGAAGTGTATCCTGTTGCACCGGCCCTCCCACATATACAATTTCAGATAAACCCTTTAAATCCTCCAACACCTCCCCTAGCGTCAGCGCCGATGGCTTATTCATAACGAAGCCAAACGAACCGTCCGTATTATGTTCACACAACAATACGACGGTACGCTCAAAATTCGGGTCCGGTAGAAACGGCTCCGAAATCAAAAGCCTTCCACGCTCCGGTTTTAGCTGATTCTTATACTTGAAAAAATCCATTATTTCTTCAATACTGGCCCTGCGCATCGCTGCCAGTAGTTTTTTATTACATGAATAAAATACTTAACGCCCATCTGTGCAAATTTTATTTCCTTCGCATAAATTTCTCTCCAGAGATCATATCTCGCCACCCCAATGGCAACCGAAATAGCCACCGGAGAACAGGGGGAAACGATAAATTTAAAACATTAATATCTCAAAGTCTGGAATTCAATGCAAAATTTAGCCGACCTGCGTAAAGATTATGCCCTCGCCACGCTCGATATTTCGACTGTAGCCAGCAACCCATTTAAACAGTTTGAACAGTGGTTCGGTGAAGCGCAACACTCGCAGGTGCTTGAACCCAACGCTATGACCCTCGCTACCGTTAACGAATTCGGCAGGCCCTCAGCACGGATCGTGCTGCTCAAAGGTCTCGAAGAGGATAAATTTGTATTCTATACGAACTATCAGAGCGCCAAAGGCCACGATCTCGATAAAAACCCCGCCTGCGCCATCACATTCTTCTGGCCCGAAATGGAACGCCAGATAAGAATCGAAGGAGTCGCCGAACGGCAGAATAACGAAAAATCTGAACAATATTTCCAAAGCCGTCCGCGCGCATCCCAGATCAGCGCCTGGGCTTCCCCCCAAAGCACAGTCGTTAAAGACCGCACTATACTCGAAGAACGCGCCGCTCAAATCGAAACAAAATTCACCGGACAGGAAAAGCTCCCCAAGCCAAACCAGTGGGGCGGTTACAAAATAGAACCTCTCAGCATCGAGTTCTGGCAGGGCCGCACGGGCCGCCTACACGATCGCATCCTCTATACCAAAACCACCGACACCTGGAAAATCAGCCGCCTGGCCCCCTAAAAGAATTGTGCGCCCATTAAAAAAGCTCACGTCATCCAACGTGAGCTTTTTACCATAAGCAGGTATCCCGACAAAACCATCATCAGGATCAAACAGAACGGTCCTACAACAAATCCATCAGCGACTTCACTCCCGGAGTCCTCCGGATCGTAAATCCCTCACCATATTGCACGCCAATACTGTGCCCTAGCTCCTGAGCCCGCGATTCAAGCATTCTCATAAAGGCAGGATCCGAAATAAACGTCTGAGGCTCGTTACTCTCCGGATCATGAAACTGTGACTTGAACGCACGCACAGACTTCATCTTAACATCCCAGAAGTCCGAGATATCAACCACAAAATCAGGCTTCAGGAAATAACTTTGGATATAATGATAAACCACCTTAGGGCGCCACGCGTCCTGTAGCTCACCATTTTCATCACGCGTCTCGATCTTCACCAGCCCGGAAAGGAAACTCGCGTCGTGGGCGAGCGATGCCCCCTTACCATGGTCTACATGCCGGTCATACACAGCATTTGCCAGCACGATAGACGGCCTGTATTTACGGATTGCCCGTATTACCGATAGCTGATGGTCAGGATCGTTCTGAAAAAAACCATCGCGAAGCCCGAGGTTATCGCGAACAGATACCCCCAGGATACGCGCAGCGTCGGCTGCCTCAGCAGCGCGAATTTCAGGTGTACCGCGTGTACCTAGCTCGCCACGCGTAAAGTCAACAATGCCAACAGAATAACCGTCGTGAATATGTTTGGCTACTGTTCCGCCGCAGCCTAGCTCGGTATCATCGGGGTGGGCCGCTAATACCAGGATATCAAGTTTCATGAATTAAAGCGCGGGGGCAGGTATACTGGATTCCATTTCTTTCGCTACCAGGAATTTCTCGGCATCCAATGCGCCCATACAGCCCGTACCAGCCGCTGTAATCGCTTGCCGGTAGACTTTGTCGGCAGCATCACCAACAGCAAAAACGCCCTCTATATTCGTTTTGGTAGAGCCCGGCTGAACCTTGATGTAACCAGTCTCGTCCATATCGAGATAACCACGGAAAATATCCGTGTTCGGTTTATGACCGATCGCAAGGAAAAAGCCCTCGATAGAAATGTCCTTCTGAATTCCCGTTTTGTTATTCAGCAGGCGCGCACCCGTTACACCATTGTCATCACCCAATACCTCTTCAACCTCGGTATTCCAATGCACCTCGATATTCGGAGTATTGAGCACACGTTGCTGCATGATCTTCGACGCACGCATCTCATCACGACGCACCAAAAGATGAACCTTCGAACAAAGATTCGCCAGGTAAGTCGACTCTTCGGCAGCAGAATCCCCTGCTCCGATAACAGCAACTTCCTTACCACGGTAAAAATACCCGTCACAAACCGCACAACCCGAAACACCACGGTTGAAATACTTCTCCTCAGAAGGAAGACCAAGGTACTTCGCGCTTGCTCCTGTCGCGATGATAATAGACTCGGCAATCACCTCATCCTTCTCATCCACAACCACACGGTGCGGGTAACCGGTAAGGTCTACAGATGTCACCAAACCATAATGAATTTTTGTTCCGAATCGCTCAGCCTGCTTTTGAAGGTCTACCATCATCTGGGGACCGTTAATGCCCTCAGGGTAGCCGGGAAAGTTCTCAACGTCGTTTGTGGTGGTCAGCTGTCCCCCCGGTTGTCCACCGGTATATAAAACAGGTTTCAGCCCCGCACGGGCAGCGTAAATAGCGGCAGTATAGCCCGCAGGTCCCGAACCAATGATCAGAACTTTCGTCGTTTCCTTTGCCATGAATGTAATAGGTTTTTCTTCTGATATGAGTAACAAAACAAAAGGCCCCGGAATTTCGGGACCCTTGTGTAATTTTATAAAATACTGATATTAACCGAGATACGGCTTTAATGCTTTGCTGCGCGATGTGTGACGCAAACGACGGATAGCCTTCTCCTTGATCTGACGAACACGCTCACGGGTAAGATTGAATTTTTCACCGATCTCCTCCAGTGTCATAGAATGCTCGCCATTCAAACCGAAGTACAACGTGATCACATCAGCCTCGCGCTGCGTCAGCGTAGATAACGCACGCTGCACCTCACGGCGAAGCGAGTCGTTCATCAATCCTGAGTCCGGCGTTTCTTCACTATCGTTTTCCAAAACGTCAAGAAGACTGTTCTCCTCGCCCTGTACAAATGGAGCGTCCATCGATACATGACGGCCTGAGATTTTCATCGTATCGACAACTTCCGCGGTAGTAACATCAAGTACTTCGGCAAGCTCCTCTGGCGAAGGCTCGCGCTCATATTTCTGTTCCAGTTCCGAAAAAGTCTTCGATATCTTGTTCAGCGACCCCACACGGTTAAGCGGCAAACGCACGATACGCGACTGCTCAGCCAATGCCTGCAGAATAGACTGACGAATCCACCATACAGCGTACGAAATGAATTTGAAACCACGCGTCTCATCGAAGCGCTGCGCAGCCTTAATTAAGCCCAGATTACCCTCGTTGATAAGATCACCCAAAGAAAGACCCTGATTCTGATATTGTTTTGCCACAGATACAACAAAGCGAAGATTCGCTTTCGTAAGTTTCTCCAATGCTATTTGATCACCTTCCTTAATGCGCTTGGCTAATTCCACTTCTTCATCCGGAGTAAGCAGGTCAACCTTGCCAATCTCTTGAAGATACTTATCAAGCGATTGGCTTTCACGGTTGGTAATTTGTTTACTGATCTTTAGCTGTCTCATCTCTGTTTAAGGCATTCGTTTGTGTAACAATATACTGTCAAAAGATAGTTCCTGTCAATCTTCACTAACGTTTATTCGCTAGGTGTAGTTTCCTTTTTCGGAGGTCTTGGCAATAAGACCTTCCGTGAAAGACGGAACTTGCCTGTTTTTTTATCGACTTCGATCAGTTTTACCTTAATTTCTTCGCCTACCTCAAGCACACCGTCCATGTTCTCCAGACGATCCCACTTGATCTCGGAAATGTGCAGCAAGCCGTCCTTGCCAGGCATGAACTCAACAAACGCGCCAAATGGCATGATAGACTTCACTTTACCATCATAAACTTCACCCACCTCCGGAATGGCAACAATACCGCGGATACGCTTCAGGGCAGCCTCCATAACGTCTTTGTTATTGGCAAATACGTTAACAATGCCCTTGTTATTAACCTCTTCGATCACCACAGTAGCACCGGTAGTGTTCTGGATATCCTGAACAACCTTTCCGCCTGGGCCGATTACCGCACCAATCATATCCTTTTCGATGATAACGGTTTCCGCACGTGGCGTATGAGGCTTCAGATCAGCACGTGGTTCGGCCAGCGTCTTCACCATCTCATTCAGGATGTGCGCACGGCCTTCCTTCGCTTGCAAAAGCGCCTCACGCATCACATCATATGTCAAACCATCAACTTTAAGGTCCATCTGGCAGGCAGTAATACCCTTTGAAGTACCAGTTACCTTGAAGTCCATATCGCCAAGGTGATCTTCATCACCCAGGATATCAGAAAGGATAGCGTATTTGCCTGTAGCACTGTCAGAGATCATACCCATCGCAATACCTGAAACAGGACCGGTCACCGGAACACCTGCATCCATAAGTGCCAACGAGCCGGCACAAACAGTAGCCATGGAAGACGAACCGTTAGATTCCAGGATGTCAGAAACAACACGGATTGTATACGGATTCTTCTCGTCCGGAGGCAACACCTGCTTCAACGCACGTAACGCCAGGTTACCGTGACCTACTTCACGACGACCAGGACCGCGGTTAGGCTTCACCTCACCCGTTGAAAATCCAGGGAAATTATAGTGAAGAATAAACTTGCTGGATCCGGAGATCATCGCTCCATCGATCAACTGCTCATCAAGCTTGGTACCAAGAGTCACCGTAGTCAGCGACTGAGTCTCACCACGGGTGAACAGCGCTGAACCATGGGTTGCAGGCAGATAATCCACCTCAGACCAGATCGGTCGTATCTCACGCGTCTTACGGCCGTCAAGGCGAAGACCTTCGTTAAGGGCAAGGTCACGCGAAGCACGCTTCACAACCTCTTTATAGTAACGCTTGGCCAAAGCCTTATCTACCGTAGTGTCCTCAGGCAATGACTCAAAATATTCATCCAATGCCGCAGAAAGAGCCTTTGAACGTTCTTTCTTATTAGTCAGAAGCTGACGTGCAGCTGTATAAACACGATCGTAGAACGTCTGAATATGCGTGCGCAGTTCTTCGTCATTAGTTTCATGGCTGTAAGTACGCTTCACAGTCTTACCTGTAGCCTGGGTCAGTTCAATCTGCAGACGGCACTGATCTTTGATCGCCTCATGCGCATATTTCAGCGCCTCCAGCATATCCTCTTCACTTACTTCCTTCATCTCACCTTCTACCATGAGGATGTTCTCTATAGAAGCACCGACCATAAGATCTATATCTGCACGTCCCCTGTCATTCAGAGACGGGTTGATCACATACTTGCCATCAATACGGGCTACGCGAACTTCTGAAATCGGCCCGTTGAACGGAATATCTGATACAGATAATGCAGCTGATGCCGCAAAAGCAGCCAATGCATCTGGCAAAGATTCCTCGTCACCTGAGATCAGGTAAAGCATGATCTGCGTGTCTGCATGATAATCATCCGGAAACAACGGACGGATCGCCCGGTCTACAAGACGGCTGATCAAAACTTCGTAATCCGATAACTTGCTTTCACGTTTCAAAAAGCCACCCGGAACCTTACCGGTAGAAGCAAATTTCTCCTGGTAGTCTACTGACAAAGGCAGAAAATCAGTCCCTTCTTTCGCAGTCTCTGACGAGACTACCGTGGCAAGCAACATCGTCTTGCCCATCGTTAACACAACAGATCCGTCTGCCTGACGGGCTAGTTTTCCGGTCTCTATAGTAATCTCGCGGCCATCGGGCAGCTTACAGGTTTTAGTAATAACTGTCGGTTTCATAAAAATGAATGGTAATGTGTACAGCAAAGCCACGCCCCTCCCGGGGATGGCTTTACATAAAAGTTAAAATGCAAAAAGGGAACCTTTGTTCGGGTTCCCTGAGGGGAAATGTCTATTTCCTTATTTTCTAAGATCTAACTCAGCAAGTATTGATCTGTAACGATCAATGTTTGTGTTCTGAAGATAGTTAAGAAGCTTCTTGCGCTTTCCTACTAACTTCATCAAACCCTGTTGGGTAGCGTAGTCTTTCTTGTTCGATTTCAGGTGGCTAGTCAAGTGATTGATTCGAAACGTGAAAAGCGCTATTTGTGCTTCTGGTGATCCCGTCTCTTCTTTCTTCTTGCCAAAACCATGCTTCTGGAACAGATCTTGTTTAATTTCGGTTGTCAGATACATCTCAAAAAATGTTATTCCTTTATTTCAAGGGGCAAAGGTAAGCTTTTCCTTCCATTTTCCAAATCCTTCCCCTTCTATTGTCGAACAGTCGCCATCTTCGACGTCCTTCGCTGCGCAAACCAACGCTTTATCTTATCAAATACAACACTATAAAAATCAGCCTCGAACAACCTCGCATCACGACGCGCCTGACGAAGGAAAAATAATCCTGCAATCAACAAAATAGCATCCGCCATCCACACGCCAAAAGCCGCACTCACCGTTCCCTGCTTCGCAAGCTTCTCACCCTGCATCGTCAAAACATAGTAAATAATGAAAAACAAGATCGAGATCAGGAACGGAACCCCAAGACCACCGCGCTTAATAATCGATCCCAAAGGAGCGCCGATCAGGAACATCGCGATGCATGCCAGCGAGCTGGCCAGGATCTTGTGCCACTGGATCTCAAACGTAACTAGCTCCTTGCCGTAGTTGTCAACCGTTGTATTCGCGTTCTGAACCTGGCTTTTTACCTGGCGAGCCATATTTGCCGCCCCCTGCATAATGTCGCGATTACCTTCCACATTGAAGATACTGTCAATATGCGCCACCCGTAGAGAATCCCGGTTTATACGCTTAACAGGCTTCACCGGCTTTTCCACTTTCGCCACAGTTGGCTTCGCCGGTACCACAGGCTTCTTGGTTATCTTTGGCTTGGTCGCAGCCTTCTTTCGCCTGGCCGTAAGTTCTGACGGCCGCTTTCTTACTGGCTCCTTAATAGGCTTAACTACAGCCGTTTGTGCCGGTGGAGGGGATTGAACCGCTGGTACTTCCGTAACAGGCTTCGGGCTGCTCTCAGGCAGCGGCGCTGGCTTTTGTGGAGCCGTGGCCACTTCCGCTTGAGACGGAATCGGCGAGCTCGATGGCACTGGTTCAGGAGGCAAATTGGCTAGAGAATCACGTTTACGCTGAAACCGGTACACCTCTAACGGATACACTAGCGAATCCTTCTTCCCGTAATACGAAAAATAAGACTGCTTATATGAATAGTAATTTAATCGCTGCGTTAAAACTTCCTTCTGTATCGAATCAATATCACTATCCAACTCAGTTAAATTGCGCATGATCCGATTCCCCTGAAACCACTTCTTGTCAGTTCGCTCCAACTGAAACGACGACAAATCAAAAACGATCTGCGTTTTATCGAATTTCGTACGCGTCAGCGTTTCCGCCCCGGCCCGCCCCTTCTGCCCCACTACCTCACGCTCCGAGTTTCCCCCCTCGTTATAATGATAACCACGAAATAATTCGAACTTCAGGTAACGCTCATTCAGAATCGTATACATCTTACCAGAATCGGCAACAGTCACTTCCTTATTACCATCGTTCTTCCGATGATCATAAACAATAACATCCTTTAAGGTGATGCCATCGGGAAACTTCTTATTGACTTTGATACTGATATCGTTTATCCCCGTATAAAACGCCCCCTCTCGCAAATCCAACGCCGGCTTCTTTTGCTTGATGTCATAGAGAAGACTGTACGCCTCTAACGCGGCCTTCGGAACAAGATTATTGTTCGCATAAAATGCCACCCCTGTCAACAAGATCACAAAGAAGAAAATAGGTCGCAGCGCACGAATCAGCGAAATCCCCGAAGCCTTAATAGCCGTCAGCTCAAAATGCTCCCCCAGGTTCCCAAACGCAATTAACGACGATAAAAGCACCGCCAGCGGCAGCGCCACAGGAGTCATAAAGATCGCAAAGTAGAAAAGCAACTGCCCGATCACATCGCCGCCCAACCCCTTACCAATAATGTCGTCGAAATACTTCAACATGTGCTGCGTCAGAAGAATAAACACAACAACCAGGAACGTCATCAAAAACGGCCCAAAAAACGCACTTAAAACAAGTTTATCTAATTTCTTCATGTCGGCAGAACTAGTCCCGTTGCAGACTCAAAAATAAAGCCAACCCGCTCCCGAACAACAAAAACACCTCAATATTTACAGATTATCTCCCGTTAAACAGGTATCACCACCAGCTTTGTGCGCGCCAGCTCACCCACCGGCTGACACATAATCATACCCGAATCGCCCCCCATCAGAGCGCCTTCAGATTCATGATGAACCCGTATCGTACCTGTATATAACTTATACATTGTCCAGACTACCTCCACACTCCCTCCAGTCACGGTCCACTCACCCTCCGGCTTTTTGTCTTTAAAAACTGGTAGAATAAAAAGGAAAACTTATCTGGGAATATAACCGTAAATGGCACGTAAGATCATCCTGAATGATCAGATATCGGATACAAAAGAACGGAAAAACTAATTATAATAGTACGTACTCAGACAAAAAGATCGGAAATGCTCTGTTCTAAAGAGAAAAAAATACCTTCATCATTGATCGCAAAACTTCGGATGAAACGAGAAAGCTATTTCGGCGAGCCATGTCAGATATAGCACCCCAGATTACAACAGTAATTTAGCAACCTCTCGCCAGTTGTTCACACGCGGATTCCAATCCTCATTTATATTATGAGGTGACGTAAACAAAATACCCTGCCCTCTGAAATGCTTGAAGTGACGAACATGGTCATCAATAAGGTAGTCAGCATTTATAATACTCTTATCGCCGCAAAACACAATATTCGTCCACGGTATAAAAGGAAAATGCTCCTTCAGCCACTCGAACTTATGCACAAACGACGTCTTGAATTCCATCGCCGCGCTGGCAATAAAAATCTCATACTTTTTTGAAAGCTCGAGAATCACCTCCTGGCTGTCCGCCATAACTGGTAAGTCCTTAAAAAAGCCTTCCGTATGCGGATATTTTACAACTGTAGACCTATGATCCGCCGGTACAACATCACGAAGATATTTTCCCGTTATCAAATGCTCCTCGATCTTAAGATTAAAGTCCCTTTTATACCAATCGAAAAAACGTTGATTGGCATCCGCAATCACTTCGTCCATGTCTATAGCTATTCGCTGCATATATAGAAAGATAGAGTATTATCGCTCACTCGCCCTGTATTTTACGTACAACTAAGCATTTGGTTATCCACCCACTGCTTTTCGCAATACATCTACCAATCCATGCCATAGATCATGAAGCTCCTCCACGTCATCAAAATCTGAGTAATCAAAAACTTTTAGAAAAACCGACTGTGTCAATTCATTAAACTCCAGGCGCATCTCCACGTAAGCTGGGTCCTGCTCATCCTCAGCATCCTCCGGAAGAAATTCGAATCGCACAAAATGATTCGTCCGGAAAGCAACTTGCCGTGCCACATGCTCTTCGTGGTCCCACGCGAACGTAAATGTTTTCTTTTGATTGTTGACAGAAACGTCATCTGCAAACCACTCCGCAAGTCCACTTGCAGACTGCAGATAGGGATACAGCATCTTTATTGACGCATGTATCTCATAGTCGCCGGTAAATAATGTTTTTTTTGGCATACCCGAACGGTCATCCTCATGCCGGATAATCGGTTTATAAGATATACCATTTTTTGGATCAAGACAACTAAACCTGACATTCACTTCATATCAAAATCATTCCCGGGAAGATCCATGTAGCTTCCCGTCAAAATTTTCAGCGCCAAGCTGCCGCTTAATCAACAACATCCGGTACAATTCATCGTAAGCATCAGTCACCGAAGGGTCATAAGCAAGCCACCGCTCCGCATATCGGAAGGCTTCCTCAAATCTCTCAGCATCCGAATACCAAAAGCTTAATAGCAAAAAGACATCGGCAAAAACAGGATTTGGAACCATCTCATTCGCCTGATACTGATCGATGATTGGCACACAACGTTCATACCAACCAACAATTTCTTCTGCCCTGGCCTCTCTCGAATATGCCTTGCAACGGATAAGACATAACTGAGCTTTGAATTTGTAGATCAAAACCAGCGCCGTAAAACTGTCATCCAACTCCGCACACAATACATGCCGCTGTAATATCGGCTCGTACGTGTCTATAAAACCACTCGCCATTTGCTCATTTTCTTCGGCTGCGGTAATCGCTTCGGCCTCCATTAATAAATCATCAGGCACAAAGTCAAAGGCTCTTTCACTACTGTCCACCTTCCAAACATTAGAGAAACAGCAACTATCACTCTCCTGAAAAGAAGTATAATACTCCAAATCAGACTCTATATGCTGCCAGGTTACATTTGCAGGATACAAATGCAACTCCAAAGAGCTGTCCCTCCCCCAGCAACCATAACGCCCCAACCCCGGTAGCCACACTGGAATACCTTCTATATCCGCACAACCAGGTGCTTCAACAATACTTGTATAGCCAGTCGCACAATAAAATCCTGCCCTCCCGGACATATCACATACGTTATCCCGCGTCACAATAACAGTAACACGTAGCAACGTTCCTGCTCCAGTTAAAATAAACCGTCCATAATCCGTATCAACATTTCGATACGGATCCGAAACACAAGGCACATTCCCAGAAATCATATCCATATATTATCGGCTATTGTTAGAAATCAAAATTGGTCGAAGTTCTGAAAGTACAAGACTGATATAATTTTCTACTGTACGCCTCGAAATATTAAGTTGTCTCGAAATTTCCTGTATCGTCTTATATTCAAAACGACTCAATCGAAATACAAAGCTGGCCCTACTCGGCAATTTATCCAGGATACAATCTATAGATTCTAAGATATGATCCACACACACCTGATCATCGATTGAATTAATATAAATATCTTCATATACCATCTTCATCTCATCAAGGTATGATTGACGAATCCGAGCCCAACGCTGGTAATCAAGAACTTTAAATTTCGCCGCACCAAATAAGTACTGTCGTAATGAAGTCTCGATCACTAACGAGGATCGCCTCTGCCATAAAGAGATAAATATCTCCTGCACAATTTCCTTGCTCACATCGGTTAGCTCCGTTCGGCTATATACAAACTTGTACAAAGCCTGAGCGTAAAGGTGGTGTAACGTTGCCAGCGCATCCTCGCTCCCTTCACTCAATTTTTCCAATAATACAGAGTCACGCCGCCATGCGGCACCGGAAAGTGTACTCACTTTAAAAATAGATTAATAAAAAAAAGAATAGAAATTACAGCTCAGGCACTACACCCTACGATCATTGATATGTGACCTTTTTACAAAGACCAGTACGATAAACTCAATAGAATAAAACAGAACTTATCATCCATAAGTATACCCAACCGAAACACGATCCGGATGAACATCAGATAAATTATTAATGCAGAGATTTGTCATGTGGTAAAAGCTCATGTTCGTCACTTCCAATTTTAAATTGAACATAACGGTATGATCACGCTGAAAGATCATACCCAGGAAATATAAATGAGCCAATAGAACCCGTCCGTACCTACAAAAGCACGACACGGGGCTCTACCTTTTTCGATCTGGATGGTACGCTAATACCTGAGAGACACGAATAAGGAGAGCACCCGCGCCGGCCTGTACCAATGCACGCGAGCACCTTCACCTTATTGCCTCTGTCCCTCTTGAAATTTAGCGTTTTTCCAGATAGAGGCTCGAAGTGAGAATGCTTCCAAATTTTTTATTTAAGAAGATTCCACAAATCTATAAAGATCCTACATATATACTTATGTCTTCGACTGAATATTAACAATACTTTATAATACTACAAAGGTGATACTTCATCAATATACAGTCAACCACCGCGGATGATTCTTTAAATTACATAAAGTGCTAATCGACATGAGCCCAAGGATAACAAGAACAGATTTACCACAAATCAGACTAAAAATCACTCATTGAAAATCCATGTCCTGTTTGGAAAGAACAAATCTGGTCAACCCTATCGCCAGGCAAAACACAAAACAACACATCACAAATGTGTCATACTATTTACAACTTTTTCTTGCTCCGAAATAATTCGTTTATCTATATTTATGAAACAACAAAATACCTGCGTTACACACTAAACTTATAGCATGGGTTATAGATGTATCGACAATAGTTGGTTTTAATACTCCCACCCCAGCGTGGTAGGTCTCTAGATCCAGATAGAGGTATGACAGGTCCAGCACCTGCTTAAGACAAGTACATGCTCCATTATATATAATATCAAAAACTATATCCAATCAACGACGTTGCAAACCCAAATCTCATGAACCCAGGCGCACACATCTCTCTCGAACGCAACATCACAGCCATAATGCGTTCGCTTCGCGAAAGCCATCAATTCAGTCAGGAATATGTCGCTGCAGAGCTCGGCATAAATCAAAATACCTATTCAAAACTCGAATCAGGTCAAACCCAAATTACAATCAAGAGACTTGAACAACTCAGTAAAGTATACAAGGTGGAGCTTACCGTCTTTTTTAAAGAACCCGAACCCTCAGAATCAACAACGCTTCATGCAAAACGTGTCCTCCCTAAAATGGAACCCGGAAAAATGACCACACTATTGCAAATCCTCAGAACACATTATGATTTCGGCGCAGCAAGAATCGCTTCCGAACTAAAAATAACCGAAGCTGAGTATAATCAACTCGAAAACGGAAACCTCAAGCTAACCTTCCGACAAGCCATCATTCTCGCAGACCTATACAACATAGAACCATCTCACCTTCTCGCCACAAACAATCCCGTTATAAATTACAACATCGGGCCTAAAAGCCGCGGCATCACGAACGTAAGCCATTATTACGAAGATGCTAATAGACGCCAAGACACTGCCTCAAAAATCACCCACCATGTCTTCAATACCGATGGTCATCTCCATCAAAATGATGGAGCTTGAGTCCATCATCATACGCGACACAAAAAAACCATTATTCTAATGTAAATCTGGCACCAAAAAAGAGCTTCGTCCCCTGTATGGGCGCATAGTTATAAGCAGTATCAAAAGTATAGCCGTTAGGATTATTCTCTGACACGTGTTTATCGAACGGATCAAAAGGCCGCAACAATGCAGCATCGCGCTGAACGAAATTAAATATGTTCTTAAAACCACCGTAAACCTCCCAATGATTCCCATCTATAGCGTGCAAGTGCCTCGTAATTTGAAGATTAAATAAAGGCACCCAGGGAGATTTCGCCGGACGGAAATCTCCCGGCACAACAGGCATACTCATCGGCCCGTTAACCCGCCCGGTGATGTCAATAGCCCAGTGACCTTCTCCGGGCGATGTATAGCCCGCCGCCAACGTGCCTGATACTCGTGGTGATAATAACTGTGGCACTCGCTCATATCCCTGACGCCCCACCCGGTTTTGGTATACATCCAGAAAAGTAACCCCTGCAATGAATTTCAAGCCTGAATCAAAGTTTACGTCCATATTCACAGTCGCACCCCGCGATACCGCATACCCTGAAAGATTATCGTAAATGATCTTTGTAGCATCTGTTAAGAAATCACCCACAATCTTATTTCGGAAATAAGTATAGAAAACAGAACCATCCAGGCTTACAAACCCGGTCCCCAATACGAAGTTCCGCATATAATTGATATTCGTATTCCAGGATCGCTCCGGTTTCAAAGCGTTTAAAACAACAACCTCCCGGGAACCCGTCAGTGCAGCATGATCCTCGGTAAATAGGTTCACTACACGATAACCACTCCCTGTGGTCAGCCGTAACACATTCCTGTCATTCGGAGCAAACTTGACACTCGCCCTGGGGGTAACGATCCCGCCATGAACAGGATGATGGTCATATCGGATTCCCAATAAAGTAGTCCAACCTTGCCAGAGTTTAATCTCATCCTGCACAAATACACCCGGCAACAACACCTTCGAAGGTTTATTCCCCCCCTCCCCGGAAGCCGTCCCCGGAGTATTATCATCATAAAATGTATATCGAAGAGGCAGCCCTACAAGCCAGTCATGCCGCTCCGTCGCCCTGTTCCAACGAAGTTGGGTAAACCCTACACGCTGGTCAGCCATATATGGCGAAATTCCATAAAACGAATTCTGATGATGAAAATTAACCGAATAATCGATCTGCAAACCCGGAATGGAAAAAAACGGATGACTCCCGATAAGCTCCCAACGCCGGGTATAGATCGATTCACCGTAATATATATCCGTGCCGCGATAAGCCCGCGCCCATTGTAACTCACCCCCCCAACGATCCTCGTAGTAAAATCGCGCGGCCAACGACGAACTCCTCCCCGACGATGCAGAAAAATTCCACTTGTTAAACAAAGAAATCCGCTTCTGAAGCGTAACATCCGTAAAATTATCTGAATTGATATCGCGCTTCTGATTATATATAAAGTAGTTAATACCAATAAGCCCCGTAGCCTTGCCCGCACGCACACGCACACCAGCATCAGCATTCATTTCGCCGATACTCGTTCCATAAACATCGGCGTACACGCGCGGCGCAGACGTTCCATCCTTTGTAATAATATTGATAAGCCCACCAACAGCTTCCGAACCATATAAAGTAGATGCTGGCCCTTTCACAACCTCTACACGGCGAATCATACTGTTAGGAATTCCGGATAAGCCATACACCGTAGACAGACTGCTTACAATAGGCATCCCATCGATCAGAACCATAGTATAAGGCCCATCAAGACCATTGATTCGGATATCACCGGTATTACAAACGTTACAATTGATCTGCGGCTGAACACCGTTAACAAGATTCAGCGATTCAAATATGTTCGACGACGCATTCTTTTTGAATAATTCCGACGAATACACCTCAACCGGTATCGACGACGACATCTTCGAAACCTCTTTCATCGTCCCCGTAACAACAACCTCGTCCAATGCTCGCAAATGGCGCCCTAAATTCAAACTTATCCGAACCTCCGCCGTCTGAAGTATTACCTCTTGCTCAACGGACTCATAGCCAACAAACGATGCAACAACAACGTAGCGTCCGTACGGAACATTCTCGATCGTAAACTCCCCTTTAGGGTCTGTCTTGCCGCCGTATGAAGTACCTTTCAAAACCACGTTGGCAAACTCTATAGCTCCTTCCTCGCAAACCACGCTACCAGTGAACACCGCAGTCCGATCCTGGCAATAGCTCCTGCACATCACAATCAAAACTAAACAGATAAACAAAACGGTTCCACGCATAGTATAGATGTCAAAATTTATTTAATAACATCGTAAAAATAATTATTTAGATCAATCTAAAAAAATAATAAGAGTAACACGAGAATACGAAAAAATAAGGCCAGGGCGTAATTGAGGTAATGTTGTATCAGAAACTTGGTAGCCGTAGTGCACACAATGCTCCAAAAGCAGCTAATCCGGATCACCTGGACGCAGATCTCTGACGATTTGTTAATTTTTGAGAAATATTACGGAAAAATACCGGGCACGAATACCAAATATTATTTTGCTAAACAGAACAACAACGCTACTTTATCCCGCAACAGACAGATTATCAGGACATAATTTCAATAGCTGAAAACCCGCATATCTTTGAAAGTTGTTATTGGTAAACCCGATCAGATCCACCATCTTGCGACGTTGAACTATTTTAAAGCTTACACGTGTTTCCCATTCGATGAGACAATTAAAGATCAGTAAACAAATTACGAACAGGGAGAGTGAGTCCCTGGAGAAATACTTACAGGAGATCGGTAAAGTAGATCTTATTACCGCTGACGAAGAGGTAAAACTGGCAAAACGAATAAAGGAGGGAGATCAGGTAGCGCTGGAAAAACTGGCAAAAGCAAACTTGCGCTTTGTCGTTTCCGTGGCCAAACAATATCAAAATAATGGTCTGTCGCTGGGCGACCTCATAAATGAAGGAAATGTCGGGCTTATCAAAGCGGCAAAACGCTTCGATGAAACCCGCGGATTTAAATTCATCTCATACGCCGTTTGGTGGATTCGTCAGTCTATCATGCAGGCATTGGCAGAACAATCACGTATCGTACGCCTGCCACTCAATCGGGTAGGCTCGCTGAACAAGATATCAAGAACATTCTCTGAGCTCGAGCAGAAATTCCAACGCGAACCGTCGCCCGAAGAATTAGCTGAGGTCCTGGATGTTACGGCAGACGAGGTAGTCGATACCATGAAAATATCAGGCCGCCACGTATCAATGAATGCTCCCTTCGTACAAGGCGAAGAGAACAGCTTGATCGACGTTTTGGAAAACGACAGCGAAGAGACACCAGACTCCGGCCTCATTGTCGACTCACTCCGTCGCGAAGTACAAAGCGCGCTATCGACGCTCACTCAGCGCGAATCCGACGTCATCATCCTCTATTTCGGTCTCAATGGAGAGCAAGCTCTCACTCTGGAAGAAATTGGAGAAAAATTCGGGCTCACCCGCGAACGCGTTCGTCAGATAAAAGAAAAAGCAACACGTAGACTCAAGAACAGTGCCCGAAGCAAAACGCTGAAGTCATACTTGGGATAAGCGATACAGCCAATAATAATAAAAGGCCGGGCCCTGAAAAGGAGCCCGGCCTTTCCCTTTTATGACGAAACAGCCATGCTGCGCTCGTGTAATGTCCGAAGCGTCTTCACGACAGAGTCGGGAGTAACAGAAATACTGTCAATACCCTCCTCCACCAGGAATGCAGCAAAATCAGGAAAATCCGACGGCCCTTGGCCGCAAATACCAACTTTGACATCGTGCTCCTTCGCCGTCCGTATCAGTTGAGAGATCATCCGCTTCACAGCCTCGTTCCGCTCGTCATACAACGGCGCAACTAATGACGAATCCCTGTCAAGTCCAAGGGTAAGCTGCGTAAGGTCATTCGAGCCGATCGAAAAACCATCAATATAACGGGCAAACTTATCCGCTAAAATGATATTGGACGGTATCTCAGCCATAAGATAAACCTCAAGCCCATTATCACCACGCTTCAGCCCATAATACTCCATCACCTCGTAAACCTTGATCAGCTCATTTACCGTACGGCAGAACGGAATCATCACAACAACGTTCTGAAGTCCCATCTGCTCCCGCACACGGCGTATTGCCTTACACTCCAGACCAAAAGCCGCTCGATATTCCTCCGAATAGTAGCGCGATGCCCCGCGCCAACCGATCATCGGATTCTCCTCTTTCGGCTCGAAATATTTACCACCCAATAGATTCTCATATTCATTGGTCTTGAAGTCCGAGAAACGCACAATAACCTTATGGGGGTAAAACGCCGCGGCGATCTTGCCTATGCCATACGACAGCTTATGAACAAAAAACATCTCCTCATTCTCATACCCACGGATCAGCTCCTTGATCTTATTGGTAAGCGCCTTGTCTCCAAGCTCGCGGTGCTTCAGCAATGCCAAAGGGTGCACCTGTATATAATTATTGATAATAAATTCCTCACGCGCAAGCCCTACGCCGGAGTGAGGTATGCTTGCAAACTTAAACGCCAGCTCAGGCGAAGCAACATTGAGCATGATAGGGGTATCAACCTTAGGCAGATCTTCAAGGTCAGTCTCCGTACGATCATATAAAACCTCGCCGTCATACACATAGCCAACATCTCCTTCACAACACGATGCCGTAATAAATTGGCCATCACGCAACACATCTGTAGCATTTCCTGACCCCACAATAGCAGGAACTCCAAGCTCACGCGCAATGATCGCAGCATGGCACGTACGTCCCCCTTTATTTGTAATGATCGCGGAAGCCTTCTTCATGATCGGCTCCCAATCAGGATCCGTCATCTCTGTAACCAGAACATCCCCTGCCTCAAACTCAATACCATCCCGCGAACCATCGCGGCCATCAAGCGAATGCAAAACCACAACCTTTCCCGATGCAATGCTATCCCCAACGGCTATCCCCGTTAAGATGCGCTTTTCAGGGGCCTGCTTGGTAACGGCATATTCGATCAAACGACTTCCATCACGCTTTCGCTGAACAGTCTCCGGACGGGCCTGCACAATAAATAGCGTATTCGATAAACCATCGACCGCCCACTCAATATCCATTGGTGTCCACTCACCACGACGCTTGGAATAATAGCGCTCTATGTGACATACCCACTCCGAAAGCCGCAGAACCTGGCGGTCATTCAGACAAAACCGGTCCTGAGCCTCACGGGGCACACTGACAATCTTAGTGAACTGCCCCGGATCGTCGCCGTAAACCATCTTGTGATCCTTCTTGCCAAGCTTCTTTTCAATGATCGGCTCAAAATCTTTCTCAAGAGTAGGCTTGAAAACAATAAACTCATCCGGCGAAACAGAGCCCTGAACTACCATCTCCCCCAACCCATAAGAACCATTGATCAGCACTACATCCCGAAAACCCGACTCAGTGTCGATCGAGAAAGCCACCCCGGACGAAGCCAGATCCGAACGCACCATCTTTTGAACGCAAACAGAGATCTTTACATCGAAATGATCGAAGTTGAAGTGCTTCCGATACGAAATAGCTCGGTCTGTAAATAACGAAGCAAAACAATTACGCACAGACTCAAGAATTCCCTCCGACCCGCGCACGTTTAGATACGTCTCCTGCTGACCGGCAAACGAGGTGTCGGGCAGGTCTTCAGCCGTAGCGCTGGAACGTACAGCAACGTCCGTTGCCTCCTGGCCATAACGCAACGACAACGCCGAATACCGATTCTTGATCTCTTCTTCCATCTCTTTTGGAAAACGGCCGTTACGAATCAACTGTCGTATCTGCGTACCGCCTTTCCGTAGCGAAATCAGATTATCCACATCCATCTCGGAAACGATCTTCCTCACAGGTTCGTCCAATACATTATGGCGAACAAATGCATCATAGGCATCAACCGTGATCGCGAATCCATAAGGAATGTTAATGCCCAGCGGCGCTAGGTGCTGAATCATCTCTCCGAGAGAAGCGTTCTTTCCACCCACCCGGGAGAGATCGTCTAATGCAACTTCCTCCAGGCCGATAGTAAACTCCGTTTTCATAAATATTTGGGATTAAGTGGTCTTTTGATTCTGCAAAAAAAATCGTTTAAAACCATTCCGCAAACGTTTTCGGAGACTTTTTACAGTGCCCCACCCAAAATTCCTCAGTCAGTCCGCTTTTTTGCCCATAAATGACCAACAACAAAAAAGCCTCCCGACATCGTCGGGAGGCTTTAAAAGTCGTATCAAATCGAGAATTAGTTATCCGCGCCAAGCTCTTTCAAACGCTTGTGCACAGCTTCACTCTTCTTGTCGTCAGCTACGTAATAGTACAACAAAGCCAGCTTGCTCAATAACTCGATCTCAGTTTCACTGTCAGGAATTTTCATAGCACGAGACTTCTCCAGGTAAGGAATAGCTGCCTCGCTCTTCTTCACACGCTCCTGAACAAGCGTTTGCTTCTTCTTATTGTCTGCAGCTGAAATACCAAGACCATTGATCTCCTTTGACAGCTTATCTACATCCACCAGGTAAGTATTTGAAAGATAATACTGAGCTTCAAAATACCCCGGATCAACTCGCAAAGCCTCCTGGAAGTTCTTACGTGCATCATCCAGCTTCTCAAGTCTGGTATTCACATAACCCAGGTAGAAATGAAGAAGTTTGTTATTGGGATCTTTAGCAATAGCAGCTTCAAGACCCGTACGAGCTTCATCAACCTTGTTCAAATCGATGAGAAGTCCGATCTCTACTTTAGGAAGGTCGGCATTCGCAGGGAACTTCTTGATCGCTTCACGCGCGATACGTAACGCTTCTTCCTTGTTCTCTTTCGGACCGCTGTTGATATTGATCATCAATGAATAGGCATCAGGAGACTTACCACCTTTTTCAATATACTTTTTGAAATAATCAAGCGCTTTGTCATAGCTTTCAAGGCTGTTAGCCACAAAACCACCATAGAAAAATGCCGTTGTGTCCGTAGGCAGAATCTGCTGAACCTTCTCAAAGTTCTTCAACGCATTCTCCAGGTCTTCTTCTTGATATTGAGCTGCGCCCTTGTTGAGGTAGCCGTTAGCCCAGGTTCCAAATTGTTGAGCCTGTGTTACTGGAAAACCATTGTCACCGGGAATCGAAAAGCCGCTCTTCGAACTCTTGTTCATTTCTTCGGCTTTTGCAAAAGACTCCATTGCAGTCTTGAATGCATCCGGTGCCAGTGACTTATAAGCTGGATTGGATGTTGTATCGAGCGACGCGTATACCAGACCACGATAATACCAGGTCTTGGCATCGTTCATCGTCTTCTCATATGTCGTCGCCAGGTCAACTATTTCTTTGGCTTCATCAAACTTGCCACTCTTCCATGCAGTTAACGCTTTGTTAAGGTTAGGCTTTACGGGCTTTTGGGCAAATGTAATTGCCGAAGCCGCTAACATTAACACTAGAAAGGTCAATCGTTTCATCGTTAATCGGGTTTATTAGGTACGTATTTATGGTTACTATCCGTAATAGGGGTCTCTCTGTTATGTAGTTTCAGGCTCGTCATCAACCTCAGGAGCTGAGTCATCCTCTGCTTCATCGATATCATCATCCTCCAGATCATCATCCACCTCGGTATCATCTACCTCCGTGTCGTCCACTTCAATTTCGCCGGCAAGTGCTTGAGGTAATATCGGTTGGCTCGTTATTTCCTCGGCTGCCTCGGCCACTTCCTCTATCCGCTGTACCTTCTCAACAGACGAGATCCGGTCGTCATCGTTCAGCTTGATCAGGCGAACTCCTTGAGTCGCACGCCCCATCACACGCAGCCCACTGACATTTATCCGGATCGTTATCCCCGAACGGTTGATGATCATCAGGTCGTCTTCGTCCGTAACTTGCTTGATCGCAACAAGATTACCGGTTTTATCGGTAATATTGATCGTCTTCACGCCCTTACCGCCACGTTTCGTGATCCGGTAATCCTCCATATCTGATCGCTTACCATAGCCGTTCTCAGAAACCACAAGCAGGTTGGCGTCTGGACGGTTAATACAAACCATGCCAATCACCTTATCCGTTTCCGTCTCTAAGGTAACACCGCGAACACCAGCCGCCATGCGGCCCATCGGACGCACATCCGATTCGTGGAAATGAACCGCCTTACCCTCGCTCTTAGCAATAACAATATGGTTATTACCGTTGGTCATCGAGGCATTCAGTAGACGGTCACCGTCATGGATTGTAATGGCTGTAATCCCCCCCTGACGAGGTCTTGAATAGGCTTCAAGCGCGGTCTTCTTGATCGTGCCCTTCTCTGTACACAGTATAACGTAGTTGTTATTGATATACTGCTCGTCTGTAAGGCTCTTCACATTGATAATCGCCCGCACCGTATCACCAGGCTCGATATTGATCAGGTTCTGAATAGCACGTCCTTTGGACGTCTTATTGCCCTCCGGAATTTCGTACGCCTTCTTCCAGTAAAGACTGCCCTTGTCCGTAAATATCAACAAATAGTTATGGGCCTGAGCTATGAAAAGATGCTCCGTAAAGTCGTCCTCCTTCGTGCTGACCCCACGCGAACCTACTCCGCCACGACCTTGCGTTCGGTATTCTGAAAGCAGTGTACGTTTGATGTACCCCTGATTCGAGATCGTTATAACCATCTCCTCGTTCGGGATCATGTCCTCTACCGTGATATCGTCGTCGTTGTGAACAACAAGCGATCGGCGCTCATCACCGTAACGATCCCGTAGGTCCGCCAACTCATCCTTGATGATCTGCATCCGCATTCCCTCATCCGCAAGAATTGCTTTCAGGCGGCCGATCAACTCCATCACTTCCTTATACTCCTGCTGGATCTTGTCGCGCTCCAGACCGGTTAGACGCTGCAAACGCATGTCAAGAATAGCCTTGGCTTGGATCTCCGAAAGCCCGAAACGTCCCATCAGGCCCTCACGCGCCTCATCCGGATCCTTCGAATTCCGGATCAATGTAATAACTTCATCCAGGTGGTCTAAAGCAATCAGGTAACCCTCCAGGATGTGAGCTCTGCGTTCAGCTTCCGCCAATTCGAACTTCGTCCGACGGATAATAACCTCATGACGATGGTCCACATAATGGCGGATCATGTCCTTCAGATTCAACGTCATCGGCCTTCCCTTAACCAACGCCACGTTGTTTACCCCATAAGAGGTCTGAAGCTGTGTATACTTGAATAGATTGTTTAATACAATGTTCGGAATCGCATCCTTCTTCAGGTCATAAACAACACGGTAACCTTCGCGGTCCGACTCGTCCCGGATATCGGAGATTCCTTCTATTTTCTTCTCGTTGATCAGCGCAGCGGTCTTCTCGATCATCATGGCCTTGTTGACCATGTAAGGAATCTCCGTAACTACGATTTGATCACGTCCGTTAGGCGTCGTCACAATCTCAGCCTTCGCACGCATCACTATACGACCACGTCCGGTTAGGAAAGCTTCCTGAACACCCGAGTATCCGTAGATCAGGCCGCCGGTTGGAAAATCCGGAGCCGTAATGAATTTCATCAACTCTGGAATCGTGATCTCATTGTTGTCAATGTAGGCCACAATACCGTCTACAACTTCGCGAAGGTTGTGAGGAGCCATGTTGGTCGCCATACCTACCGCAATACCTGAAGACCCGTTCAATAACAGGTTAGGAATCTTGCCCGGCAATACCGAAGGCTCTTCGAGACTGTCGTCAAAGTTAGGCTGAAAATCAACAGTATTCTTGTTGATATCCAAAAGCATCTCCTCGGCAATACGCCGCAGCCTCGCTTCAGTATAACGCATCGCCGCTGGCGAGTCGCCATCAATTGAACCGAAGTTACCCTGACCGTCTACCAGCGTATATCGCAGCGACCAATCCTGAGCCATCCGGACCATTGTATCATAAACAGAAGCATCACCGTGGGGGTGATACTTACCCAATACCTCACCAACAATACGAGCCGATTTCTTGTAGGGCTTGTTGTAATTTACCCCAAGCTCTAACATCCCGAACAGCACTCGTCGGTGCACGGGTTTCAACCCGTCACGAACATCCGGAAGTGCACGCGAAACGATTACGGACATCGAATAATCGATGTACGCACCACGCATCTCATCCTCAATATTAATCGGAATTATACTTTGCCTGCCAGGAGTCTGGCCTCCGGTGTCTTCTGCCATTTAAATCGTTGTTTACGCTTAATTTTGCGCTTTTTAAAGCCTCGCAAGATAGCAAAAAACACCATTTAATAACCACCGTCAAAGAATAGTTTTACAGATGAAAAAAGATCATTAACATCTGATCCATCACCCCACTCTCACACACCTTCGCCCTCGCTCTCCGCTCTCACCCTGATTCTTAGTATGGGTTAAGCTTGTTCTTGTTCTTACCCTTATACTTGATCAGTGTAGGGTAATTCTCACCGTAGTGAGGGTTCTGCTTTTTGTAGATCGGATGAACACGGCTTCGATATTCACGGTTGCCATGAGCGTGATTCATCTGCGCCTTACACGTTTTCAAAAAACACCGCCGCAGCTCCGGGAAACGATAACTAGCCCCAACGTTGATATAGAAGGCATTCAGCTTGTGCGAAATACTCTCGCCAGACTCAGGCACATTTATAGAATAACCCTTGATCTCATACGATGGACGTACAAACAACTTGAAGTACTCGGACATCTCTCGCTCAACAGTGGCCCCGATGTTCACATAAACGCCTCGCTTGATTAAGCTCTTATCAAATTTTTTACCAAGACTGTAGCCACCGATGTTCGCATCCACCACAAGCAGGTAGTCGTTATACCGGTATACCGCCGCCCCTAGCATAACGAAATACTTCTTCATCGCATAAGTCGTAACCTCCGGCGTGAATGTGTTTATTTTATCACCGTAGTTGGTGGGTCTGAAATCGCCGACGTGACTGTACTCGATCGAGAAACCTGCTCCGATCCGGTAACGGTCAAATTCCACATGCAGCGTGGCTTTTAACGGTATATTGAAACCTTTACTCTTAAAGCCGATCTTTGTCGTATCCGATGACACGAGAAAAGCACCAGCCTGAGATGTATTGCCCGATGCACGAACCTTGTTTACCCAGTTGGAATAACCAGCAGAAACGCTGGCCGGTTGGAATAGCTTGGGAGTAGAATCCGGATTTTGCAGAATGCCAAAACCATCAAGATCGTGGCGGTAGGTAGTATTGCCATAGCCCGTGCTCAAGCTGAACGTAATCTTGCTAAGGATCTTACGAAATCCGCTGATGCCCTGACGCTTCACATAGAAATACTCAAGCGGTACAGAAGCCTCTTTGTCGCTCCCATACTGTGCGAAAACATCCGGCCCGCAAACCAGCAACAACCATACAGTAAATACAGCGTAACGCTTCAAAAAAATGCTCTTTTAACTCCTTTCAAAAAATGTAAGCCACTCACAGTCTGGCTCTTTGGGGATAAAGGTAATCCATTTTCCCCAATCATCCTAGCCCCCGTTCCCAGAGCCCCCTACCGTCATTCACACCCGCTCCCGACAACCCACATCTGTCTTTTTCGCTCTCACACTGTTTTTCTAGTACGCTCGCTCCAGCGACGAAAACGTGTGAAAAAGCGTCTGCCCCTTCTTAACCTCGTACGTAAAAGGATGATCAGCCACCCGGCCCGAAGCCTCCAACTGGAAATTAATCCGGTTCTCACCTTCGTGTAACGGCAAGCGGGCGTAATATATGCTATGTGGCAATGTCTGCCAATTGCGTGTATCAGCTTTTTCGGTAACGGCGTTAACAAGTCCGATAAATGCACCAAGACGCTCGTCCTCCTTGCGTAGACTCTGCTCCGCTGCCTTCTTCAGGGCCGCTCGCAAAAGCCCCTTGGTAAACTCCTGCAACATGCGTTGCTTTAAACTATAAAAGGCAACCTTGTTGACATCCTCCGCGAGCTCTAGCGGGTACTTTGTATCACCCAATGTCAGCGTAGCTGACCGGAAATAGATCGGCCGCTCAACATACCGCGGAAAAGCTACACGAAAAATCTCCAGCCGCTTTAAGTCCGCTTTCTCTTTATCGTTGCTTAGCTGAAATGGAAACACCAGATTCAGATCGGAATTATGAAAAACCACAACATTATTCGCCTCGTGCGTCATCACAAAATTAATGCTCCACTCATCCTTAACAGGTCCCAAACCGTCGTGCCAGAAAAATACCAGCTCAGCCTCCGGTGTTTGAGGCGCATAACTCTCCATACAAAACTTTGTCTTGTAATGCTCATACTCATCCTGGAACCCCGTCCATAATGCCGTATTGATAACGTCCTTCTTCAACTGCTCAGGAACAGTCATGCCGAACATACGAGCATAATCGCTTTCATAAATATCTATCGCATTCCTGTACGCAATAAAAGCATTGTTATAATCCCGCGTAGACTGATAAATAATCCCCATCAGCGTATGTATGAAAGCATCGCGCTGAAACTTCTGCTCGGAAACATATTTATCGCTTAACTGATTGAGCCGTATTGACAACCGCCGGCATTCTACAAGCGCCTCCTCTGGCTTATTCAGCTTTAAATAGTTAATAGCTTTGAAATATAGCACCATCAGGTGTTCATGATCCTCACCGCGATACGCAGTAAAGTTGGGATTAGTAAGATAAGAAGCCGCTTCATTCAAATAATTGATGCGGTAATCCTCACCGAATAAAAAAGCCTTCTCTAACCAGTTGTTACTTTCCTCATAGCCCCCGAGAACAGACTCGAGCAGTCCCATATTCACATAGTAAAGAAACCTCCCCTTCCCGCGAGACTCGCTATCGTTCTTCTTCAGCGTAGCCAAAGCGTTACGTAAATCTCCCTTCTCGAATTGTTGATTGAAATTGAAATTCTTTTGATAATAACTGGCGCAAGAGAATAATAACAAAAGAAACCAGCCACCCATACCACGTCGTAGTACACTGGCAAATCGCCGGGTAGCAAACTGAATTAAGCCGTAAAAAGTATTCATGCCGATTTCTGAAAACAGGACATCTCAGCGCTTAATTAGCTTCTTGATCTCTTGCTGACCGTACCACACCCGCTTATTGGTCTCCAGGTCCGTCAGGTAAAGAGTAGTAATGTAATTCACAACACGTTTCTTCCCGGAAGTATCTGTTTCGGAGTTCATCTCCCCAAATAACATCAGATCCGCTCCCGTTTCCTTGCCCCACTGCGCTGCCGTTCCCGCTGAAGCAAAATCCTGCTGATCTGCACGCTCTGCACGCAACTTATCTCGAAACTCTTCAGACTCCACAAGATCGGCAACACCCGAGTTATAGATCACAACCTCGAACTTCTTGATGTAATTGTTCGGATCGATATGCTCCGATGTACGGTTCTTGATCTGACCGATCACAATAACAGGTTTCCTCCCCTTCGCCTTCGCATATGCCTTGAACCCTTCAGAGTCAAATAGATCAAAGATCATCTGATCTGCCACCATCCGGGAATCAGTGTCATTCCATCGGCCACTTAGATCCACCTGGGTGTCAGGATTGATCCGGGTCGGCGTAGGCGCGCAACCTATAACGATAAAAACAAATCCGACAAAAACAGGAAAGATCTTTTGCATAGCCAGGGTTTTAATGATCAGGTCGTAAAAATCAAAAATCTTGCCGAATATAACGTTGTAGACAGCAACGGGTTGTGCCGTTCATAAATAACGTCACCTGTCACTAGGCTGTAACCCCTTTCAGAGCGGTAATAACACCCTTGGGATCATTGGCGCTAAACACAAAATTTCCAGCTACCAGTACATCCGCACCCGCCTCAACCAACAATTTCGCATTATCCTGGTTAACGCCTCCGTCAATCTCAATCAAAGCTTTCGATCCCGTAGTTTTAATAAGCTCGCGAAGATCACGCACCTTCCGATACGTGTGCTCAATAAACTTTTGCCCGCCAAATCCTGGGTTAACAGACATAATACAAACCACGTCAGCATCGGCAATCACATTTTCCAGTTGCGCCACAGAAGTATGCGGATTGACAGCAATTCCCGCCTTACATCCCAATCCCCTGATCTGCTGAAGATTGCGATGAAGGTGCGGACACGCTTCGATATGCACCGAAATGATGCCGGCACCGGCCTTACAAAAAGCCTCTACATACCGCTCCGGCTGAACGATCATCAAATGCACATCTAGCGGCTTCTGCGCATGACGCTTAACAGCCTCTGCCACAGGAATCCCCAACGAGATATTAGGCACAAAAACGCCATCCATCACGTCCACATGTATCCAATCCGCGTCACTGTCGTTAAGCATCCGGATCTCACGCTCGAGATTTGCAAAATCAGCCGCCAGAATAGACGGTGCCACCATCGGTCTTCCCATGTATAAAGTAATTAGTAATTAAAAGCCAAAGTTATTACTGACGGACGATCCTGTAAATACCCCGCTTGCCCTCTCCCCATGTAATTCTCAAAAAATATACCCCCGGAGCAAGCTGCGGCAGGATCGTCTGGTAAGTACGATTGAGCCACGAAAAACCGATCTCGTCGTCAAAAAGCTCCCGCCCGCTGGAAGTAAGGAACTCGATGCGACAGCTGGGTATTTCCTCGGGATCACGCGGACGAATCGTTAAAGTATCATTATTACCCTCGAGAACCGGATTCGGGAAAATATCAAACGCCTGCTCCTGCTCAGCGGCTTCCACATAGTTTATAACCGCTTTGAAGTTAGGAATACCATAACCGATTTGGTTGTTCGGATTCTGAGCAAGCGATGCCGAATTACGTATCGCATCCATAACCTCTTGCGCTGTAAACACCGGGTACCGTTCCCAGACACCCGCCACAATGCTCGTTACCAACGGCGCAGCCAGTGATGTGCCGCTGGCTGAACCAACAGCACCACTCGACTTGATAACACTCGTACTCGCCCCTAAAGCAGCGACATCAGGCTTTATCCGACCGTCAGCAGACGGCCCGATCGAGCTCGAGGCCACGCGGACTCCGGAAAAAGTAACATTAGCCACCGCCAGGACACCAATGGCATCTGCTGGAGCAGTAATGGTCTGCCACGCCAGTGTCCCTTCATTCCCCGCACTGCACACAACTACGATACCGCGGTCGGCAGCGAATTGCGCAGCGCGCGTAATAACCGCCGTCCTGCCGTTCATCGCAGACTTTGGATAATTCATCGAAGCGTCGTCAAAGTCGTAATACCCAAGAGATGAATGAATGATGTCTACACCCGAGCTATCAGCCCGCTCCGCAGCAAAAAGCCAGTTGTATTCCTCTATGCGATACTCCGAGCTGACATCCTCGGTAACGTAAAGTTGAAACGTAGCTTCGTATGCACCTCCTGTAAACACACCTTCCTGGTAGGCAGCAATAACTGAAAATACTTCTGTGCCGTGTTCGTCATATTGAAAAACATTATCGCTGCCATGTACAAAATCCCAGGCAGCATTTATCTGGTGATCTTGAAACAAGTGAGAAAACGGTACAGTCAGATTCACCCCGGAAAAACCAGCATCGAAAATAGCGATCGAACGTCCTTCTCCACGATATCCGGATGTCTGCATAACATCCAGCCCCAGCATCTGTAATTGTACACGCGTCGCATCATCTGCCTTGGCATCTTTTGTCCTTTGTGTCCCCTTTACGCGGCCACCCTTCATCAACTGAGCATGTGGTGCAACGTACTCGATGTGGTCGACATACGGCAATTGCAAAAGCGTAGCAACAAGCGTAGCATCACACTGAACAAGAACACCATTCAACCATTTCGTAGAGAAGAAAACGTCAGCACCCACTGCTTGCAGTCCTGTGGTATAGGTTGGACTCACCGGAAGATCCGCCTCAGAAACAACAATACCTTCCCTGCTTCTTCGTGCCAATGCTGCTTCTGATAAAAAGGAACTGGGCTGATCAATGCTGTAAGGAGTGCCTGATTTATCCTTGAAAAACACCAGGTAACGGTTGGTCTGCGCAAAACCTATCCCCTGAAATAGCAGTAAACTCAAAACGCACAGAACCCAATATCTACTCGATGCCATAATCCTGGATCTTTTGCTTATAAATAACACCACTCTCAACGATCTGCTGTCCGATACAACCTTGATCCGTATCCGTGCAATAATGAAGCTGGGTAGTCTCAGTGTAAATAAGCCCTACTCCCCTACTATAAACAGCTAAACGTTTGTCAAAAAACACAATAAACTCCTCGTTATCCTCCATCGTCACCGTCGCACAGTCGCCAAACGTTTTATTATCCACTACATAAGCCTTCCCAATATCCGAGATGGCATAAAGATCCTCTGGCGTGTTCGTATTGGGATTGATTTCGTTGTTATAAGCATTGCCATTCCAGGCATCACCTTCTGAAAAAGGAAAACGAAGCGCCACATAAGGAGTATTTCCCTCGCTCACCACCAATTCGTGGCCTGTCTGTCTTACTGACCAGGTGTCCAGGTTTTGCCAGGTTGTAGCCCCCGCAATCCGACGACTCCGATGAAGAACATAGGTATACCCATCGACATCATTCGCAAACGAATCCGCCACAACAATGCGCAAATCATACGCTAACGTTTCAGGTTCTCCCAACGTATAAACGATTTCGTCAACATTGTACACCTGGTACCATCCTTTTCGCAACGGAAAATACGCAGTATCCGCTTCGTGGCGCACAGGATCGTCCCCACCACACGAAATCACCATGAAGGCAATAAAAAAAAGTAGAAATTGTAGAAAACACTTCACCGATTAAGGGCTTTTTGTTAAATCCGCGCTCGATTTTAAACGTAAACCACATCAAAGTTATTTTTTCTTTCTTGTAATTAAACGTATGGCATTAAAAACCTTAGTAAAAGTTGGCAGCGTTACAAACCTGACCGATGCACGTTACTGCGCTGGAATGGGCGTCGACTTCCTCGGCTTCCGAACCGTGCAAGGCCAGGAAAACTTTATATCCCCCAAACAATATCAGGAAATCCGCGGCTGGGTCTCTGGTCCTCAGTTCGTTGCGGAAATTTATGGCATTCAGACCATAGAAGAGCTTTACACAATAATCGAAAACTATCGTCCCGACTTTCTCGAATTGACTCCAGATGAGCTCCGCACCGTTGGCAGTGCCATCACCCTGCCTTTCATCCTCGCACTCGATAACGGCACAAACCTCCCTCCCACAACCCTGGATCCTGCATACGTGCTTATCCCCCATACAGCAAGCCACCTCGAACGCCTTCTGCCCGACCATGATGTCCTTGTCGCTACCGAAACCGTCGATCAGGTGAACACCGCAATTGCCGGCACTGGAATCACGGGAATCGCCCTTAATGGAAGTCACGAAATACGTCCCGGGCTCAAAGATTTCGACAACCTCGCCGAAATCCTCGAGTCATTAGAGGCTGATGAATAATATCGGTATAATCTATCACCTCTCGGCGCTGGATCGAGTATAGATCAAGTACGGATAGTGTATGGATAGTGTATGGGGAAGGTATGAGTAAGTTTACTTTACATTATGCCTTCCCCAAAAAAACTAACAAAATAGCAACCTGTAACCATGAGCTTCACCCACCCCCTTCAGATAGTCCCTGACGACATTGATCTCATGGGGCACGTTAATAACGTTGTCTATGTTCGGTGGGTCCAAGACGTTGCGGCTGCCCACTGGAATCACATTGCTCCGCCAGAAGTAAAGAACCGCCACCTTTGGGTTGTTCTGCGTCACGAAATAGAATACAAAAACCCAGCCCTGCTCAACGATCAGGTCGCGGGAATGACCTGGGTCGGAGAGCACAACGGAGCCCGCTTCGATCGCTTTGTAAACCTGTATTCACCCGTAACTCAGAAAATGTACGCGCAGGCCAAAACAACATGGTGCCTCCTCGACGCAAATACAAAGCGCCCCACCCGGATTCCTCAGGAAATTCTGGATATATTCTGACTCAAGGCCTCACTGCCAGATCAGCTAAAAAATCCCGAAAATCACGCCTATATTTGCGGTTGGTATGGAAACGGAATACGAGAAATTAACACGAAAGATACGAAAAGACGCCTGGCAGCTTAACAAAGACTTCGGCCTGGTAGAGGAAGGAGACCTGGTTATGGTTTGCCTCTCCGGTGGAAAAGACAGCTACACCATGCTCGATGTCATGCTGAACATGCAAAAAGCTATTGATTTTCGGATCGTTGCAGTAAATCTTGACCAGAAACAACCCGGATTCCCCGAACACGTCCTCCCCGGATATCTCACGGAGCTCGGAGTTCCGTTTAAGATCTACGAAAAAGACACATACTCCGTCGTGATCGAGAAGACACCCGCAGGCAAAACCATGTGTAGTCTTTGCTCACGCTTGCGCCGTGGAAACTTGTATACTATCGCCGAAGAAATCGGTGCTACCAAAATAGCGCTCGGCCATCATAAAGACGATGTCCTTGAAACGTTCTTCCTTAACCTCTTCTTCAGTGGCAAGCTCGAAGCCATGCCTCCAAAGTTTTTAACAGATGACAATAAACATATTGTAATACGTCCGCTCGTCAATACGCGCGAAAAAGAAATCATCAACTACGCAAGCTTCCGCCAGTTTCCGATTATCCCGTGCACACTTTGTGGCTCACAACCTAACATGCAAAGAAACACGATTAAAAAAATGATCGCTGCGTGGGAAGAGCAATATCCTAATCGCGTGGAGGTCATGTTCAACGCAATAGGTAACATCTCACCGTCTCATATGTTCGATCGATCATTGTACGACTTTCTCGGGCTTCGTTCAGAAATGGAGACCGCCGGAAAATCACATTCATAACTACCAACGATAGGCATAACAGTTTATTTTTTTCAACTTGCCATTGGCACTACAAAAACATGTGAAATGTGCGTGTTGCGGGTAAATCGTTTCCCAAAACCACGCAACGGCCTGCAGGAATATAAATTTAAACAACAAAAACAGGGATTGATTTACCGCGAATAGACAATGGAAATTATTTTCAGGGAATAACTGAACGAAATCGTCAGATCCTGAATCCTTTTGAAACCAGGATTACGTATAACAATAGTAGGAAATTAGATTCCTAAATATTCAAACAGTTGTAATAATTCTTCAGGTTTCCACATCGCCTCACCCTCTTTTTTGCGGTGGAGGCTCTGGCGGGTGATGCACAGTGCTTTGGCGATATCTTCCAACTTTTCGCCAGAAGCATCAATCAGTTTTTTAGCATCGTCCCTGATTTCAAGATAATCCTTGACACGTTTTACGGGCTCCTTTTTAATGATTTCCTGGAGTTCCTGCAACATTTTTGCCATGAGTTACTGTAAGATTAGCCAAGTCGAAATATAGTGCGTTTTCCCAACATACTTAACATTTTTCTCAAAAAATTTAACAAAGCTAGTATTGCATTTCACGGAAAGTAATATTTGCTTTACCTCAAGTCCGGTTTAGTATACTTTCGGGTATAATTTCTGGATATCCAAAAACCCTTAAAAAAAGCCCTAAATGAGAAAATTTCTTCTACGCACATCCTGCGTAATGCTGCTGTATTTCCCAATAGCAGCCTTAGCAAAACAACAATGCGACTGCGACTTCGTTATCTCAGCGTCTCCCCTCGAGTGGATGTTTGATGGTGCTGCCAAAGGTGTTAAACCCGGTGACAAGATTTGCTTCGCCTCCGGTACCCGACTCCCGATCGTCTTATTCAACATCAAAGGAACCCCCGGTAATCCCGTTATCTTAACAAACATGTGCGACGGAAAGGTAACCATCGCAGGTACCGCCCTAAATCCCTACGGTGTCGAGGTGCATAAAAGCTCTAACTTTAAATTTTCAGGGGCCGGAAATCCAAATGAGCAATATGGAATCGAAATAAAAGGCCCGGTGATGGGAATCGATCTACGCGACCTTAGCACTGATTTCGAAGTAGACCACCTCAAAATCTCAAACCTCACTTACGCCGGCATCGTGGCTAAAACCGATCCCACTTGCGACCCCGCTACCTGGCGGGGAAATTTCGTATTGAGAAACACAAGCTTCCATGATAATTACATCTCGGATGTACTCGGTGAAGCCTTCTACATAGGCAATTCGCACTATCATACAACGGTATCTGTCGTTTGCCTCGATGGTATAAAGCAGGTACAGGAACACGAAGTTATCGGCGTGAAAATCTACAACAACATCGTAAAAAATACAGGTAACGACGGCATACAGGTCGGCGGCGCTACATCCCAGTGTTACATACACCACAACAACATCTATAACGTCGGAATGTCAAATGGATACGGCCAGCAAAGTGGTATTCAAATAAACCCTGGAACAAACGCAGAGTGTTATAACAACGTCATTGATAAGGGCACCGGCTATGGGATCTTTGCCGGCGGGCGTGGTGCCAGTCACCTCTACAATAATCTTATCACAAACCATATGCAGGGAGGTATCCTGGCACAAGACTATCCTCCCGTAGATACGCGGGGATTTATCATAGCCAACAATACGCTCATCAATAACAAAGACTATGGCATCTACATGTTCAGCCAAAACACAGCTAATAATATCTTCATTAATAATATCATCGTAGCTTATAATCAAACCAACTACCAGTACGTAAAACTCAACAACCCCGGTGGCATCAAATGGACGGAATCAAACAACGTTAAAACTGCAGATATTTCATCACTAAAGTTCGTAAACCCCTCCGGCAAAGATTACCGCTTGACGTCTGCGTCAGCACCAGCCAAAGATAAAGGAGCAGATGCTAAACCAGATGGTGTCACTGTTGATCTTGACGAAATAGCACGCCCACAGGGAGGACTTTTTGATATTGGCGCCTACGAGTTTAAAACCTCCACTACAGCAAACAAACCGCCTGTTGCAAGTGCCGGAGTGGATAAAGTTATTACCCTGCCCACTACTGCGGTTGCAATAACAGGCAGTGGTTCGGATCCCGATGGAAGCGTGGCCTCGTACACATGGTCCAAAGTATCAGGAGGAGCGGCAACACTTGCCAATGCCAATGCAGCGACATTGAACGTCAGTGGCCTTGCTATGGGCTCGTATACATTCAGACTCACGGTGAAAGATAATCTCGGCGCGACAGCTACAGATGACATGGTGCTTATCGTAAACAAAGCCCCCGTGGTAAATGCAGGGGCCGATAAAAGTATAACTCTCCCTGCAAACTCTGTAACCCTCACTGGCACCGCGACAGATGCAGATGGCTCGATTGCCTCATATAATTGGACAAAAATCTCCGGTGGAAGTGGTACGATTTCAAACTCTGGCAATGCTTCAGTGATAATTACTGGACTTAGTGCCGGATCATACACATTCAGATTTACGGCAAAAGATAACCGCGGAGCAACGGCATACGACGACGTATTACTGACTGTCAAACCATCTACTGGCACAAATCCGCCGTCATCACCAGGCAATAGCATAGTATCACGATTTAGCTTTACAAATGTTGCTCACAACGTCAGCGGGTGGGTCGAGTTGGTCGGTGCCCCGCATGCGGCCGTTATCACAAAGACAGATCCCGCTACTGGATTCTCGGTAAGCAGCGTATCTACAGCGCAATGGATTCCTGTAAATTATGGAACACCTATGTCCTCTTACAGCGGCGGCGTTCCCAATGGCACTGTTCAACCTGCCCTCGTCGTGGAATCAAATTGGTTCACTTATAATTCTGCGTATGGAGAAACTGTAAATGGAGTGGTTCAAAAAGAGAATCTAAGTATCTCCGGGTTAAACCCCGCTCACAAATACAAACTTCAAATGGGCGCGTCGCGTCAGGCAGGCTCAGGTAATCCGGATCAGTATGGTGTGTTTCAATACCTGGTAAACGGCACCGGAAAAACGCTGAACGTGACAAACAATGCTACACTGCAGGTAGAGTTTGCAAGCATCACCCCCACCGCGCAAGGTAAGATAGGCATCTCTGCCCGTAAAGTTTCCGGAAGCACCATGAACTTTGGATACATTGGCTGGCTGGTGATAACCGATCTTACCACCGGAACAACAACCGCCAGGACAGCCGATGCTCCTATAGCCCAGAACAATCTCGACGAATCTCGACTCGAAGAAGGTGAGTTTACATTTAACGACAAGACATATACAGGTACTAACTATGCCGTGCAGGTATATAGTAGCCAGGGCGAACGCCTCTTCTCAGGTAAATGGACACCCGAGCTGTTTGACATGATATTCAAACCAGGCGAAATGTATCTTTACCATGTACTCCGCGAAGGAAAAAAAGTTGACGTCGGAAAAATCGTCGTCGTCAGATGATAAGATTATAAATTAGTTTCGAAGAAGACTGTCTGAAAAGGCGGTCTTTTTTTATGACAATTACTTACGCTTTAACTTATCAAGCCACCGGTTCGCTTCTTGCTCACGTTTGAGATTCCCATCAGATATAAACTTTGCTAATCGTTCATTCATGGGGCCACGTGACGTAAGATGATAATAACCACAATCTTCACAATTGTAAACGGCAATAGGCCCGCTACCGGAAGAATACTCGAATTTTGACCGCGTTTCAATCAAAACATCTTCAGCAATTGTCTGGGTGAGATATACTCGCTTCCCCGTAACGCACGTTTTCATAGCCTGATCATTATTAAAAGCCCGAAAGGCTAAAAATACCCTTCCGCTCTACCATCGATCACAGCAAAGTTAAAAAATTACCCTTACAAAGCCTCCTCGGCTTCATTCCGTCGGGTTTCACATTCTCATTGCTGATTTAATTTGGCATCAAGGCGTTCGGAAACAAAATTCCGTTCCCGCTCAGGTAAATTAGACGCCCGCTCCTTAGATTCCGTATTGATCCGTGCTACCTCCTCAGTTTCCAATGTATAAAAGGTATGTTCCTCAATCGCGAGAAGATTGTCATAAGGCCCCTTTCCAGAAATGAGCTTCACAAACACAGGCGCAGTTTCAATAGCAATAAACAAAAGCATGATAAACCAATGTGCCCATGCCATTGCGCTGCTGCTCTCGGTAAGCCTGGCTAACGCTTCCATTCTCCCCGAAGGGCCATTCATTTTACCGCGCTCCAATGAAGCTATCGCTGCCGTTAAAAGAGAATCATTCGATGCAATCATCCCTTCCAGAAACGTAACGCGACTACCGTCCCGTTGTTCCAATTCAACGAACTCACGCTGCGCAGAATCGGCATTAGCTTTTTTAACCTTATAAATCGGCCCCAAATTCCTCCGCTTACTGCCACCCGTTCCATCGGCCTCCTCTTGCGCAAGCTTGACAAGAATGTCACGCTTCTCCGCTTGCCGCGCGATCTCCGCCTTCAATGCTACGATTTCACCTTTGAGACTATCCTGAACGGGAAGAAAACGTGCTTTCACCTTATTCTCCTGCTCTCCATACTTCTGCTGTTCGATTAGAACGAGTTCCGGCTCTATTTCCTTTTCGAAGATTTTTAACTCTAACGGTTTGGCTATTACGATCGATATGATAATGGCTAGAATAATACGAGGTAGCGCCAGAAAAAACTCCCGGCGTGGCCTTCCTTCCTTACGCATACTGGAAACGATATAACGATCCAGATTGAAAATCATTGCCCCCCACAGCAATCCAAGAATACTCGCTGCCCACACTGAATCGAAAATCGTATACAAAGCGTAAGCCGCGGCCAGTGCCGCGAATACTCCTGTAAAAAAAATGGTCGCTCCTATTCCCGCATACCGGCTGGACTCTGTACGACACTTTCTTAAAAGTTCTCGGTCTGCTCCAGAACAGATCCAGAAAAAATCCGTTATCTTCTTCATCTTCTCTTAAACGTTGCTCCCACCTCAATTGACATGCCAGCACATTAATTCTTGAAAATTTAAGTAAAAATCACCCCGTTCACGTACCAACTGTACACACACGAACACCCCAATGTTCAGAATTCAATTTTACTACATTTCTTAAATGCCCTAGAAAAAAGGGATGAACAACATAAACCGTGGGGGAAAATGAGCAGCTTTATAGACCAAAAAAACCGCAACAAAAAAAATGAGCCGGCATTTCTACCGACTCACTTTACCTAACCTAATACCAAGCTCTTCTGTCTTCTTTATGGCTGCGCCTTTACGTCTATCCGTATAAATCCACTGCTTCCGTCCGTCCCGTTAACTTCTAGAACTTTGATAAGACCCTTTTTACCATATTGATCTACAAACTCAACGACATCATTTGCCTTCAAATTCGTGATCGTTTGACTATCTGACTTCGTAACAAAACCCAGATCTGATGAAACCTTCACGTTGGCAAAATCTGTAACTGTTTTTGTGGAGAGTTTAAAATAAGCCTTATTCAAATCTTCCGAAGTATTGGCTATAGTCGGAATGTTTACAACAGCATCCGGATAAGCATCCGTTGACCCTAAAGATGCCTGGTTGCCAGAAGTCAGATAATAATACCCGAAATCCCAAAATGTCACGTACTCTTCTCCTTGTTTAATGGTATAAACCTTCCCATCCAATAGAGACAAGAATGTAGAAGAAGTTCCATTGGCAAGAGGGGCTGATAATTTTACGTTTAAGAACTCTTTTACATCAGCCGCAGGGTTGGTACCACTACCGTACTTCAACGTAATAGTCCCCGGACCGATAGCAAGCCTTTGCGATTCATCACGAAAATCCCCGTTGCCTGTCGTAGTCCAAAATTTATAAACAACGGTGCCGGTACCAACACCGGAAGGAACCGGTAAATTGAACTGAAATTCAAAATCCTTACTATTCTTACCAGTTAAATCGATAGCACCATCGCCTTTTAAATCAACACTTTCGGTAGGCTTAAAAACCGTTTCCCCTTGACCGCTGATATTTTGAGTAATATACAGACGCTTCATATCCTTTGTAGTCGTAGTAAACGCTACACGCGCTTTAATCGTACTCGCAGTGTTAGCATCGACTGTCACGTCCTTATTAGGACTCGCAGGTCCGCCTTCATTTACCTCCAGATCCGCATCATAAGTCGCATTGGGGTCAACAGCTATCTCATCGTTGTCAGAACAACTAACCGCAAAAAAAATAGCAGCAAATAAAATTGCCGCCTGATAAAAGTTAAATTTTTTCATAATTGATTCGATTTGACATATCCTCCATTGTCAAAAAAAATCATGCCTGCCATCAACATTCAAGGTGGAACATTAAAAGTTTGGGCCTCGAAGATTGCCTGGATCACGATATGCCTACTGGAAACCGTGTATCTCTGCTTTCCTAATAGCTATGATACGCGCAGTTGCGTCCATCGCTTAGGCCTCTTCCGTCGTAAAAGAACAACAAGAATGATAACACAAACCATTACAATAAGAGCAGAATAAAGATGAAACGTTATAAACCCATGTTCAAAAGGCTGTAATTGCGCATCCAACATTGCCTCCGAATGGGCCCACGCTATAAAAGCATCCGCCATCGGCAACTGACCAAAAAGATACATTTTCTCATCAGATCGATGTATAGAAAAACTAAATGCCTCTATGCTGTTCCGCAAAGAGGCTGCATATCTTTTTTCACCATATAGACTTAATGTACGCACACCTACGATGGACGCGGCTGTACCAATGTGAAAGACAACAGGCCCGGAATCAATATCCCCAACACCACTAACACCTTGCGGATACTCACGAACGCCATACAATCCGATACACTTGCCAAGAAACTTTTGTTTAAATATTTGAAACTGTTCACGGGCAAACGTCTGATCGATATCCCACAAAAAATTCAACATTAAACACTGCGAGCCGCCACGTGCAACCTCCAGAGGCTCCCCCGTTTCTGCATTAACCGAATGCGGTACCAACCCTATAGAATCGACCTTACTTCTTACATCTCTTAACCACTGCTTTATAACATCATCATAAAGCGGCTTAAACATACGATCGTGAATAGCCAACGACGCTATACACATCACGGCATCTGCAGGCCATGCCGCATCTCGGTAGGATTCTGGATACGGAGTATCATTATTCCTGAAAAATGTAGCTATACGCACACAATCGGCGCGAAAATCTTCAACATCGGCAGGCTCTCGACGGCTACCATCCGCCAACAACTTCCGACTTAATAAATAATTACTCCAGCCGCAGTAAAATGCGCCATAAGGCAACGGTAAAGACTTATCAAACGGCGTCTTAGCCTCCTCGGCACGAACATTCCAATAAGATCGATCGATTTCTTCGAGAGCTTCCTTATATAAAATTGTGTCGCTTCGTGATATATCAGCAACATCACACCATGTAAGACCATACAGAACCTGCATAAAAACATATCCTTCAGGATAGATCTTTTGCATATCTTGCGCTGCCCCTCCATTCATCTGTCTTTTCAGAAAATTCAGCTGCTCTAATACATCTCGGTTTACAAGAATATCCTTACCTCTGTGTACCATAACCGGCTTATAGTAGACACCACAGTTAAAATAAATAACAACAACAATGATCGCACAGAGCAAAAGACTTATAATAACCTTTGATTCCCCACGCATAGACACATCTTTCTTTTGATTATATCAACAAGCTAAGTACTTCGAAGCTTTTTAAAGTTTGGATAATTGAATATAACAAGAGCAACTGCTATGATACAGAAACCCTCGATTTGCACAGCATCGATCGTCTCATGAAACATAAAAAGCGCCACTCCAAAATTCAGAATTGGGTTTATGTACATAAGAATACCGATAGTTGCCGAATTGATTCTATTCAAGGCGAATAAATTTAAGAAGAGAGGCAATACCGTAAAAAGAACGGCTATCAACAATATCATAAAATAAAAATAAGGCTCTGTAGGTATATGATGAAGTAGTAACGGCAGCAAAACACTCAAAACTAAAAACGAGAACAATACTTGAATACCCAGGATAACAATACGATCAAACCCCTGATTCTTCCGCTGAGAAACCAGGAACAAAGCATACGTAATCGCCGTAAGAAAACTATATCCAAGTTCCGGCGCCGAATGTAAACCCATAATCAAACAGCTTATTCCACATAAGGCCACGGCGCACCACTGTATAACCGTAAGCTTCTCCTTCAATAACAGATAACCCGACACCGCTGTAACAACAGGGCACAAAAGATAAGAAAACGAAGCCGTCTTGATATTGATGTTATTTACAATATAGATAAACGTAAGCCAGTTAACCGTGAGCAGCACACCTCCGACCAGCGTTAATCCGATAACAGCCCTTTGCCTGTTCGGAGCAAATGTCTTTAAATAGGCAAGATCCTTCTTCAATTGCGTACGTTTAAAGCCGCCGATAATCACGGTCAGCACCAATAACGAAAGTAGAATTCGAAAGTATAGTATCTCGCCAGAAGGGTATGCCTTCAACGCACGTAATGGAATCGAAAAGAACCCCCAGATCACAAAGGCAGATATTGCCGCCCCATAATGTTTCGTCATAGCTATTAAAAAAACCGGAATTATTCAGCTTAGGCTAAATCAAAGAATAGATACAAACTACAAAGTATAGCGTATAGATTGGGCTGACCGGATTGCTTTTGCCTTAGCATCCTCGATAGACGATCCTCGTGCCAGGCAAACTCCCATACGACGCTCCCCGTTAACTTCAGGCTTGCCAAATAAGCGCATATCAGTATCCACCTCGGACAAAGCCTTCTCAAACCCGGTGAAACTTACATTTTTTGAATGCCCTTGTACTAGAATCACACAAGATGCTGATGGCCCAAACTGTGCAATGGATGTAATCGGCAAGCCAAGAATAGCACGCACATGCAACGCAAATTGAGAAAGACCTTGCGAAATCATAGTAACCATTCCTGTATCATGAGGACGCGGAGAAAGCTCACTGAAATAAACTAGATCGCCTTTAACAAAAAACTCTACGCCAAAAATTCCGTGTCCTCCCAGGGCATCGACCACACGCCTCGCTATCTCTTGCGCTCGGAACAGAGCAGTGTCGGTCATTGGGTGAGGCTGCCATGACTCCCGGTAATCCCCGTGTTCTTGGCGATGCCCTATCGGCGCACAAAAAGACACGCCTCCCGTATGACGAACTGTCAACAATGTAATCTCATAATCAAAATCAACGAATCCTTCAATGATTACGCGACCACCACCACTTCGCCCACCCTCCTGAGAATATTGCCAGGCACCATCAATATCCTCGACAGTCCGCACGATGCTCTGGCCCTTTCCTGACGAACTCATAATCGGTTTTACAACGCATGGCAGGCCGATCTCTTCAACCGCCCGTAAAAACTCGTCTTTCGAACCTGCAAAGCGATAGGGAGACGTTGGCAAACCTAACTTCTCCGCGGCCAGTGTTCGTATCCCTTCACGATTCATAGTAAGGCGAGTCGCATTCGCTGAAGGTATAACACAGAAGCCCTCCGCTTCAAGCTCAACTAAAACATCAGTCGCAATCGCCTCTACTTCAGGTATGATATAATCCGGCCGTTCTCGTTCAATTACGGCCCGCAGCGCGACACCATCGAGCATCGAAAGCGTATAAGAACGATGAGCTACCTGCATTGCTGGTGCATGATCATACCGGTCAACAGCAACAACCTCAACGCCATAACGCTGAAATTCTATCACAACCTCCTTTCCAAGCTCCCCCGATCCCAATAACATTACTTTCTTTGCCGAAGGAGTCAATGGTGTACCCAACGTCAGCATTTCTTGATTCGACATGTCTTTTCTTTTAAATAAGCTCCGTAAGGTAAATAGCTTCCAACTTTTATTAGAATAACCGGTAATTTATTTCCACAACATATACTCAAAACACAAAGTCCATAGTCACCAGAGCACTAAACAAGACATTGATAAACAGCAATTTATATAAAATCCATTGTTCACTATCACTTATAAATTTTCAGATAACACAGCCTTAACTCCATATCCACATAAAAAAGCTGGCAGACCGTAATCCCGGTCTGCCAGCTCACTTTCCAACGTCGATTCCTTAATAGATAACGTCGATTCCTTAATAGATTTAGGGAACTGCATTAGCTACTCTTCTCCGTTGAACGATAATAATGATCTTTTTTTCCGCCAATGAAATAGCCTGCAATGCAACCTCTTCATCACAAAGAGTACTGACTACTCGTTCACTCAGGTAGTCCGCTAACAAATCACTTTGATTGGCGTTTAAAATTTCCGATAAGTGTACAACTTGAGCGCGTGTTGGCCTCTTGTCCCCACGCTCAATTCTACTAAGCAAAGAAGGATCGATACGTAATTCTGCTGCAACTTCTCGGATCAGCAAGCCTTTTGACTTCCGAAGCTCGCGGATGGATTGACCTAACGTTTTCATCGTATTGTGTGTAATTAATTTTCACGGATCCAGGCTGCGCGCTGACTCCCGCCCAGCAACCACTGCATGTCACATTCCCGAGCCTCACAATGCCCCGTCTCTTCTGAATAGGAACTCCTCGCTTCTTCTATTCTACGCAACAAATCGATAAGAAGATGCATATGAACAGCCATTCTGTCAAAATCGATCGGAAAAGCCTGATGCTCATGAATCACATAGCTGTGATAAATTTCAAGTAATGTGTTTCGCAAATCTGAGGGACGAATCGAAGAGAAAAAATTATCAAGCTCTCTGACAATCTCTTCATTTAACTTGGTCCCCTCTGAAAGTTTAGTGCTTATATATCCTTCCATAACGTTTATAATCACAAACAACATCCCCTCCCTCATCTCCCCACACCCCAATTTACAACTTCCTTTCGGTTTTTCAATTCCCTCCCCACTTTTAAAATCTTTTTTTCAAACATCTCCGTTCCCGAGTATCTTTGCTGCTCCTCCAAGCTATGACTCGCAAGCAGCATGTAATTATCATACTTATCCTCGGCGCCCTCTCCACGGTAAGTCCATTCGCAATTGATATGTATCTCCCTGGTTTTCCGGCCATTGCTGCTGATCTGGGGACAACGATTGATCAGGTGCAACTATCACTCACTGGATACCTGATCGGAATCGCTGTAGGTCAACTCATATACGGCCCGCTCCTGGATAGATTTGGAAGAAAACTCCCGTTATATATCGGGCTGATCATTTATATCATTGCGTCGCTCGCCTGCGCTGCTACTGGATCCGTTAAGGCACTTATTGCAATGCGTTTCTTTCAGGCACTCGGAGGCTGCGCCGGCTTGGTAGCAGCTCAGGCTCTCGTAAGAGACCTTTTCCCGGTAAATAAAGCCGCGCAAGCTTTCTCGTCGATAACCTTGGTCGTTGCGGTATCCCCAATGATAGCGCCAACAATCGGTGGCTACGTAACTGTCGCCTTCTCTTGGCATTGGGTATTTATCGTTTTAGCAAGCGTAACCTCTGTAATTCTGATCGCCGTCCATTTTTTCCTACCAACGGGAAGAAGACCCGACCCGTCTATATCCCTCCTCCCCAAGGCGGTGATTAGTAATTTTTATACAGTTATTAAGCAGCAGCAATTTCTAATTTATGCCATTACTAGCGGTATCGCTACATCTGCTCCTTTTGCTTATATCGCCGGATCCTCAGATGTATTTATGAATATTTATCACGTAAGCGAAAAAGAGTACGGATGGATTTTTGCTTTTATCGGAGGAATTATAATCGCCTCGACTCAGTTGAACCATATTCTTCTGAAACGATTCCGGAGTGAACAGATCATTAAAATGACCTTAATCTACCAGGCGTGTATCGGCGTAGTCATGGTTCTCGGTACGTGGTTAGGTTGGTATGATAAATATAGTCTCATCGCCGTCATGATCTTCTTTCTAATTGGCCAGGGATGGGTTAATCCTAATGGAACAGCGCTGGCCCTGGCTCCATTTACAAAGCATGCTGGCAGCGCTGCTGCACTTCTCGGAAGTTTTCGTATGGCAATGGGAGGAATGATATCCGCCTCCGTGAGCGCACTTCACAATAATACCGCACTCCCAATGGTGGGCATGATGGCTGCATGTGCAATCGTGGGCCTCATCGTTCTTACCCTGGGCAAAAGCGCTGTACGTTATCACGCGCGCCGTAAGGACATAGAAAAAGAAACGTCTACGTTGCTATAAAAACCGCTCACCCTGGCATAAGTTTTACCGTTCCCATTGAGATGGATGCTTATGAGAAATATGCTTTTCAGGAGATGCAGGTTTGGCAAGAACAAATGAAAAAGCCTGCGTCCCTTGTAAATAAACTTACAGGAAAAGTCCAGAAGAAGATAAACAACGTTATCCCCGAAAAACTTCACAAAGCCATAACCGTTGCTATTAAACAAATGACAAAGACGGTACTTCTAGGTGCGGAAATCACAACCCAACGTAATGGGATATCCCCACACCCCTCCTTGCAAGATCGCGAAAATAAAGTACAGGAAAGAATACGCATTCATAGTAACACAGCCGCCGCAGAAGGGGCTTTGACGGGAGCCGGAGGAATTTTACTTGGACTTGCTGACTTTCCGCTCTGGTTGGCGATAAAAATAAAGCTTCTGTTCGAAATCGCTGCCGCTTATGGATACGATACCTCGGACTATAAAGAGCGGCTATACATTTTACACATCTTTCAAGTCACATTCTCAAATCCGCAAAACCGCAGGGCAGCATATAACACCCTCGAAAATTGGGACAGGAATCGACAAGATCTGCCGAAGAATATCGATGAATTCGACTGGAGAACTTTCCAACAGGACTATCGCGATTATATCGATATCCCTAAGCTCCTCCAACTTGTGCCAGGCATCGGCGCCGCTGTAGGAGCTTACATAAATCATCGGTTAACAAAAAAACTCGGCGCTACAGCCATGAACGCATATCGAATGCGCTGGAAATCAAAACAACTCTCCGCCTGACTCCATCATGAAGAATAACAAAAAAAGAGAGACGGAAGAATCTCCGCCTCTCTTTATAGATCACAACGTTCAAAAACTACTCCTTAATGAACTTTCTGGTCTCCAGAAGGCCATTTGAGCCTTTAACCTGTAAGTAATAAACTCCTCGGATAAGCGCTATATCATTTGTATTGATAGAGTAGTCCGAAAGAGCTCCAATAGGAACAGTAACTTTGTAAACAACTTGTCCCGAAATCGTGTGAATAATAACATCGGCATTTCCTTCCGTTGCCACACCACGCAGTCTCAAGGTAAGTTGATCCTTCACAGGCACAGGATACACAGAGAATGAACGCTCTTCCGATTCCGTATTGGCTATAACCGATTCAGTAACCTCGCGTCCATTGCTGGCATGCGTCGAACCGTTTACAACATCAAACGAAATGGTTACCGGCGTTCCTTCAATGCCAAGACCAAGAGGCAGCGAATACGGAGTAACAACAAGCGTATAATGTCCCGGCTTAGGATTCCAGGGCAGATAATGCCCGAAGAGATCACCCGTCAGCGAGAACGGCGCTAGATTATCCAAACGATAAAACTTACCGTTGAGATCAAACCGAACACTGCCTATACCACCCTGCGATGGATTGGCTTTTATCGTTATATTCTTATAGCCAGAAGCTTTAAGATTTATAACAGAACCATCGTGAAGGCTTGACAACACAGTACCCGAAACATTCACAACGTCAAAACTGGTAATAGTCTGAGAATTGGTAACGTTGATAACAACTGACTTGCTTTGAGCTTTGGTCCCCTTGGCCCCACTCTTCGTAAATGCCGTAGCCTTCAAAGCGTGAGGTCCCTTCCTCAAAAGAGCCAGTTCCAGACGGCTCAAAAGATAAGGAGCATGATTCACCGTACCCTTAACCTTACCATCTATAGTGAATTGTACACTACCAACAGTCGCCGGGTTGGTATTTGCCCGGATTGTGTACTTCAGGATTGTCGGATTCGCAACGTCAAAGGTCAATGTATCCTTAAAGTTGTACACTAAACTACCCGTAGTGGCATTAACAAGACTAAAGCTAGCTACACCATAGGGCAATACCTTCAACAGGAACGCCGCCGAATCAACTCTGCCTCTGGCGTCCTGTGCTATAACTACGATGTCATAATCCCCTGCCTTACCGAGTGTTGGTTTAAATAAGTAGGTGGAAGTACCGTTCGATTCACTAACCGTAGTTACAAACGAAGGAGCATTCTTCAGACGAACAGTAACCGTGGCGTCGTCCACATCGGTAGCCGTAAACGTGAGTTTCAAGGAACCACCCTCTACGACGGTAGTGTCGCGAACCACTCCCAGAACAGGAGGGAAATTATCGACTACAGTAAGCGATACAGGAACACTCACCAACGGAGTCTTAAGATCGTTACTGCTGATAAACAAGCTCCCCTGATATTCACCGGCAGGCAGGCCATTGGCATTAAAGGCAACCGCCACTGGTTCCGCAGCGCCTCCTGCAACCGCACCGGAAGCAGGCTGAGGTGATACCCACGAAGGTACCGGAGCAATCGTAACAGCGAGATTGTCTTTAACATATTGCGTATTGAACGCCACAAGTAAACCACTGCTACCGTTCGCGTTCTCTATACCAATAGTGGCACTACCGCGCGCCTCGTCAACATCCAGATAATAATACCGGATACTTCCGTCCGGTAGCAGAACTACCTGGAAGGTATTGAACGTCGTCGAAAGGAAGGCCGGCACACTATACTGCACTACAAACTTGCTGCTATCCCCATAATAGTAGATACTTGAATTAGTAGCCTCAGGATTTAGATCATCCCACAAAGGCGCTATATAATTATTGGGAGTCTGCAAGTTCGGTATCTCATCGTTGCTATAATCGGCACCATTCGATCCAAAAGCCAGGTAACCGTTTGAACCAATAGTTACGCGGTGTTTCGTGCTTCCATAGAACTTGAAACCAAACGGAAGATTTATACTCGTCGAATCATCGTCCTTGAACGTCAAAGCAGTACCGTATGATGAGATATCGTTCCATAAAAACGCCGGTCCTTGAGCCTCATCGCTATCGATCCAGGTATAGCCATCCTTATCCGGGCCTCCAAACCCAAATGTAACAGGATGTCCCTTGCGGGAATCAGTCTCTCCTTTATTTACAGCGTAAGTATCAGGATAGATTTTCGAAACATCATTACGCTGTGTAGTATCCCCTACATAACCAAGGAACGCGAATTGCAGAGATGCCACACCTGCATTACGGATAGTTAACGACTGGCTTCCCGTTTCGCCTGCATAAAGTTGCTGATGCAAAGTATCCGGAGAAACCTCTATCACCGGAGGCGGGATAACATTCAATGTAACGGGTACCGGGGTAAGCGCATGCGCGGGATCGTTGGAGAGAAGAGACAGTGTATCTGTATAAACCCCACCCGACAACTCACGTGCATCAAAGGTCACCGTCACAGGCAATGACGCTCCACGGGCCACTGTGCCCGACAAAGGGCTTACAAGCAACCAGGGTGCTTGAGGTGCACCATCGAGAATGGCTAGGTTATCGATATCCAGAAAGGGACCGTCTTCTTCCATAAGCGAAAGCAGAACAATCTGCTCAATATTCCCCGAAAATCCCTGTGCTGTCAAAACAGATTCCCCATCGATGTATAAGGTAAACACCGAAGTAGCACGAACGACATCGATACGCAACTCAAAATATCCCGAAGGCAGCTCTGCATCGACAGCTACATATCCAGCGGTACCTGTGCTGTCTTTAACCAAAGCTAAAAGACTACCATCAGCACTGATTTGAATACGCGTATTGACGAGTTGAGCTGTTGGCGATTGAGGTATCACTTGCCAGGTTACACCAGCGCCATCATCCGCATTGAGTTTAATAGTCGTTGAAGAAATGGAATCCTGACCGATAGAAACAGCTGGCGAGAACGCTAACGATTGTCCCAAACCGTCTGCAAGCCCGCGCAGATGCTGACTGCCAATAAAAGGATTCTCACTCTCAATAGTCCAATTGGCGAACTGCCCTGTCCAACCTTCCTGTCCATCCACATCGCCAGGTGAAAACTCTTCAAAGCTGGTAGCATAAAGCTCTGTAGCGGCAAGGCGTTTAGCATTCACGCTCACAATGGCCTTGGTATCATCAAGCTTCAGCGTCGATTCAACAGGACTCACACGCTTCTCGCCATCAGCTACGCGCTTCTTCGACACGTCAGATGGACCAGGAGTTGCAACACCTTCAAACGAGAATCGCAGCAGGCTTTCACCCGAATTTGAAATGGCCAGCGTTTGCGTTGATGTCAATCCCGAAACAACAGTCTCATTTAACGATTCTGGCGTCACGTGGATCACCGCAGGATCTTGAACATCGAGAGAAGCTACAATACCCACCAAAGGGTTCTTAACAGCGTTGCTACTCACCAATATACCGGCAACATAGAAACCTGGATCAAGATCCTTCGCATTGAAATGGGCAGCAACATCTACACTACCTCGCACAGGAACAGATCCCGAAGCTGGATTAACAGTTAACCAGGCCTTGGCATCTCCCAGAACCACGATATTGTCGATCTGAGCGTACCAATCATAATCGTCCGTATTGGGATCGTAATAATGCCACCGAAGCTGGAACGATGTAGCACTACCTAGATAGTCGCCGAGCTCAACGGTAACAGTCTGCCCCGTTCCACGCAAAGTGCCATGATCCTCATTCCAATGGAGAATATTAGCCCAGGTAGTATCGCCTTGTACACGAATATCCAGGTCGAGGAAATCCAGTCCCGCATAATTCTGATAATTTGCATTGAACTGAAGTGCTACATTAGCATAACCTGTAGTTGAGATGTAAGGAGTCCGGAGCTCGGTATCAAACTCGGCAGGGCCGAAAGCATCACTGCTCGCAGTTGCAGCCTCTCCGGTACCGCTGTAATTGCCTTCCCCATAAGAGCCGGCAAATCCCCAAACTAAACCGCTACCCTCATGATCAGTAACGTTCCATCCTGAAGGAGGGAAAGCCGAACCCTCGAAACGTTCCTCAAAAATTGGCGTCCCTGCCAGAAGCTGAAGCACCGAACTCTGCGAAACACTACGGGATAGCTGGGCGTCCTTCTCCGACTTCTGCCGTATACGTTTCTGTTCCGTAGCACCTTGGAACTTGCTCACCGGTTTAGCCACAACATTCTTCGAATCTGTGTCTGCACCTATTACCGCCAACGAATAGTTTAGTACACCACCACCCGTGTTCTTGATCTCAAAATGCTTAACCGTATCTTCTTTGTAACCAACAGTAGCTTGAAGCACCGTTTGATCGATCTCCAATGCCACGTCGCCAGTCACGGCAAGTACAGTCGGCACCACCAGCGTCTCAATGCCGTCGGCAATATCTATCTTCAGATCAGATCGGTATGTACCGAACGATAACTGACGGGCATCAAAACCAACAGTGATCTCAACAGATTGACCCGCAGAAAGATTTCCTGCCAAAGGAGAAACTGTCAGATACGGAGGAGCAAACTCATTAGTACCATCCAGTATCTTCAGATCGTCGATATCAAGCGTCGGCCCCGCCTCTTCCATTAACGATAAAACAACAACTTGTTCAATATCACCTGCAAAACCTTGCCCGGTAAATACCTTGTTGTCGTTGAAGTAGATATCGTATACCGAAGTAGCACGGTCAACCTCGATCGTAAGATCAAAATATCCGCTCGGCACCGTTGCGGGTATGGTCACATAGCTTCCACCACCTGCCCCATCGCTCACAAGAGCCTGAACACTGCCATTGGCATTAAAGGACAGCCTGGTATTCACCAGTTGCGCAGTCGGCGACTGAGGAATGATCTGCCATGTTACGCCGCTACCTTGAATATTCAGCTTCAACGTAGTAGTAGACTTCGGATCACTACCGATAGCCACCACTGGAGAGAACGCTAATGACTGGCCAAGTCCATCAGCTAATCCACGGAAATGTTGAGTACCGCTCGAAGCATTCTCAGCCTCGATAGTCCAGTTACCCCACTGTCCAGCCCATCCGTTTTGACCATTTATGTCGCCGAGCGTGAAATCTTCAAAGTCAGTTTCATAAAGTGTCGTAGTGGATTGTCCCACCGAAGAAGCTGTCCGTAAGCTCACCCCACCTGTAGTCGGAATCAGTCGCGCGCTTAATATATCATTCGCCTGTCCTGCAAATACGGAGGTGCGTTTCACCGGCTCAATACGTTCACCTGACGGTTTAGCCGCAACAGGCAGCCGCTTAGCAATAACTGAGCTCACGCCTTTGTTTAAAATGGTGATCGAATAGTCATAATCACCAGTACCAGTATTCTTCAATACCAGTTTTTTCGTCGACGTTTCACCCTTCTCAAGCGATTCAAAAACCGAATCCGGAGTCACTGTAAACGCAGGGCCTAGAACAGTCAATGTAGTCGGCACGGATACAAGCTCGTCGCCTGGCACATTGGTAAGGAAATCTATCGAAGCCGGATAAATACCACCGCTTAGGCCAGCTGCATCAAAAGACACAGTCACCGACGCCTGGCTACCCGGAGCAACAGCACCCTCTGTAGGATCAACTTTTATGAAAGAAGGTCCTGAAAGCCAATGTACAGCGTTCTGATACAACGTAGGCAGATCTCCCGTCCATTGCAGCGGCCCGCCATCTCCGAGACTCGGCAAAGCATTTAAAGCCACCACATTACCATTAACAGCAAGGAACAGTTGACCATTAGCCCAATTAGCCAGAGCCTCTGCACCGGGAGCTAATCCCACATTCTGAACATACCCGCTATATTCTAGCTCGCTCACACCCTCAAGAATCGGATGGCCGGGAGCTAGAATTGTACCAAGCTCTGTTTGAATGTTGGCATCAGTGGTCGAAGGAATAAAAGGACCATACTGCCCGGTTATAAATCGGCCTGAAAGTTTCCAGGCATCGTAGGAATACGTAAACTGGTTAACGATAACCTTTCCACCGCCATCGATATAGTCGGCTAGCAAGTCACCGATAACAACGGGATCTACCGCACCGGACTGCTGCCATTGCGTATTGTTCGTCACAAATACAACATCATAGCCTTCAAGATCAGCCAGCGTTATATCCGGTAAAGAAGCCTTTGGATAGATTTCCGCATCGATATCGTCAAAACCATCAAGAATATCCGCAACATCTGATACATCATCATCCGGAGTTAACACAAGTACTTTAGAAGCAACAGCCGAAGTAGCCACTGATTTCAACCGCACTGTAGCCGAAGCCTTGATATTCGGATTGCGGGTTTGCTTCTGCGCTGTGGTATACAATGCTACTCCTGTGGCAGCCACAGGTATTTCCTTAGTCACACTCACTCGGCTGACACCAGCAGACACCTTAACAGAATATTCTAGTGTGTTTGACCCCGTATTGGAAACGGTCAACACACGTGTAGAGCTATCACCCGTGTTAAGTGTCTCCGAAAGAGAATCCGGAGAAACTACAATATGAGGCGCCGCCACACCTTCTGCAGCCAAAGAAACAGTAAGTAACGTATCGGCTGGATCATTCGTACGAATATCCAGTGCTCCTGAAAATGAACCTAAACTGCTTGCCGAAAAGGTTACTGTAAGAACAGCATCACCAAAAGGCGCTACAGTTAGACTCGAGGCCGAAACAGTAAAGCTGGCTGGAGTGATCGTTAACTGCTGAATCCTCAAGGTATCAGAGCCCGCATTGTGAACAGTCACGGGCAGATTCTTGCTGCCTCCCTCGAAGACCTGGCCGAAGTCAAGACTTTCAGGTTCAACCGAAGCAATTGGAGCTCCGTTGTTAGTTACCGTCAGGACCACAGGAATGTCCAACGTATCACGCAGAGGATCATTACTGATAAGCTCGAGCAATTGTGTATACGTGCCCGCCAAAAGTCCATTGGCATTCAGCTGCACATTCACAACAAGACTCGATCCTGCGGCAACTGTTCCTGATAACGGCGTCACCGTCGCAAAATCATCAGAGCCAGGTGCAACAAATGAAAACGTTAAAGGTCCCTGCCCCGAATTAAGGATAGTCAGAGGTTGTATACTGGTCTGCGCTGTCTGAAGAGAGCCGGTTATAGTATCCGGTGACACAGACACCGACGGAGCAAAATTAGTAGCCTCCGTAACGACATTCGACAGGGTCGAAGTATTGCCAAAGAAATCCGCCGAGCGGACAGCAAAATAGTATGTCGTTCCTGGAGTGAGACCGGTAACTGTAAAATTCTCTGTAGATCCCGCCGGCTTTGGCGAAGGTGGGTTGCTGACAGGAGTTGCCGCTCCGAAATTTGCCTCTGTAATCGGCGAAGTAGAGTAACGTATATCGTAGGTAGTCGCCGCACCGCTGCCTGCATCCTCTGGCGCTGTCCATGTCAACGAAATCGTCGTAATACCCGCCGCTGCAACAGTCAGGTTGGTAACAGCCGCAGGCGCTTCTCCATCGTCCTCCTGTAAAGCTTTAAACGCATTGATTCGTCCAGAGCCTAAAAGCCCGACAAAATCAGGGTTAACAGCATCGATATTGTCAGTCGTTTGGATGATCCGGGTACGTACAGCCGCAGGTGTCAGACCTGGACCTCCATACTTCGAAACCAAAAGAGCAGCCAATCCCGAAACATGGGGGCAAGCCATCGATGTACCTTGAAAATATCCATACTGGTTATTCGAAAGAGTACTCAATACACCTTGTTGAGCAGGTACATTACTCGTCTCTCCACCGGGAGCAGCTACATCTACCCATGTCCCATAATTCGAATACCAGGCCTTCTTGTCTTGATGATTCGTACCCGCGACAGCCAGCGTGGTCGCATAAAAACCAGGATACCAATTGCCCGGGTCATCGTCATTTCCCGCTGCAAAGATTACAAAACCACCGTTCATCAGTCCGACTTGAGTTCCATTCTCATCGCGGCCCGCCTCTGCTACGAAATAATCGATAGCATCAAGCACCACCTGCTCAAAAACGTTTGGTAATGTATATCCCCAGCTGTTTTGTGAGATTAGCGCACCGTTATCAGCGCCATAGATATAAGTATCCTCAAAACCGCCTGTGTCGTTCGCGCCGAATGCCGCCAACGACATAATACGTATGCCGTCACCTGTACCTGAGCCGCCGGCAACACCGGCAACACCAACACCATTATTAGTCACTGCGGCAATCGTTCCGCCCACGTGTGTACCATGAGGATCGGGGGCTATTGTTCCTGTGTTGTCACCAAAACCATAACCGTTGATATCGTCAACATAACCATTATCATCATCGTCGATGTTGTTTCCCGGAATCTCATCAGTGTTCACCCAAATATTAGCAGCTAGGTCGGGGTGGTTTACTTGAACCCCTCCGTCGGTTATCGCGACAATTACATCGTTCCTGCCTGTCTCTATACCCCAGGCCTGAAACAATTTGATGTCTGCACCTGGAGTTCCTCCCGTCTGTCCTGTATTGTTATAATGCCATTGAGCCCCGACAAGCGGATCATTAGACGCTCCGGGAAGAGTTACCTCTCCCGTAAGCAATTTCGGTTTAACAACAACAGGACCATAATTAGGACTTCCCGAACCGATGATAGCCTTCTTATAAACAGGTTCAGATAATTCAACACGCTCAACAGCTTTATAGGCAGATAATACATCAGGTATAGAAATACCCTGATCAACTTCTATCTCAAACCATTGATGCAAACCGTAACGTCGATGCTTAGCTTCAAAACGACCTGCGGATGGAAACACACGCCTGAACGCTCGTGCCTTGTAACGCTGATTAACATTGTCAATCGATTGGATACCGGTTAACACTACATCACCGGACGTTCGCTTAAGCGAAGCCCGGTCTAGTTCATCAGCTAAGGTCCCGGATACCTTGATGCGTAGAATGCCTTGTTCAAACTGCGACGCTCGTTGGGCAAGAACAAACGTGGTGGAAAGCGCAGTCAATACCAAAGCCAGTACCAGCAGAAAACTCAATTGCCGCAAAGGAGGGTAATAAAAATTTGCCATGTGGGAGAGGTTTAAGTTTAACAATTAACAACTATAAAAACGCGAAATAAGTCTCCTTCAACGAAGAACGCCTTCGTTTAAAACATTACAGCAGTGGTGGGATGAAATGAAATACCAGATCGATTTGCAGCTTCGCTATCCTTATTTTAAAATCTCTCTTAACGATCGATCTGATAACTTAAATTAACAAAAAAACTTTCTATATATACAACAAGAGCTTTTAATTTTTATAACAATACGTTGAAACAATGGTAATAAAACATTGACAATATTTCCGCAGGTACAACAACCACATATCATTCAAATCACTGAAAACATCGAACTATGACAGAAGTAAAGAAAAAATAAAAGCGCTCCGCGTTAGCCACGGAGCGCCTGAAAATATCCAAAAGATTTTTCCTAAAGACCCGCCAGAACCTTCCACATCTCGTCAGCAACGAGCTGATTGCCCTTTTCATTCAAGTGCACGCGGTCAGTTGTAAGTATCCCCGACTCCTTATTCTCTGTATTGAATTGATGATCGTAGTCATTAAAAATCTTGCGCAGATCAATCAGCGGCAGCGAATGCTTCTTCGCAAGATCACGAATAATAGAACTGTACCGGTTTAAATCACCATCCTGCTCATTGCTCGAATCAATACGCTCTCCAATAACAGCAGGCGTGCACAACACCGGTTTGATGTTTTTTGATTGGAGCTTCTGAATAATCGCTGTATAAAACTTCTCAAACTTGTCCGCATCCGTTCCCGTGCCGGAAGTGCGCTTATGCCAAACATCATTAAAACCAACATAGATCACTACGATGTCTGGACTTTTGGCCAACACATCATCATCCATGCGCAAGTAAAGATCATAAACCTTATTGCCACCTTTTCCGGCACCAATAAGCTCAAAGTCATTTGCTTTTCCTTCCTTATTGGCTATATCTCCGATACGAGTTATATATCCACCAGGCTTGGCACCCGCCTCCGTAATGGAGTCTCCAAAAAACACGATCTTCTTCTTTGCCATAGGAACAAAAGACGATAATAAAACAAACATCAAAACACCGACAATACCCGTTTTTCTCATAAAACAATCGATTTAAGGTCTCAATATAAATAAAATAACAGGATTCACTAGTCGGTGGTATACTGTACGGAACACCCGGGGGGCGCAAAATAAAACCCCGCCTCATATCGAAGCAGGGTCATCTATAATGGTAGCAATATCCGGCTCCACAGCCGGCTAATAGTATCTTATACGTTGTACCCGGTAATATAATGCTCCAGGTGCTCTATAATGCCCTTCTGTTCATCTATAACACAACGAACAACGTCGCCGATAGAAACGATACCGATAAGCACACCGTTATCCAACACAGGCAAATGCCGGATATGTCTGTCGGTCATCAGCCGCATACAATCTTCAACCGTATTCTCCGGGGTTACCGTAATTAGCTTCGTCGTCATCAGATCCTGGATCAATGTATCCTTCGACGACTTCCCCTTTAAAATAAGCTTACGCGCATAATCGCGTTCAGTGAAAATACCGGCTAGGCTCCCGTCATTCTCGACAATCAGAAGCCCTCCAATATTTTTGTCACACATAAGTTCGATAGCCTGATAGACTGTTATGGTCGGAGGAACTGAAAATACTCCGCCATCCTTGGATTCTAGTATGTTTCGGACTTTTCCCATAAGCTAAAATGTTAAGCAACCGATTGAAGATAACAATTCAGAAAGAGAAAAACAACCGAAACGCAAGGTGCCCCGGCCCTCAGGCATCAAAAGCCAGAGAACCGGGGCACCTTTTTATTTTAAGATCTCCTGATTCTACCTCAGAGACAGCGAAAGCAGGCAATCAGGAAATATACCTAACACGATGCTGAGAAGGATCAGAAGTAGAATAAGGACCTTCTGCGATCCTGTAATTTCCAGTGTGCTCTCAGCCTGAGGCTCTCTGAAGAACATCGCAATGATAACGCGGAAATAGTAGTAAACACCAATAAGCGAAGTAACGATCGCTACAATCACCAGTCCGGTATAGCCATTGTTGATAGCCAGTGAAAATACCAGGTACTTACCGAAGAATCCTCCAAGCGGAGGTATACCGGCCAGCGATAACATCGCTACCGTCATCCCCACAGCCAGCAAAGGATTCCGTTTGAAAAGCCCCGCAAAACTATCCACCGTAGCCGAACCCGAACGCTCCAGGGTCATCAAAATGCCAAAAGCGGCAAGAGAGGCTACAGAGTACGCAGTCAGATAATAAAAGATCGTAGTCGCAGAAGCCTTATCGTTAGAGATAAATGCAAGGAGAATGTATCCCACGTGTCCCACGCTTGAGTAGGCAAGCATCCGCTTCACACTGCTCTGATAAACAGCGGTAACATTGGCAAGAACCAGGGTTAGCACGGTAATGACCTGGATCACGCCGAGCCAGGTAGACTGAACCGACGAGAAGCAAATCGAAAATACACGATAGAAAGCAGCAAAAGCTGCGATCTTGACAACTGTAGACATAAAAGCAGTCACCGCGCTGGGCGAACCCTCATAAACATCAGGAGCCCAGAAGTGGAAGGGCACCGCCGACATCTTGAACGTCATCCCGATCAGCATCATCAGCACACCGGCATAGAAGAACGGCCTGAGCTCACCAGAATGTTCTGCCAGCCGCTGACCGATTACAGTAATATCGAAAGAACCGGTTGCCCCATATACCAGCGCAATGCCCATAAGCAGAAAGCCCGTAGCAAAGGAGCCCATCAGGAAATACTTAAACGCAGCTTCGTTCGAAAAAAGGCTCTCCTTACGGCTGCCCGCAAGAACGTACAATGAAATTGATAGGATCTCTATCCCAAGGAACAACATCGCCATGTTGTTGAACGAAACCATGATCACCGCTCCCGCAATCGAAAATACAACCAGGGCAGAACGGTCCGTACGATGCGAAGTATTATTGAAATAATCTGCCGACATCCAGAACCATAACAAAGCAACCACAGTAATTAATCCCGTGAAGGCAAGCGAAAAATTATCAAATACCATCATGTCGTAATAATGATGGCGGGATGTACCCCAATCCGATGCTACCAGAACGGCAGCTGCAATCAACCCTAAGGCAATAACAATCGTGAGCCAGCGCTTGGCATTCACAATCTCAGCCAGTAGCGATACAACACCTAAACCACAAATGACTAGCAGTGCGTTCATATCTTAATTCAAAGCGGTATAACCTGAAAATAGTACCAATAAATTATTTACAGCTGACTCCGACAAGGACAGCAAAGGTGCCGGATAAACACCAATCACCACAATAAGCACGACCACCGGATACAGAACAGCTTTCTCCAGACCTGTCAGATCTGCGAATCCACTTGTCTTGCCGGTAACCTCGCCAAGCATAGATTGCTGAAAGCTTCTCAGCATATACACAGCACCCAGAATAATGGTCAGACCTGCAAGGGCACCCAGCACCGGACGATACTGAAATAAAGAGTTGATCAGCAGGAACTCTCCTACAAAGCCACTGGTAAAAGGTAACGCCACGCTCCCCAGCATAACCACCACAAACACAGTGGTCAGAATAGGTGCAGCATTCCGTATACCACCCAACTCCGCAAGCGTACGGGTCTGCGTACGGCTGAAAATAATATCGATGATATAGAAAAGCGCAAATACGATAATCCCGTGGCTCAGCATCTGGATCAACGCCCCCTGCACCCCTATCGGGTTCAGCGTAAACAAACCGGCCGAAATAAGCCCCACGTGAGCAATCGACGAGTAAGCGATCAGTCGCTTGAAATCCTTCTGCATGATTGCAATGCAGGACGCATACAGGATGCCAATTACAGACAGAACAACTGCCGTAAAGCCCCACGCCTGCACACCAACTGGCACAACCGGCACCAGCCAGCGCAACACGCCATAAATACCCATCTTCAGCATAATGCCAGAAAGCAACATAGTACCCTGTGTGGGCGCAACAGTATAAGTATCAGGCTGCCAGGTGTGAAAAGGAAATACCGGCATCTTAATGGCAAAAGCAACAAACATAGCCCAGAAAATAAGCCCTTGCTCAAATTCCGGCAATGCCCGCCCGGCAGCATACAGCGCTTCGATTGAGAACGAATGCGAACCGGGAGTCTGTAGGTAAACGTATACAAGGCCGACAAGCATAAACAAACTACCCGCCAGCGTATACACAAAGAACTTGAATGTGATCCGGCCACGGTCGGCACCACCCCAGATCAGGCAGATAAAGTAGATCGGAATAAGCGCCATTTCCCAGAACACGTAGAAAAGGAAACCATCCAGCGCCGTAAACACCCCCACAAGAGCCATCTGCATCATCAGGATCAGACCATAAAAGGTCCATGGCTTGTCGTATGTATGTCCGAAAGATGAAAGAATAATAAACGGCACAAGAACCGTCGTCAGCAGAACCAGTAAAAGACTGATCCCATCAATACCCACGGCAAAGTTTATCCCTGCAGAAGCTACCCACGGCATGGATACCGAGAATTGAACCGCTGCAGATTTTTCGAAAGATGCCACAGCCACCAGCGATACCACCAGCTCTAAAAGCGAAGCGCCCAGCGCGATAACTTTAGCCTGTCCCGGCCTAAACGCAAACAGCAATAGCGATACCAGCAGTGGAAAAAATATCAGAAATAATGTAATGAACCCCATGTAACTTGTATTCGTTAATTCCTCGGTTGTCTTATTCGTTTAACCACTATTATAGGCCAATAAGCGCTGCGCCCAGAAGCACAATAATGCTGATGACCATCACGAAAATATAAAACCCGATGCTGCCCGTCTGCAGGCGTCGTGCCGCCCGGCTTCCCCAAACAACACTGTTTCCGAACGTGTTAACCACGTTATCGATACCAAGCCGCTCGATGATTGCATCAAACTGAACCGATAACCAAAACAGCGGCTTGACAACAATAGCGTTATACAATTCGTCTATATAATACTTGTTATAAAGTAAACGGTGAAATGCACTTGTCGCAACACCTTCCGCCGCAGGAACCTGCTTTTTACTTACATAAAGAGCATAGGCTATGCCGATCATAACCAGGGTCAGCACAGTCACCACACCCATAAGCATGTATTCCGTGCCATGACTTAAGTGCTCCGCATGATGCGCTACAGCCGCCGAAGGTGCGAACACAGGAGAAAGGAAACTATTCAACCAATGCGACCCGTGTAGAGCTTCGGGAACACCCATGAAACCACCAACTGCAGACAGGATAGCCAGCACAATAAGCGGCAGCGTCATGCTCTTTGGCGACTCGTGGATATGATGCATCACGTCATGGCTCGCGCGCGCTTGCCCTGAAAACGTCAGGAAGAACAGACGGAACATATAGAACGAAGTCATCAATGACGTAATGAAAGCTATAGCCCAAACGATCTTGTCATGCGCATACGCACTGGCCAGGATCTCATCCTTCGAGAAGAAACCAGCAAAAGGGAAAATACCTGAAATGGCCAGTACCGCGATAAGGAAAGTAATAAACGTCACGGGTAGGTGCTTGCGCAAACCACCCATATTACGGATATCCTGTTCACCTTGTAAAGCGTGAATAACGCTACCGGCGCCAAGGAACAACAAAGCCTTGAAAAACGCGTGCGTTGCCATGTGGAATATCCCACTCGTATAAGCGCCCAGACCAAGAGCAAGGAACATTAATCCCAGTTGGCTCACCGTAGAATAGGCCAGCACCTTCTTGATATCATTCTGAACAAGAGCAATAGTCGCAGCAAACAGAGCCGTCGCCAGGCCGATTATCATAACGATATGCTGAGTCCCGGGAGACAACGTATAAAGCACATTATTCCTCGCGATCATATAGATGCCGGCAGTAACCATGGTCGCCGCGTGAATCAGAGCCGACACAGGAGTCGGGCCTGCCATCGCATCCGGAAGCCACGTATACAACGGAATCTGGGCACTCTTACCCATAGCACCGATAAATAGCAGGAACGTGATCAACGTTAGCATCCCCGTATCCACGGTCGAAGCTTTCGCCATCACATCGCTGTATTGAATACTGCCAAAATGCACAAAGATCAGGATCACACCAAGAAGAAGACCAAGGTCACCGATGCGGTTCATGATAAAAGCCTTGTTCGCAGCATTGGTATAGTCGCGGTTCTTGAACCAGAACCCGATAAGTAAATACGAACACAAACCGACACCTTCCCAACCCACAAACATTACCAGGTAATTCGAGCCCATCACCAGCAAAAGCATGAAGAACACGAACAGGTTCAGGTAAGAGAAGAACCGGTTGAACCCTTCATCATCGTGCATGTAACCCACAGAATAAACGTGGATAAGGAAACCAACACCAGTAATGATAAGCAACATCAGCGACGACAACGGATCCACCAGGAATCCGAGGCTGGCTGAAAAACGTCCCGCAGAGATCCAGTCAAATAAAGTAACCGAAATGGAACGCGCGTCCGCAGGAAGGTTCGATAAATTAAAAAATAATACGACCGCAATAATAAAAGCGATCAGAATAGACCCACAGGCCACCGCTACTGTCACTCCCTGATGAAGCTTGCGGCCACCAAGGCCAATGATCAAAAAGCCTAGCAAGGGCAATAGAGGAACCAGGCTTACCAGCATATCCATATTTACCATTTTAACTGATTCAAAATATCTATATCCGTAGTTTTCGTGTTGCGATACATAACCACAAGAATCGCTAACCCTACCGCTACTTCAGCAGCCGCTACTGCCATGATGAAGAACACAAAAACCTGTCCCGAGCTATCATTCAGATAATTCGAAAAAGCCACCATAACCAGGTTCACCGCGTTCAGCATAAGCTCGATGCACATGAAAATAATGATAGCGTTACGGCGGTACAAAACCCCCATAACCCCGATCGTAAACAACACGGCACTAAGCCAGAGATAATATTCTATTGGGATCATAATTGCTTACAGATATACTTAGTTATTAACGCCAGGCTTTTCCGACTTCCCTAACATCACAGCACCAACCATCGCGGCCAGCAACAGTACCGAACTGATCTCGAAAGGAAGCATGAACTCGTTGAAAAGCACCATACCGAGATTCTTTACGTAGCCGATATTGCTGTTCTGAACCTGAATCATCGACTCCGCACCTTTCAGTGAACCTACAAGGATGATAAGGAAAAGTCCACCACAAATCGTCGCCGCCACCTTCAATAGATTGCTCTTATGCGGTTCAGTCTCTTTATTCAAATTCAAAAGCATGATCACATACAGGAACAATACCATGATCGCACCGGCATAAACTATAATATGAACTACAAACAGGAACTCTGCGTTAAGAAGAAGATAGTGCCCGCCGATAGAGAAAAAAGTAATGATCAGATAAAGAACACTATGCACGGGGTTCTTCGAAAAAACCACCAGCAAAGCAGACAGAACTGCTAAAAAGGATAGAAAATAAAACAAATTAAGAGTCACCGCTGAATAGTTATTTGTTATGACTGAGTTTTTTCTGTTGTTTGAAAGCAAGCACCTGCTCCGTCTGGCGAACCGTTACATCGATACGCTCGTCTACTTTTTCAACAAGCTTGTCCTTACCGAAAATAAATTCATTACGGCCGTAGTCTGTTGAAACCAGGCGATCTGTCAGGAATATAGCCTCCTTCGGACACGCCTCTTCACATAGACCGCAGAAAATACAGCGCAACATATTGATCTCGTAAGTAGCCGCATACTTCTCCTCGCGATACAGATTCTCCTCCCCTTTCTTACGCTCGGCTGCAACCATGGTGATCGCTTCCGCAGGGCATGCTACTGCGCACAGACCACAGGCCGTACACCGCTCTGCACCCTTGTCGTCACGTTTTAAAACGTGATGGCCACGCCACACCTGGCTGATCTCACGTTGCTTCTCAGGATAACGCACGGTTGCCTTCTTGCGAAACAAATGTTTGATCGTTATCGATACTCCGCTGAGGACCGCCGGGAGATAAATACGCTCCCAGAAGTTCATCTCTTTCTTTACTACTGTTTTCGATCGGTTTGTTAGTTGCATCCTATAATTATTATGCGTTAACCTGTCCTACTTCCAAATAAGTGATACTAACCCTGTCAGGAAAATATTCGCCAGTGCAAGGGGCAGCAAGATCTTCCAACCCAGATTCATCAGCTGGTCATAACGGAAACGGGGGATCGTCCACCGGATCCACATATAAAAGAAAATGAAGAACGTGATCTTCATGAATAAAGCCACTGTACCCAATATGGTGATCAGGTTATGATCAAGCCCCAGGTCGTTCATGAACGGGAAATTGTATCCACCAAAATACAGCGTCGAGATCACCGCCGACGAAACGAACATGTTGATGTATTCGGCAAACAAATAGAAGCCCAGCTTCATACTGCTGTACTCGGTGTGATAACCACCGATAAGCTCCGTTTCGCACTCCGGTAAATCGAAAGGCGTACGATTACACTCGGCAAAAGCACAAACCAAAAAGATCAGGAAACCCAGCGGTTGATGGACCACATTCCAGAAATTCCAGTCACTACCTACACCACCGGCCTGCATCGCGCTGATGTCGCGCAAACTAAGCGTACCGGTAGTAATGATAAGAGCAATGATCGCAAGCCCCATCGCCACCTCGTAGCTGATCATCTGTGCGGATGCACGAATCGCACCCAACAGTGAGAACTTGTTGTTAGAAGCCCAGCCACCGATCATAATGCCATAGACACCGATCGATACTACGGCAAATACATACAGAACACCGATGTTCAGATCTGCGATCTGCAGAGAATACTCCTGGCCATCAAGGATCAGCGTATTACCCCAAGGGATAACAACACCCGCCATAAGCGCCGTTAACATCCCTATGCTTGGCCCCAGAATGAACAAAAACTTATTCGATACTACCGGAATGATCTCCTCTTTCATGATCATCTTCAACCCGTCAGCCAACGGCTGCAGGATCCCGAAAGGCCCCGCACGGTCTGGTCCAAGACGATCTTGCAAAAACGCGGCTACCTTACGCTCCGCATAGGTCGAATAGGCAGCAACAAATAGCGTGATGCCGAAAACAGCACCCACCAGAATAGTCTTATAAATTAAAAACGCGATCATGCTGTAAGCGACTTGTTAGGTTCAGGTAATGGCTTTCCTTTTTGAAACTCGATCTGGCGCTCAACCTCCTGCTTCAACTTCAACAAATCCGTGCGCTCATAGTGGTTTTGGCCGATAACCGAGTGACGATCGATGTGGCGAGGCCCTTCTACCGTCCAGTCGTTAATATTCTTATGGTCATATCGGCACTCGTTGCAAATATACTCCTTTACTTCGCCGTACTGATCCTTGCGCGCCGAAACACGGAGCACATCGTCTCCCTTCGTCCAGAGCACAACCTTACCGGAGCACTTGTCGCAGTCGCGGTGTGCATCCATCGGCTTCGTAAACCACACGCGGCTCTTGAAACGGAACGTCTTATCGGTCAACGCGCCAACCGGGCATACGTCGATCATATTACCCGAAAAGTCGTTGTCTACAGCCTTCTCTATATACGTGCTGATCTCCGAAGCGTCGCCTCGGTTCAACACACCGTGAACACGGTTCTCCGTGAGCTGATCCGCCACAAACGTACAGCGATAGCACAAAATGCATCGCGTCATGTGAAGCTTGATCTTATCACCGATATCTTTCTTCTCAAACGTACGGCGGTCTTCCTCGTAACGAGTCGTTGAAGCACCATGCTCATACGCAAGGTTCTGAAGATCGCACTCACCAGCCTGATCACAGATAGGGCAATCCAACGGGTGATTGATCAAAAGAAATTCTACAACACCCTTACGCGCTTCGAGCACCTCAGGCGAAGTCACATTCTGAACAACCATGCCGTCCATAACAGGCGTCCGGCACGAAGCTACAAGCTTCGGCATCGGCCGGGGATCCTTCGCAGATCCCTGTGTCACCTTCACAAGACAAACACGGCACTTTCCGCCGGTGTCCTTCAGCGACGTATAGTAACACATGGCCGGAGGAACTACGCTGCCTCCTATCTGCCGTGCCGCATTCAATATGGTTGTTCCATCAGGAACCTCTACCTCAACACCGTCTATCGTTACTTTTGCCATTGTATTTCGCGTTCCGTTATAGCATAATAAATTAAACAGCAGCTAATAGCCGCTCCGATACGAATGGTTCAACCTCAAAGTGCTTGGGGTTCTTAACCTTCTCCGGGTATTTTACGTGATATTCAAACTCCTCGCGGAAGTGACGTATCGCACTGGCTACAGGCCAGGCTGCGGCATCCCCCAACGGGCATATAGTATTACCTTCGATCTTTTTCGCTACATCAACCAGCAGATCGATATCACCGCTGTGTCCATGGCCATGCTCGAGACGGTGCAGAACTTTCTCCATCCAGCCCGTACCCTCACGGCAGGGACTGCACTGACCACAGGATTCGTGATGGTAGAACCGCGTAAATGTCCACAGGTTGCGAACAATACACGCTGTCTCATCCATCGCAATAAAGCCACCTGAACCGAGCATCGTGCCGCTCACAAAACCACCGTCAGCAAGAGATTCATACGTCATCAGACGCTGCTCGCCTTTAGCCGTCTTCAGGATCAGTTCCGCAGGCAGAATCGGCACAGACGAACCGCCGGCTACAACAGCCTTAAGCTTACGCCCCTTCCATATTCCACCGCAATATTCATCCGAATAGATAAACTCTTCAACAGGAACCCCCATTTCGATCTCATAAACACCAGGCTTATTGATGTGACCACTGGCCGAAATAAGCTTCGTACCCGAGCTCTTGCCCACACCGATCTTAGCATACTCGTCACCACCCATCATCACGATCGGACCAACAGCTGCAATAGTCTCCACGTTGTTCACCACCGTAGGCGATGCATAAAGACCCGCCACCGCAGGGAACGGAGGCTTCAGACGCGGATTGCCACGCTTGCCTTCTAATGACTCCAGAAGAGCCGTTTCTTCACCACAGATGTAAGCGCCTGCTCCAGGATGCACATACAGATCGAGAGAGTAATCTGTACCCAGAATGTTCTTACCCAGGAAACCCGCAGCATAAGCCTCTTGAATAGCCTTCTCCAGGATGCGAACGATGTACATGTACTCTCCACGGATATAGATGTACGAAGCCTTTGCTCCAAGTGCATAGCTCGACGTGATCATGCCCTCCACTAATAAGTGTGGGATACGCTCCATCAGATAGCGATCCTTGAACGTACCGGGTTCGCTTTCATCAGCATTACAAACCAGGTAACGGGGCTTATCAGATTTACGGTCGAGAAAGCTCCACTTCATACCCGCGGGGAAACCTGCACCACCGCGGCCACGCAGACCCGACTTCTTAACTTCTTCAGTTACCTCGTCAGGGGTCATGTTCTTCAATGCTTTCTCCACCGAAGCATAACCGCCTTTTTTGCGATAAACCTCGAGAGTATTGATCCCCGGAACGTCTATGTGTTCTAATAAAACCTTTCTTCCCATAGTCTCTTACTTTATAAAGGGAGTCTTAAATCTCTTGTTTGTTGGATGTCAGATACGTGCTGCGTTTATCCGAAGTGCGTAACTTTTCAATCATCGTATCAACCTTCTCCGTCGTCAGATTCTCATAGTAATCTGCACCGCACTGCAGCATCGGAGCCGTTCCGCACGAACCCAGACACTCCACCGTCTTCAGTGTAAACATGCCATCAACGGTAGTCTCTCCGTCTTTAATACCAAGCTTCTTCTCCAGGTGCTCTACGATATCATCGGCACCACGCAGCCAGCACGGCCCCGTACGACATACTTCAATAAGGCACTTGCCAACTGGCTTCAGATTATACATAGTGTAGAAGCTCGCCACCTCATAAACCTCGATAGGCTTAATGTTAAGAAGCGAAGCCACATAATCCATAACCTCGGGGCTCAACCAGCCCTCAAACTCAGCCTGCGCCAGGTGAAGAAGAGGCAAAAGCGCTGACTTCTGCTTTCCTTCTGGATAACGCTTGATGATATTCTGCGCCACAGTCAGGGCATCGCCAGAAAATTGTATCGTTCTCTCTGTCATCTTAATTATGCGTCAAGTTCACCCGCTATTACATTCATGCTACTCATCGTCAGGATCGCATCCGAAAGCATCGTTCCTTTGATCATCTCCGGATAAGCCTGGTAATAAATAAAACACGGCCTTCTGAAATGTAAACGGAATGGCGTACGCCCGCCATCGCTGATCAGGTAAAAACCAAGTTCACCGTTACCGCCTTCCACACTGTGGTAAACCTCTCCCTTCGGAACATCCGTTTCTCCCATAACGATCTTGAACTGGTAGATCAGTGCTTCCATGTTGTTGTAAACCTCTTCCTTAGGAGGAAGTACGAACTCAGGAACTCTCGCCTGGTAAATGTGCTCAGGCTCTTTCTTAACTTTCTCAAGCGCCTGACGGATGATCTTCATACTCTCAAGCATCTCATGCTGACGAACAATAAACCGATCGTAAGTATCACCGTTCGTTCCTACCGGAATTATGAAGTCGAACTCTTCGTAAGAGCTGTAAGGATTCATAACACGCACGTCATAGTCAACACCGGCTGCACGAAGGTTCGGTCCGGAGAAGCTATACGCAAGCGCACGCTCGGCAGAGATCGATCCGCAGTTGATCGTGCGATCCATAAAGATCCGGTTGCGCTCCAGTAGCCTGGTGAACTCGTCAAGCGCCGGCGGAAAATCAACCATAAAAGCATCGATCTTCTCCCACGCACGCTTCGGAAAATTACGCTCCATCCCACCGATACGCCCGATGTTCGTCGTCAGACGTGCGCCGCAGATTTCTTCAAAGATTTCGTATATCCGTTCGCGCATCTGGAACAGGTAAAGGAAACCGGTAGTGGCGCCCGTATCCTGCCCAATGATAGTATTACAAATAATATGATCCGAAATACGAGATAGCTCCATGATAATCACACGCAGATACTGCACGCGCTTCGGGATCTCTATGTTCAGCAGCTTCTCAACCGTCATGTGCCACCCCATGTTGTTGATGGGCGATGAGCAGTAATTCATCCGGTCGGTAAGCGTTGTGATCTGGTAAAAAGGACGGCGCTCAGCGAGCTTCTCAAACGCACGGTGTATATAACCGATAGTCGGCTCGGCATCCACTATTATCTCCCCGTCCATCTTCAGAACGTTCTGAAAAATGCCGTGCGTAGCCGGGTGCGTTGGCCCCAGGTTAAGATAGCTGTATTGCTTCTCTTCCGGGGGTAATTGATCGGTAACCTGTTGTTTTGCTTCCATTTGTTCTTATCGTCCAAACATGGTATCGTTCTTGTCCTCGCGGGTCTGATCCTCCAGCGGATACTCCTTCCGCAATGGAAATATGATCATGTCCTCCACATTCAAAATGCGCTTCAGATTCGGGTGCCCCTCGAATACAACGCCGAAAAAGTCGAATGTCTCCCGCTCCAGCCAGTTGGCCGCCGGAAACACAGTCGTCAACGTGGGGGTTACTGGATTCTCCACAGGAAGATAGATCTTGAGACGGATCCTGTAATTCTTTTGTAAACTATGCAGCTGATACATAACCGCGATCTGGTTCAGATCCGGATAATGAACACCACAAAGTGTAGTCAGGTACTGAAACTGAGTATCCGGATGGTCATACAAATGCCGGATAATGGATATGATCTGATCTTTCTTCAGCGTAATGGTCAAAAAATCATACAACAACTCCACTTGAAGAACTTCGCCTTCAAACTTCTCCTTTAACGCCGATATGATCTTTTCCTGATCGGTTCCTTCCATAATGTATTTAGGCTTATGAAAACGGTCACTCTTTCCCTCATCGGAAAAAAATCTCCGCTACTTTAATTATTCTATTCCGTATGTATTAAGCATCGCTTTATACTCCGGCGACTCCCGGCGACGACGCGATTCCGTCTCAACCAGGTGCTGTATCTTCAAAATACCGTCAAGGATCTGCTCCGGACGCGGAGGACACCCCGGAACGTAAACGTCCACCGGTATAATGCGGTCTATACCCTGTAAAACACTGTACGTATCGAAAATACCACCGCTACAGGCACACGCGCCTACCGAAATTACCCAGCGCGGCTCCGCCATCTGCTCATAAACCTGGCGCAGAATTGGGCCCATCTTCTTGGCAATCGTACCCATAACCATTAGCAAATCCGCTTGACGAGGCGAAAAACTCAGACGCTCCGAACCGAAACGCCCTAAGTCATAGTGCGATCCCATCGTCGCCATAAACTCGATACCGCAGCACGAAGTAGCAAAAGGCAACGGCCAGATCGAGTTCGCCCGCGCCATACCTACTACTTTGTCCAGGCTCGTAGCAAAAAAGCCTGCGCCCTCATAACCCTCCGGCTTCTCGCCGATGTTCACATTTGATGTTATTGAACCCTGTGATGTTGTCATAATTGTTGGCTTAATCTTCCCACTTTAACGCACCCTTCTTCAGAATATAGAAAAATCCCACGAGCAGAAAACCGATGAAAAAAATCATCTCGATAAAACCTGCTACATGTAATTCCTTGAAATTCACGGCCCAGGGGTACATGAATATAACCTCTACGTCGAACAACACAAAAAGAATGGCCACCAGAAAATACTTGATGTTAAACGGAACCCGGGCATTACCCTTCGCCTCAATACCACATTCAAATGTGTCCAGCTTCGTCTGAGTCTTACGCTTCGGCCCCATAATGTGGGTCGCCACCATCGTAACACTCACAAATCCCATCGCAAACAGAAACATTAACACGATAGGCGCATACTCCATTAAACTCGTATTGTTCATAATATTTTTTTCAACAAAGCGTTGTAATTGATCCTTATTCAGAAATCTTCGCAAACGAATAAAAAACTTTCCGAAACTACTAATTCGGAACCCCACTTTTCACTGATTTTTCAATCAAGGGGCATTAATGTTTACGGAAGTAATAAAACACTTGGAAAATAACCCCTGCGATTGCAACAAAAAGTAGGGAGACAGGATTTCATTAAAGACAGGAATAAACGAAGTATAACGTACAACATCGACATGTGCAAAATCAACACTTTGAAAGGAGGATACCCAAGGCTTGATCGTCGAGAAATCACTACCGTCTGCCGGCACCTTGTTCATCCAACGGTAACCCGCAGTGCAGACAATAAGAAAAATAGCAAGTACGATAGTGCTTAACCGCTTCAAATTGAATTCGGCTTAATTTTGTTGAACCAAATATAGAACGAATAACCCGTAAGCAGGACCTATTCAGGGGTAAATTGCGTTATTTAGCATGGTTCTAAAAAAGCCCTTAATGAAATCGTATGCATACTTTACATACACATTCTAACGAGCACAAAAATATCCGTTTCATCTCGTAAACTTACACCCGCTTAACACGCATTCTCTACACTCATGGGCAGCTATATCCCCTTTAAAATAACACGCATCACCGTCGAGTCACCTGACACCAAATCATTCACCCTCCAACAGCTCGAAGGTCCGCCAATAACATACATACCAGGTCAGTTTCTAACCCTGATCTTCCCCAAAACACATGGCGAAGAACGGCGTTCATACTCCATCTCGTCAACACCCATACTCAACGAACCAATAGCCATCACAGTCAAGCGCATTGACAACGGCGAATTCTCCCGACATCTCTTCGATACATGTAAGGTAGGCGATCAGTTGCTTTCCATTGGTGCCTCTGGCCTCTTCACCCTCCCAATTGACGACACAACGTCACAACTCTTTTTCCTCGCTGCCGGAAGCGGTATAACACCAATCCTTTCGCTGATAAAAACAGCACTTATCAAATACCCCGGTAGAAGAATAGACCTCATCTACAGCAACCGCTCACAGGAAGTAACCATCTTCGCCAGCCAGATCGCCGCGTTGCAACAACAATATCCACTGAATTTCAACGTAGTATACCTCCACAGCAACGCCCGCAACCTCCTCAAGGCCCGCCTCAGCAAGCTCATCCTCTCCGAATACGTCGAAGCCCTCGTCACCGACCGCCTCAAAACTCATTTCTTCCTTTGCGGCCCCGACGACTACATGCAGATGGCATCGATAACGCTGCTCAGCGAAGGCATCCCGCACAACAACATCCGAAGGGAAATATTCAACACCCACAAGCCCAAAGTAAAAGAGCTCCCGCCCGATCAGGATCCACACCAGGTCACAATCCAATATGAAGGCAAAGAATATCAACTGAAAGTACAATACCCCACAACAATACTTCGGGCCGCCCAACAACACGGCATAAACCTCCCCTATAGCTGCGAAGCCGGCAAGTGCGGAACATGCGCCGCCACATGTACAAAAGGAAACATCTGGATGTCCTACAACGAAGTCCTCCTCGACAAAGAGCTATCCAAAGGCCGCATCCTCACCTGTGTCGCCCATCCATACGCCACCGATGCCGTCCTGGACTTTCCCTCAAACAGTTGAGCTCAGCACTCTAGTCGGTACCGGTTATCGTCCGTCCGAAGGATCAACCCCAACCCGAGTTTGTTACGAAGGTTCTGGATATAAACATCGATTGAAGTATCGAAAAGATAAATTTCTGACCCCCAGATATTTTGAAGTAAATTCTCCTGCGAGATCATTTTCTTGGGGTTTTGAGCAAGGAAAAACAAAAGCTCGAACTCCGGCTTGCTTAAAACAACCTCGTAGCCATCCATCTTAACCGAGCTCGACTTCCGGTTGATCCATAAGTTGCCCACATGCAGCTCCGGAATACTCTTGCGGATCACAAACCGCCGCTTCAAAACAGTATTGACTTTATAGGTCAAAGCCCGCAAGCCAACAACCTTCTCAATGTAGTCATCCCCCCCTGTATCGAGGGCCGCTTGCTGATAGTAATGATCGGATTTAGCCGTTAAAAAAAAGATATACGTATTCTCGAAACGGCTCATGCTCCGTAACTCACGGCAAACCTCTATTCCGTTTGGATGAGGCATCATAATATCGAGGATGATCAGGTCCGGTAAAAAATCCTTGGCTAAACCTATCGCATGACGGCTGTCCTCCAAAGTCTGCACCGCAAACCCCTCCTTTTGAAGATTGTATTCCAGAAGATCCAGAATGTCCCGGTCGTCATCAATCACCAATACGCGGAACGGTTTCTTATTACCCATAGCGCTAGTCAAGATACAGCGCTACCGTTAACACAACTTTAAAACCCCGTTATACCTCAATGAAGAAACACCCCCCAACCAAACGCCTACCTTAATTCCCAGATAACACTACGACTTCTTCTCCTTCCCTAATTTCACCGCCATCTCCACTGCCTCAGCAGTAATATTATCATACTGCACCTCTACCCGCGCATCCGTCTCTATCCAATCCAATATCTTCTCCAGATTCTTCCGCTTCATCCGCTTGATAACCGGCACACCTAGCTTCTTCAGCGACGCTGCGTTGTAATGTTGCTCCAACTGCGATTTCATGGGCACAACCAAAAGTTTTTTACCCAGGTAAAGCGCTTCAGCAGGCGTTTCAAAGCCAGCTCCACACAAAACTCCCTGCGAGCTCGTCATACTGGTGGCAAAATCATCCTTGTTTACAGGGAACACAGATAGCTTCCCGATATGGTACGCCTTTTTGGCGTGCTTGGAGAAAATATGCCACCGCACCTGCGGGATCTTGGCCAGTAACGGCACCAGCTTTTTATCGTCGTAGGCAGGCAGATAAACGGTATAATGATCTTTGGTTTCTACTTTGCTCTCGCGAACCGCCTGGCGGATCACCGGTGTAAAGATATTCTTATCGTAACGTTCGAAATGGAAAGCCACGTGCGCATCCGCAGGGGCATAGTTGTGAAGAACCCACTCTCCTACCGGATCGATCTTCTTGGGCCTCGGTACATTCAGCGACAGCAAAGATGACTGATGACTCAGCGCTATGCAGGGTATCCCGCGCTTCCGGCATGCCCACGACGAGATTGGCTCGAAATCATTGATAACCAGGTCATACTTGTCAATCGGAAACTTCCGGATCTCCTTATAAACGTCCTTGGAACTGTTGCGTTTAAAGGTCTTCAGAAAATCGATACCGCCGCTCTTACCAAAGTAAAAGCTCAGACCTTTAGAGGTATACTTTACAGGATAATCCAGTTTGATGTCGGCCTGGGCACCACTTACAAATAAATCCAGGTCACCATGTTCTCGTAAATGCGGTATAACGTCTTCCGCACGGGCCAGGTGACCATTGCCCGTACCCTGTATAGCAAACAGTATTTTCACTTCTTCACCGTTAAAAATTCATTCACAAGATCGCGGAAGATTTCCTGATTGTCCAGCTTATCTCCACGAAATCGCTTCGGCAACTTCACAGCCTGCGCTACCGCATCCTCCGAATACCGGTAAATGCTCCACTGCCCTGCGTTGTACTCCAATGCCGTCAAATTCTCTATCCAGTCCCCCGAGTTAAGATACACAACCTCGCCCTTCTCGGTCTTGATGGTCTTCATCTCAGGGTGATGGATATGACCGCATATTACATAATCGTATCCGTTTTCGATAGCAATATCCGCCGCGGTCTTCTCAAAATCGTTGATAAATTTCACCGCCGACTTCACACTATCCTTAACCCTTTTCGACAATGAGATCTTCTCACGTCCAAACCGCGTCAAACACCAGTTCACAAACGTATTGATCAGGATTAATGTGTCATAACCGATAGCTCCCGCCTTCGCAAGCCATTTCGAATATTGCATGGTAACGTCGAAAACATCCCCATGAAATACCCACGCCTGCTTACCATTAAGCTTTAACACAACCTTGTCCTCGATGAGGAAAGAGCCCAGGCGGAAACCCGAGAACTTACGTAACATCTCATCATGATTACCGGTAAGGTATATGATCTTTGTGTTCTTTCCCAGCATCCCGGTTATATAACGTATAACCTGCATGTGCGTGGTCGGCCAGTAACGCTTGCTGAATTGCCACATGTCGATAATGTCGCCATTGAGAATAATGCGCTTCGGCTTGATGGACTTCAGATAACGAAGAAGTTCCTGCGCATGGCAACCATACGTTCCAAGGTGAATGTCGGATAATACTACGAGCTCTACCGCCCGCTTTTTTTTCTTTCCCATCGATGCAAATAGAAGTTCCCCGGAACCCAAACTAACTCCCGGGGAACCATGACCTATGAAGAAGTTTCAGGTGCAAAACTACCCACGCTATCCCCTTTTTACACCATCCCGGGTATTATTAATTTGTTATATTACTTTACGAATTACCTCCGCTGAGCAGCTCCAGCTTACGCTCACATCGGCGAATCGAGTCCGCCGCCGTCTCGATTGTCTTACTATCGTATGAATTTTGAATATAAAGCCTGAAGTAATGAATGGCGTCCTGGTAACGCCCCTGTATCTCATGCATCAGGCCATACTCGTTATACAAAGTCGGATAGCTTATACCCGGCACTTTGATAGCCTGGTCCAAAAGCCTCTCCAAATCATCATACCGGCGTAACGTCGATAGAAGATACGAATAATTATAATAAGCTGCCGGATACTCCGGTGCGAACTTCAGCGCCAGCCGATAATGCTCTTCTGCCTTAACATAGTTCTTGAACTTTGCATCGTACAACCACCCGAAATGATTGTGCGCTTTTCCAAAGTCCGGAGCCTCCATCAGGATCTCCTCCAAAGCACTGGCCGCCGCCGCGATCTGACCATCATTGATAAGCCTGTCAGCATCCTGAAAACGCTCTTCCAATTCAAAGTAATTCATATGCCTTATTATACCGTTAGATCATCCCTTGAAAACAAACCGAATATACTTGATAAGCTCGCCCTGCGAAGCAAAATGCTCCTCGTACCGCGTCTTGATATCAAAACACTCTGGCCGCAGCCCAGACGCATACAGATCGTTCGTATACTGCAGGTCGTCTATATCTGTACGCTGTAAGATCTCCTCCAGCGTGTACTCATACAAGGCCGTATTATCAGTCTTAAACCGTACATAGCTGCCCGGCCCCAAAAGGCTTTTATACAGATCGAGGAATCTCGGGCTCGTAAGCCGGCGCTTAACATCGCGCTTCCGCGGCCTCGGATCCGGAAACGTGATCCATAACTCGTTGATCTCCCCTGGCTCGAAAAAGTTCTCGATCATCTGGATCTGAGTACGCAAAAACGCCACATTCGTCAGGTTCTGCTCGACAGCCAACGTACTGCCTTTCCAGATACGCTCACCCTTGATATCGACACCTATGAAGTTCTTCTCCGGAAACAACTTGCCCATGCCTATCGAATACTCACCTCGTCCGCAAGCCAGCTCTACTGTTATCGGCCTCGTATTGCCGAAATGGTCGCTCTGCCACTTGCCCTTGATCTGCTGGTAAATAGCCTTGGTAGGCTCTATCACATTCGCTCGCTCCTCAATAATCTTAAATCGTTCCTGCTTTCGTTTCATAAGTTCTCCAATTCAGCAACAACAAACGTGCTGCCGCCAATAAAAATCATATCCTCTTCGCTTGCTACCGCCTGGGCACGCTGCAAAGCTTCGTTGACATCAGGCACAACCACACCCCGCAACCCTAAGGCACCTGCCTGTGCTGCCAATGCGTATGCATCCAATGCCCTCGGTAAATTAGCTTGACAAAAATAATAATTCGCATCTTTCGGCAATAAAGCCAAAATCGCCGTAATGTCCTTATCAGCAACACATCCCCATACCATATGCAGCTTCCGGAACGATAGTGAGGCAATGTGAGAAATCACTTCCCGTACACCGTCCTCGTTGTGCCCGGTATCGCAAACCGTAAAAGGCCGTTGCCCAAGTACCTGCCAGCGCCCCTTCAAACCCGTCAAAGTAGTCACCTCGCGAAACCCTCGCACAAGCGCCTCATCTGTTATCATAAATCCCTGCCGCCTCAATGCATCCACTGCTGCAATAACACCAGGCACATTACGCCGCTGATACCCACCCTGCAAGGGAAAACTATCAACCGATAATACCCGGTCATTATCTTTAAATATCCCAAAGCCCATCCCATCCTTTTCCATGCGATAAAGATCGCTGGCAAACAAAATAGACGAGTCACACAGCCGCGCTTGCCTCTCAAATACATGAGCCACATCAGCCTGGCGCTCGCTTACTACCACCGGCACGCCGGGCTTGATAATGCCAGCCTTCTCATAGGCGATCTTCTCAAGCGTATCGCCCAGCAGATCCTTGTGATCCCAGCTAATATTCGTAATCACCGAAAGCTCCGGGGTAATGATATTTGTCGAGTCCAAACGGCCTCCAAGCCCCACCTCGATCACAGCAACATCAATCGAACGCTGCGCAAAATAATCAAACGCCATTGCCACGGTCGTTTCAAAAAACGAAGGCTGTACCTCCTCTACAACTGGACGTATACGGTTCACAAAATCAACCACAAAAGCATGAGAGATCTCAGCGCCATTAATCCGGATTCGCTCCCCAAAATCCTTGAGGTGAGGAGAAGTATATAAGCCCGTAGTATATCCCGCCGACTGAAGAATAGAGGCAAGCATATGCGAGGTACTGCCCTTACCATTAGTGCCCGCTACATGAATAGACTTGAATGCCCTTTGAGGATTGCCTACTGCGGCACACAGCGCTAAGGTATTGGTAAGATCTTTTTTGTAGGCCGAAGCGCCCACGCGATGAAACACCGCTAGGTTGGAATAGAGATACTCCAAAGCCTGCTCATACGATAAAAACATGCAAGGCAAATTTCATTCCTCACAGCCAACATTCCAAAAGCAATGGCCACGAAATCACAACAGGACCTGACAATTGAAATCCGTTAACAAGGTTAAAGGAAAGATTGGTCCGAAACTGGACCTTATCGGGCACGAACCACAAACGTGATTCTACCGGTCGAAACGGAAGGCGCACTCGAACCTATCTTACTGAATGTCAGCTTCTCAACAGCCTTTCGGCAAATCTGTTCAGCCTCGGTACTAACACTCCGCTCCAACGTTTTTATAGAAATAATATCGCCGTTCTCGTCCACTTTGATCTCGAAAACAAGTCTGCCTGATTCGTTATTGGGCACGTTCGGACTCGGCTTCGCATCCCACGTCCAGCCTGAAAGTTCCAGGCTCGATCCGCCACCACCACCCGTCCCGTTACCCGGTGTACCATATAAAGCCTTGGCATCCAGGCTGCCTTGCGGACTTCCTTTATCTCCCGTAGTCCCGGGATCATCACCATGATTACCCGGCTTTCCTGCCTTGCCGTCGCCGGTCTTATTAGCAGAGGGGGTGTTGGAAGCGCTGGGATCATAGACAGCTTTCGGATCGGGCTTTGTAGGGGTCACAATGGGCTCCACTTTAGGCTTCACCTTTTCAGGGACCTTTTCCTTCTCCGGCTCTTTTTCTTTCTTTTCTTCCTTCTTCTCTTCTTTTTCCTTCACCACTACCGGGCTCTCTTCATCATCGGCAGTAAGCTGCTCAGAAGGCTTTTCCGGTTCGGGCTCAGGGGTTGCCGCCGGAGGCGGAGTTTCCGTATGCTGCGGCTCCACGGGTTGATTTCCACCAGAACCGACAGGCTCATCCGGCTGAACCTCGCCAAATCCCTGATCGTCAAGACCAAAGTTAAGCTCAACGCCATCACGTCCTTCAAGCGGCGGGTTAGGCTCGCCCCATACTATCATAATGACCAAAAAGAGCAAAAGACCGGTTATACCGGCCGTCATCGAGGCCGCTATAATCCTGTTTTTGTTCTTTTCCTCTGAGGTCATATTGTTGATCGGTTGCTTAGTATTTAACTACCCAAATTTCATTCCCAAAATCTCCACCCTTCAGTCCATCCGCAGTTGTTTGGGCATCAGCGTAACTATCCTTTACATCAATTGCCAACCGGTTGAAATTGATCTTTCCGTGCTGGGGTATAAGCATACAACTATAACCCTTATGAATTAGTTTATTCGCAAAGTCCAGCAGCAGATCATCATCAATGCCGCTCGCGACGACAACATAATACCGGCCTGTACGCTCGGTAAGACGCTCGATAGCACCAACCGCAGGTTTCGCATTAGCCAGTGAGTCCGCGCGGCGCTTCTCATCCTCAAGACGCCTGAGCTCAGCCTGGCGCTCAGCTTCTTTACGATCGGCTTCCAGCTTCGCAGCCTCGGCCCGTAGCTTGGCTTCAGCTAGCTCGGCCTGATGTGGCTTATAGATCGCCAGATAATAATATGCTCCACCGGCAAGAAGAACCAATACCAATGCAATACCCAATACCTTCGGCCATACCGGCGTCGATTCACCCTCATCCTCAGAACCATAACGACTTGTATACTGGTCATCAGGTGTTATATCCTGTTCGAGAGGAGCAGGCTCTTGTTCCAGCGGCGGGAGTTCAGGCTCAACAGTGGCAGCAGGTTCGTACGAAGTCGTAGTCGTCGTGGTAGTCGTAGTCTCGTTAACCGGCTCCTCCACGGGTTCGTCCTCACGCTTCAACGGCTCGTACTCGATCTCAGGAAGTCCAAAATTATCGTCCGCGTCATTATTGAGATTGTCCTGTGCAGGGTCGTCCGTCTTTTTTCTTCTAGCCATGTGCTATTTGATGTATTAGGTTGTAAAAAACCAGGCAATTATACAAAAATAAGCTAAAAATCTCCTCATACAAATCACCACAACGGAATCATATAAGCCAGGCATACCCCGCCTGGCAATCTTCACGCTCGAACTTACCCCGTATCCTATCCTCGCTCTCGCACTCCGCACTCGCACTGATTCAAAAGCTCCACGTTATCCCTGCCATTGTCTGAAAGCCGCGAACCGGGTAGTTCAGGTACATCGGATACTTGTTTGACGTTATATTGTTGAACTGTACAAACGCTGAAAAGGTCTCGGAGAAAAGATACTCCGCCTTGAAGTTGAGGTCAAACGCCCCCTTCAGCGTAACTACTTCTTCCGTTAACGGATTCTGCGCCTTCATACCGCCTTGAGCTATCAGATCCACATTGAACAGAAGCTTCTGATATACATTGAACGATGCATTCGCCGTAACTTTATAAGTCGGCCGGTGCCATGCTTCAGCCAGCGCATCGGTCGTATAACCGTAGACATCTCCACGCAGCATGAACTTGGCCGTCTCGGTTTGAGCATAGCTAAGCGCTGCATAAAAATTTGTACGCTTCGTTGACCCCACGTCATATAACACGTCGAACTTGGTAGTATCTGCCGCGCTGTTCCGGAAGAAGTACCAGTTCTTCAGGCTTGCAATTGATATACCTGTATGCGCCGATACCTTGTTACCGATCTTGGCATTGATACCTAAGTTAAGATCGATAGTCTTGTTCGTATGAAAGATCGGCACGTTAGGCGCCAGCCAGATATTCTCATTCGATAATGACTGCAGGGATACCTTCTCAATACCGCCGTTCAGCGAAGCCACAAAGTCGACCGAAGGACTTACCGGGTAGCTCACCCGAACGTCAGGGTACAGGTGAACATCTTTAGCGTCAATCGTATCATTCTCAAAAGCGGCGATCGCTCCAATACTCAGTTTCATGTCCTCCACAGGTGAGAACGAATAGCTCGGCGCTACAGTAAATAAGCTTCGCCCCTTGGCATCCACCTCGGCATCCTTCCGCTTAATAAAAGCATAATTAGCCTTCAGGTTGATCTTTGAATCCTCATCGATCTCATAAGACGACCCGAAGTCGATATCTACCTCAGTCTCCCGCGCATCGTATTTGTCACCCAAAAAACTGAACCCCGCACCAAGCTTATAAGCAAAATCTGAATTCTTTGCATTAGATAACTCGCCGCCTAGCTTAATACGGCTGTACGATTGTTTGATGTCCTTATTGTCAACATCGGTTCCCGGCCGGTAGCCGTAGAAGTGAGAAGTACGGTTCTCAGCCTCCACATTACCCGATAAGGCGATAGACTCACTGAAAGACTTCCCGAACAACGACAAGGATGTATTGCCGCTCCCCGAGTTCTTCCCGTCAACCGGCCCCTTACCCGAGCTGCTGTGATAAAGGTGAGCACCAATAAGTTTGTTCTTATCCTTTCGGTTATTGATGTAGGCCTCCAGCAACGGCGAAGCATAGTTACCATAACCCGCCCGGAGAAAACCACCGAAAACATCCGGCGAGCTCTCCGACTTAAGCTTCAATGGCTTGGCCTGTGGCGTGATCTGTGGAGCCTGAAAATTGAACGATTGAAAATCATAAGTAAAATTAGGCCGTATCGACTCTGCCGGCCGTGGCGGGATCTTCTCAAAATTCCGCTCTGCCTTGGGTAGGGTGATCTCACGATCCTTAACGATCTCGATCTCCACATTCTCGAGTTCTCCACCTCCCTGTGGCTGTGGTTTGGTACCTGGCTGCGCCTGTGCAAATGTACCCGTGGCAAAACAGAGAATAAATAATCCACCCGCCAGCATGGGCTTAACCAAAAGTTGTGTATACATCTTAATGTCTTTCATCGCAAAAAATAAAAACGACTAATTATCGGTTGTATCGGCCTCTTGTAGTTTCTGCTTCTCGAGCTCCTGTTGCTCCAGTGTCTTGAGCTTCTTACGCGCCTCTTCTTTTACAGTCTGTGACGGGAACTTATCGATCAGCGACTGCAGAGTAGCGCGCGCCTGGAACACATCGTTCTGCGCCAGGAAATTGTCCGACAATAACAGGAACGATTTTCCAATCCATTCCTCATACGTCGGGAAGTCGTTATTCAGGCTGACCAAAGTCTCATAACACTGCTTATAATCTTTTTGATTATAAAAGATCTGGGCCAGCAGGTACTTCGCTTCTGCCCCGTATTCATCCTGGGCCGTGTTCAGCGTATTGAGAAACTCGTCCTTCGCTCCTTCAAAATCGCCACGCGCCAGCGCCGTCTTACCAAGGAACAAAGAAGCCTTGTTCTGCGCGCTTGCATTTACATTGCCCTTTTCCAGGATAAGCTTCGCATAAGCATCGGCTGAATCATATTGCGCCAGCAGATAGAAAGACTCCATCAGCCCCGACCACGCATTGTATTGCTCCTTCTTGCTTGCCGCAACCTTTTCTAAACGATGAAAGCTCGAAACCGATTTGCTGTATTGTCCCTGCTTATATTCAATCTCTGCGATACGCGCCACAACCTTACTACCCTGAGCATAATTGCGATCCGCGGTAAGTTCGCCATAAACAGCCAGAGCCTTGTCGTACTGCCGCAAGCGATAGTGAGATTCGGCCATGAAATACTTGGCATCCTGTACACTGACACTCTGTGGATAAGACACAAGGAAAGCACCCAGGCTGGTAATAGCCTTCTCATACTGCTGATCGAAATATAGGTTCTTAGCCGTTTCAAACTTCAGATTCTCAAGGCCTTTATTGTCGGGATTTGCTTGCTCAACCTGTGTCAGGTACTTCTCAAAATCACCCGATCTTCCCGCAAGGTTCAGCGCCTCCTGCAACGGCAGCAACGCTTCCTGCGCCGCCGGGTGCTTCGGAAACTGCTGAACAACCGCCGAGTAATCGTTTATCGTCCTGTCGTACTGCTTAAGGTTGAAATACGACGCAGCCCGGCGCATATAAGCATAAGGTATAAACGCCGATCCCGAACCCTCACGAATAAGCTGCGAAAGACCGTCAACCGCTCCCTGGTAATTGCCCTGTTCTATGTCGAACTGCGCCCGCTGATACAACGCCTCATTCCGATACGGCGATTGAGGATAGTTCTTGATAAGCTCGCTGAACTGACTCTTCGCCTCACTATACTTACGCTGCACACCGGCAATCATACCTGCTTGCAAAAGCACATAATCATTGTCTGGCGACCCGGCTGTTTTAGCCTTCGCATAAGTGGCAAGCGCATCGTTATATTGTTTGCTTACGTAGTAACAATCCGCCAGGCGAATAAGACCATCGGCATAATTGGGGGTATTCTTGTTCGCCTTGTTCACAAACTCTTTAAAGCTGAAAAGCGCCTTATCATAAGCCTGCTGATTATAATGGGCATACCCAAGGCCGTATCGGGTCTTCAGCAACAACTCTTGATCTACACTGCCGCCAAGCCCGACAACCCGTTGATAATGCTGAGCAGCCTCCGCATATTGACGTCCTGTCGAATACGCCTCTCCACTCCAGAAGCTGGCAAGTGCCACATAATTAGGATCTACCGGATATTCCAGCGACTTGCCAAAGTAAACAAGCGCCTGGTTATAATCTTCCTTGTTGAAGAGGTCCGAGCCCTTCAGGTAAGCAGCTTTCTGATAAGCCTGGTTGATAGAATTATTCCGCGAAGGCAATGCCTCGATATAAGCAATGGCCTTGGCAAAGTTGTTACCATTCACATAGCACTGCGCCAGCAGCTCCTTAACCTCAACAGCATGTGGACTTGAAGGATAGGTGCTAAGGAAACGCTCGAACTCAGCGATAGCCTGATCAGACTTGCCCGCGTCATACGAGATTTTACCAAACTGAAACGAGCTCTCTTCCGCAAGCTTCTTGTCCTGTGGATTCTTCCTTGCATAATCGAACGCATTCAGCGCCAGGGGCCGGTTGCCTTGCTTCAGATGAAGGATCCCCAGGTAATAAGAAGCATAATAACTTACCGTATCCTTACTTGCCGCTGCCTTATCCAGGTATTCGATACCGCGTTCGGCATTACCCGATACATAGTTCGCATAACCAGCCCGGAAATATAAACCCGCATCAGCCTTGGGGGTATTGTCGAAATAACCCTGATATGCTTCCGATGCCCCCTTGAAATCACCCTTGAAATAACGTGCTTCTGCAACAAGCATCGATATATCGCCGGCATTCGAGATATCCGTCCGCCCCTTCAGTGACGCCGCATACTCGATCAACGTATCATAACGCTTCTGTCGGTAATATATCATAGCGATAAGAGAGGGAACGATCTTAGAATACGACGCGCTCGCTTCTGCCTTCTTCAGGTCGAATAAAGCCTCCTCGTATTGCCCCTTCGAGTATTCGATAAAGCCCGCATAATAATTGGCCGCAGCCGAATATTCCGAGCTCTGACGCTTCACAAAATTGAATTGCTCCAGGGATTCGTCAAGCTTCTTCTGATTGAAGTAACTATACCCCCACTTGAAGTGCCCTTGATTCTGCTGAGTACTGGTTAGCGCCGGGAAGTTTACCTTCCTAAAGTACTGCCCTGCCTTAACATAATTCCCTTCGCCATAGAAGAAGTTGGCCAGATCATAAAAAGCGGTAGAAGCCTTGGGGCTTGATGGATTACGATCGATAAAATCATCGATCAGCTTTTCCCCGTCGCGATGCCCCAGGTTAAGGGCACAAAACGCCACATAATACTCAGCCTCTCCACGGCGTGAGTCTGTAGGTGATGCCGAGGCCAGGAAGTCCGTAAACACCTCGCGTGCTGCACCATAGTTGGAGTGGCTGACCAGCTCCGTACCACGATTGTATAGCTTCTCGACTTTGTTTTGTGACAGTTGATCCTGCGCCAATAACCCTTTAGCGGCAAAAGCAAAAAATAAAATAACTAGATACCGGTACATGAGATCGAAATAGTATTTGTGTTTAAAACAGCAAACTCCAAACGTTTATTGCAAATAAAGAACCAAATAATTAAACGCCTATAATATGATATGCCTCGCCCGCCACGGTGTCTCACCCGTCCCGATAGCTCGGGATAGCTTTAGCGAAGACGCCACTTAGTTCATCAATCGCCACACAAGCTCCCGCATGATCTGACCGTCATCACCAGACCCTGTGTTCACGCCCTTGAGCTTCAGGTCAGCCTCCTTGATACTCGAAATATTGTCGATGATCTTCGGTACCGGAAACTGACGTAACGCAAGCGTATAATCACGCACCGCATAAGGGCTTATCCGTAGCTCGCTCGCAAGCCCCTTATCGCTCTTGTCAGTAGCCTGCGAAGCCGCCAGCAGCTTACTGAAAAACGAGAACAGGTAGGCCACAGCCGGTATAACCGGGTTCTTCTTCGTATTGCTCTCAAAGTAGTTGACTATCTTCGCAGCCTGCAAAGTATCCCGTTGAATGATCGCCTTCTGAAGCTCGAAAATGTTATATTCCTTGCTGACACCAACCTGGTTCATCACACGCTCCACCGTAATCCCTTCACCTGCGGGAAGAGATATAACAAGCTTATCGATCTCGTTAGCCAGGCGGTGCAGGTCGTTGCCGACAAACTCGCATAAAGCATGTACCGCCCTGTCGTCCACACCGATCTTCTTCTCCTTCGTATACTCCTGCACGAACTCCGGCAGCTGGTTATCATAAAGCTTTTTAGTATCAAGCGTATTCGCATACTGCCCGATCTTCTTACCAAGTTCCCGTCGCTTGTCGAGGCTCTTGTGTTTATGGCAAAACACGAGCACCGTAGACGGCACTGCCTTGGTAATATAATCCAGAAGAAGTTTACTCCCTATCTCCTTGCCCAGGTCCTGAATATCCTGAGCCTCCTTCACAATCACAACCTGCCGTTGAGCCATCATCGGAAACCGGCGCGCATGCGTGAGAATAGTAGCCATCGCCACGTCCTTGCCATACACAACAACCTGGTTGAACCCACGCTCAGCGTCGGTCAAAGCATGCGTCTCGATATAATCCGATATAAGGTCGATATAAAACGTCTCCTCCCCTTGCAGAAAGTAAACAGGGCTGTACTTGTTGGCTTTCAGATCCGCCAGGATCTTCTTCACATTTGCATCCATCAGCTCACATTTTTTTTATTACCGAAAGTCACCGCCGTAAAGATCCCCACAAGAGCCCCCGCAAAATGAGACTCCCACGAAACCTGGGGATCGCTTGGCAAAACACCATAAAATACACCGCCGTATAATAACAGCACGATCCCTGAAATCAGGATCGACCGGATATCTCGGCGAAACAAACCAAAAAAGATAAGGAAAAAAGCAAGCGAATAAACAAGCCCGCTCGCACCGATATGAAGCGCCTTCCGGGCAAACAACCACACAAGGATATTCGTCCAGAAATAACCGCGCAGAAAAACTCGCCCGCCAATTCGCTCATAAAAAAAGAACAACACCGTACCAAGAAAAAGAAGCGGAACCGTGTTAGATACCAGGTGAAGGAAGCTGCCATGAAGAAGGGGCGCCATAAAAATGCCCGCCAGCCCTTCTATCGAGCGTGGCACTATTCCGTACTGGGTTAGCGAAAGCCCGAACATTAGCTCCAGGTAAAAGGCACCCCACATCAGGAATACTACCCGCAACGGAACAATCGAACTGCTAAACCACGACGACGACGATGATGACATAGATCCTTTAACCCAATGCAAATATGGGAATTGTCACCAAACCAGAAAGAACTAGCGCACAATAAAAACCGCAAAAAATGAGCACGCTTACGGTTTTTTAACCACCGTATGCCTGCCCCTCTGAAAAACAATCTGCTTTTACAGCCTCGGCTCCTGGATCATCGGAAGACCGACCAAACGGGCCTCCTCCGCTCCTATCGACTTGATCCCCAGAAGGCCACCTGAGGATGAAGCCACCTTACCGGCCAGGCTCTTCAACATCGAATAAAAATGAATCGAAAAATCTTTGCCAAGCTTACCCCATAAACCGCTGATCCCGGCAAGCTCCGAGATGATCAATGGGTTACGCTGTGTCGACTCGTACGGATACGCCTGGATCAACACCTTCAGCTTATCCTCGAAGTCTTGTGAAAGCTCTTTGAAATAGTCCTCGAGAATTGAATGCGAACGGGCGCTCTTACGGGCAAAGCCCATAGCTTCTTTGATCTCCTTGCGGTCAATAGTCCCATCCGCGCCAGCGATCAGGATACACGCCAGCAACGGTGCCCGTAGCATGAGCTCCACTTCCCCATCCGAAAGTTTTGCGAATTCCTTAATCATTAACCCCGTCATTTCACCTACACTTTAAAATTCCTCAAATCACCACTATTTAGAAATTTTTCTTTCAACTAAATTCAGACTTATATTTACCATGACAGTTATTACTCGTAAATGCATATTTTGTATATTAATTACCGGCTCTTGGCCGCCGGTAGCGGGCCACTAGGGCTTACGCTAAAAAATTATCATTGTTTAAGAACTGAAATGCCCGTATGTACGACAAAGACCCCGTAAAAATTTTCGTAGTCGAGGATGATCCCGCCTACACCAAATTCCTCAAATACGTCCTTGAACTCAACCCGGACTATGAAGTACAATTCTTCACGTCCGGAAAAGATTGTCTGGCTAACCTTTATAGAAATCCCGCTGTTATCACCCTGGACTATTCCCTGCCCGACATGCCCGGTGAAAAAGTCCTTAGCCAGATTCGTAGCCACGATCCGAACATCAGCGTCATTATCGTCTCTGCGCAGGAAAAGATCCATACCGCAGTAGAACTCCTCAAGCTCGGAGCCTACGACTACATCTCGAAGGATCACGAAACGAAGGACCGGCTCCTCAACTCGATAAACAACGCGCGTAACAAAACATCGCTCATTAAAGAGATCGACCACCTCAAACGCGAGATCTCCGAAAAATATGAGTTCGAAAAAAGTATCATCGGCACGAGCCCCGCGCTTAAACGCGTATTCTCGTTGCTGGAAAAGGCGGTTCAAACCAATATCTCGGTCAGCATCTCAGGCGAAACCGGAACAGGTAAAGAATTGGTAGCCAAAGCCATACACTATAACTCAAAGCGTAAGAACAAACCTTTCGTAGCCGTAAACATCGCCGCTATACCAAGAGAGCTTATCGAAAGCGAGCTCTTCGGTCACGAAAAAGGCGCCTTTACCGGTGCCATTACACGCCGCATTGGCAAATTCGAAGAAGCCGAAGGCGGAACGATATTCCTCGACGAGATCGGCGAGATGGACCTCAACCTACAGGCTAAGCTACTGCGCGTATTACAGGAACGCGAGGTAACACGCATCGGCGGCAATCAGGTCATCAAGCTTGACGTCCGCATACTCGCCGCTACTCATAAAGACCTCGCCGAAGAGGCAAAGGCAGCCCGCTTCCGCGAAGATCTTTACTATCGTCTGCTGGGACTACCTATACACCTGCCCCCGCTACGCGAACGCGGCAATGACGTCATAGTCATAGCTAAACACTTCCTGGATCAGTTTGCACAGGAAAACCAGATGCGCAAGTTTAAGATCAGCCCCGAAGCACAGGAAAAACTATTGCAATATCCTTTCCCGGGTAACATACGCGAGCTTAAATCGATCATTGAGCTGGCTGCAGTGATGGCTGAAGATCAGGAGATCCGCCCTCAGGATATCAGCTTTAACAGCACCGCCCGTATGGAATCATTCCTCTACCAGGAAATGACCATGCAGGAATTTATGTACCGCATCATCAGACATTACCTTAACAAGTACGACGACAACGTGTTGGAGGTGGCGAAGAAGCTGGATATCGGCAAATCTTCACTCTATCGATACCTCAAAGAAATGGAGGAGCTTGGCATTTAAATGGACATCGAGAATTACCTAAAAAAAGGTTCATTTTACGAAGCCGTCGTAGAAGACGGCTCTGACATAATCTTTGTAGTGGACTATACAGGGCGCATCCGCTATCACAACGCATCAGCGCTGCAAACCCTCGGCTACAGATCGAAGAGCCTCATCGGCAAGAACTTCTTCGATTATGTGCTGCCCGATGCCGTCAATGACGTAAAGGCTAAATTCAAGCAAAGCCAGAAGCGGGCATATACCGAGAAGGTTGAATTCCAGTTCCTCTGCAAAGATCAGACATTCAGGTTCCTGGAATTCAATGCCATAAACCTGAAACATAAAGAAGGCCTCGACGGCTTCATCCTCGATTGTCGCGACATCACACAGCGGAAGAACAACGAAGAAGAGCTCTTGCGCCTCCAAAAAGCCAAGGAACAATTCCTCGCAAACATCAGCCACGAAATCCGTACCCCGATAAACGGGATCGCCGGTATGGCCAACTTGTTGAGCCTGAACCCAAGCCCCGATGAACGGGAAATGTACCTCAATGCCATCAAGCATTCCGCCGAAAACCTAAAGGTCATCATAAACGATATCCTCGACCTGACAGCCATCGAGTCCGGAAAACTCAAGTTCGAAAAGATAGCCTTCAACCCGAAGGACTTGCTGCCTTCACTCATAAACACATTCACATACCAGGCTAAAGAGAAAAAGCTCAGTCTTGACTATAGTATTGACGAAAAGCTTAACAAGATCCTCCTTGGCGATCCGGTACGCCTCAACCAGGTACTGATAAACCTCATTAGCAACGCCGTCAAATTCACACACACCGGCGCCATTACCATCAATTGCACCATCGAGCGTGAGCAGCGGGGCATCGCCTGGGTCCGGATAGAAGTAACAGATACAGGCGTCGGCATACCCGAAGAAAAACTCAACACCATCTTCGAAAGCTTCAGCCAGGCCGATGCCAGCGTCACCCGTCGATACGGCGGCACAGGCCTCGGACTAACCATAGTCCGTCAGTTAGTCGAGCTCCAGCACGGCAAGATCCATGTTGTTAGCAAAGAGCACGTCGGCTCCACCTTTATGGTAAGCATCCCGTATAGCATAGGCAAGGTAAGCGCAATCACACAGTCCGTACCACGTCAGGAGCACGTCCTCAGAGATATTAACATCTCACAGCTTCGGGTACTGCTGGTGGAAGACAACGACATCAACCGCCTGTATGCAAAAAGCATCTTGAAAAACTGGCAATGTTATATTGACGTGGCTGAAAATGGGCTCGTCGCCGTCGAGAAGATCAAGAACAACTTCTTCGACGTAATCCTCATGGATGTACAGATGCCCGTCATGGATGGCTACGAAGCAACCAGGGCTATACGCATGATGAACCAGTCCGCCAGCGTACCAATCATAGCCCTCACGGCAAATGCTACGCAATCCGATGTGGAAAAGTGCCTTGCCTCAGGAATGAACGACTATCTGCCAAAACCCTTCACACCGGAAGACCTCTATCACAAACTGTTCGAAGACCTCAAAATAAAGCCCGCCAACAAAACCGTTGACAAGGTCTTTACACCACCAATTGAAACACCAAAGAAAACAGCCTATAACCTCGAATACCTCAGATCGATCTCCGGAAACAACGAAGAGTTTATACGCGAAATGATCACAACATTCATCCAAACAATCCCGTCTATATTAGACGACATGGCCATCGCCGTATCCGGAAACGACTGGGAAAAACTCTCACGCCTCGCGCACCAGGTCAAACCCTCCTTCACCCTCATGGGCCTCGACGCCATGCGAAGCGAAATCCTCTTCATGGAGCTCAACGGCAAAAGCCACACAAACCTCGACCAACTCCCCGCCGCCGTCTCCGACTTCATCTCCACCTGCCAAACCCTAATCCCCGAACTCTCAAAAGAACTCGAATAACCCTTAAGAGATTCCTGAGCTGGCGCGAGGTACCGTCATAAAAATCAACTAGGATTTGGCGCAAGTTTGTCCCGAGCACTCGGGATGCCCATCATGTTGCAGTCCGTGACTGCCGTGAACTGGGCTACAGCTGGCGCAAGTCTCTAGCGCCAGCGAAGACTTGTGCCTAAAATGTTGGCAGTCTCACGACTGCCGAACGTTGAGCAATTACAAAGTTCCTACATCATGCCGCTATCCATCCGCTTTAGCCGACCTACCGTAGCTGGCAAGTCTTTAGCGCAAGCGATGACTTGCCGTGCCGCGAGAATCTCGGTGGTACCTGAACATGTGGGCAGTCTTCAGACTGTCCAATCCCCCCCCCTAATGCCCATTCATCACAGCCACCTTCCTATACACCAACGCCTTCTCCCCCGTCTGTATCGCCAGAATATAAATCCCATTCGCTAACCCACTCACATCCACCTTCTGCGGCGACGATTTCAAATCGCGATTCAACTCACCACCAAGCACAGTAACACCACGCTGGTCAATCAACTTCCACGTATAACCGCGCTCCAACGGCTGGTCAAGCCCGAAGTAAACAGCCTGCGACGCCGGGTTCGGATAAACTTTTAAATCGCTCAATAACGCCACCTGCGGATCATCCTCAACACCCACCGGAGGCGCAATACCTTGCTTCGATGGCGCCTTCACAATAACGGCCTGGTGTATATACTGAGAGTTCTTATCCTGAACAAACGCCACCACCGATAATGCATTCGGATAAGCGATTGGTACATCCAGCGTATAATCAACGGGTATCTCGATCTCACTTCCCCGCTGCCAGCCATCGTTGTAAACACGACCGCCTTCACCAAACAACAGCTTCCGTACCACATTGGTATTGCCATTGTAACCGGTCTCCAGCAACGCGGCATGTAAAACTACAGGCGAGAACAGCGAGCGTGTAGAATCGATATAAGTATACGTCACCTTTCCTTGCAAACGTCCGGCTTCACCACCAGACAACAACTCGATATCTATATCGAACAGCGGATCAGCCAGTGCCCTGCGATCAATCTCATCGGCGTTGATCTTATCGTATCCCCCGTTAAACGTGGTCGGTCCATAAAGCCCCTGAATACCATCCATAAACGCTGTCGGCGGTTGAGACACACCGTACAGCAACGACCTCGCATTCGGATCGCCGGGATTGTCGGCATTAAGTTGGTCAGGTCCCGGCGTAGCGATATGATACTGCATCATAATGAAGTCCGACGAATCCTTAACCGTAAACTGCTTGACATACAAATCATCGAAGTATGCGTCAGCCTGGTTGCTCGGAGCCGACGAATCATTCGTAAACTCCTCAACAAGAACGTTACGGTGCTTCTCACCGATATATACATCGTCAAAAGCAAAACCATTTAAGATAGCTCCCGTAGGGTTATCGCTGTTGCTCGCAAAGGCAATCCGGAACACTACAAGATCCCGTTTGCTTGCTGGAATTTGATCAAGATTGAAGCGCGCATTACGCCATTCGCCGGTAGAACCCGACCAGGCATAGTTGTCCTGACCACCAGGACTGCTCTGCAGATCTCGCGAGTTGTACCATGACACACCGTCGCCTTCCGCATTGCCTATCGTCTCCCACGTAATCCCTCCGTCCGTTGAGTACTGAATAACTGCGCCGTCAAAGCCCGCCTGCATATCCGACCAGTAATTCAACGAAAGCATCGGTCGTTTCAGATTCTCCAGGTTAAGACATGGGCCGATTACACCGGAAGCTTCATTCTTATAATAAGTACTGAAATCGGTAGCAGAATTAGGGTTGCTGCCTGTCCACCAGGCATTAACACCAGAAGCCGCTTTTTTAATAACAGGCGACTGGTCAAGCGGCCCGAACACCCAGCTTGTATCACTGGCCTCGTTAGAGATCTCAACCCATGTTCCTGGGCCATTCTCGAAGTTTGTAAAATAACCTTGAGTCGGACCAGGAATATTATAATCCAGAATATAAACCCTGCTCGTCTTGGAAGTCGTACAGTTCTCTTCAGTATTCACCGTAAGAGTCACGTTATACACCTTGAATAGGCTGTACGTATGCTTGGGATTATTATATGTACCCGAGGTGCTGTTGTCGTTCGCTCCGGTAGGCACATTCGCATTAGGTGCACCGAACGAAAGCGTGTAGCCATCACCAAAATTCCACTGATACTCCTTTATTTTGCTGAACTCCGTGGTAACACTCTTATCTTGGAACTCGGTCGTCTCTATACCGCTACAGATCTTCTTCCAGTCGAATGAAAGTTCAGGCTTCACACCAACACGCACAATATTCGTCGTGTCATGCATACACCCCTGATCAGTCTCTACCTTGAGCTCGACTGTCTTCAACCCCGACGTCTGATAAGTATACGATGGATTGCGTGGTGTTCCTGAATCACTGCCGGTACCGAACTCTCCATACTTCCAGTAGTACTTGATAATATGCCCGTTCTTCGTATTGTTTGGAATATAAGACGCATCCTCAAAAGTCAACGGAACACCTTGACAAACCCGGTCCACCGAAATAACAGCCTTCGGCCCCGAGTAAACCGTAACTAATTTTGTCAACGTATCGCGCGCCTCGGCAATGTTCTCATAAACATACTGCACTTCGTACTCACCCGCCTCAAGACCATCCGTCTTTATAATATAATTTGTACCATCGAAACCTATGCGGTTGGGAATATCGTCACTTCGGAAAAACGCCGTCTTGGCAGAAGGATCGTTAAACGGAGGATAGCCTATCAGTGTCAGGTTGCCCGAATTAGCACAAATGATAGGAAAACCACTTCCGTCGCGGCGTACCGGTGCAATATCAAAATCGATATCCGTAACCGGGTTCACAATAGTCGAGCGGGATATAGTATTATCACAACCCGATGCAGGGTCTACATAAGAATAGGTAATGACCACGCTGCCGAACGGCGCGCTACCCGGATCGAATTGATTCGTACCGGCAATAATGCCCGGCCCCGTAAACACACCACCGGTAGGGAAACCATCGAGAGATTCAATCGGGCTGTTCTCTGCATACGAGGCTTTCAGGTTCGATAACCCCACAACAGGAAGTTTATTCACCTTGATAAACACCTGGTCAGACACCACGGCGCAGGGCCCAGAGCCATCAGGGTCATTCGAAGAAAGCGTCAGCGTAATACCGCCATTGCTGATATCGCCAGGCGTAAGCGTATAGGTTGCAGTGGGATTCGAAACGTTCGAGAACTGTGCTGCCCCGCTGCCGCCGCTCCAGGTCACCGAAGTAGTCGGACTGACAAACGAGCCGTTCAAAATAACCTGCTCATCCTCACAAACCGCCTTGTCAGGACCGGCATTCACCTTGGCAGATTGATTGATCTGAACATTGACCTCGCTGAACTCCGCCACACAAGGACCAAAACCATCCGGGTCGTTCGTCGTCAGACGGAAACGAAGCGTTTGGGTAACATCAGCACCAGACACACTATACGATGCCGTAACAGCAGTTCCTGTCACACTCGTAGCAGACAATGACCCGCCACCGGACATCACACTCCAAAGCCCGGACGTAGCACTGCCGCTTAATATACCAGACAGCGGAATTGATCCCGGTTCACAAACCGTATAGTCAGCCGCAACCGTAACCCGCGCCTTGCGATTTACGCTTACAATAAGATCGTCAGTAACAAAAGAACACGGCCCGCCGCCATCCGGATCGTTGGTCGTCAGGATAAATTTCACAGAACCACCGATATCACCCACCGCAACAGTATAAACAGCAGAAACCGTAG